>Ga0302314_10003177_pt1 | contig 30394 bp, 31 predicted proteins | sample III_Palsa_N2_3_FD_200533 | JGI IMG/M metagenome (GOLD analysis project Ga0302314, IMG submission 200533) | Peat permafrost microbial communities from Stordalen Mire near Abisko, Sweden - III_Palsa_N2_3 | ecosystem: Environmental > Terrestrial > Soil > Palsa > Peat permafrost | place: Sweden... | reverse complement strand
TGCCCATGGCGCCGAAGGCGGCGTAACCCTGCGCGAGCTGCAACGGCGTCACCGACAGACCGTACCCATGCGACATGGTCGCGATGCCGATCGGTCGCCAGTGGGAATAGTTGGCCAGAACCCCGGCGGACTCGCCCGGAAAGCCGCTCGCCGTGACCTGCCCCAGACCGAGCTTGGAAAGCGTCGTCCAGATGGTCACCGGCGGCAGCGACTGCGCCAGGTGGATCATGCCGACGTTCGAGCTCCTCGCGAGCACCGTTGCGAGGTCGATCCTGCCGAGCGGGTGCTCGTCGGCGAAGTTCTGCGTGCCCACCTTGATGAAGCCGGGCGTGGTGTCGATGACGCTGCGATCATCGTAGTGGCCGGACTCGAGCCCCGCGGCGACGAAGAACGGCTTGATGGTCGAACCGGCCTCGAGAATGTCAGTCACCGCGCGGTTGCGGTAGTCGGCGGGTTCGGCCGCCTCGCGATCATTGGGATTGAAGCCCGGCTGGCTCACCATCGCCAGCACCTCGCCGGTTCGCACATCGAGCACCACCATGGTGCCGGCCTTGGCGCGCTGATCGCGCACCGCGGCCTTCAGTTCGCGGTACGCCAGGTACTGGATGCGCAGGTCGATCGAGAGCCTGAGGTCATGACCGGGGCTCACCTCGCGGATGCTGTCCACGTCCTGCACGACGCGGCCGTAGCCATCCTGGATGATCCGCTTGGAGCCATTGTTGCCCGCCAGCCAGTAATCGAAGGCCAGCTCCAGCCCCTCCTGGCCTGCGTCATCGACATTGGTGAAGCCCAGCATCTGCCCGGTGACTTCCCCGGATGGGTAGTAACGGCGGTACTCGCGCTTCAGGTAGACACCCGGAATGGCGAGGTTGCGGACCTTCTCGGCATCCGCGGGCGGCAGATGCCGGGCCACGTACAGGAACTCGCGATCCTCGTTGCTGGAGATGCGCTGGGCGAGTTCCTGGCGGTCGAGCTTCAGCGCCTGGGCCAGCCGCGGGATCTGGTCCGATACCGGGGTCAGTTCCTGGGGATTCACCCACACCGAATCGACCGGCGTGCTGATGGCGAGCGGCTCGCCATTGCGGTCGCTGATCATGCCGCGATGCGCGGTGATGGTCGCCACCCGCGAGAAGCGCTCGTTGCCTTCGGTGGCGTAGAAATCGTGGTGATAGACCTGCAGGCGCACGGCCTGCGCGAGCAGGCCCGCGCCTGCCGTCACCAGCAGGCCAAGTACCAGCCAGACCCGCCAGCGAAACGAGCCTGCCGTCTGATCACGTGGATTCCTTACCCTCATGGCGCGACGATCTTGATCTCCTGCGCGGGCGGGGTTGCCATGTGCAGACGATTGGTGGCGACATTTTCGACGAAGGCATGCTGCGACCAGGCGCTCTGTTCGAGCTGCAACTGACCCCACTCGATGTCGAGGGTGTCGCGCTCTTCGGTCAGCTTCTGCAGCTGCATGAACATGCCGCGGGTGCGGTGCTTGATCCAGACGTCGCCGGCGGCCGAGCCGAGTGCCGCGATCCACAACGCCGGCAGCAGCACGCCATATACGGTTCTGCGCGACAGCTTCATGCCAGTTTCTCCGCGACCCGCAGCAGCGCGCTGCGCGCGCGCGGATTGCGCGCAACTTCGCCCTCGGTGGGGCGCAGCTTGCGTCCGATCAGTCGCATGCGCGGCCGGGCCGACTCGGGGACCACCGGCAGGCGTGCCAGTGCCGGATCGACGTTCGAGTGGCGCGCCATGAACCGCTTGACGGTCCGGTCTTCGAGCGAATGGAAGCTGATGACGGCGAGACGCCCGCCGGGCGCCAGCACCTCGAAAGCCGCGGCGAGGCCGGCCTCGAGCTGCCCGAGTTCGTCGTTGATGAACATGCGCAGCGCCTGAAAGGTGCGCGTCGCCGGATTCTTGCCCGGCTCGCGGGTGCGCACGGCCCGGCCGACGAGCTCGGCCAGCTGTGCGGTGCGCGTGAGTGGCGCGCGCTCGCGCGCGCCCGCAATGGCCTGCGCGACCCGGCGCGCGAAGCGCTCTTCACCGAGTGTGGCAATCACCTCGCGCATCTCATCGATGCCCGCGCGGGCGAGCCATGCAGCAACCGGTTCACCACGAGTCGGGTCCATGCGCATATCGAGCGGACCATCGGCGCGGAAGCTGAAGCCGCGTGCCGGCTCGTCGAGCTGCGGCGACGAAACGCCAAGGTCGAAGAGCACGCCGGCGCATGGATGGCCCTGCGCATGCGCCGGCACAAGAGTGCCGAGCTCCGAAAACGGCGCGTGCTGGAGCGTGAGGCGCAGTTCGTGGGGGAAGCGTTGCCGGCCCGCCTCGATGGCCTGGGGGTCGCGATCGAGCGCGAGCAGACGGCCTTCTCCACCCAGGGCCTCGAGAATGCGTGCCGTGTGGCCGCCGCGCCCGAACGTTGCATCGACATAGTACCCGCCCGCCCTGAGATCCAATGCCGCGTTCACCTCATCGGCGAGCACGGGGTCGTGCTCGTCAATGAGTCCGATCACTTCTCTTGCTGCGGGACATCAGGCAGTCCCGCCGACAGTCTTACTTCATGCAGTCCGGTGGCCGGCGCGGTGGAGCGCAGCTCCGGCTTCATGGAAGCCATCGAGGCCTGTTTCCAGGCGCCCTCGTCCCACAGCTCGAGGTGGTTGCCCTGCCCGAACAGCATCGCGTCGCGCTGCAGACCGGTGAACTCGCGCAGCTCCCCCGGGATCAGTACGCGGCCGTGGCTGTCGATTTCGAGGTCGGTCGCGTAGCCGACCATCAGCCGCTGCAGCCAGCGCGCCTCGGGGTTCAGGTTGGGCAGATTCATCAGCTGCTCCTGCAGCAGCTGCCAGTCCCCCAGGGGGTAGACCAGGACGCACTGGTCGCGGTCGACGGTGGCGACCACCTGGTGCTCGCCGAGCCGGGCAAGCGTGTCCCGCACGCGTGAGGGCAAGGACATGCGCCCCTTCACATCGAGAGTGACCTTTGCTGCACCGCGGAACATGAGACCTTTTGACCTTGAAGCGGGTGAGAAGCCCACTTCTCCCCACTTTTCCCCACCTGCGGGCACTATAGGAATCTGCCGTCCAATATGTCAATTGATTGAGGGGAAAAATTTGTCGTTGTCACAACGACTTATGGTCAAATCGCAAGGCGCGGACCACGCTTCGGGCCACAGTCTTCTTATGTTTCAGAAGGTTGCTGGCTAAAGCTTATACAGTAGGTCACCAAAATGACTACTGTAAAAATGAAGTCGGCCTGTAAGCCGGGTTCTGTCGAGGGCAATCATTCCTCTAGGACCCCCGTCACCGGGGGCCTCAAGCGGCCTACCCGGAAGCGCGCACGAATCGACGCTGCCTCAAGCCTTGCGGCCAGCGGCTGCTTCCCTATTTGGCCTTGCTCCACGTGGGGTTTACCTAGCCGTCGCGTGTTGCCACTGACGCGGTGCGCTCTTACCGCACCGTTTCACCCTTACCGGCCGCATACCCGTTACCGGGCAGCGACTTAGGCGGTTTGCTCTCTGTTGCACTTTCCGTGGGCTCACGCCCCCCAGGCGTTACCTGGCACGTTATTCGCGGGAGCCCGGACTTTCCTCCACGTTCCAACCGATGGTACGCAGCGATTGCCCGGCCGACTTCGCGGCCCACCATACGGACTTACGGCGCGCGTCTCAACTAATCTTCGTTGATGCCGCCGCGCATCTGCATCGCAAGCGTATAGGCGTCCGCGCGACGTGCGCCGGCGAGCTGTGCGGCGATCGCCGCGGCCTTGCCCGGCGGCAACTCGCGCAGCAGCAATTCGAGCGCGCGGCGCATCAGCGTCAGATCGGCGCTCGACTCGCTCTGCGGCGCACCCTGCACGATCAGGGTGATTTCACCGCGCTGCAGATTCGCATCCCCGGCGGCGAGCTCACGCAGCTGCTCGAGACTGCCGCGATAGACGGTCTCATGCAGCTTCGTGAGCTCGCGCGCGATCACCGCCGGACGCTGCCCTCCGAGCTGCGTTGACAAATCAACGAGACTGTCCGCGATCCGGTGTGGCGCCTCGAAGAACACCATGGTGCGGGTTTCGGCGGCGAGTTCCGCGAGCCGTGCGCGGCGTTCGCGCCCGCCGGCGGGCAGAAACCCCTCGAAGCAGAAGCGATCGACCGGCAGGCCGGCCAGCGCCAGCGCCGCGGTGATCGCCGAAGGACCGGGGACCACGCCTACGGCAATGCCCGCGGCGGCCGCGGCCCGCACCAGCTCGAAGCCCGGATCGCTGAGCAGCGGCGTGCCGGCATCGCTCACCAGCACCACCCGCCGGCCCGCCGCGAGCTGCGCCAGCAGCTCCGGCAGGCGCCGGGTCTCATTGTGGGCATGCAGGGACACCAGCGGCTTGGCAATTCCCAGGTGCTGCAGCAATCCCAGGGTGTGGCGCGTATCCTCCGCTGCGATCAGGTCGGCCCCCTGCAGGGCCTCACGGGCGCGGTCGCTGAGATCTCCCATGTTGCCGATGGGAGTCGCGACGACTTCGAGCCGGCCCGGTTGATTGCCCACTATAATCCCCTACTGGTCCATTCGCGGCCATCCTGCCGTCTAAAGGTAAGGCACAGCAACACATGTCCGAATTCCGACGCTTCCTGTACCTGGGCTTCGCGCTGCTGCTCGCCGGCTGTGTCGAGCAGCCCGAAACCGATCAGAATCCTCCGGGCATCCTGGCGCCCCCGGTGAAACAGCAGCAGACCGCGCCGCAGGCCGCGGCGCCGGCACCGCTCGTCCCGCGGCTGGGCATCGCGCCCATTCCGCAGGTCGCGGCCGGCTCGCAGGTCGCGCTGCTGCTGCCGCTGACGGGGCGGCAGAGCGCCGCGGCAACGTCGGTGCGCGATGGCTTCCTGACCGCCTACTACTCGCAGCCGGCGGCCACCCGCCCGGGCCTGCGCATCTATGACACCGGACAGATGAGCATCACCGCGGCCCTGAACCAGGCGACGCAGGACGGCGCCGGCATCATCGTCGGCCCGCTCACCCGCGAGGAGGTCGCGGCAGCGGCAGCCTACACCGGCCCGCGACCGCCGATGCTCACACTGAACGCGCTCGCGGGCCCGGCGTCCGCCGGCAACGCGCTCTATCAATATGCGCTGTCGCCTGAGGATGAAGCACGGCAGGTCGCGCGGCGCGTGGTCGCCGACGGCAGGCGCGCCGGGATCGCCCTGGTACCCAGCGGCGAGTGGGGCCGGCGGGTGCTCACGGCGTTCACGCAGGAACTGAACGCCGCCGGTGGCCAATTGCTGGATGTCGGGACCTACGACTCCGGCAGCACCGACTATGCGGCGGCCATCAGCCAGGTGTTGCGCATCAATGAGAGCGAGGCACGCGACAAGCGGCTCGAATCCGTACTCGGCACCAAGCTCACCTTCCAGCCGCGCCGCCGCGGCGATGTCGCCTTCATCTTCACGCCCGGCCAGGCCCAGGCGGAACGACTGCTGCGCCCGCAGCTGAAGTTCTACTTCGCCGGCGACGTTCCCGCGTATGCCACGGCGGATGCCTTCGAGCCGGACTCCAATGCCAACCAGGATCTCGATGGACTGATCTTTCCGGATGCGCCCTGGCTGCTCGGCGGCGCGCTGGTCGATGGCGTGCGCGATGCAACCAACGCGGCGTGGCCCACCGGCGGCCCACGCCGCAACATCCTCTTCGCCTTCGGCTTCGATGCGGCGCGGCTGGCGACTGCGCTGCGTGCCCTCTCGCAGCAGAGCGGCAGCGCGACCAGCCTCGCGGTCGATGGTCTCACCGGTCACCTCACGATCGGCCCGGACGGGCACGTGCTGCGCGATCTGATGTGGGCCCAGATCCGCAACGGCGAACCACGGCTGTTGAACTGAAGTGGCGCGGACCCGCGCACAGCAGCTCGGGGCCCGCGCCGAGCAGCTCGCCGATGCGTATTTGCAGGCGCAGGGCCTCACCATCCTCGAGCGCAATTTCCGGCGGCGCCTGGGTGAGATCGATCTGGTGGCGCTCGATAAGGGGGTGCTGGTGATCGCCGAGGTCCGCACGCGCAGCAGCGCGGCGTTCGGCGGGGCGGCGGCCAGCGTCGATGGACGCAAGCAGCGGCGCATCACCCGCGCCGCCTCGCAACTGCTGCAGCGACACCGCGACTATGCGGCGCTGCCGGTACGCTTCGATGTGTTGATCGTGAACCAGCCCGAGGCCGTGTCGCCCGAGGTGAACTGGATACGGCACGCCTTCGAGGCTACTTGACGACCTTCAGCTGCGGACGCGGGCGGCCTTCCTCGGCGGCCGGCGGCTTGGGCGGTGGCGGCTGCGGGCCGAGATCCTGTTCGGAGAACACCATGCCCTCGCCGGTCTCGCGCGCGTAGATTCCCAGAATCGCTCCCATCGGTGCGCGCACATGGTGAATGGCGCCCGCGAAGCGCGTGTCGAGCTCCAGCCAGTCATTGCCGATGTTCAAACGCTCGGTGGCGTCATAGCTGATGTTGAGGACGATCTTGCCGTCCTTGACGAAGGCCCGTGGCACCTCGACCGCATGCCGGTCGACATCGACGATGACGTGCGGCGTCTGACCGCCATCGGTCATCCACTGGTGCATGGCCCGCAGCAGGTAGGGCCGCTTGGGAGGAAGGGGCGTGTCGCTCACGTGCGCTTGAGATCCGTTGAGTGCCTACGGAACCCGCATTTCCTGTTCCGTGTCCGACAGGCTATCGCGAAAAGCCGGCCGGGAAAACACATGCGTGGCGTATTTGATGATCGGTGCGGACACCAGCTCGACCTCGTAGTACTGCAGACGCCACAGCACCGGTGCGATCGTGGCATCCACCATCGAGAACTCGTCCGAGAGGAAAAAGGGCCGCACCTTGAAGAGCTCTTCGCTCTGCAGAATGGTGTCGCGCAGCGTCTTGCGGGACTTGAGGGAGTTCTTGCGGTCCGGTTCGGCCTCGATCTGCGCGACCAGCGGGTACCAGTCGCGCTCGACCCGATGCAGCGCCAGCCGGAACTGCGCGCGGGCCACCGGATCCACGGGCATCAGCGGCGGATGCGGGAAGCGCTCGTCCAGGTACTCCATGATCACCCGCGAGTCGTAGAGCACCAGGTCGCGGTCCACCAGCGTCGGCAGGCTGTGGTAGGGATTCAGATCGAGCAGGTCCTCCGGCAGCCGCCCCGGCTCGACACTGATGATGTCGATGCCGATGCCCTTTTCCGCCAGCACGATCCGGGTCCTGTGACTCCACAGATCGTTCGGAGCGGAAAAGAGGGTCATGATGGACCGTCGGCTCGACAAAGGGCTTCCTCCGTATCCCCCTGTCCGCGGGGCGACCGTCAGTGGATATTTTTCCAGTACTCGCGCTTAAGCAGGTAAGTCAGCGCCGTAAACACCAGCAGGAACAATACCACCTTGACGCCCAGGGAGCGGCGGTGAACCTGGGCCGGTTCGCCCGTGTAGTCCAGGAAATTGACCAGGTCGCGAACCGTGCCCTGATACTCCTCCGGTGACAGGCTGCCCGGGGCAACCTGCACGAAATGGTCGAATACCTGCTGGTTGTTCTCCGTGCGGAACACCGCCACCTTGACGCCCTCTAGGTTGGACAGCACGTCCGGCATGGCCACCGCTGCGAGCGCCAGGTTGTTGGCGCCCGTCGCGCGCGACGGATCCGAGTAGAAGGTGCGCAGGAACCGGTCGAGGTAACCGGTGCCGCGGGCGCGGGCCATCAGCGACAGATCCGGCGGCACCTTGCCGAACCAGTTCAAGGCATCGGCGGCGGGCATCGGCGAGGTGATGTAATCACTGGCCTTGGCGCCGGCCGGCAGCAGGTACTTCTGCAGCTGGTCGGGGGTGATCTGCAGATCCTGCGCCAGGCGCGAGTAACGCACGTACTTCAGCGAGTGACAGCCGCGGCAGTAGCCGGCGAAGTCACGCGCGCCGCGCTGCAGGGAGGCGATGTCGGCCACCGAATTGTCCGGCTCCCACTCCTCCCAGTCGCTGCCGAAACCCTTCAGCCGCTCCTCCTCGTCTTTCTTCTTCTTGTCGGCAGCCTGTTGCTGCTGCACCTTGGCAGCCATGGCCATCACCGCCTGCACACTGCCCGGCGCTGCGACCGGTGCCGAGCCACTGTCCGGTGCGGAGGCCGCGGGCGCACTGTCGGTGGCGTCGGCGCCGTAGGCGAGGCCGCCCGCCAGCAGTAACGCACTGAATCCGCAGACCAGCAATCCCTGTCGCGCGCTCATCACTCTAAGCATGGGCCTCAAACCTCACACGATCCGGGACCGGCTTGACGGCTTCCAACTTGGAGTAGAACGGCATCGCCAGGAAGAACACGAAGTAGCCGCCGGTGGCAAGTCGGCCCAGGGTCACATAAATCCCCGTCGGCTCCTGCAAACCCAGGTACATGAGCGCCAGGAATGAAACGGTGAACAGCGCCAGAAATGCCTTCGAGATCGGTCCCTTGTAGCGGATCGATCTGACCGGCGACCGGTCCAGCCAGGGCAGCGCGATCAGGCACAGCAGTGACAGTGCCATGAGCAGCGCACCCATGCGCTGGTCGGGGACCGCGCGCAGAATCGCGTAGTACGGCGTGAAGTACCACGAGGGCGTGATCGGATCCGGAGTCGAGAAGATGTTCGTCGGCTCGAAGTTCGCGTGCTCCAGCAACAGGCCGCCCATGGTCGGTGCGAAGAACACGACGCAGGAGAAGATCACCAGGAACACCGAGATCCCGAACGTATCCTTCACCGAGTAGTAGGGATGGAACGGGATGCCATCAACCGGATGCCCGTCGGGACCCAGGTTGGCCTTGATCTCGATACCATCGGGATTGTTCGACCCGGAGCGGCGCAGGGCCACCAGGTGCAGCACCACCAGCAGCAGCAGCGCCAGCGGCACCGCGACCACGTGCAGGGCGAAGAAGCGGTTCAGGGTGGAATCGGCGATGCCGTAATCCCCGCGGATCCATTCCACCAGGGTCGGCCCGATCACCGGGATCGTGCCGAAGATGTTCACGATGACGTTCGCCGCCCAGTAGGACATGTTGCCCCAGGGCAGTACGTAACCCATGAACGCCTCGGCCATCAGCGCCAGGTAGACCAGCATGCCGAACAGCCACAGCAATTCGCGCGGGGCACGATACGACCCGTAGAGCATCGCGCGGTACATGTGCAGGTAAACGACCAGGAAGAACGCCGATGCGCCGGTGGAGTGCATGTAGCGGATCAGCCACCCGTAGTCGACCTCGCGCATGATGAATTCGACGGAGTCGAAGGCGGTGGCCTCCCCCGGCTTGTAAAACATCGTGAGGAAGATGCCGGTGAGAAGCTGCATCACCAGCACGACAATGGCGATGAAGCCAAAGAAGTACCAGATGTTGAAATTCTTGGGTGCGTAGTAGCCGGTGGCCTGAGTCTCGATGAACTCCTCGACCGGCAAACGCTTGAACAGCCAAGCCTTGAGACCTTTGCTCGGACTTGAGTTCTGGGGCCCGGAAGGGTCTCCGGGTTTAACGGCTATCGCCATCAGGCCGCTCCTTGGTTTTCGTCTCGCACGCACAAGACCGCCGCCCGCGAGCTATGCGTTTCCCCGGTCCACCGTGAGGTGCGCGGACCCATGTTTCCGTTGCTCTGGGGGCGGCGCATTATACACACAACAATGTCCCGCCTTCGGTCACGTCAAATGGACTTTTCGATACGCCACTTGTGAACTCATCGGGAAAGCAAAAGGCGGCAGCGTGAGGCGGCTCGGCCGGGTCCTGTTGTTCATTGCGGCATCCGTTGTCAGCGGCCTGGCCCTGGCGTTCATCATAGTTGCCTGGCGGCCCCAGCTCGTGAGGGAGGCACCATTGCCCACGCCCCTGCAGGCGACACCATATCAGTCCGACGCACCGGCGCCGATTAAAAAATCCGCGCTGAACCCGGGCGCCCCCGATAGCGCCCCGTCCGCGACCGGCATAACGGTGGCCCCCGATACCGAACACCCCACCATCCTGTTCCCCGGTCGAGATGCCTGGTCGTACGCGGACGCGGTCCAGCGGGCGGGCCCGGCGGTGGTCAACATCTATACGACCCGCACGGTGACCGAGCAGGTACAACCCAACGGCCTCGGCGCCTTCTTCGGCGATGCCACCCCGCGGTTTCGCAACCGCACCGAGCGCAGCCTGGGGTCCGGCGTCATCGTGGACAGCGAGGGCCACATCGCCACCAACAATCATGTCATCGAGAACGCCGATCAGGTGCGGGTGCAGCTGGCTGACCGCCGCGTGGCCGTCGCGGAGGTGGTCGGCCGGGACCCCGATTCGGATCTCGCGCTGCTGAAAGTGAACCTCGAGCACCTGCCCGTCATGCCCTTCGGGCACTCCGACCAGCTGCAGGTCGGCGACGTGGTGCTGGCAATCGGCAACCCGCTGGGGCTTTCGCAGACGGTCACGCACGGCATCGTCAGCGCGACCGGCCGCGGCCAGCTCGGGCTTGCGACCTTCGAGAATTTCATCCAGACCGATGCCGCCATCAATCCCGGCAATTCGGGGGGCGCGCTGATCAATACCCGCGGCGAGCTGGTCGGGATCAATACAGCAATCGTGGCCAAGAATCTCGGCGTGGAGGGCATAGGATTTGCGATACCCGTGAACATGGTGCGCGGAGTCATCCACGATCTGATCACCCGCGGCAAGGTCGTGCGCGGCTGGATCGGCATCATTCCTGAGGATATTCCCGATGATCAGGCGGTCCTGCACAACCTGCCCCGCGGCAGCGTGTTCGTGGTCGATCTGTATCAGCCGAGCCCCGCGCTCGAGGCGGGGATGCAGCCCGGGGACGTCATCACCGAGTTCGACGGCACCGATGTGAAGAGCTCCCAGGACATCCTGGCGCACATTGCCAGCACCCGGCCCGGCGCGACCATCAAGGTCACCGGGCTGCGCGCGCGCTCGACTTTTCACGCCACGATCACCGTGCGCCAACGACCCCGGGACCTTTGAGTTCCCGGCAGTAGAATGCTCCGCAGCAATACCCCAAGGAGTCCGCGATGGTGCAGCCAACCTCCCAGCCCTCCCGGCAGGCCAGTATCACCCTGCGGCGCTTCGCCGACCGCGGGCAGCTCCAGTCGGCCGTCGAGGAACGTCTGCAGCAGGTATTGACGGACGCCAGCGCCGACCACCCAGCGGTCATGCTCTCGGGCGGCAGCACGCCGATACCCGCGTACCTGGAACTGGCCACGCGGCACCTCAACCCCGCGCCCGGTCTCACGGTGCTGTTTTCGGATGACCGCTACGTCCCCTCGGACTCGGATCAGAGCAACTATCATCAGAGCAAGGCGCTGTTCACCTCGCTGGGTCTGAGCACCGAGCAGGTGCTGCGCATCCGCACCGAACTGCCGCTGGATGCGGCGACCCAGGACAGCGAGCGCCGGCTCGAGTCACTGCTCGCGGGGGGCCGACGGATCACGCTCGGATTGCTGGGTCTGGGCGCCGACGGCCATACCTGTTCGTTGTTTTCGGCCGCGGACCTCGAACGCGCGCAGGGGCGGCTGGCCCTGAGCGTGCATCGCCCCGATGGACGCGATGCGGTCAGCGTCTCCCCGACGGTGCTCGAGGCGGTCGAGCAGCTGGTCTTCGTGGTGGCCGGCAAGGACAAACAGACCGCGGTGGCGGCGCTCCTGCAGCGCAAGCCCGACCTCACGGCCTGGCGGGCCGTGAGCGGCTGTCGGGCCGTCGAGGTCTGGACTGACGCCGCGGCCTTGAACGAATAACCCGTGGCCTACGAGCGCATCGGCCAGCGCGTCCAGTCATGCGCCGTCGGGCCCGGATCGTGCCAGCCGCAATCGCCGTGGATGATGTTGAAGGCCTCGGCGGGGCCCCAGGTGCCCGGCTCGTATTCGTACACCGGCGTTACCGCATTCAGCACCGGATCGACCGCGGCCCAGGCCGCCTCGACCTCATCCTCGCGGGCGAACAGCGTCGAATCCCCGCCGATCGCATCACCGATGAGCCGCTCATACGGCTCCATCTCCTCGGGGGCCTTCTGGTCGACGTAGAGCTCGACCTCGCGTCCCAGCATGCGCTCGCCGGGCTGTTTGGCATGTGCGCCCATCGCGATGGCCTGGTCCGGTCCCACGCGGAAGCGCCAGTAGTTGGGCTGACAGGGCAACCCGTCACCGAAGACGCGCGCCGGCGGCGGGCGCAGTTCCACGACCACCTCGGTCGCGGTCACCGGCAGGCGCTTGCCCGCACGCACGTAGAACGGCACGCCGCTCCAGCGCCACGAGTCGATCGAGAACTTCACCGCCGCGAAGGTTTCGACCTTTGAATCCGCGGCGACGCCCGGCTCATTCCGGTAGCCCTTGAACTGGCCACGGACGATGTCCTTCGGCGTCAGTGGCCGCAGCGCCTTGAAGACCTTCACCGCCTCATCGCGCAGCGCCTCGCCCGAAGCGTTCACGGGCGGCTCCATCGCGAGGAAGGACACCACCTGGAGCAGGTGATTCTGGATGACGTCGCGGATCGCGCCGGCCTCGTCGTAGAACTTGCCGCGGCCCTCGACACCAATGTCCTCGGCCATCGTGATCTGGACGCTCGCCACGTAGTTGCGGTTCCAGATCGGCTCGAGGAAGGAGTTCGCGAAGCGGAAATACAGCAGGTTCTGCACCGGCTCCTTGCCCAGGTAGTGATCGATGCGGAAGATCGATGATTCATCGAAGATCTTGTGCAGCGTCTGGTTCAGCGCGTGGGCGCTGCCGAGATCCCGGCCAAAGGGCTTCTCGATGACGACGCGCGCGCCCTTGTCGCAGTCAGCCGCGGCCAGCTGCGTGACGACCAGCGGAAAACTGCTGGGCGGAATGGCCAGGTAGTGCATCGGGTGCTGCGCCTGCCCCAGGATCTTGCGCAGCTGCTGGAAGGTCTCGAGCGCGCTGTAGTCCCCGTCCACGTACTGGACGAGGGCCACGAAACGCTCGACCACGGCCGGGTCGGCATCCTTCACGTACTGCTTCATGCTGTCACGGATCCGCTCGATCAGCTGATCGCGGCTCCAGCCGGCCTTCGCGACGCCGACCACCGGTATCTTGAGGCGCCCGTGGCGCACCAGCTGATACAGCGAGGGAAAGATCTTCTTGTGGCACAGGTCGCCGGTGGCACCGAACAGCACCAGGGCATCGGCCTCGACGGGTTTGGCGTCGAGGGCCTGCGCGGCGCCCTGCCCCACGATCTGGTTCTGACCTGCCGCCACGGTCAGCCCTTGCTCTCGACGTGTCCCCCGAACCCGAGGCGCATTGCCGACAGTATCTTGTCGGCATACTCGGCCCGGCCGCGTGACTCAAAGCGCGCGTACAGCGCGGCGGTCAGGACCTGCGCCGGCACCCCCTCCTCGATCGCGGCCTCGATGGTCCAGCGACCCTCGCCGGAATCCGCGACGTGTCCGGCAAAGCCGGTGAGCGTCGCATCCTTGGCGAGCGCCTCGGCCGTGAGATCCAGCAGCTGCGAGGTGATGATGCTGCCGCGACGCCAGACTTCCGCGACCGCGCCGATGTCGAAGGCATACTGGTAGAACCGCGGGTTGCCGAGCGGCGCGGTCTCGGCGTCCTCGTTGCCCTTGTGATCGAGCCCGATGTTGGCATGCTTGAGGATGTTGAAGCCTTCGGCGTAGGCCGCCATCATCCCGTACTCGATGCCGTTGTGGACCATCTTCACGAAGTGGCCGCCGCCGTTGCCGCCACAGTGCAGGTAACCCTGCGGCGCCGTACCCTTCGACGCGCGTTCGGCATCGCTCGGCGGCTTGCCGGCCGGGGCGAGCGTTGCAAAGATCGGATCCAGGTGCGCGATGATGTCCGGCTCGCCACCGATCATCTGACAGTAGCCGCGCTCCAGACCCAGGACACCGCCGCTGGTGCCGACGTCGACGTAGTGCAGCTTCGACTTCGCGAGCTTGTCGGCCCGGCGGATGTCATCGTGATAATGCGAATTGCCGCCATCGATGATGATGTCGCCGGCACTCAGCAGCGGTGTGAGCTCATCGATGACGCTCTCGACGACGCTGGCGGGAATCATCAGCCAGATGGCACGCGGCGCCGTGAGGCCCTTCACCAGATCGCCCAGCGTACTGACGCCCTTGGCACCATCGGCCGTGGCGGCCTTCACTGCAGCCGGCTCGTTCGCGTAGGCGACGACCTCGTGGCCGTTTTTTAGCAGGCGCTTCACCATGTTGGCGCCCATGCGCCCCAGACCAATCATTCCCAGCTGCATGTGGACTCTCCTAGTTTGGTACCCGGCGGATCTGCGCGCCGATGCCGGCAAGCTTCTCCTCGATGGTCTCGTAGCCCCGGTCGATGTGATAGATGCGTTCGATCTCGGTGCGTCCTTCGGCGATCAGGCCGGCCAGCACCAGGCTCGCCGAGGCGCGCAGATCGGTTGCCATCACCGGAGCCGCCGTCAGGCGCTCGACACCGCGGATGATCGCGGTATTGCCTTCGAGGCGGATTTCGGCGCCCAGGCGCCGCATCTCCAGCATGTGCATGAAACGGTTCTCGAAGATCGTCTCGATGATGGTACCGACTCCGGCTGCCACCGTGTTGAGTGCGGCGAACTGCGCCTGCATGTCGGTTGGAAAGGCCGGGTACGGGGCCGTGCGCACGTCGACGGCCCGTGGGCGGCGGCCGCGCATGTCGACCTCGACCCAGTTCTCGCCGATGTCCACGGTCGCACCCGCCTCGCGCAGCTTGGCGGTGACCGCATCCAGGTGATCCGGGCGGGTGTTCTTGATGCGCACGTGACCGCGCGTGATCGCGCCCGCCACCAGGTAGGTGCCGCTCTCGATGCGATCCGGCAGCACCTCGTAGGTCGTGCCGTGCAGTTTCTTGACGCCCTGGATCACGATCTTGTCGGTCCCCGCACCCTGGATCTTCGCCCCCATGGATATCAGGAAATTGGCCAGGTCCACCACCTCGGGTTCGCGCGCCGCGTTCTCGAGGACGGTTTCCCCGTCGGCAAGAGTCGCGGCCATCATCAGATTTTCGGTGCCGGTGACGGTGACCGCATCGAGCACCAGCCGTGCGCCCTTGAGGCGGCCGGCCCGCGCGCGGATGTAACCGCCCTCGATCTGGATGTCCGCGCCCATCGCCTGCAGGCCGGCAACGTGGATGTTGACGGGGCGCGCCCCGATGGCGCAGCCGCCCGGCAGTGACACATCGGCGCGGCCGAAGCGGGCCACCAGGGGACCCAGCACCAGGATCGAGGCGCGCATGGTCTTCACGAGGTCATAGGGAGCGAAGCATTCGCGCAGCGTCGAGGCATCGACCTCGATCTTCAGACCCTCGGCAATCGTCACGCTGACGCCCATGCGGCCCAGCAGTTCGATCGTCGTGGTCACGTCCTTGAGATGCGGAACGTTGCAGATTGTCACCGGGTCGGAGGCAAGCAGGCCCGCCGCGAGGATCGGCAGCGTCGCATTCTTGGCGCCGGAAATGCGCACTTCGCCTTCGAGCGGCACGCCGCCCTGAATCTGTAGTTTGTCCATTATTTGTCGCGGGCCGCCCACTCATCCGGAGTGAGCGCTTCGATCGAGAGTGCGTGGATCTCGCGGCCGACCAGCTCGCCGAGCGTGGCGTACACCAGCTGGTGGCGGGCGATGCCGCGTTTACCGGCAAAAGCCTGCGCCACGATTCTGGCGGAAAAATGGGTATTGTCCGGTGACTGCACCAGGACCTGCGCACCGGGCAGACCGGCGCGGATCAGTTCTGCTATTTGATCGGGATTCATCGCACCCATGGTAGCAAAGCGGCATCCCGGTCCGTGTAAGGGTATTCTTGGCGACCCCCTGCGGAAACCTCATGGATGAATGTCGCCACCACTGCCCGTCCCGTCGATGATGCCTCGCTGCTCGGTGCCGCGCGCCGGGCGCTCGCCATCGAAGCACGCGCGGTCGAGGCCCTGGGGCCGCGCCTGGGGCCGGCGTTCGTGGCCGCCTGCCGGCTGTGCCTGGACTGCACCGCTCGGGTGATCGTGACCGGAATCGGCAAGTCCGGGCACGTCGGGCGCAAGATCGCGGCAACGCTGGCGAGCACCGGTACCCCGGCCTTCTTTCTGCACGCCGCGGAGGCCAGTCACGGCGATCTGGGGATGATCACCGCGAACGACGTGGTGCTGGCGCTGTCCAATTCCGGGGAGAGCCCCGAACTGGTGTTCATGCTGCCGCATCTGAAACGGCTCGCGACCCCACTGATCACCCTGACCGGCAATGTCGGCTCGACCCTGGCCCGTAACGCGACGGTCACGCTCGACGTGACGGTGCCCGAGGAGGCCTGCCCGCTGAACCTGGCGCCCACGGCCAGCACCACCGCGATGCTGGCGATGGGCGATGCGCTGGCGGTCACGCTGCTCGAGGCCCGCGGCTTCACGGCCACCGACTTCGCCCGTTCGCATCCGGGTGGTTCGCTGGGACGCCGGACTTTCCTGCGGGTCGAGGACATCATGCGACGCGGCGCAGCGCTGCCGCGGATCGCACCGGCGGCCACGCTCGCCGAAGGCCTGCAGGAGATGTCGGCCAAGGGCCTTGGCATGACCGTGGTCGTGGACCCCCAGGATGCGGTGCTCGGCGTCTTCACCGACGGCGATCTGCGGCGACTGCTCAACCGGCAGGCGGATCTGACGACCCTGCGGATGCAGGACGTGATGACGGCCGGCTGCCGCACCATCGGCCCGCAGGAGCTGGCCGCGGTCGGCGCACACCTGATGGACCAGTACCGGATCATGGTACTGCCGGTGATCGAGGCGGGGCGCCTGGTCGGCGCTTTCAACGGGCATGACCTGCTGCGCGCAGGGGTCATGTAGGAGACGGTCCTGCCACGTCGGAAATCAACCGCGGCGGCGATTCGCCTGCTGATTCTGGATGTCGATGGCGTCCTCACCGACGGCCGCCTGTACTACGGGGTCCGCGGCGAGCAGCTGCAGTGCTTCAACATCAAGGATGGCCACGGACTGCGGTCCCTGGCGCGCGCGGGGGTCGGCATCGCCATCATTTCGGGACGCCGGTCGGCGGCCGTCACGCGCCGCTGCCGGGAGCTCGGCATCCGGCACGTGGTCCAGGGCAGCCGGGACAAGGTCGGGGATTTCCGCACCCTGGCGCTGAAGGTCGGTGTGACGGCGGCGCAGGCGGCTTTCATCGGCGACGACGAACCGGATGTGGCGCTGCTGCGTACGGTCGGGCTGGCCTTTGCGGTCGCCGATGCGCATCCGAGCGCGAAGGCGGCGGCCCACCATGTCACCCGGCTGGCGGGCGGCTGCGGCGCAGTGCGCGAGGTCTGTGACCGACTGCTGGCGGGGCGACATTGATCTACCGGCTGCTGATACTGTTCGGACTGGCGCTGGCGACGGTGGCCGTGTGGCTGACGCTCAATACCGGGCACTCCGGGCTGGTCACGACCCCGGCCAGCGGTGCATCGGGCCCTGACCAGGGCTACTCGGCGACCGATGCGACGGTGGTCGAGACGGGTCTCGATGGCCTGCCGATGTACACGCTGCAGGCGCACGATGTGCAGCAGGATCCGGAAACCAATCTCGTCAACCTCACGACGGTTCATATGACGTTTCGCGATGACCAGGGCGGCCAGTGGCAGGCCAACTCAAAGCAGGCCACGGCCTCGCAGGATTCGGCGCAGATCGACCTGATGGGGTCGGTGGTGGTCCAGGGCACCTTCGCGGGCAGTGATCAGCCTGCGCACCTGCACACCGACCGGCTGCATGTGGACACCAAGACCGACATCATCCGCACGCCCTCGGCCGTCACCCTGGACTGGGGGACCGCCGTTGTGGATGGACGGGGCCTCGTGCTCGACATCAAGGAGCACAATGTGAAATTGGAAGCAGAGGTCCATGGCCATTATCTTCCGTAACGACCTATTCTGCAGAGTCCTGGCCGCGACCGGCGCGATCGCCCTGCTGAGCGGCGCGACCGGAACCTTCAGCGCGGGTCCGGGCAAGCAGCCGATCAACTGGCAGGCGCGCTCGTACTTCCTGGATTACAAGACGCACCTGATGCATCTGCGCGGCGACGTGAAGATCTCGCAGGGCGACATCAGCGTGATCGCCGACGAAGCCCAGGCGACCAGCCAAAGCGCCGATGCCAAGAGTTCCCACTGGGTATTCACCGGCAAGGTGCATGTCCGGGCCGAAAGCCAGGGAGACCTGCACTCGGATGTGGCCACTCTGGAAATCGTCGACAGCGCGCTCGCGAGCGCACATGTGACGGGCTCGCCCGCGCAGTTCGAACAGACGCGCTCGACCACCGGCCGACTGGTGCGGGGCCACGCGTCCGTCATCGACTATGACGTGGTCCACGGGCTCGTGAAGCTCAACGGCGATGCCTGGCTGACCGATGATCAGAACACCGACGACATCAAGGCCCCGACCATCACCTACAACGTGCGTGACCGGCAGATCCAGGGCGAAAGCAGCACGGTTCCCGGCGCCCGCGTGCACATGGTCGTGGTGCCGAAGAGCTCGGCACCGTGACCGGAAGCCTGCTGAGCGCGACGAACCTCGCCAAGAGCTACCGTTCCCGCAAAGTGGTTCAGGATCTGTCGCTCGAGGTGCGCGCCGGTGAGATCGTCGGCCTGCTCGGTCCGAACGGGGCCGGCAAGACGACTGCCTTCTACATGATCGTCGGGCTGGTGCCCTGCGATGCCGGTCGGATCACCGTCGGCGACCTGGACCTGACCTTTGCCCCGGTGCACAAGCGAGCCCGGGCCGGCCTGGGTTACCTGCCCCAGGAACCCTCGGTGTTCCGCAAGCTGTCGGTCGAAAAGAATGTCATGGCGATCCTCGAGACCCGTGACGATCTCACCGCGGAGACCCGCGAGGAGCGCCTCGAGGAGCTGCTCGAGGACTTCCGCATCGGCCACGTGCGCAACAGCCTGGGATTGTCGCTCTCCGGCGGTGAGCGCCGGCGCGTGGAGATCGCCCGGGCGCTGGCCGCCAACCCCCGCTTCATCCTGCTCGATGAACCGTTCGCGGGCGTCGACCCGATCTCGGTGCTGGATATCCAGCGGATCATCCGTGATCTCACCGCCCGCGGCATCGGGGTGCTGATCACCGACCACAATGTGCGCGAGACCCTCGGCATCGTCGGCCGCGCGTACATCGTCAACCAGGGAACCGTGATCGCTTCCGGAACTGCGGAAGAAATCCTTGCAAACCCTCAAGTCCGTGAGGTGTACTTAGGGCAATCGTTCCGGTTATAGAGCCTCGAGTGGCCCAATAACTACCTAAGTTTCAATACCTTACAATGGCACCCGCGCCTATAGTGCAAGAAACATGCTGAAACCGTCTCTGCAACTGCGTATGGGTCAGCAACTGACCATGACGCCGCAGTTGCAGCAGGCCATCCGGCTGCTTCAATTGCCGGCCCTCGAGCTGCAGGCCCACATCCGGGAGCTGCTCGAGAGCAACATCATGCTCGAGGCCGTCGATGATGCCGACACCTCCAGCGGCTTCGAGGCAGTCGAAACCCCGGTGGCCGAGCCCGCGGTCACCCAGGCCGCCGCGGCCGACCAGGACCCGCAGCAGGTCGAGGTGGTCGATGACCACTGGGGAGAACAGAGCGTCGGGCCCGCGGAAAGCTCCTGGAGCGGCGAGGACGACGATCGGCAGCAGGAGTTCACCGACGATTCGGGCGAGACGGTGCAGGAACACCTGCTGTGGCAGCTGGAGATGGCGCGCCTGCCGGCGCGATCGCTGGGAATTGCCAGCGCCATCGTGGATGCGATCAACGACGACGGCTACCTGATGGAGCCCCTGGAGGAGATCGCCAATACCCTGCGGCCGGAAATCCAGGCCGACATCGTCGAGATCGAGCAGGTCCTGCAGCGGGTCCAGCAACTGGATCCGCCCGGGATTGGCGCCCGCTCCGTCGGTGAGTGCATCGAACTGCAGCTGCGCCAGCTGAGCGCCGACACTCCGGGTCTTGCGACCGCGATTGCGATCGCCCGCAGTCACCTGGAGCTGGTCGCGGACCGCGAGATGTCACTGCTGAGGCGTGAGCTCAAGGCAACGGATGAGGAGATCGGCTGTGCCCTGATCCTGGTGCGCGGCTGCCATCCGCGCCCCGGCGCCACCATCAGCGGAGGCTCGGCGGAATATGTGATTCCGGATGTTTTTGTGCGGCGCACCGAGCAGGGTGGCTGGTCGGTGGAGATCAATGGGGCTACCCTTCCGAGGGTGCGACTCAATCACGGTTACGCCAGCCTCATAGGCCGAAGCGCCAGTCACGCCACGATGCGGGCACAGCTGCAGGAGGCACGCTGGCTGCTGAAGAGCCTCGAGATCCGCAACGAAACCCTGATCAAGGTGTCGCGTTCGATCGTCGAGCGCCAGGCCGCCTTTCTCGAGCAGGGCGACGAACACATGCGGCCGATGATCCTCAAGGACATCGCCGAAGCCGTGGACATGCACGAGTCCACGATCTCCCGCGTGACGTCCGGCAAGTACATGCATACGCCCCGCGGCGTGTTCGAGTTGCGCTATTTCTTCTCCAGCCAGGTCGAGGGCGCCGATGGCGCCGGAACTTCCTCCACGGCCATCCGCGCCAAGATCCGCAAGCTCGTCCGGGACGAGAGCGCGGACAGTCCGCTCTCGGATGGCAAGATCGCCGAGCTGCTCTCGGGTGAAGGAATTCCGGTCGCGCGCCGCACCGTGGCCAAGTACCGTGAAGGCATGGGCATCGCGCCCTCCAACGAGCGTCGCAGAACAGGTTCCAGGTAAATGTAAACACGTCACCAAAGACATGTGAGGAGACGTCCGATGAGGCTAAACGTCAAGGGTCACCATATCGAGATCACCCAGGCACTGCGCCTGTACGTGGAAAAGAAGCTGGTGCGGATCACGCGACATTTCGATCAGGTGATCGATGTCCACTGTGTCCTGACCGTGGAGAAACTGTCCCAGAAGGCTGAAGCCACGCTGCATGTGAGCGGCAGCGACATTCACGCCGATGCGTCGGATCCCAACATGTACGCGGCCATCGATCTGTTGAGCGACAAGCTCGATCGACTGGTCTGCAAACACAAGGAAAAGCGCGGCGATCACCGCGCCATGGAGGGGCGCGAGGCGCGCCTGTAGACCTTGTCTTGAAGCAGTGCGCCCGGCACCCCGGGCGCACTTTCACACCTCTTGCACCCTTGATGCCGCAAAGCTAGTGTCGCGGCGTGCGCATTATCGTCATCAGTGGTCTGTCCGGCGCGGGGAAGAGCATTGCCCTGCACATGCTCGAGGACCTCGGCTACTACTGCATCGACAACATGCCCGCGGCGCTGTTGAAGCCGTTCGTGTCGCACACCGTGCGCAGCGCCGAGGCGAGCTATCAGCGCACCGCCGTGGGCCTGGATGCCCGCAATACGCCGCAGGAAGTCGCGACGGTCCCGGCCCTGCTCGATGAACTCAAACGCAGCGGCATTCACTGCGAAGTGGTGTACCTGCAGGCCGGCGACGAGGAACTGCTGCGACGCTACGCCGAAACCCGCCGCAAGCATCCGCTCAGTTCCGATCAGTGCGGACTGCTGGAAGCGATCCAGCTCGAACGCCAGCTGCTCGCGCCGATCGCCGATGCCGCCGACCGCATCATCGACACCTCGCGGATGGGACTGCACGACCTGCGCCACCTGGTCCACCGCACCGTGGGACACGAGGCCGACGGACCGCTCACGATCACGTTTGAGTCATTCGGCTTCAAACGCGGTATCCCCGGCGATGCAGACTTCGTCTTCGACGCGCGCACGCTGCCGAATCCCTACTGGGAGCCGACGCTGCGGCATCTCACCGGCCGCGACCTGCCGGTGATCGAATTCCTGCGCAGTCACGCGGCCGTGCAGCGCCTGATCGATGACATCGAGGAATTCATCACGCGCAGGATCGCCGAATACCAGGCGACCAGCCGCGGTTATCTCACCGTTGCGGTGGGCTGCACCGGCGGCCGCCACCGCTCGGTGTACGTGGTCGAGCAGCTGCTGACGCGATTCACCTCGCGCTTTCCGCAGGCGATCGCCCGCCACAACGGGCTGCCGAGCGCTTAGTAGGCGCGTCCCACCAGCACGAATTCACGGGCCGGCTCGCCGGTGAACACGCAGCGCTGATCCGTGATGCCCGACTGTTCGAGCGGCACGTTGCGCACGGTGAGTTTGAGGCTCTTCAGCTGCTGATCGATCTTCGCAAGCGCGGCACCTTCGGGCCGCGCCCAGGCGACCAGCGCCCAGCCGCGAAAGTCTGCGCTGCCCGCGCTCTCATCGCTGACCTCGGCCCCCGCCGTCCTGAAATGCGCGGCGAGCGCCTCGAAGCCGGTGATGTCGGTGCGCACGTTGGCCGCCAGCCGCTCCTTCGCGGACTCATGCAGCGCGGTCTGGATGCTGCCCAGCAGGCCGCTGATCTGCTCGACGAAATGCGGCCGCAGCATGGCCTGCGACTGGATCTTCTCGCCATTGCGCAGCTGGTCGCGGCGGATGTAGGTGACGTTGCCCGACGCCACATCGCGTGCGCCGATGTCGCAGACGACCGGCACACCACGCTTGATCCAGGCCCAGCGCTTGTCGATGGCGCGCCCCGGCTTGCGGTCCACGAGGGCCCGCACCGGTTCGCCGAACGCCTGGCCGCGGTTCAGCTCGGTCGCCAGCGCCTCGCAGAACTCCAGGACGCCGGCGTCCTCGGGCTTGTCGCGCAGCATCGGGATCAGCACGATCTGGCGCGGGGCGATGATCGGCGGCAGGCGCAGGCCATCATCATCACCATGCGTCATCACGACTGCGCCGACGAGGCGGGTCGAGACGCCCCAGCTGGTCGTGTGCGCGAACGCGAGGTCGCCGGCTTCGGTCTGATAGCGGATGCTCTGCGCTTCGGCGAAATTGGTGCCGAGGTAATGCGCCGTGCCAGCCTGCAGGGCCTTGCCGTCCTGCATCATCGCTTCGATCGAATAAGTGTTGTCGGCGCCCGGGAAGCGCTCATGCGCCGGCTTCTCACCCGCGATCACCGGCATCGCCAGCGCATCCTCGGAAAAGGAGCGGTAGACCTCGAGCATGCGAGCGGTTTCCTCGCGCGCATCCGCGGCGGTGGCGTGCGCCGTGTGCCCTTCCTGCCAGAGAAACTCCGAGGTGCGCAGGAACAGCCGGGTGCGCATCTCCCAGCGCACGACGTTGGCCCATTGATTCAGCAGCAGCGGCAGATCCCGGTACGAGCGCACCCAGCGGTGAAAAGCCGCGCCGATCACCGTCTCGGAGGTGGGGCGAACGATCAGCGGCTCCTCGAGCTTCGCGTCCGGATCGGGCTGCAGCACCCCGTCGATCATCTTCAGGCGGTGATGCGTGACCACCGCCATCTCCTTGGCGAAACCCTCGACGTGCTCGGCCTCGCGGGCGATGTAGCTCAAGGGAATGAACAGCGGGAAGTAGCAGTTCTCATGGCCGGTGTCGCGGAAACGGCGGTCGAGGAGTTCCTGCATCCGCTGCCACACGCCGTAGCCCCACGGGCGGATGATCATGCAGCCGCGGACGCCGGACTCCTCGGCGAGATCGGCCTGATCCACCACGGCCTGGTACCAGGCGGAGAAGTCACCCGCGCGGGTGACCGGAAGAGCGTGTTGCATTGAGAATTCCTATACGTCGCGAGCCGGTTATCTTACGTCACGATGGCGCGCGATGAGGCCAGCGTCGGTTGCGCCAGGGGCGCGCCGCTCATGAAGTTCAGCAGCGTATCGCGCGCCTGCATGGCGTCACGGTAGCCCAGGGTGATCATCTCCTGGGTGAAGGCGGATTCGAACATGAGATAGCTTGCGAGCTGGCTGCCGCCGGCGTCCTTGGCGCCGATCACGTGCAGCAGCGTGCGCAGCCCGCGCGGCATCGCCTTCACGTGCCGCGCAGCGATCACGCGCGGGTCGACGCTGGGCGCAAGCATCAGGGTGTCCACGTGCCTGAGCACGCGGGTCTGCACCTCGGGTTCATCGGGCAGATTATCGACCAGCTGGTTGAAGCGTTCGGTCTGCTCGACATCGGCATAGACCGAGTCGGTGAAGAGCGTGTCGAGCATGAAGCCGAAGATCTGCCCCGGTGTCGGCACCGGTTCCGCGCCGAACTCCGGCGGTACGCCGGCCTCCCGGCGTGCCCGGACACCGATGATCAGCAACCGGTCGGCACCCAGGTGGATGGCCGGACTCAGCGGGTTCAGCTGCCGCATCGAGCCGTCACCGAAATAGGTGTCGCCGAGCTTCACCGGCGGGAACAGCACCGGCAGTGCGGCGCTTGCCATGAGGTGATCGAGGGTCAGGCGCTCGCGCCGGCCGGCCCGCTGGGTCCGGGCCCAGTTGCTGAGCTTCTCGGCCCCGTCGAAGAATGCGATCGACTGGCCGGTCTGATAGCTGGTGCTGCTCAGCGCGAGGCCCCGCAGGTGGCCGCGCTCGACGCTCATGTGCACGCCATCCCAGTCGATGTGGTTGGTCAGAAGCTCGCGCAACGGGGCATTGTCCAGCATCGAATGCGGGGTCGTGGCCACGACCCCGCCGGTCACCAGCGCCGTCAGCCAGCGCGCACCGGCGATCAGCATGTGGCCGGTGTCGACTTTGAACACCTGCGACACCCGGAAATTCGCCCACACATCGGTGAGGCCGGCCACCGCAGCGCGCCAGTGGTGGGCCTGGGAGGCGAGCACGCTGGCGGCCACCGCACCGGCGGAGGTGCCGGCAATGACCGGAAATGGGTTGCGATTGCGCGGCAGCAGCTCGGTGAGAGCCTGGAGCACGCCAACCTGGTAGGCGGCGCGGGCGCCACCACCAGTCAGTACCAGCCCAACGACTGGTCGCCTGCGCATCAGGTGAGATTGACCTTGAGGATCTGCATGGAGTTGGTACCGCCCTGCACTCCGGACAGCTCGCCCTTGGTGACGATCACGAGGTCATCCTGGTGCACCAGATCCAGCTCCAGCAGCCGCGCGAAGATCGCGTTGTAGAGCGCGACGACGGTATTGCAGCCGATGACATCGAACAGCACCGGGAACACGCCGCGGAACATCGTCACGCGCCGCCCGGTGGTCTCGTTGCGGGAAAAGGCGTAGATCGGGATGTCGGAGCGCAGTCGTGACATCCACAGGGTCGTGGCGCCGGTCTCGGTGAGTGCCACGATGGCCTTCACGTCCATGTGGTTGGCCGCGTACATGACGGCCATCGCGATGGCCTCCTCGGTGCCCTTGAACATGCTGCCGTCCTCGCGCTGCCGGGGACGGGCGTGGCCGAACTGGTACTTTTCGGCGCCGCGGATCACATCGGCCATGGCTTCGACCGCCTTCAGCGGATAGCGGCCGGTGGCGGTTTCGGCGGAGAGCATCACCGCATCGGTGCCATCCATGACCGCGTTCGCCACGTCGGAGACCTCGGCGCGGGTCGGCACGGGATTCTGGATCATCGATTCCATCATCTGCGTCGCCGTGATCACCACCCGGTTCAGGGCGCGCGAGCGATGGATGATGGTCTTCTGCAGACTCGTCACCTCCGCATAGCCCATCTCGACGCCGAGATCGCCGCGGGCCACCATCACCACATCGGAGGCCTCGATGATGCTGTCGAGGTTCGTGATGGCCTCGTGGCGCTCGATCTTCGCGACGATCCGCGCATCACCGCCGGCCTCGCGCACCAGGCGCCGGGCGAGCTTGATGTCGGCGGCATCGCGCGCGAACGACACCGCCACGTAGTCGACCTTCTCTTCGGCCGCGAAGCGGATGTCATCGCGGTCCTTGTCGGACAGCGCCGGTGCCGAAATACCCCCGCCCTGGCGATTCAGGCCCTTGCGGTCGGAGAGCGGTCCGCCGACCTTGACGCGCGTGTGGATGCGCGTGTCCGCGACCGAGAGCACGTCCAGCACGATCTGTCCGTCCGACAGCAGCAGCACGTCGCCGCTTACCACATCGTGCGGCAGGTTCTTGTAGGCCGTGCCCACCACGTTGATGTCGCCGCCCTTGGGATCGAGCGTCGTGTCGAGCGCGAAGGCCGCGCCTTCCTCCAGGTTGATCGGCCCGTTGGCGAAGCCCTCGATGCGGATCTTCGGACCCGACAGGTCCAGCAATATGCCGACGATTTCCTTGCAGGTCGCCGCGGCGGTGCGCACCAGGTCCAGGCGGCGCTTCAAATCGGCGCGACTGCCATGCGAGGCATTCAGGCGAACGACGGAGAGGCCCGCCCGCATCATCTCCATCAGCAGCTTCGGGTCATCCGTCGCAGGGCCTGCGGTGGCGACGATCTTCGTACGCTTCAGGGTCTTGACTGTGTCCACGGGTCCTTGTGGGCCTCTCGGGCCGTTCACGAGCGTTCTTCCAGAATGGCGACTGCCGGCAACGTCTTGCCCTCGACGAACTCGAGAAAGGCGCCGCCGCCCGTCGAGATGTACGAAATTCCTTTTTCCACATCGTACTTCTCGATGGCCGCGAGGGTATCCCCACCGCCGGCCAGAGAAAAGGCCTTACTGTCGGCGATGGCATGGGCCAGCACCCGCGTCCCGGCGCCGAACTGGTCGAACTCGAATACGCCCACCGGGCCGTTCCAGAGAATCGTGCCGGCAATCTGCAGCTGCGCCGCGAACTCCTGCGCCGTCTGCGGACCAATGTCCAAGATCAGCTCATCAGCACGCACGTCCGCGACCGCACGCACCTGCGCCTGCGCGCTCGGGGCGAATTCGGTCGCCACCACCACGTCGGTCGGCAGCGGGATCTCGGCCCCGCGCGCCTTGGCCTGGGCCAGCAGCTTGCGCGCGGTGTCGAGCATGTCCACCTCGTGCAGCGACCTGCCGACTGCGACCCCGGTCGCGGCGAGGAAGGTGTTGGCGATGCCGCCACCGACGATCAGGTGATCCACTTTCGTCAGCAACGACTCGAGCACGGTCAGCTTCGTGGAGACCTTGGAGCCGGCAACGATCGCGACCAGCGGCCGCGCCGGGCTCGCCAGTGCCCGCTCTAGTGCTTCGAGCTCGCCCACCAGCAGCGGGCCGGCACAGGCCACGGGCGCAAAACGCGCGACTCCGTGGGTGCTCGCCTCGGCCCGGTGGGCCGTGCCGAATGCGTCCATGACGAACACATCGCACAATGCCGCCATCGTGCGCGCCAGCTCTTCCTTGTCCTTCTTCTCGCCCTTGTTGAAGCGCACGTTCTCGCACAACACCAGCTGCCCGGGTTTGCAGTCGAGCCCGGCAAGCCAGTCCTTGCGCAGCTCCACCGGCGTCCCCAGCAGCTCCCCGAGCCGCTTCGCCACCGGCGCCAGCGAGAACTGTTCCTCGTAGAGCCCCTCCTGCGGGCGGCCCAGGTGCGACATCACGAACACCTTCGCGCCCGCCGCCATGGCCAGGCGCAGCGTCGGCAGCGCCGCACGGATGCGGGCATCGCTCGTGACCACGCCACCGGCCACCGGCACGTTCAGATCCTCACGGATCAGCACGCGTTTGCCGGCGAGATCCAGGTCCGCCATGCGCCGCACTTTCATCAGGCGGCCTTCGACCACGCGAGCGTGGTATCGAGCATGCGGTTCGAGAAGCCCCATTCATTGTCGTACCAGGAGCACACCTTCACGAGCGTGCCGCCGACCACCTTGGTGAGGGTGGCATCGAAGATCGAGGAATGCGGATCATGATTGAAATCCACCGAGACCAGCGGGCCGTCGCTGTAGGCCAGCACCCCCTTGAGATCACCGGCAGCGGCGGCGGCCTTCAGCAGGCCGTTGATCTCATCGACGGTGGTGGCACGCGCCGCGATGAAGCTCAGATCCACCATCGAGACGTTGATGGTCGGCACGCGCACGGCGAAGCCATCGAGCTTGCCGTTCAATTCGGGGAGCACCAGCCCGACCGCGGCCGCAGCGCCGGTCTTGGTCGGGATCTGCGACATCGTCGCCGAGCGCGCGCGACGCAGATCCTTGTGGAACACGTCCGTCAGCACCTGGTCGTTGGTGTAGGAGTGGATGGTGGTCATCACGCCTGCGACCAGGCCGATACGGCTGTGCAGCACCTCGGCCACTGGTGCCAGGCAGTTGGTCGTGCAGGACGCATTGGAAATGACGGTGAAGTCGGACTTCAGCACCTTGTGATTGACGCCGTAGACGATCGTGGCATCGACATCCTTTTCCCCCGGCGCCGAGATCACCACGCGGCGCGCACCACCGTTGAGGTGCAGTCCGGCCTTGGCCTTGCTGGTGAACAGGCCGGTGCATTCGAGGACGGTATCCACGCCCAGGGTTCCCCAGGGGAGCTTCGCCGGGTCCCGCTCCGCGAGCACGCGGATGCGATCGCCGTTGACCACCATGGAATCGCCGTCCACCTCGACCGTGCCGGGAAACTTGCCGTGGGCGGTATCGTAGCGGGTCAGGTGCGCGTTGGTGGCGGCATCCCCGAGATCGTTGATCGCCATGATCTGAATTTCGTTGGTGCGTCCGGACTCATACAGCGCGCGCAGCACATTCCGTCCGATGCGGCCGTATCCGTTGATGCCCACCTTGATCGCCATGTCGAGTAGTCCTTCTTACTTATCAGAGTGTTAGCTTGGTTTTTAGGCCCTAGGACCTTCGCTGGGGAAGGCGCACGGGCGGGGGCTGCATTCTCCTCCAGATACGGCAGGGGCGGCAATGGAACATATCCTGGCCGGCGCGTGTCAAAATGCGCTAATGAGCCTTCGCCTGCTGCATTTCACCGATCTGCATCTATCCGGGGACGAGGAGGCCCGGCTGCGTGGCCTGCAACCCCTGGCGACGCTGCGCGCGACCCTCGCGCAGGCCATCGACCTCACTCAAAAAAGTGGCTGGACCCCCGATGCGGTGCTGGTGACCGGTGATGTCGCACACGACGACCCGGGTGGCTACGAGGTGTTCGGGCGCGAATTCGCGGCCCTCGGCGTCCCGGTCTGCTGCATTCCGGGTAATCACGACGATGCCTCGGCCATGGCGCGGATGCTCGCCCACGCGCCGTTCATCACCGGTGGCAGCCTCGATCTGCACGGCTGGCGCGTGGTGCTGCTGGACTCAAGCGTACCCGGTCAGGACGGGGGTCACCTGGCGCCGCCGCAGCTGGAACTGCTGCAGCGCGCGCTCAGCTCGGCGACGACGCCGGTGCTGGTGTGCATGCATCATCATCCGGTCCCCGTGGCCAGCGACTGGCTGGATGAGATCGGCCTCGACAATGCCGATGAATTCTTCCGCATCATCGACGCAAACAAGGCGGTCCGCGGCGTGCTGTGGGGCCACGTGCACCAGAGCTTCGATACCCTGCGCAACGGTGTGCGGTTGCTTGCGACCCCCTCCACCTGCGCGCAGTTCCGGCCGCATTCCCAGGATTTCTCGATCGACGACCGGCCGCCGGCGTTCCGGACTCTGGAATTGACTCCCGACGGCAGCCTCCTCACGAATCTCTACTGGGTGGACTCATGCGGTTCCGGCTCCTCGCATTCTGCCTTCTCGGCAGCCTGAACGCCCGGGCGCAGAGCCCGGTGTGGGCGCTGCATGGGGCGCACAACACCGTCTACCTCGCCGAATCGGTCCATCTGTTGAAGCCCGGCGAAAGCACCCTGCCCGGCCCGCTGGCACATGCCTATGCGGACACTGGCGAGCTGGTCATGGAAATGGACATGGCGAAGCTCGACCCGGGCAATGTCGCGGCCTGGATGCTCGAGCACGGTCGCTATCCGCCAGGAGAGTCGATGAGCCAGGCGCTCGGGCCCGAACGTTATGCGCACCTGCTGGCGCGGGCGACCGCGCTGGGACTGCCGCTGCAGGAGCTCGACATGCTGCGCCCCTGGGTCGCAGCGCTGACACTCACCGACCTCATGTATCTCAAACTCGGCTACGACCCGCAGTCCGGCGTCGAGGAACAGCTGGTGGCCCGGGCGCAGCAGGATGGTCGGCCCACGGCCGGCCTCGAGACCCTGGATGAGGAACTCGGGCAGCTGGAACATCTGTCGCCCGAGGATCAGGCGCGCTTCCTCGACCTGACCCTCGAGGACCTGAAGGACACCGGTAACGAAACCGACCAGATGCTCGAAGCCTGGCGCACCGGCAACAACTCCGAACTGGCGTCCCAGTTGTCCGATGCCTACAAGGAGTTTCCCGAGCTCTACCGCGTGCTGGTCAGCGAACGCAACCAGCACTGGTTGCCCGAGATCAAGGCCTTCCTGAATGCCAACCATAACGTGCTGATCGTGGTCGGCGCGCTGCACGTGGTCGGCAAGGGCGGCCTGCTCGACCTGCTGCACAACGCGGGCATCGTCGCGACGCCCGTGCTCGCCGACACCCCGAGCGCGACTCAGGGCGCGAGCAGCTCCCGCCACTGAGCCGCGAGCGCGGACAGGGCGAAGCGGGGATCCGGACCCACGACCGGGCGGTGTCCGGTGCGCCACTCGCGGATCCGCGCCACGTAGGCATCAAACAGGCCGAGATGACCG
>Ga0302314_10003176_pt1 | contig 30397 bp, 27 predicted proteins | sample III_Palsa_N2_3_FD_200533 | JGI IMG/M metagenome (GOLD analysis project Ga0302314, IMG submission 200533) | Peat permafrost microbial communities from Stordalen Mire near Abisko, Sweden - III_Palsa_N2_3 | ecosystem: Environmental > Terrestrial > Soil > Palsa > Peat permafrost | place: Sweden... | reverse complement strand
GCCGCCAAGGTGTCGGCTTCGCGGTCCCCGCTGTCGGAAAAAAAGAAAGGCGGCAGGATCTCGGCGCGGAAATGCGCGCCTTTGGTTCGAATGACACGGAACGGCACGACCCGGCGGCCATATTTCAGCGCCAGGCTGGCCAGGGCCGGCGCGGTCATCGCCGGACGCCCGAAGAAGGGCACGCTGATGCCGTCATTCATTTTCTGGTCGACATAGAAGACGATCGACTTGCCCTCGCTCATCAGCTTGACAGTCTGGCGGGCGCCCTTCGGACCCTTGGGGATCAGTTGCATGTCGGGCGTGCGCAGGCGGCCTTCGAACAGCCAGTCGAGATAGGGATTATCGGGCGCGCGATAGACCGGGTTGACCGGCAAATGCGCCCGCAGACTGAGGATGTTGGACAATTCCCAATTGCCGATATGGCCGCTGAACAGCAATGTCGCCTCACCCGATTCGCGCAGGGCGTCGAGATGTTCGAGACCGCTGATCTCCATGCGCGAGGGATCGTCGAGAAAGGTTTTCGCATGGGGAAACTCGCCGGCCATGCGGCCGAGATTGTCCCACATGGCGCGCACGATCCGCCGATGCGGCTCGTCCGGCAACGCCGATTCCAGATTGCGGCAGGCCCGGCGCGACACCGACAGGCGCGGCCCGACGGTGCGCCCGATGAAACCACCCAATCCCGAGGCCGCGTCCACCGGCAGCAGACGAAATCCATGATAGACCAGCCACAGAACGCCGGCCTCGATTCGATGCTTCATACGGCTCATAGGCGCGGCCGATCCCCCAGCGCCGGCCCCAGCACATCGAGCAGAGCTCCCTCGTCCTCCCACGCCACATCCATCTGCACGACACCGATCTGGTCGCGCATATTGGGCGGAACGCGAACGAAATCCTTGCCGGTGGTCACCAGGAAGGCATTGTGATTGTTGGCGGCCGTCTGCAACTCGCCGATCTCCTGGGGATGGAAGGGATAATGGTCGGGGAAGGCGTAGGCCTCGACCACATTGGCGCCCAGAGCGTCGAGCGTGTGGAAGAATTTGGCGGGACGGCCGATGCCGGCGAACGCCACCACCTTGCGGCCGGCCAGCACCGTCGCCTCGGCCTCGGGTTCCAGCCAGGCATGCAGGACGGGCTTCGGCGCGACGCGCAGAGCGACGCCGTGCTTGTCCTCGCCCAGGATCACCACCACGTCCGCGCGCCTGAGGCCCTGCTCGACCGGCTCGCGCAGGGGCCCGGCGGGCAGGCATCGCTCATTGCCGAAACCGGTCTGCCCATCGACCACCAGGATCGAGATGTCTTTCTCCAGGCTCGGATCCTGGAAACCGTCATCCATCACCAGGCAGGCCGCGCCCGCTTCGGCGGCGGCCTCGGCGCCCTCGATGCGGTTCTTGGCGACCCAGGTCGGGGCGGTCTCGGCCAGCAATAAGGGTTCGTCGCCAACCTGCTGATAGCCATGGCGGTACGGCTCGACCCGAAGCGGTCCGATTTCCTTGCCGCCATAGCCCTTGGATAGGAAATGGGCGCCGGGAATCAGTTGCGCGATGGATTCGGCGACGGGTGTCTTGCCGACCCCGCCGACCGACAGATTGCCGACGCAGATCACCGGAATGGGCGAGCGATGGCGCGGCGGCTTGGCGGCGCGCGAGCGGGCGCCGGCCGCCCAGATCCAGCCTAACGGCGCCAGCAAGGCCGACGCCACACCATGTTTGTACCAGAATGCGGGTGCCCGCATCTTACCCCCTAATCCGGCAGCCAGGGTCCGAGCATTTCGATCACCGCTGCCAGAACACCGTCTTCCGCCGAGGCGAACTGCTCCGCCCGGTCCCCCTCCGTCGCCATCAAGGCGGGCTCGGCGAGACGCAGGCTCAAGGCTGCCACCAAATCCCTCTCGGTTGCAACCTGAATGCCGGCGCCGGCCTCCTGCATGCGACGGGCGATGTCGGCGAAATTGCCCATATGCGGGCCGAACAGCACCGAGGCGCCCAGGCGGGCCGGCTCCAGCGGATTCTGCCCCCCCTCGCCGATCAGACTTTTGCCGACGAACACCAGCGGCGCCGCGCGATAGAACAGGCCGAGCTCGCCCATCGTGTCGGCGATATAGAGGTCGCCGACCGGCTCCCCCAGTGATCGCAGCGCCGGATTCAGGCCCAATCCCCGCAATTCGGCGGCGATCTCGGCGCCACGGTTCGGGTGGCGCGGCACGATCAGGGTGACAAGGCCGGGAACGGCCAGCGCCTTGTGGACGCGGCCGGCAAGGGCCTCCTCGCCGGCATGGGTGCTGGCGGCCAGCCAACGGGGACGATCGCCCAGTTCGGTCAGCAGCGCGGCAAGCGCGGCTTCGTCGGCCGGCAGAGCGGGTGCCGCGAACTTCAGATTGCCGAGACAGGCGGTGTTCGCCGCACCCAGGGTGGCGAGGCGTCGGGCATCCTCCTCGGTCTGGCCCAGGCACAGCACGAAGCAGGACAAGAGCTGGCCGATGAAGCCGCGCATCTTCAGCCAGCGGCGGAAGGAGCGCGCCGATATGCGGCCGTTCAGCAGCACCAGCGGGATCTTCCGCTTCGCCGTCTCGACCAGCAGGTTCGGCCAGAATTCAGATTCGACCCACAAGGCCAGGTCGGGCTTCCAATGATCGAGGAAGCGACGGACCCAGGCGACGCGGTCGACCGGCACGAATTGGTGGATCGCGCCCTTGGGCAGGCGATCCTTCATCATCGCCGCCGACGTGACGGTACCGGTGGTGACGAGCACGGTGGCGCGCTTCTGCAAAGCGGCGACCACCGGCAGCATCGAGACCGCCTCGCCGACGCTGGCGGCGTGCAGCCAGATCAGCCCGCCTTCCGGGCGCGGCAGGCCCGCCTCGCCCAGACGCTCTGCGAAGCGAATGGAATCTTCCTTGCCCCGCGCCAGGCGGCGTTGGAGATACTGGCGGATCAGCGGTCCGCCCAAAGTGGTCAGCAGGCGATAGAAGCCGAGGATCATAATGCGGCCGGCTCGACCGGGGCATGGCCCATCAGGCGGTCGGCGGATTGGGTGACGGCGGTCAGTCCATCTTCGATGGCGAGACGGGTTTCCTCGAGTTGCTCAGGCGTGGCGTTCGCCGGCACACGGATCGGCTCGCCCCAGACGAACACCCCCTTCGAGAAGGGATAGGCCACGGTAAAGCGGTCCCAACTGCCCAGCACTTTGCGGCTACGCGCCGAAAAACCGCACGGAATGACCGGCACGCCGGCCATGCGCGCCACATGGACGATGCCGTCCGAGGCCCTCATACGGGGACCGCGCGGACCGTCCGGCGTGATCCCCACACACTCCCCCTGCTTCAGCGAGCGCAACATCGAGCGTAGCGCGACCGAGCCGCCCTTGGACGACGAGCCCGCCACCGTATCGATGCCGAAATGAGCGACCGTGCGGGCGATGAACTGGCCGTCGCGATGCTGCGAGATCAGCATGTTTATCGCCTTATCGCGACGCCAGCAGTAAGGCATCATCATGATACGCCCATGCCAGAAGGCCAGGATGAAAGGCTTGTCCTCGCGCCAGAAGGCGGCCGGGATCTGGCCGCCTTCGACCCGCCAATAGCCGGTCGCCCGGACCAGGCGGATGAACTGAGCGCCCAGCCAGCACAGGGCGCCGCGCACGGAATCCGAGCGCGTGACCCGTTTGACCAGACTCATTGATCCATGCCTTTGGGATCGCCGACGATCACCACCGTCAGCTTGTCGGGATCGAACAGCTTGGCGCCGATCCGTCTGACATCGGCGGCCGAGACCTTGTCGATCAGAGTCGCGCGGCGCTCGAAATAATCGATGCCGAGATGATCGCGCTGCACCACGGACAGCAGGGCGGCGATCGCCGTCGTGCTGTCCATCTGCAGCGGGAAGGCGCCGTTGAGATAGGTCTTGGCCGAGGCCAGCTCGGGGACGGCGACGTCCGAGCCGCCCATCTTGCGCAGCTCCTCCTTGACCACCTTCAGCGACTCGGCGACCTTGTCATTGCGCGTCGCCACCTCGCCGGCCACGATCCCGCCATGCTCATAGGGTTCGAGGCTGGTATAGGCGCCGTAAGCCAGGCCGCGCTTGACGCGCACCTCGGTCATCAGACGCGAGGAGAAACTGCCGCCCCCCAGGATGTAGTTCATCACATAGGCCGCGTACCAATCGGGATCGTCGCGCTTGAGGCCGGCCTCGCCGAAATTGACCACGCTTTGGGGCACCTGGCGGCGGATGATCTTGAGACTGCCCTTGGCCGGCACCTGGGCCTCGGCGACCGGCGCCAGCACCACCTTGGCCGGCAGGTCGGCGAAGGTCTGGTCGAGCAGTCCGGCGAGCTGGGCCGGCGTGATGTCGCCGACCACGCTGACCACCAGACGGTCGCGCGACAAATGACCGCCGACCCAGCCCTTGAGATCACTGTCCGAAATTGCCTTGATGCTGGCCTCGGTGTTCGCCCGTCCATAAGGATGACCAGGGAACAGGGCGGCGGAGAAGGCGCGGCCGGCCAGAGCCTGCGGGTCCTGCTCCTCCTGCTGAAGCGCGACCTGCATCTGGCCGCGCACCCGGGCCACCGCGTCGGCATCGAAGCGCGGCTTGGCCAGGGCCAGATGCAGCAGCTTGAAGGCCTCGTCGCGATTGTCGGTCAGGGTCTTGAGACGACCGCCGAAAGTGTCGGCGTCGGCGGTGAAGGTCATTCCGACCGCCAGATCCTCGAGACGGCCCTGGAAGGCCTGGGCGTCGAGATCGCCAGCCCCTTCGTCGAGCAGGCCGGAGACCATCGTCGCCAGCCCTTCCTTGCCGGCGGGATCGGTGGCGGCGCCGGCGGCGAAGGAATAGTCGAAGGCGATGATCGGGTTCTTGTGATCCTCGACCAGCCAGGCCTCGATACCGCCCGGGCTGGTCACCTTCTCGATGGTCAATGCGTTGGCGTGCGCGCCGCAGAATTGTGTACCGCAGATTAGGGCGACGGCCAGGAACAGAGACTTTTTCATCGCACATTGCCTCCGATCAGACCTTGTGACTCTCCGGCATTGGGATCCGACACCACGGTCGCCTCCCCGGGCTTGGCCGGCAGCAGCAGGCCGGTCACCGACTTCTCGTCGCGCAGCAGCCGCTTGGCCGCCTCGTTGATCTGCTCCTTGGTGACGGCGGCGATCTTCTGCGGCCAGGCCTCGACATCCTCGATCTTGCCGCCGGTGGTCAGCACCTGGCCGAACACCATGGCGCCGGTATGGTAGGAATCGCGGGCATAGACGGTCTCGGCGCGCAGCTTGTTCTTGGCCCGCGCCAGTTCCTGGTCGGTGACGCCATGCTCGGCGATATCCTTGAGCTGCGCCGTCATCGCGGCTTCCAGCGTCTTCATCTCGATTCCCGGCTGCGGCGTGGTGGCCACGGCGAAAATGGTCTGGCCCAGACTGTCGGGATCATATTCGGCGCTGACGGAAGCGGCCAATTTCTGGTCGACCACCAGGCTCTTATACAGGCGCGAAATGGGGCCGCCGCCGATGATTTCAGCCAGGACCTGCAGCGGGTCGCCATCCTGCTTGTCGCCGACATGGTAGGACGGCGCCAGGTAATAGCGGGTCCAGCTCGGCTGATGGACGTCCTCGTCGCGGATCTCCAGGGTGCGCTGCGCCACCGGGGTCGGGTCGAGCGGACGGGCGCGGGCCGGGGTGGGGCGCGCCGGGATCACGCCGTAATACTTCTCGGCGAGCGGCTTCAACCGGGCGGCGGTGATATCGCCCGACACCACCAGCACGGCGTTGTTGGGGGCGTACCAGCGCGTATGGAAATCGACCACGTCCTGGATCTTGTACGCATCGATGTCCTGGTGCCAGCCGATCACCGGATGGTGATAGCCGCCATCGAGGAACAAGGCGGCGCGCATCTGCTCTTGGAGCAGCGCCTCGGGCTGGTTCTCGGTGCGCATGCGGCGTTCCTCGATCACCACCTGGCGCTCATTCTGGAAGGCCTCGTCCTTCAGCGCCAGATTGGCCATGCGGTCGGCTTCCAGCTTCATCACCAGTTCGAGCTTGTCGGCGGCGACATTCTGGAAGAAGGCTGTGTAATCCTCGTTGGTGAAGGCATTGTCCTGCCCGCCATTGGCGGCGACGATGCGCGAGAACTCCTCGGGGCCCACGGTCTTGGTGCCCTTGAACATCATATGCTCGACCATGTGGGCGAGACCGGTATGGCCAGGCTGCTCGTCGGCCGAACCGACCTTGTACCAGACCATATGGCTGATTACTGGCACGCGGTGATTAGGGATCACCACCACCTGCATGCCGTTCTTCAGGGTGAAGCTCTCTGGATTGAAGACTTGAGCGGGAGCGGCGGCCGGGCGCAGGGCCAGGACCGCCAGGGCGAGGAACAGAAAGCGCGGGCGCATTTAGCCTCCGGGGGGATAGGAGGAACAGGTTTACCCCCAATGCAAGGGAAGCGGCAAGGGAAGCCTCGCCGGAACGCGCCCCTCTTTCTCTCAAGCATGACTAGGCAGCAGCCGCGCGATCTCCGTTGACAGCCGCGCCTGGTTGTAGGGTTTGCTAAGCCGGGGCAGATCGAGCGGCTGCCCTTCTTTGAGCTCCTGATAGCCGGTCGCCAGCAGGATCGGCAATGAGGGATGGCGCGCGCGGAGCGTCACAGCCAGTTCGGTGCCCGTCATGCCCGGCATGGCATGGTCGGTGATCACCAGATCGGGCGCCAGCCCGCTCTCGACCAGATCGAGCGCTTCCTTGGCGGAATGCGCCTCGACCACCCGGTGGCCGAGATCCTCCAGCAGGGCCTGGGTGCTGGCGGCGATCAGCAGGTCGTCGTCGACCAGCAGGATGGTCGCGGGACTCGCCGATTTTTGGGGAAGCTCGTCGGCCGCGACCGCCGCCACCGGAGCGTTCGCGGCCGGCAGCCAGAGATGGGCGTTGGTACCGTTTCCGACCGCGCTCTCGAGGCGAAAGGCGCCGCCAGACTGGTCGGCCAGCCCATGCACCATCGACAGACCGAGGCCGGTGCCCTTGCCGATCCCCTTGGTCGAGAAGAAGGGCTCGATCGCCTTGGCCAGGGTGACCTCGTCCATGCCGAGGCCGGTATCCTGCACGGTGAGGCAGACATAGGCCCCGGGGGTCAGTCCGCCCTCGCGCTTGCCCAATTGGTGCCGGGTCAGCGCAATGGTGAGGCAGCCACCGTCGAGCATCGCGTCGCGGGCATTGACCGCAAGATTGAGCAGGGCCATTTCGAGCTGATTGGGGTCGACATTGACCACCGGCAATGGGGCGTCCGCCGTCACCCGAACCTCGATCAGCGGCCCGACCGACCGCTCGACCAGATTGCGCATATCCTCGACAAGCGCCAACACATCGGTGGGCCGCGCTTCCAGCTCCTGCTTGCGGGCAAAAGCCAGCAGGCGCTGGGTCAGGGTCGCGCCCCGCCGCGCCCCTTCCATCGCGCCGTTAATCAGGCGGATCTGACGCGGATCCTCGCCGACCCGCCGCGCCAGCACGTCCAGATTGCCGATCACCGCCATCAGCAGATTGTTGAAGTCATGGGCAACCCCGCCAACCAATTGGCCGAGGGTTTCGATCTTCTGCGCCTGCAAGAGCGCCGCCTGAGCCTTCTCGCGCTGGCCCGCCTCTTCGCGCAGCTTGTCATTGGCGAGTTCCAGCGCTTCGGTGCGAACCGCGACAAGCCGCTCCAGCTCCTCGGCGGCGCCGCGCTGGGCCTCGAGAAAAGCCCGGGTCTGGTATTGCCGGCGCCGCCCCCGCTCGGCGGTCAGCACCGCGGTTTGCACCGAGATAGCCTGCAAAGGCCGTTCGAGGAAGGCGATGTTGCGCAGCTTGGACACCAAATCCTGGCGAAAGGCCGTGAAGCGCATACCGTCATTATGATTGGTGAGCACGATGAAGGGCTGGTCGGACCAAGGCTGCTGACGCGCCACCCACGCCGCGACCCGATCGACGGATTGGCCATACAGGGCCTCCTCGGTCAGCAGGACCACCTCCGCGCCGAGATCGAGGCAGTCGAGAAGATCGTCGATGCTGGCGCAGACCCGCGCCACCAGCCCCGCCTGACGGATCAGCTGTCCGCAGGCGGCGGCGTCTCGTCCGATCGGCATCAGGATAAGGCAGGTCGCGCCTGCGTCAGTCGTCGCGATCATGCTCATGGAGCAACGGCGCCTTCTCGCCGACATAGGTCGGCGTACCCGACAGCACGCCATTGAACCCATGCAGAGGCGGCCCCATCCTCACGCCGTGGCGGGACAGGCTGAATTCGCGGATGGCGTGCTCGTGATGCCCGCTCCTTTTTTTGACCACCGAGATGGCCCGCCGCACGACGCCGTCATATTCGAAATAGCGCAGCATGATCACGGAGTCGCTGAGATAGCTGATGTCGAGCGGCGTCTCCATCGGCCCGACCAGCCCGTGCTGCGCCAGCACCAGGAAAGTCAGCACGCCGAGCTGGCTGAGATAGCTCAGCAGCTCGTGCATCTGCAGGATCAGGAAGCGTTCGTCCGGCATGGCGTTCAGATAGCCATTGAGGCTGTCGATGATCACCACCCGCGCCTTGTCGACTTCCACCGCGTGGCGCACCAGATCGGCGAATTCGCCCGGCGACAATTCGGCAGGGTCGATTTGCTGGATGTTGATCAGGCCACGCTCCAGCGCCTGTTCCAGCGGAAGACCCAGGGTCCGCGCCCGCGCCAGCATGGTGCCGCGCCCCTCATCGAAGGCGAAGATGGCGGAATATTCTCCCCGTTCGGCGGCGGCGATGGCGTATGTCAGGGCGATCGAGGATTTTCCGACGCCCGCGGCGCCGATCAGAAGCGCGTTTGTGCCACGCTCCAGCCCACCGCCCAGCAGCGCGTCGAGTTCGGCATTGCCGCTGGGCACGAACTCCACTGGAAAGTCCCGATGATGTTCGGAAGCCACCAGGCGCGGATAAACATTCAGCCCGCCACGCTCGATGGTGAAGTCGTGATAGCCCCCCTTGAACGGAATGCCGCGCATCTTGACGACGCGCAGGCGTCGGCGTTCCGCGCCATAATCGATGGCCACCTGCTCGAGCAGCACAACGCCATGGGCGATCGAATGGAGCTGCAGATCGTTCTGGCTGGCGGTGAGATCGTCGAGCAGAACCACTGTGGATTTGCGGCCGGAAAAGAAGTGCTTGAGCGCCAGGATCTGCCGGCGGTATCGCAACGGGCTCTGCGCCAGCAGGCGGAGCTCGGACAGGCTGTCGATCACCACGCGCGACGGGTTGAGGCTCTCGACCCGATCGAAGATCAGCCGGCTGGTCTCGCTGAGTTCCATCTCGGCGGGATGCAGCACCGTCAGTTCCTGGCTGGGGTCGAGACTGGTCTCCGGCGGCACCAATTCGAAAATCGTGACGCCGTCGAGGTCCCAACCGTGCCGTTGGGCCACAAGCTGCAGCTCGCGCTCGGTCTCCGACAGGCTGACATAGAGGGTGCGTTCGCCGTGGCGCGCCCCTTCGAGCAGGAATTGTAGGGCTAACGTAGTCTTGCCCGAGCCTGGACGTCCCTCGTAGAGATACAGTCGCTCGGGATCGAATCCTCCGCCGAGAATGGCGTTTAATCCGTCGCTGCCGGTCGAGGCCCGGGCGAAATCGGAGGAGAGGGAAGCTTGGCCGTTCATGTGATCTCCTTGTTTTCCCACGATAGCGCGGGTCAACGGGTCACACTCGGGCAAACTTTTCTCGAAGAGGTGACTTATCTGTGACCGACATCCTGGCGCGGTGCCGCCGCTGCAGGCATCATGACGTGTCCATCGGTGAAAAGGGCCCCGCATGTCTTTGAAGAAAATGGCGAAAGTGATCGGCGCGGCTCTCTGCGTGATGATGGCGGGAACCGCTTCGGCGCAAATGCTGGACACCAAGCCCCGCACCGCCGTGATTACCGCCTTCGCGCCCGAAAAGGCGGCGATGATCGCGCTGCTGACCGACAAGAAGATCTACAAGCTGCATGGCGCCGAGATCGTCGCCGGCACCCTGGCCGGCCACCCGGTGCTGCTGGCGGAATCCGGGGTCAGCATGGTCAATGCCTCGCTGACGGCGCAGAGCCTGATCGACCGTTTCAAGGTGGAGCGCATCGTCTTTTCCGGCATCGCCGGCGGCATCGATCCCTCCCTGCATGTCGGCGATGTGGTGGTGCCCGAGGAATGGGCCGAGCCGCTGGAGACCGTGGTGATGCGCGAGACGGCCGAAGGCACCAAGGCGCCGGAATGGATGGCCGACGAGGTTCTGCCCCTGCCCGCCTTCGGCGTGATCGCGTCGAAGAAGATCGACACCAACCATGAATTTCACCAGAGCTTCAAAGCCGACCCGGCGCTGCTGGAAACCGCCCGCAAGGTCGCCTCCAGCCTCACGCTGCAATCCTGCTCGTCGGACAATCGCTGCCTCGGCCATCCGCCGCGGATCGTGGTCGGCGGCGTCGGGGTCAGCACCATGAGCTTCGTGGACAACGCCAAGTTCCGCGACTGGCTGTTTACCGCCTGGAAGGCTCGCGCCACCGACATGGAAAGCGCCGCCGTGGCCCAGGTCGCCTATGTCAACGGCGTGCCCTTCATCGCCTTCCGCAGCCTCTCCGATCTGGCCGGCGGGGAAGCCGACGCCAACCGCATGGATGTGTTCATGACCCTGGCCGCCGAGAACGCGGCGTCGGTGGTCAAGGCCTTCATCGGAGACTTGCCGAAACGGTAGAAATACGAAAACGAACACAGTCCGAATGGCGAATTATACTGTAGGCTTGCCCCGATCGCGATAGCAGGACAGGAGCCCCAATGCCGGACATAACTGACATCGGTGAACGTGAACTCCACGATCTCCGCCGCGTCGGCGCCCATCCCGACCATTGGTATCCCCTCGCCTGGTCGCGGGAAGTGAAGCCCGGCCAGAGTTACGCGGCGAGTTTCGCCGGACAGCCCATCGTGCTGGTGCGGCCCAAGGACCAGCCGGTCTTCGCGCTGGAGGATCGCTGCGCCCACCGGCAGATCCCCCTGTCCAAGGGCGTCGTCACCGATTGCGCGGTCCGCTGCGGCTATCATGGATGGACCTACGACGCCTCGGGCAATTGCATCGACATCCCCTATCTCGGGAAAAACAAGCTGGCGAACGCCGTGCGCTCATTTCCCTGCCGCGAGCAGGATGGGCTGATCCTGGTCTGGCCCGGCGATCCGGCCAAGGTGACGGATCTGGCGCCGCTCGGCGCCGCCGGCGACAAGGCGTTCAAGACCCGGTATTTCGGGAAAAAGGTCAAATGCCACTACAGCTTCATGCACGAGAATCTGATGGATATGAACCATCAGTTCCTCCATCGCCGCCTGATGGGGCAGATCTCGCCGCGCTATCTCGACCGGCGCATGGGTGACGATTGGCTGGAGATCGATTACAGCTTCGCCCGCACCGGGGGAAAGCAGCCTTTGGGCGAGGCGGTGATCATGGGCATGCGCAGAGGCGGGACGGAAGCCCCCGTCCATCGCGACCTGATGACCATCCGCACCGAATATCCCTATCAGACGCTGCGGATCTGGACCTCCGGCGACGAACCGGTGATGCAACTGTGGATCGCCTATACACCGCTGGACGCCGCGCAGAGAACCAACCGCACCTTCGGGCTTCTGTCGGTTCGCCGGCCGAAGTTCGGCGCGCTTCTGGATATGGCTTGGCCGGCTCTGGTCTGGTTCACCGAATCCATCTTCACCGAGGATCGCGAGATCGTGGAGCTGGAACAGGCCGCCCACGACCTTCAGGGCGCCGATTGGAACAGGGAAGTCTTCCCGCCGATTCGTGATTTACGATCACTGCTGGCGGCCAATGGGCAGCCGATCCAGGCGCAGCCGATCCAACGCCAGACTCAGGCCCACGATGGATGTTTTCCTCCACGGGGATGACGGCTGAAAAGCCGTCATCCCCGTCTCATTCGCGAAGGAATGAGCGGTTTACTGCGCCTGGATCAGCCGGCCGAGCGGCTTGAGCGGACCGACCGGCATAAACTCGTAGGTGATCAGCTCCGCCTTCACCAGCGGCAGCGTATCCAGCGCCGCCTTGGCTTCGTCGACCGACGCCACATCCATCAGGAAGATCGGTCCGGCCCCCTCGCGAAACCAGAACTGCTCGATCTTGCCGTCCAGATAGTGCTGGAGTGTGGCCGGCACCTCGGTCTGCATGTGGGGCGCCAGCTTTTCCGGGGTGAAGGACGGAGTAAGCGAGGCAATAGCGAAAACCTTCATAAGTGATCTCCTCAAAGTTCGATGAGGGGACTCTAGCCATCGGCCGGCACAGGCGGTATCGTCGCAAATGACAATATTGAGGTCGTTTACGCCATGCGTGTCACCATCCTGGCTTTGGAAGGCCTATTCGATACCGGGCTCACCGTTTTGCTCGACGCTCTGTCGCTCGCCGACAAATTCTCCGCCCGGCAGATGAATGGGGCGCCGAATTTCACCCTGTCGGTGGTCGGCATGCGCAAGAAGGTTCGCTCAGGTCATGGCCTGACGATCCCGGTGCAGCCAGTCACACCGGATCTGAAACCGGATTGGGTCGTCGTTCCGGCGCTGGCCACCGGCACCCCGGACGTGCTGATCCCGGCCCTAGCCCGGGCCGATGTGAAGCAAGCGGGAAAGCAGCTCCTGAAATGGCGCGAGGACGGCGCGCGCATCGCCGCGTCCTGCATCGGCACGTTCCTGTTGGCGGAGACCGGCCTGCTCGATGGACGGGAAGCGACGACGACCTGGTGGCTGGCGCCGTTGTTCCGGCAGCGTTATCCCTCTGTCCGGCTCGACGAAACCCGCATGCTGGTGCCGTCGGATGTCGGCGTCACCGCCGGTGCGGCCATGGGGCATCTCGATCTCGCGCTCTGGCTGATCCGCCAGGCCAGCCCGGACCTGGCGGGCATGGTTTCACGCTATCTGCTGGCCGACATACGCTCGTCTCAGGCGCCCTACATCATCCCCAACCATCTGGCGCAGGCGGATCCGCTGATCCTGCGTTTCGAGCGCTGGGCGCGGGATCGTCTCAAGGAAGGGTTCTCGCTGCAGGACGCCGCCAAGGCCTGGGCGGCCAGCCCGCGCACCCTGCAGCGCCGCTGCGAGGCGGTTCTCGGCAAGTCGCCGCTCTCCTATTTCCAGGATCTGCGCGTCGAGCGGGCGCAGTCCCTGCTGCATGGCACCGGCCTCGATGTCGAGGCGATCGCCGCCGAGGTGGGATATGCCGACGGAGCGACCTTGCGCACGCTGCTGCGCCAGCGCTTAGGGCGCGGCGTGCGAGATCTGCGGGCGGATCTGCGTTAGGAAGAAAGAGCCGCCAGCAACTCCGGCAACGCCTGCTGCGTACGTTTGTCCTCGAGAAAGTCCTCCTTGCTCACCCCCTCGACAAAGGCGCAGGCATCCGTGGCAGCTTGGCGCATATGTGCGAGCAGATCATCCGGCGACCTCATACGGGGCGAGCGTCCTGAAGAATCTGCCGTCGAAAGGAGATAGGCAGGTCGCCGGGTGTCAAAAGGTCCACCTGGACCCCCAGCAATTCTTCCAGCGCGAACTGCAGCCCGCCCAGATCGAATAACGTAGCGCCGGGAAGCGGATCAACCAGCAGGTCCAGATCACTGCCATCCCGATCATCCCCGTTCAACACGGAACCGAAGACACGAGGATTCGCTGCGCGGTGCCGCTCCGTCAGCGCGCGGATCTCTTTTCGTCTCAGGTCAAGAGCCGCGGAAGGCCGCATGTATTGCTACTTTCCTCGATAAGTAAAGGCCGCGTCTTTTCGGACGCGGCCTCACTTTACCAAAAAAGCGCGCCCGTGTTGAATCAGCTATGCAGCCCCGGCGCCTCTTGGCCGGTGCGCGCGACATATTCGGTATAGCCGCCGCCATATTGGTGGACGCCTTCCGGCGTCAGCTCCAACACCCGGTTGGATAGCTCCGCCAGGAAGTGGCGGTCATGCGAGACGAACAGCATGGTGCCTTCGTAAGAGCCCAGCGCCTTGATCAGCATTTCCTTGGTGTCGAGATCGAGATGGTTGGTCGGCTCGTCGAGCACCAGGAAGTTCGGCGGATCGAACAGCATCGCCGCCATCACCAGGCGGGCTTTCTCGCCGCCCGACAGGACGCGGCATTTCTTCTCGACATCATCGCCGGAAAAATTGAAGCAGCCGGCCAGCGACCGCAGCGTTCCCTGGCTGGCCTTGGGGAAAGTCCGCTCGAGGAATTCGAAGATCGTCTCGTCGCCGCCCAGCAGGTCCATCGCATGCTGCGAGAAATAGCCCATCTTGACGCTGGCTCCGACCGAGACGGTTCCGGCGTCGGGTCGGGTGTCGCCAGTCACCAGCTTGAGCAGGGTCGATTTGCCGGCACCGTTGACGCCCATGACGCACCAGCGCTCCTTGCGGCGGATCAGGAAATCGAGACCCTGATAGATGGTCTTGCTGCCATAGGCCTTGTCGACCCCCTTGAACGAGGCGACATCCTCGCCCGAACGCGGAGCCGGCAGGAACTCGAACTGCACCACCTGGCGGCTCTTGGGCGGCTCGAACCGTTCGATCTTGTCGAGCTTCTTGACCCGGCTCTGCACCTGGCTGGCGTGCGAGGCGCGCGCCTTGAAGCGCTCGATGAACTTGATCTCCTTGGCCAGCATCGCCTGCTGGCGCTCGAACTGCGCCTGCTGCTGCTTTTCATTCATGGCGCGCTGCTGTTCGTAGAAGGTGTAATCGCCGGAATAGCTGTTCAGCACGCCCGCATCGATCTCGACGATCTTGGTGACGATGCGGTTCATGAATTCGCGATCATGCGAGGTCATCAGCAGGGCGCCCTCATAGCCCTTCAGGAACTCCTCCAGCCAGATCAGGCTTTCCAGATCGAGATGGTTGGAGGGTTCGTCGAGCAGCATGGCATCGGGGCGCATGAGCAGAATGCGCCCCAGCGCCACGCGCATCTTCCAGCCGCCCGACAGCTTGCCGACATCGCCATCCATCATTTCCTGGCTGAAGCTGAGGCCGTTCAGCACTTCGCGGGCCTTGCCCTCCAACTCGTAGCCACCCAGTTCCTCGAAGCGGGCCTGCACCTCGCCATAACGTTCCACGACCGCGTCCATGTCGTCGCGATCGGGATCGCACATGGCCGCTTCGAGTTCCTTCATCTCCGCCGCCACGTCGCTGACCGGGCCTGCGCCATTCATCACTTCGGCGACGGCCGACCGGCCCGACATCTCGCCGACATCCTGATTGAAATAGCCGATCGAGACCTGCTTCTCGACCGAGACCTGGCCGTCATCCGGCTCTTCCTCGCCGGTGATCATGCGGAACAGCGTCGTCTTGCCGGCGCCATTGGGACCGACCAGACCGACTTTCTCGCCTCTGTTCAGCGCCGCGGAGGCCTCGAAGAAGAGGATGCGATGGGCGTTCTGCTTGCTGATATTTTCGAAACGGATCATGTGCGGCTGGGGTCCCGAGGCTGATTGCGGGCCCTATATGACCGAGCGCGAAAATAAAAGCTAGTGCTGGGGAGCCCAGGCTTTGGCACGGCTCCGCGCGTCCTCAAGTTGCGCTTCGTCCATCTCGTCGAGCAGGGTCGCGCTCTCGCGCAGCACGGCCTTCGCGAAATCCGGATGATCCTTTGCCCAGGAGCCTTCAGCGGCGATCAGCAGCCATTTATAGGCTTCGACCGGATCCTTCTCGACACCGCGTCCGGAGGCCAGCATCTGCGCCAAAGCGAGCATGTCGGCCGCCAATCCCTTTTCCGCTGCGTCGCGATGCCGCGCCGCTTCCGTGGCGAGGTCCGACGACGACGGCGCCAGGACGAATACCGGCCCGCCGAGATAGGTGAAATAGAGCCGGCGCTGCGACCGGGCGAACAGAAGATGGTGCGCCCGCATGAAATCGGCCCCGAGCAGCATATCCGGCTGGGACATATCCAGGCGGGGGCCGCCCCCGCTTCGGGCCGCGCCATAGAGATCGCCGATCTGGATCTGGGTGTTCTTGATCGCTTCGTCCCCGATCTCGAAGGACTCGATGCGCGCGCGCCAGACGCTCATCTTCTTGCCGCCGACCCCGGAGAACTCGCCCACCTTCTCGGTTCCGGCGGACTCCGGCGTCAATCCGATCCGGGAAGCCGCGCGCAGATCGAGCACGCTTTGCACCGCGCCCGAATCGAGAAGCGCAGTGAACCTCTCCCCGTTGATCCGCACCTCGATCTGCTGGCGCAAATCCTGGTTGCCCCAAATATCGCGGCTCTCGACCCAAGACGCGTGGCGGTCCCAATAAGCCAGCGGCTTGTCGTCGCAATCGCCGTCCGGATGAACAAAGGTGACCTGATTGTCGCGCAAAAGCAGGTCCACATCCGTGCGAAACAGATAATCGGCGCCGAGCAGCCCGTCGGCCGCCACCTTGGCATCCACCTCTTCGAGGAAGCGGACTTTCTGGCCGCGCGACGGACCGATCTCGACCTCGTCCACATGGGCGATATAGGTCTGCGTCTTGCCGCCGACGCCGACGCCGACAATGTCCGAATGAGTCTCCTGCAAATTGGCTTTACGCACCGCCGACGGAAACAAGGAGGTGGTGGCGGCGCCGCTATCCATCACCAGACGCAGGTCGACCCCGTTGAACTTGCCCTGCAATGTCGGTTGAAGCCGGGTGAATTCGATCGGCAGAGTGCCGAGTTTGATGACCCGGCAATGGGTGGTGTCTTCCGCCGGCGCGGCGGTGGACAGGAGAAGCAGGGCGGCTGCCAGCAACGTCTTGGTCATGCCGATAGAGTGCAACCGCTGCGACAAAAAAGAAAGAGCCGCACCCGTCCCTTAGTTCCTGTCGATCAGCCTGGCCATGGTCGGGGTTATGTTGCTGAAGCGTACCGCCGTCAGGGTGCCGTCGACCCGCTCGACCCTGCCGCGCACCTCCACCATGTCCTCGGCGGCCGGCCCGCCGGCTTTTCTCGGCCGGATGACGGCGTCGACCAAACCGCCCGCCACGGTGAAGTTGCCGTCTATCTTCATGCCGCCGAACGAAATGTCGAGGATCGCATAGCGCTTGCCCCGGATCTCGGCGATCAGTCCACTCAAGGAAGATCTGGGATGTTTACGGCGCTCGGATTGAGCTCGGGCCAACGCGACCATGTCCCCCTCCCCTCGTTCCACGCCCCGAGTGTAGTACAAGAAAGAAGAAAGGGCCGCATCCTTTCGGATACGGCCCTTCTTTACTTGAGCTGGAAAGCTTGGACTTCTTAGAAGTCCATGCCGTCCATGCCGCCCATGCCACCCGGGCCACCGGCCGAGGCCGACTTCTTCTCGGGCCTCTCGGCGATCAGGGCCTCGGTGGTGATCACCAGGCCAGCGACCGACGCGGCGTCCTGCAGGGCGTAGCGCACGACCTTGGTCGGATCGATGATGCCGGCCTTGACCATATCGCCATAAACACCGTTCTGGGCGTCGTAGCCGAAATTGGTGTCCTTGCTCTCGAGGATCTTGCCTGCGACGACGGCGCCATCGACACCGGCGTTCTCGGCGATCTGGCGGGCCGGAGCCTGCAGAGCGCGACGAATGATCTCGATACCGGCCTTCTGGTCTTCATTCGCCGGCTTCAGATCGTTCAGGACCTTGATGGAGTGCAGCAGAGCCACGCCGCCACCGGCGACGATGCCTTCCTCGACCGCTGCGCGGGTCGCGTGGAGAGCGTCATCGACGCGATCCTTGCGCTCCTTCACCTCGACCTCGGAATTGCCGCCGACCTTGATCACGGCAACGCCACCGGCCAGCTTGGCCAGACGTTCCTGCAGCTTCTCGCGGTCGTAGTCCGAGGAGGTCTCCTCGATCTGCGCCTTGATCTGCTTGATGCGGGCCTCGATGTCCTTCTTCTTGCCGGCGCCATCGACGATGACGGTGTCTTCCTTGGTGATGGTGATGCGCTTGGCAGTGCCCAACATCTTCAGGTCGACGGTCTCGAGCTTGATACCCAGATCTTCGCTGATGACCTGACCGGCGGTCAGGATCGCGATGTCTTCCAGCATCGCCTTGCGGCGATCGCCGAAGCCCGGGGCCTTGACGGCCGCGACCTTGAGGCCGCCACGCAGCTTGTTGACGACCAGGGTGGCCAGGGCTTCGCCCTCGACATCCTCGGCGATGATCAGGAGCGGACGGCCCGACTGAACGACGGCTTCCAGCACCGGCAGCAGCGGCTGCAGGCCCGACAGCTTCTTCTCATGGATCAGGATGAAGGGGTTCTCCAGCTCCACGGTCATCTTTTCGGAATTGGTCACGAAATACGGGCTGGTGTAGCCGCGGTCGAACTGCATGCCTTCGACGACTTCCAGCTCGGTGTCCATGCCCTTGGCCTCTTCGACGGTGATGACACCCTCGTTGCCGACCTTTTCCATGGCCTTGGCGATCATCTCGCCGATCTCGGTCTCACCATTGGCCGAGATGGTGCCGACCTGGGCGATCTCGCCATTGGTCGAAACCTTCTTCGAGCGCTTCTTGACGTCGGCGATGACGGCCTGGACGGCCAGATCGATGCCGCGCTTCAGATCCATCGGGTTCAGACCGGCGGCAACCGACTTGGCGCCTTCACGGACGATCGACTGGGCCAGAACGGTGGCGGTGGTGGTGCCGTCGCCCGCCAGATCGGCGGTCTTGGAAGCCACTTCGCGGACCAGCTGAGCGCCGAGATTCTCGAACTTGTCAGCCAGTTCGATTTCCTTGGCGACGGTCACGCCGTCCTTGGTGATGCGCGGAGCGCCGAACGACTTCTCGATGACGACGTTACGGCCCTTCGGGCCCAAGGTCACCTTAACCGCGTCGGCAAGGATATCGACGCCGCGCAGCAGCTTGGTGCGCGCGTCGGTGGAGAATTTAACTTCTTTAGCAGCCATGGTTTCGTGTCCCTAAGCTTAGGCGAGAATGCCCATGATGTCGGATTCCTTCATGATCAACAGGTCCTGCCCGTCGATCTTGACCTCGGTGCCCGACCATTTGCCGAACAGCACCTTGTCGCCCTTCTTGACGTCGAGAGCGACCAGCTTGCCGTCCTCACCGCGCGCGCCCGGACCAGCCGCGACGACCTCACCCTGCTGGGGCTTTTCCTTGGCGGTGTCGGGGATGATGATGCCGCCGGCGGTCTTCTCTTCGCCGTCGAGACGCTTGACCACGACGCGGTCATGGAGCGGTCTGAATTTCATGCATAGTCTCCGTTGAATGATCTGGGGGGGGCGGTTGTTAGCACTCCCACCGAATGAGTGCCAATGAACTAGTTTCTTCGCCCCCCTCTGTCAAGGGAAGATGTGGCAGCAAAGTGACCGGGCGAGTGCTAAAACCCTTATTTTCTGCCACTAAGAGGTCATTAAACTTTCCCATGACAGTGTGGTTACATCGGAACACAGGAGGGCCTAGCCATGAACCTGGAACTGATGTTGAAGGGGTGGCGCCTGACCACCGCCGAAATTCTCTACCGCCTGCCGGATCATCCCGCGCTGCTGCAAAGCTTCGTGTGGCAGGAACTCGACCTTCTCCCCGACTTCCCCGCGCTGAAGAAGTTTCTCGATTTCTGGGAAAAGAAGATCGAGGGAAAGCTCTATTCGGTGAAAATCTGCCACGCCGACGTGATCGGGCCGGGTGATGTCAGGTTTGCCGAGATGTTCGGGACATTGCACTGAGGCTTTGCCGCCCCTGGGGATTGATTAACCGCAGAGGCGCAGGGACGCAGAGAAGGCGCGGAGTTTTTGGCCATCGGTAAGCGCCTGCGGCAATCCGTGAGGTTTTGCCGCAGGCGCTTTATCTCTGCGACATTCTCCGCGCCTCCACGTCTCTGCGGTTAACGAGCCGCTTGATCAGGAAAGGTGTCTGATCACCAGGCGCAGCAGCCCGGCTACCACGCCAAGGCTGAGCACACCCCCCGCCCACAGGCCGACAAACCAGCCGATCTGCTTTCTGGTCAATGGTAGCCCGCCTCGCGCACCTTGCCGCGGAACACCCAGTAGGCGTACCCGGTATAGGCGAGGATGATCGGAATCAGGATGCCGGCGCCGATCAGCATGAAACCCTGGCTGGCCGGCGGCGAGGCTGCCTCCCAGATCGAGACCCGGCCCGGCACGATGTCAGGGAAGATGCTGATGCCCAGCCCCATGAAGCACAGCGCGTAGATCGCCAGCGTCAGCAGGAAGGGCCAGCGCTCCTTGCGGGTCTTCAGCGTCCAGACCAGGGCGACGGTGAGTATACCCACCACCAGCGGCACCTGAGCGGTGGCGAGGATGGTCGGGAAAGTGAACCAGCGCTCCCAGTAATGACCATCGAGGAAGGGCGTCGCCCCGCTGACCGCGACGATGGCGGCCACCGTGATCCCACCGGCCCGCCAGGCCAGGGAATAGGCGCGTTGCTGAATGTCGACCTCGGTCTTCATCACGAGCCAAGTCGCCCCCAGCAGCGCGTAACCCGCCACCACCGAAACACCGGTCAGCAGTGAGAACGGCGTCAGCCAGTCCCACCAGCCTCCAGCATAGGCACGACCCTCGACCTTGATGCCCTGAAGAATGGCGCCGAGAATGATGCCCTGGCACAAAGCAGCCATCGTCGACCCCAGGCTAAAGGCGAGGTCCCAGGCCCACTTCGCCCGCACGGTGCGCCAGCGGAATTCGAATGCCGTCCCACGGAACACCAGGCTCAGCAGCATGCCGATGATGGGGGCATAGAGAGCCGGCATCAGGATGGCATAGGCCAACGGAAAGGCGGCCATGAGCCCGCCGCCCCCCAGCACCAGCCAGGTCTCGTTGCCGTCCCAGACGGGGGCTACCGAATTCATCATCGTGTCCCGCGCCTTACCCGGCGGGTAGAACGGAAACAGGATGCCGATACCGAGGTCGAACCCGTCCAGCACCACATAGGCGAAGACGGCGAAGGCGATCAGGAAAGCCCAGATCAGCGGCAGATCAAGCGTCATGATGCGGCAGCTCCTCGGTGATCGGGGTGATGCCCGCTGTGCGGATCGGACCGAGCACCTCGGGCCCGCTCTCGCCCGGATGCGGCGCATGGCTCATCAACCGCAGCATGTAGAACACGCCGGCCGAGAACACCGTGAAATAGACGATTGCGAAGGCCGCCAGGGAGGTGGCCACCGCCGGGCTGGCTAGCGGCGAGACGGAATGGTCGGTGCGCAGCAGTTTGTAGATGGTGTAGGGCTGGCGGCCTACCTCGGTCGTTACCCAGCCGCATACCACCGCGGCAAAGCCGGCCGGCCCCATCGCCACCGCGCCCCGATGCAGCCAGGTCCAGTCATAGAGACTGCCTCGGATCCGGGCCCACAGAGCGGCGAGCGCCAGGGCCAGCATGGCGAAGCCCAATCCCACCATGAAGCGGAACGACCAGAACACCACCGGCACCACCGGCCAGTCCTCGCGCGGGAAATCCTTGAGGCCAGGTAAGGCTCCGTTCGGATCGTGCTTCAAGATCAGCGAGGAGAGTTTGGGAATCTCGATGGCGTAATCGACCCGCGCCTCGTCCATGTTGGGCCAGCCGAACAGAATCAGCGGCGCGCCGTCGGGATGGGCGTCGAAATGCCCCTCCATCGCCAGCACCTTGACCGGCTGGTGCTCCAGCGTGTTGAGGCCGTGCGCGTCGCCGGCGAAGATCTGGATCGGCGCCACCACGGCGATCATGCCCATCGCCATCGAGAACATGATGCGGCTGCCCGGATTGGTCCGGTCGCGCAGCAGATGGAAAGCCCCCACCGCCCCCACCGCCAGGGCCGTGGTGAGATAGGCGGCCAGCACCATATGCACCAGGCGATAGGGAAAGGACGGGTTGAAGATCACCGCCAGCCAATCCGCAGGCACAAACTGCCCGGCCTCATTGATCGCATAGCCCTGCGGCGTCTGCATCCAGCTGTTCGCCGACAGGATCCAGAAGGCCGAGATGAAGGTGCCGACAGCTACGGCAAGTGTCGCCATGTAATGCAGCTTCTTGCCGACCCGCTCCAGCCCGAACAGCATCACGCCGAGGAAGCCGGCTTCGAGGAAGAAGGCGCTCATCACCTCATAGGCCATCAAAGGCCCGATCACCGGCCCCGCCTTGTCGGAAAATACCGACCAGTTGGTGCCGAACTGATAGGACATCACCAGCCCCGATACGACGCCGGCGGCGAAGCCGGTAGCGAAGATCTTCAGCCAATATTTGAAGAGCTGCAGATAGACGTCGCGGCCGGTCTTCAGCCAGAGCGTTTCGAGGACGGCGAGATAGCTGGCCAACCCGATCGAAAAGACCGGGAAGATGATGTGCACGGCCACGGTGAAGCCGAATTGCGCACGGGCCAGGATGAGCGGATCCATAAGGCGCACTCCTCTCTGTATCGTGCACCACACTAAGAACAGCTTATGCGAGCGTCAACGCGGCATATTGTCCAATAGGAAGCGCCGGTTCGGAACAGGCCTGAATCCAGGGCGACTGGCGATCATCGGATTGCGCCGGATCACATTATGAGGCTCGCTTTACCCGCCGATGCGCAATGCGATGATCGCCAGTCGCAAGGGGGAGCGCGAGGGGAAACCCCTCCTCGCCGTTACGCGCCGTGCGCGGACAATAATCTCGCGGATGCGGATAGAGATTCATACCGCCGCCGACGCGGCTACCGGCAAGGGGTCTACCCCTCGCCGGTAGCCGTTGCGCCGTGGCGGGCGATTATTACGGGCGCTTAGATCAACAAAGCCGCCCGTCGTGAGGGGGTTACCCCAGCGTCCCGTCGAACGCCTTTCCCTGCCGCATCCGCCGATACAGCAGCACGCCGAGCAGGCCGGACGCAACGAACAGCGCGACACTAGCCGCGGTCCGCCAGACCGGCTGGACATTCACGCCGCTGCCCAGCAGCACGAAGATCACCGTCTGCGGCAGATAGCCGATCAGGCTGCCGGCAAGGAAAGGCAGCAGCGGCACCGAGGAGACCCCCGCCAGCAGATTGGTGATCACGTTGCTACCGACCGGCAGCAGGCGGATCAGCATGGCCATCGAGAAGGGATGGCCCTTGAGGAAATCGTCGAGGCGGGCCAGCCGCTCGGCGAAGCGGTGGCGGACCAGCTCACGGCCCAGCAACCGGGCATAGAGGAAGCACAGGAGGCAGCCCAGGCCCGACGCGGCTTCGGCCAAGGCAAACCCCTCGCCCAGCCCGAAAGCATAGCCGCCGAGAAAGCAGATCGCCTGGCGCGGCAGGCCGACCGCCGCGGCGACGGCGCCAAAAGCCAGATAATAGAGCCAGCCCAGCCCGTTACCGCGGATCTCGGCATCGACCCATTGGGAATCGAGATGAGAAGCCAGGCCGCTGGCCTTCACTCCCCAGCCGATGGCGAGCAGCGACGCCATCAGGATCAGCCCCTTCAAAAGAAGGCGCGGAGTCATTCCCGGCTTTCGATCACCGGCAGATTGGCGCGGCTCTGTAGCCACATCACGCCGAAAATATCGACGATGCCGACCCACAGCCGGTTCCAGACGCCATATTTGGAGACGCCGCGCTCGCGCGGACGGTGATTGACCGGCACCGACACCACCCTGCCGCCGCGCCGGATCATCAGAGCCGGCAGGAAGCGGTGCATATGATCGAAGCGCGGCATGTCGAGGAAGGCTTCGCGGGTGAAGACCTTGAGGCCGCAGCCGGTGTCCGGCGTGTCGTCCTTCAGCATGCCGGCGCGGATCTTGTTGGCGATGCGCGAGGACGCCTTGCGGATGCCGTCGTCGCGGCGCTTGTGGCGCCAGCCGGCGACCAGGAAATAGGAACGCCTGTCCTCCGGCTCGTCGAGCAGACGGCGCACCAGCGCCGGAATGTCGGCCGGATCGTTCTGCCCGTCGCCATCCAGCGTGGCGATGATCGCGGCACGCGCCGCCCTTACACCGGTGGCGACCGCCGCGCTCTGGCCACAGCTGTTCTTGTGGCGAACGACACGCAAGGTGGGATATTTGGCGCGCGCCTCGCGCAGCATTTCGGGCGTGCGGTCGTCGCTGCCGTCATCGACATAGATGATCTCGAAGACGTGGCGGCCGGAAAGGGCGGCGTCGATCTCGCCGACCAGCGGCAGGATATTGTCGGCCTCGTTCTTGACCGGCACGACCACGGCGAGGACCGGCTCGAACGAGATGGGGGCGTCGGGTGTCTGGGGCATGATGTGCCCTTCTTACAGGGGATTCAGCTCGGGCGGAAACGCTTTGTTGGCGGTTTTCTCCTCCGCCTTGCGGGGAACGCGCCCTCCCCATTCTCCCGGATGCGGAGCGGCCCCTGTCATTCAGCAGGGGCCGGCAATGGCCATCAATGGATATGAAGGTGCACCACAATATTGATGCTGGGCGCTAGCTCAGGGGCTTAGCTATGACAAAAGCGGCGCCGCGGTGGATTGGCGCACGATCAGAGCGGGCTCGACCGTGATATCGCGCCCTTCCGGTGGCGCTCCTGGCGCCTGGGCCAGCAGCTTTCGGGCGGAGATGGCGCCCAGGTCGCGGATCGGCAGGCGCACGGTGGTCAAGGCCGGCCACACCTTGGCGGCGATCGGGCTGTCGTCGAAGCCGACCACCGACAGATCGCGCGGAATATCGAGCCCCATTTCGCGGGCGGCCAGACAGACGCCCGCCGCCATCTCGTCATTGCCGGCGAAGATGGCGGTGGGGCGGGGATCGAGCGCCAGCAGGGCGCGGCCGGCCAGAATGCCGGTTTCGAAGGTATAGCCGCCCTCGGCGTGATAGCGCCGGTCGAACTCCAGGCCGCGCGAGGTCAGTCCGTCGATCACGCCCTGATGGCGTTCGAGGGCGGAGCGGAAGGTCGAGGGGCCGGAAATATGGCCGATGATCCGGTGGCCGAGATCCGCCAGATGGCGCGCCGCCTCGGCCGCGCCCTTCCTGTCATGAGTCACCACCATGCGGCTGGGCAGGTCGAGCGACACCGCGGCGATGCGGGCATAGGGACAGCCCAGTTCCTCGAACAGCGCGACCAGCCGGTCGTCCTCGGACACGCGGGGCGGCAGCACCACGCCGAACAGGCGCTGGCGCTCGACGAATTTGCGAATGTCGGAGAGGAAATTGGGATGCTGGCGCGAACAGGGATGCACCAGCAGCTCGTAGCCCGAGCCGCGGATCACGTCGAGGATGCCCTGCTGCATGTCGATGACATATTGGGCGTTGGGATTGTCGTAGATCAAACCGATCAGGAAGGAGCGGCGGAAAGCCAAGCCGCGCGCCTGTGGATCGGGCTGGTAGCCGACCTCGTCGATGATCTTCTGGACCCGGTCGCGGGTCTCCTGCCTCAGCAACGGCGAGTTGTTGATGACGCGGGAGATGGTCTTTTTCGAGACATTGGCCAGACGCGCGACATCGTTGATGGTCATGCGCCTGGCCTCGTCGTCTTTATTTACGGTCACTCCCCCTCCCCCCTCGCCGTCATGCGGGCCTCACCAGTTGCCGGTATTCTGCATCGAGGCCCAGGGTTCGGATGGCGGCAGCGGGTCGCCCTTCTGCAGCAATTCGATCGAGATGCCGTCAGGGCTGCGGATGAAGGCCATGTGCCCGTCGCGCGGCGGCCGATTGATGGTGACGCCCTTATCCATCAGGCTCTGGCAGAGGTCGTAGATATTCTCGACCCGATAGGCGAGATGGCCGAAATTGCGGCCGCCGGTATAGGCCTCGGGATCCCAGTTATAGGTCAGCTCGACCAGGGGCGACCAGCCGGCCCGGGCCTTGCCGGCATCGCCGGACGCGGCCAGGAAGACCAGGGTGAAGCGCCCCTTCTCGCTCTCCTTGCGGTCGATCTCGACCAACCCCAGCTTGCCGCAGAAGAACTCCAGCGACGTCTGCAGGTCGCTGACCCGGATCATGGTGTGCAGATATTCCATACTCATGCCTTGGCTTCGACCGGCGCGCCGGTCCATTTCAGTTTCAATTGTCCCCGCACCAATAGCCACAAGGTGCCTAAAGCCACAAGCCCGACGACCAGATTGGCGAAGACGAACAGGATGAGCGCCAGCACGCCCGCCGGCCCGGTGTCGCCGTGCAGAGCGAGACGGATCGGCCCAGTGGCGAGCGCGGTGATGCCGAAGGTGAAGGCCCAATAGCTGGGGGCAAAGGGCGCCTTGCGGATCCAGGGCAGCAGCCGGAGCACGATCAGCGTCTGCAGCAGGCCATAGCCCAGCAGCATATGGGCGGGCAGATCGGGCTGCCCCGGCGTCACGGCAAGATAGGCCAACAGCCCGACAGGGCCCGGCGCGATCTGCACGCCCAAGGTCGGCCGCAGCGCCTCGGCCGTCGCCGGCGAGGTCAACAGGCGGTGGATCAGCACCGATTCGATGGCCAGCCAGGAAAAGAAGCCGGCGCCGAAGATCACCTGCCCCCAATCGGCATGCCCCAAGGCGGACGCGATGATGGCGCTGACGAAGCTGCCGGCCACCGAAGGCAGATAGAGCACCGCGGTCGAGGCGGCCGGATCGCGCCCGCCCTGCCAGAGCCCGCCCTGTCGCCAGACCGCGAACAGCAGGGTGAAAGCCATGCCGGCAAAGCCGATGATTTCCGCCGCTTCGCGCGAATAGGGAAGGATCGCGCCCGCCACCAGCATGGTGGCGACCCCGGCCAGACCGATGAAGCAGCATAGGACCGGATGGGCAGCCTCCTCCAGAGCATCGGGACGGGCCACCAGCCATTTGAGGACGAACAGCACGAGGAGAACGGTCCAGACCGCGACGGCGATGGCCATGATCGCTTCGCCGACGATCGGCGGCAGCCCCCACAATTGGGTCGCGGCGCGCCAGGAGGCGCCGAGACCGGCCAAACCGAGAACCATGCCGAAATAGGATGCGGGAATGATCGGAAGTCTCATGGCCACCCCTCTGGATGAAGGAGCCAGCTTACCCTACCCGACTTGAGCGTGCGAGGCCGCCGGTCAAGAACGCCGGCGCGCGCCGGCGCGGCCCCGGCGCGGCTGGGTTTCGGGGACAGGCTCGCTCTCGGTGAAAGCGGCGTGCAGGGCCTTGACCAGCTCTTCCTCGCTGTAAGGTTTCTGCAGGAATTCCTGTTTCAGCCCCTCACCGACATAGAGCGACGGCGCATAGCCCGAGACGAACACCACCTTGAGGTCGGGCCGCCGTTCGGTCGCCTTATGGGCGAGGTCGAAGCCGTTGACGCCGCCCGGCATCACGATGTCGGTGAAGAGCAGCTCGATGCGGGCGTCATTGTCGAGGATCTCCAGCGCCTTGGCCGGGGTGTCGGCCTCGATCACCTCATGGCCCAGCGCCGCGAGACGCGAGATCGCCATCTTGCGGACATTGTCATTGTCCTCGACGATCAGAATGCAGCGCGGATCCATCTGCGGCGCGCCGGCCGCCGAATCCTCCTCGCCATCCTTCACCTGGGCGTCGGTACGCGGCAGGTAGATCTTGACCGAGGTGCCGATTCCAGGCTGGCTCTCGATCTGGACCCGGCCGCCCGACTGTTTGACGAAGCTGTAGACCATGGCGAGACCGAGGCCGGTGCCCCGGCCCGGGCCCTTGGTGGTGAAGAAGGGCTCGAAAACGCGCTCGACCACCGACTGCTCCATGCCGCTGCCGGTGTCAGTGACCGCCAGCATCACGCAATCGCCGTCGACCGGATTATGCTCGCGATGAATGTTGCGGGCCTCGATGGTCAGGGTCCCGCCCTTGTCGGCCATGGCGTCGCGGCCATTGATGGCGAGATTGACCAGCGCCGATTCGATCTGGGCGGGATCGACGAAAGTGCGCCACAGGCCGGGTTCGAGATCGACCTCGACAGTGACCAGCTCCCCCATCACCGACCCCAGCATGCGAACCAGGCGCGGCACCAGATCGGCGAGTTCGACCGCCTCGGCGCGGCGCGGCTTCTCGCGGGCGAAATCCAGCAGCTGGCGGATCAGCTCGGTGCAGTTGAGCGCGCCGCCCAGCGCGTTCTGGGTGCGCTCGTAATTCTTGCCGGGCAGCCCCTTGAGATCGCGCGCCAGCAGATCGAGGTTCCAGATGATCACGCTCAGCATATTGTTGAAGTCATGGGCGATGCCCCCCATCAACAGGCCGATCGCCTCCATTTTCTGCGATTGCAGCAGCTGGGCTTCGAGAATACTGCGCTCGGTGACGTCGAGGCAGGTGCCGAAGATTTCCTTGGGCTTGTTGTCCTCGTCGCGGACCAGCACGGCCTCGTCGAGAAAAACCCGCTCATTGCCATCGGCGCAGCGCCAGCGATATTCCATCGAGGCCGAGCCGGTGTGCGGAATTTTGGCCAGCGCCGCCTGCACCGAGGGCAGATCGGCGGGATTGATGCGGGCCGCCCACAAATCGCGGTCGTCGAGGAACTGTTCCGGCTGGAAGCCGACCTGTGAGGCGATGCTCTCGGACAGAAAGCGCGGCCCTGAGAAATCGGTGCCGAGCACCGAGGTATAGAGCGCGATCGGCAGGGAGCGCACGATCATCGCCTGGCGCTCCTCGACCTTGCGCAGCGCCATCTCGGCTTCGATCTTCTCGGTCCGCACCCGCAGATTTTCCGACAGCAGGATGCGCTCCAGCGCCGCCCGCTCGCGGATCGCCGCCGTCTTCTTGAACAGATCGACGAACACCGAGACCTTGGCCCTGAGAATCACCGGATCGATCGGCTTGAAGACGAAATCGACGGCGCCCAGCGCGTAACCGCGCGAGATCTCCTCGCTGTCGCGGTCATGGGCGGTGATGAAGATGATCGGCGTCGAGCGTGATTTCTCGCGTTTGCGGATCAGATCGGCCAACTCGTAACCGTCGATGTCGGGCATCTGCACGTCGAGCAGCAGGATGGCGACATCGCGGTTCAACAGGACGCGCAAAGCCTCCTTGCCCGACGAGGCCTGGATGATCTCCTCACCCAGCGCAGCCAGCAGATCCGCCAGGACCAGGAGATTCTGGGGCTTGTCATCGACGATCAGGATCGGCGCCCTGGACGCTCCCACCGGTTCGATCGATGACATTTCTTCTCCCACCTGATCCTTCATCACGCCGATCCGCTTTCCACCGAGGGCCGTCACGGCTTACTTCGCCGCGTGGGTAGCAGGCGTCTTGCGAAGCCACACACGCAGCACCGAGATGATCTGGTCGATATCGACCGGCTTGGCGGCATAGTCCGAAGCACCCGCCTGGATGCATTTCTCGCGGTCTTCCTTCATCGCCTTGGCGGTCACGGCGATGACGGGAAGATTGCGGAAACGCTCCCGGGCGCGGATCGAGCGCATCGTCTCGTAACCATCCATTTCCGGCATCATAACATCCATCAGCACCAGATCGATGGACGGAGTCTTCTCGAGGATGGTAATCGCGTCGCGGCCATTCTCGGCGTGCAGCACCTCCATCTGATGCTGTTCCAAGAGGCTGGCCAGCGAGAAGATATTGCGCACATCGTCATCGACGATCAGCACCTTGCGCCCGGCCAGCACCGGCTCGCGCTGCCGGACGCCGGAGAGCAGTATCTGCTTCTCGGGCGGCAGGCCGGCGACCAGACGGTGCAGGAACAACGCGCTCTCGTCATAGAGACGCTTCAGGCTCTCCGGATTTTTGACAATCACGGTTTCGGCCAGCTTGCGCAGCTTGACCTCGTCGCGGCGGGAAAGATCGCGGGCGGTATAGACGATCACCGGCAAGCGCTCGCCCTCCTTCTTGCGGATCTGCTCCAGCACGTCGAGACCATCCATGTCGGGCAGGCCGAGATCGAGAATGACGCAATCGAAGAGCTGCTCGCCGATCAGCTTGATGGCCTCGGCGCCGCTGCGCGCCAGCACGGTCTCGACATCGCCGTCGCCGACGATGGTGGTGATGTTGAGGCTCTGCACCTCGTCATCCTCGACCACCAGCAGCTTCTTGACCGGACGGGCCAGGAATTGCGAGGTGCGGTCGAACAGGGCGAACAGGGCGTCGCGCTGGACCGGCTTGGACAACACCGAGAAGGCGCCGAGCTGCGGGGCCAGTTCCATGCCGTCAGCCGCGGAAACGATGCTGACCGGCACATGGCGGGTGTCGGGATTGCGCTTCATCAGATCGAGGAAGCGCCAGCCATCCATGTCGGGCAGGCGGACATCGAGCACGACGGCGTCGGGCTTGAAATTGCGGGTCAGCACCAGCCCATCGCTGCCGCTGCCGGCCACCAGCCCCTTGAAGCCCTTGTCACGCGCCGCCTGCAGCAGCACGTCGGCGAAACGAGCATCGTCCTCGACGATCACCAGGGTGCGGTCGCCCGGACGGACGATGGTGCGGTCATCCTCGATCACCGTGGCGGCGACGGCCAGCGGCGCGGACTTCTTGTTCTCCTCGCGCGGCGAGGAGAGGACGCCGATCACCGGTCCGGGGGCGGCGGCATCGAAACTCACCGGCACGAACAGGGTGAAGATGGACCCTTCGTCCAACTCGCTGGTCACGGTGATCTCGCCACCCAGCAGACGGG
>Ga0302314_10003175_pt1 | contig 30401 bp, 26 predicted proteins | sample III_Palsa_N2_3_FD_200533 | JGI IMG/M metagenome (GOLD analysis project Ga0302314, IMG submission 200533) | Peat permafrost microbial communities from Stordalen Mire near Abisko, Sweden - III_Palsa_N2_3 | ecosystem: Environmental > Terrestrial > Soil > Palsa > Peat permafrost | place: Sweden... | reverse complement strand
GTGCCCTCCTCCTTGTAGCCGCGGACATGGAAGTTGTCGTGGTTGCGCCGCTTGTAGGTCAGCTTATGGACGATGCCGGGATAGCCGTGGAAGGCGAAGATCACCGGCCGGTCGGTGGTGAAAAGCTCGTCGAAATCCTGATCCTCAAGGCCGTGCGGATGCTCCGACTGCGGCTCCAGCACCATCAGGTCGACCACGTTGACGACCCGGATTTTGATGTCCGGGACGTAGCTGCGCAGTAAAGTTACGGCGGCCAGCGTCTCCAGCGTCGGTACGTCGCCGGCGCACGCCATTACCACGTCCGGATCGCCGCCGTCGTCGTTGCTGGCCCACTGCCAGATGCCGGCGCCGGCGGTGCAGTGGCGGATGGCTGAATCGATGTCGAGCCATTGCCACTCCGGCTGCTTCCCGGCGACGATCAGGTTGATGTAGTCGCGGCTCTGCAGGCAGTGGGTCGCCACCGAGAGCAGGCAGTTGGCGTCGGGCGGCAAGTAGATGCGGGCGATGTCCGCCTTCTTGTTGGCGATATGATCGATGAAGCCTGGGTCCTGGTGCGAAAAGCCGTTGTGGTCTTGGCGCCAGACGTGGGACGTCAGCAGGTAGTTCAGTGAGGCGATGGGCGCGCGCCAAGGGATCTTTCGGCTCACCTTCAGCCACTTGGCGTGCTGGTTCACCATCGAGTCGATGATGTGGACGAACGCCTCGTAGCAGGAGAAGAGGCCGTGGCGGCCGGTGAGCAGGTACCCCTCCAGCCAGCCTTCGCAAAGATGCTCGCTCAGCACCTCCATCACCCGGCCATCCTGGCTGAGATCCGTGTCGTTGGGCTCGGTGGCGGCCATCCATTCCTTGCCGGAGACCTCATAGACCGCCTCCAGGCGGTTGGAGGCGGTCTCGTCGGGGCCGAACAGGCGGAAGTTGGCTTTACTTAGGTTCAGCTTCATCACGTCGCGGATGAAGCCGCCGAGGACGCGGGTGGCCTCCGCCCGAACCGTACCAGGTCCCGGCATGGCGACGGCGTAGTCGTGGAAATGCGGCATCGACAGTGGCTGGAGCACCTCGCCGCCGTTGGCGTGCGGGTTAAAGCCCATGCGGCGATGACCGGTCGGGGCGAGCGCGGCGAATTCCTCGCGAAACTTGCCCTGTTCGTCGAAGAGCTCTCGCGGCCGGTAGCTCAGCATCCAGTCTTCGAGTTGCTTCAGGTGTTCAGGATTGGCCAAATTGTCGAGCGGCACCTGGTGCGCGCGCCAGGTCCCCTCGACCGGCAGGCCGTCGACGAATTTCGGGCCAGTCCAGCCCTTGGGCGTGCGCAGGACGATCATGGGCCATCGCGGCCGATCCATTTGGCCGCCGCTACGGGCGTCGCTCTGAATCCGGCGGATGCGCGACAGCACCAGGTCGAGCGTGCGGGCCAGGGTCTGGTGGACGATGGCCGGATCGTCGCCCTCGACGAAATGAGGCTCGTACCCATAACCCTGTAACAGCGCGGTCAACTCGTCGCGGTCGATGCGGGCGAGGACCGTCGGGTTGGCGATCTTGAAGCCATTGAGGTGAAGGATCGGCAGCACAGCGCCGTCGCGCGCGGGGTTGAGGAACTTGTTCGAGTGCAAACTGGCCGCCAGAGGCCCGGTCTCGGCCTCGCCGTCGCCGATGACGCAGGCGACGATCAGGTCCGGATTGTCGAAGGCGGCGCCATAGGCGTGCAGCAGGGAGTAGCCGAGCTCGCCGCCCTCGTGAATCGAGCCTGGCGTCTCCGGCGACACGTGGCTGGGAATGCCATGCGGCCAGGAGAACTGGCGGAAGAGCCGGTAAAGACCGTTGCGGCTGCGCTCGACGGCTGGAAAGCGCTCCGTGTAGGAGCCTTCCAGATAGGTGTTGGCGACGATGCCGGGCCCGCCGTGGCCGGGCCCGATCACGTACATCATGTCGAGGTCGTTTTCGGTGATCAGCCGGTTCAGGTGGACGTAGAGAAGGTTCAACCCCGGAGTCGTTCCCCAATGACCCAGCAGTCGCGGCTTGATGTGTCCCAGCGCCAGCGGCGTCTCCAGCAGCGGGTTGTCCTTGAGGTAAATCTGGCCGACCGACAGATAGTTGGCGGCGCGCCAATAGGCGTCCATCTTCCGCAGCAGGTCGGCGGTCAGGGGACCGGTGGAGCGGGCGAGCGTGCGCGTGTTCATCTTAGGGAACCAGTACAGCGGCGCCGTCGAAACGGCCGGCGCGCAGGTCGGCGAGGGCTTCGTTGGCCTTCGTCAGGGGATAGGCGGTGGTCTGGGTGACGATGCCGATTGTCGGCGCGACGCTCAGGAAATCGAGGCCATCTTGACGCGTCAGGTTGGCGACCGAGACCAGCTGCCGCTCCTCCCACAAGATGTCGTAGGGAAAGCCAGGGATGTCACTCATGTGGATGCCGGCGCAGACGACGCGGCCGCCCTTGCGCACAGCCCGTAACGCCGGCGGCACGAGGTCGCCGACCGTAGCGTAGATGATCGCCGTGTCGAGCCGCTCTGGCGGCGCCTCATCAGAACCGCCGGCCCAGACGACGCCCAGGCGTTTGGCGAAGGCCTGGGTTTCGACATCCCCCGGCCGCGTGAAGGCGAAGACCCGGCGACCCTGCCATTGGGCCACCTGCGCCACGATGTGGCCCGCCGCGCCGAAGCCGTAGATTCCCAGGGTCTTGCCCTCGCCGGCGATAGCCAGCGAGCGCCAGCCGATCAGACCAGCGCAGAGCAAAGGCGCGAGCGCGACATCCTCGCCCGTCTCGCCGAGCGGAAAGGCGAAGCGTGCGTCGGCGATGACAGCCGTCGCGAAACCGCCATCGCGGGTATAGCCGGTGAAGAGCGGCGCATCGCAGAGATTTTCTCGGTGTCCGATGCAGTACGGGCAGACGCCACATGTGTGGCCGAGCCACGGAATGCCGACCCGCTCGCCCACGGCCAAGCCCTCGACGCCTGTTCCGACCGCATCGATCCGCCCGACGATCTCGTGGCCGGGGATAATCGGCGACTTCGGGTCGGGCAATTCGCCGTCCACCACATGCAGGTCGGTGCGGCAGACGCCGCAGGCCAGCACCTTGACGCGGATCTGGCCGGGACCCGGCTCGCGGTCCGGCAGCTCCGTCCATTCGAGGGGAGTGCGGGTTCTGTTGAGAACCATCGCCTTCATGGTCTGATCCTTGAAAGCACTTCAGGCGGCCAGCCGCGCCCGCAGCTTCTGCAGCACGCGCGGGAGAGCCTCCGGCAGGTCATCAGCGACGAGGCCGAGACCGAACTCGCTCGCCGCCGCCCCGTGCAGCCAGGCGGCTGCAGCCGCGGCCTCGAAGGGAGCCATTCCCTGGGCCAGAAGCCCGGCGACGAACCCGGTCAGGACATCGCCGCTGCCGCCCGTTGCAAGCTGGGGCGGCGCGTTGGAATTGATGATCGCACGGCCATCGGGCGCGGCGATCACGGTGTCCGACCCCTTCAGCAGAACGACCGCATGGCTCAGGCCGGCCGCACGGCGCGCCCGCTCCAGCTTGTCGCCCTCGAACTGGAAGAGGCGCATAAATTCGCCGGCATGAGGCGTCAGCACGCAGGGCCCGTTTATGGCGTTAAAGAGCTCTTCGGGCGCTTCGGCGAACGATGTCAGGGCGTCTGCGTCGAGCACCGTCGGGCGCCGCGTTTCGAGGGCGTCCAGGACATAGCGCCGCGTCGATGCGCCGACCCCAGCGCCGGGTCCGATGGCGATAGCGTTGCGGCGCTTGTCGCCGAGCAGCTCCCGCCAGTCCGCGACCCCGTCGAAGCTGCGAACGATCGCATTGGTCAGGGCCGTGGCGTAGATGCTCCACGCGGCTGCGGGCGCGGCGAGCGTCACCATGCCGGCGCCGGCCCGGGAGGCCGCCAGGGCCGTCATCCGGCTGGCGCCCGTCATCGACGGGCCACCGAGAACAAGCACCTCGCCGCGCTTGTATTTGTAGCCCTCAGGCTGAGGCCAGGGGTAGCCAGCCAACCAAAGCTGTGGCTCGTTCTCCCAGACATCCGGGCCGATGGCGCCGAGGACGCTGATCGGCGTGCCGATATCGGCCACCACGACCTCGCCGCAGAGCGCGCGGCCGGGATAGAGCAGGTGGCCGGGCTTCTTGCGGAAGAACGTGACCGTCAGGTCGGCAGGCGCCGCGTCGCCGCGAACCATGCCCGAAGCGCCGTCGACCCCGCTGGGGACGTCGATGGCGCAGATAGGAATGCGGCGTGCTTTCAGCGCCTCAACCAGAGCAAGCGCAGTCCCGCCTATCGGTCTGGAAAGGCCGGCGCCGAACATCGCGTCGATCACCAGACCAGCCCCGTCGAGGCTTTCCGGCAGAAACGGCGCGACCCCGCCCTCCCATCGGGCTGCGACGCGGGCCGTGTCGCCTGTAAGCTGTTGGGCATCGCCCAGCAGCGCTAGCGTCACCTTCCATCCGGCGGAAGCGAGATGACGCGCGGCCACGAAGCCATCGCACCCGTTGCCACCCGGCCCGCACAGGACCGTCACCGGCCGGATCGACCAGCGTCCGCCGACGGCGACGGCGACGGCGCTGCCCGCCGCTTCCATCAACGTGAACCCGGCCACGCCCGCCGCTTCTGCCGCTTGGTCGGCCTCGCCCATCTGCTCGGGGGTCAGAAGCGCAGAACGATCGCGCAGAAGCCGGCCAGGCGTGCTCATGTCTGCCTGCCGCAGCCCTGTGCAGCGAGCAGGAAGGCGTCGCCGGTCCCGGTCGGCGCGTCGCTGGCCCCGATCGCGCAGCCTCTCGTACTGCGGGCCGGTCGCAGCACGGTCAGGAACTCCGGACCTGAGAGTCTTCGAGGGCGTGCCGGCCCAGGTCGAGCAGCTGGGCCGTGGTCAGGCCCGGAAGATCAGCGACGATCTCCTTGACGATGCGGCCATAGATCTCGCTGTGGTGCGCCTTCAGATAAGCGGCCGCCTGATCGGCCATGTTGCTCTCGCCCACCCCATGGCCGATGACGACGATCCTGCCGCCGGCGGCCAAGGCCTTGGCGATCGACTCGAGAAACAGCCGGTCGTCCGCCGACGTTTTTCCATGGTCGAGGCGGTGGGTCTTCTGCACCATGTGGTGGAGAACGTGGCGCGGGTCATAGGCTTCGACCTTCGGCTCCGACCCGTCCGACTTGAGAGACAGGTCAACGCTCCAGACCTGCGCTTCGTGGTGGTCGATGATGGCGATCAACGCTGGCGGCGCCGCCGGTTGGGCGCCGCCGCTGAGTTTGCCGTCGGCCGACCAGCCGGCTCGCACAAGCAGGTGGCGCAAAGCCATCACGTCGGGCGCGGGCAGGTCCTTCGAATGGTGCGGCCGCCGCATAAGCTGACGTTCGGCGCCGACCGAGAACAGGAACTCGTCGCCGGCCCGCTCATCGATATGTCCGATGTGGGCGATGAGACCCATCGCCTCCCGCCACTGCAGACCGTGGGCCAGCGGATGGCGAAAGATCGACTCCAGCGCATGCCGGTGCGAACCGGAGAGCGTCGGCGCCGCCGGGGATGTGGAAGCGCGCCCGGCGTTTTCAGTCGTCACGTCGTCTGTATGCGCCATCGGCCTAGCCCACCGGCTCGGCGACGCGGCTCTGGGTCTGGATCTTCGGGGCGGCCGACTCGAAATCGAGCACGACGCGCGACGGCACATCGCCATGGGCCAGACGCTCGAAGATATTGTTGATCGACGAGAGCGGCTGCAACTCGATGTCCGCCTTCACCTTGCCCTTGGCCGCGAAATCCAGACACTCTGCCATGTCCTCGCGCGTGCCCACGAACGAGCCACGCACGGTGACGGCGCCGGCCACGAGGCCGAAGATCTCCAAGGGAAATTCGCCAGGCGGCAGGCCGACCAGCACGCAGGTCCCGCGCTTGCGGGTCATCGCCACGCCCTGCTTGAATGCCGGGAGCGACGGCGCGGTGATCAGCACTCCGTGCGCGCCGCCGCCGGTTTCCTTCTTCAGGATTTCGGCCGGATCGTCCGTCTTGGCGTTGATGACCAGATCAGCACCGAGACGTTTGGCGTGCTCGAGCTTGCCGTCGTCGATGTCGACGCCACAGACCAGCAGGCCCATGGCCTTGGCGTACTGGATCGCCAGGTGGCCGAGGCCCCCGCAGCCAGAGACGGCGAGCCATTCCCCAGCCCTGGCCTCGGTCTGCTTGATCCCCTTGTAGGTGGTGATACCGGCGCAGATCAGGGGCGCGGCTTCCTTGGGGCCGAGACCCTTGGGGATATGCGCGACGTAGTTCGGGTCCGCCAGGACGTACTCGGCGAACCCGCCGTTCTGGGTGTAGCCGCCGAATTTGGCCTCGTCGCAGACCGTCTCCCACGCCGACAGGCAGTATTCACAGTGGCCGCAGGCCGAATAGAGCCAAGGCACGCCCACGCGATCGCCCTCCTTGACGATCGTGACCCCGGCGCCCAACCCAACCACGATGCCGATCGCCTCGTGACCCGGAATGAATGGCGGCGTCGGCTTCAGCGGCCAGTCGCCGTTTGCGGCGTGCAGATCGGTGTGGCAGACGCCGCAGGCCTCGGTCTTGACCAGGATCTGGCCGGGACCGGGGGTCGGGACATCCCATTCCTGGATCACCAGGGGCTTCTTGAACGCCGTGACGACGGCGGCTTGCATCTTGGTGGGCATGACGGATCCCCCTTCGGGGTTCGGGTTCAGGCGAAATCGCCTCGGTATCGATTAGGCGGCGGCGGCCAGGCCCAGGTCTCGGACCGCCTCGATCATCTTGACCAGGACGGCCTGGGCGTCGCCGTAGACCATGTTGCAGTTGTCGCCGTAGAAGAGTGCGTTCTGGATCCCGGCGTAACCCTTGCCCTCGCCGCGCTTGACCACGTAGACCTGCTTGGCCTTGTCGGCGTTGAGGATCGGCATGCCGTAGATCGGCGACGACTTGTCGGTGCGGGCGGCCGGGTTCACCACATCGTTCGCGCCGATGACCAGCGCCACATCCGCGGCGGCGAAGTCGTCATTGATGTCTTCAAGCTGGAAGATCAGGTCGTAGGGCACGCCCGCCTCGGCCAGCAGCACGTCCATCTGGCCGGGCATGCGCCCCGCCACCGGATGGACCGCGAACTTGACGTCGACCTTGGCCGCCTGCAGCAGCTTGACGAACTCGTAGAGCTTCTGCTGCGCCTGGGCGGCGGCCAGGCCGTAGCCGGGCACGATGATCACCTTGCCGGCGTAGCGCATGGCGATCCCGGCATCGGACGCTTCGACCGGTCGCAAGGAGCCTTGAATCGCGCCCTGGGCGTGCTTGGGCGCGTCGCCGAAGTTGGTGAAGACGACATTGGCCACCGAGCGGTTCATCGCCTTGGCCATCAGCAGCGTCAGCAACAGGCCCGCGGCGCCGACCACCATGCCGGCGATCATCAGCGCCGGGTTCTGCAAGACGAAGCCTTCAAGGCCGACAGCGAGCCCGGTCAGCGAATTGTAGATCGAGATCACCACAGGCATGTCGGCGCCGCCGATCGGCAGCGTCATCAGCACGCCGAAGACGAGCGCGCCGGCAAAGAAGAGAAGGATCCAGGTTGGCGTCGCCAACAGCAGCGACGCTCCACCGAGCGTGCCGGCAATCACGCAGCCGCCGACCGCTATGGTCGCCGCCATCACCGCGGCGTTGATCGCCTGCTGGCCTTTCACCCGCAGCGGCTTCTTGATGACGCCCTGCAGCTTGGCCCAGGCGACCAGCGAGCCGGAGAGCGAGACCGCGCCGATCAGCGCGCCCAGCAGGGTGACCCCGAGCTGCGTCGGGCCGTGGGTCTTGGCCCCGAACAGCTCCACCGCGGCGATCGCGCCGGCCGCGCCGCCACCCATCCCGTTGTACAGCGCCACCATCTGCGGCATGGCGGTCATCGCGACCTTGCGCCCGCTCCACCAGGCCCCGCCGCCGCCGACAGCGAGGGCGATCACGGCCAGGCTGATGTTGACGCCCAGATGAGATTGGGCCGCCGCCCCGACGCTGAACACATAGAGGAAGCTGGCGAGCACCGCCGCCAGCATGCCGAAGCCGGCGACCATGATCCCGGACGGCGCGGTGGCCGGCGAGGACATCCGCTGCAGGCCGTACATGAACAGGAACGCCGCCGCGAGATCGGCCGCGCCGATGATCAGTTGGGGGATCTGGGTGAACATGTCGTCGCTCAAGCCTTCGCGTGGTGGTGGGCTTTGGAACGACGTCGGGCGGGTTTCTTGTGGCCGCTGATCTGGAACATCGCGAGCATGCGCTGAGTGACGGCAAACCCGCCCGCCGCGTTGCCCGCGCCGAGCAGGACGGCGAAAAAGCCGATCCCCTGTTCGGATTCGGTGCTGGCGTTTAGCAGGGCGAACAGACCACCGACCACGACGATGCCGTGGACGAAGTTCGACCCCGACATCAGCGGCGTGTGCAGGATCGCCGGCACGTGGCCGATGATCACCCAGCCGGCGAAGGCGGCCAGCATGAAGACGTAGAGGGCGACGAAGCCGGTCATTGCAATCGAGAGATCCATGGCGGGCTCCGACTCAGGTCGCTTTCGCGGCGGGTTTGGGCTCGGGCGCGGTGAGCTTGCCGGCGTGAGTCAGGGCGGTCTTGGCGAGCACCTCGTCGCTCCAGTCGATGGCGATGACGTTGTCCTTCAGCATCAGGGCGAGCAGGTTGAACTGGTTCTTGGCGTAGAGTTCGCTGGCGTCCGCGCCGAGCAGCGAGGGCACGTTCAGCGGCGCGACGATCGTCACCCGGCCGACCTGGGCCGTCTCGCCGGGCCTGGTGTCCTCGCAGTTGCCGCCGCCTTCGGCGGACAGGTCGACGATCACGGCGCCCGATTTCATGCCGGCGACCTGCGCGGCGCTGATCAGCTTCGGCGAGGCGCGGCCAGGGATGGCGGCGGTGGTGATGACCAGGTCGGCGGCCTGGATGTGCGTGGTCAACACGCGGTCGACCTTGGTCTTCTCCTCAGGCGTGAGCTCGCGGGCGTAGCCGCCCTCGCCCCGCGCATCGACGCCAGTCTCCACGAACGTGGCGCCGAGCGAAAGCGCCTGCTCCTGCGTCTCGGGCCGCACGTCATAGCCTTCGACGACCGCGCCCAGGCGGTGCGCCGTGGCCATCGCCTCTAGGCCCGCGACGCCGAGACCCATCACCAGCACCTTGGCCGGACCAATCGCGCCGGCCGCCGTGGTCATCTTCGGCAGGATGCGGGCGAGGTGGGTCGCACCCAGCTGCACGGCGTAATAGCCGGCCAGAGCGGACTGGCTGGAAAGCGCGTCCATGGCCTGGGCGCGGGTGATCCGTGGCACGCGCTCCATGGCGAAACAGGTGATCTTCCGTTCCAGCAGGCGCTTCACCAGCGCCGGCTCGCGGTCCGCGTAGACGAAGGAGATCAGGATCGCGCCTTCCTGCATCGCCTCGACCACGTCGAGCGCCGGCGGCTGCACCGCCAGCACGACGTCGGCGCCCGCGACCAGCGCCAGGCGATCCTCTATGAAAACCGCGCCCTCGAACGCGGTGTCCGCCAGCTCGATCGCGGCGCCGGCGCCTGACTGCATATGGAGTCGGCCGCCCAGCCTGGTCAGCTTGGCGACGACGGAGGGCGTCATCGCCACCCGGCGCTCATGCGCCCGCGTCTCCTTCAGAACGGCGATGTTGACGTACATGCGAGCGACTCCAGATCCTGCCAGAAGCGATCGGCCAACGGCGGGCAGCGCCGTTGGCCGCGCCAGGAAGGTCAGGCCGGAGCGCGCTCGTTAGCGGTGCGGACCAGTTTCTTGTTGACGAACTCCTGGATGCCCATGTCGCCGAGCTCGCGGCCGTAGCCCGAGTTCTTGATGCCGCCGAAGGGCAGTTCGGCGTCGGACCAGTCGATGTTGTTGATGAACATCATTCCGGTTTCGACCTTGGAGGCGACCCGCTGGCCGCGGGCGACATCCTTGGTCCAGACCGAGCCGCCCAGTCCAAAATCGGAGTCATTGGCCAGGGCGATCGCGGCCGCTTCGTCCTCGACCCGGAAGAACAGGGCCACCGGGCCGAAGAACTCATCGCGGAACGCCGGATTGCCGGGCTTGATGTCGGTGAGGATGCTGGGTTCCATGTAGGATCCCGGCCGGTCGATGCGCTTGCCGCCGAGCAGCAGTTTGGCGCCCTTGGCCACGGCGTCATCGACCTGCCTGAGCAGCTGCACCAGGGCCGCTTCGCTGGACAGCGGTCCGAGCGTGGTCTTTTCGTCGAGCGGATCGCCGGCTTCGAGCGCATCGAGGGCGGCCCGGAACCGTTCAATGAACTTGTCGGCGATGCTGTCGACCACGATGAAGCGCTTGGCCGCGCAGCAGGTCTGCCCGGTGTTGTACATCCTGCCCCAGACCGCCCAGGGAATGGTGTGGTCGAGGTCGGCGTCTTCGAGCACGATGAAGGCGTCGCTGCCGCCCAGCTCCATCGACGAGACCTTCAGGTTCTTCCCAGCGCGGGCGGCGATGCTCTGGCCCGCCGCGACGCTGCCGGTCAGGCAGACGCCCTTGATGCGCGCGTCATCGACGACCTTGTCCGACTGCTCGTGAGAGATGATCAGGTTGGTGTAGAGGCCGAGCGGCGCGCCCGCCTCGATCAGCAGCTGTTCGAAGGCGATCGCGCACTGGGGCACGATGCCGGCGTGTTTCACCACCAGGGTGTTGCCAGCCATCAGATGCGGACCGGCGATGCGGGCCAGTTGGTAGTAGGGAAAGTTCCAGGGTTCGACGCCGAAGATCACCCCGATCGGGCTGCTCTCCATGTGCGCCTCGCCGACCGTCGGATTCAGCTTCACCGGCGCCAGGAAGCGCTCGGCGTTCTTGGCGTAGTAAGCCAGGATCCGCGAGCTGAACTCGACTTCGCCGCGGGCCTCGCCAATCCGCTTGCCCATTTCCAACGTCATGGTGTGAGCCAGGGAGTCGACATTCTCGTGCATCAGCGCCGCCGCCTTGGCGATGATCACCGCGCGCTCGGTGTAGCTCTTCTTGCGCCACGTCTCGAAGCAGGTCGCCGCGGCGGTGATCGCGGCTTCCAGCTCCAGGTCGCTCATTTCGTTGTAGGTTTCGACCGGCTCGCCGCTGAACGGGTTGATGCTTTGATAAGTCATTGGCTTTCCATATTCCGTGTTGCCACACCAGATCTTGGAAAAACCGCGCGCCGCCTGAGAGAAGGCGGAATAAGCTTGGCTCGCGAATAGGAGCGCTCGGAGATTCTTTTACTGAATGGATGGCTTGATGGGGAGATCATAGCCGGCGCCTGCAAGCTGGCCAGGGTCGGAAACTACGGAGAGGGCGATATGTTGGCGCGCAGATCTAAAGGTAAAGCTGAAAGGGCGCTGGACCGATCGGCCCAGCGCCCTTCAAGCCGGTCTGAACGCGGAGAAGCAAAGCCTCTCCACGGCTTTCGTGACCGCTACTGGTCGAGCCGGATGACTACGCCGGAGGCGCCGAACTGGAGCTTCAAACCTTCCGAGCTCGAATGGGCGCGAATCTCGACGCCCTTGTCGTTCTTCATGTCGATCTCGCCGGCGCCGGCGCCGGCGGTCGCCGACGCATCGACGGCGGCGTAGACACCTTCAACATCGCTGGCGCGGTGCAGGTTATAGATTTGACCCACGGCGTCGTAACTGTTGGCGCCGATCGCGCCGATGGAGAGGCCGTTGACCTTCAGGCGGTAGCGCTTCCCCAGAAAGTGCATCCTGCCGCTCCCCCAACCCACGCCGCCGATGAAGGCGACGGAGCCACCGTGGAAACTGATGTTCGCGTCGGGGGCTGGCTGGGCGATGGCTGAAGCAGACAAAGCACCGGCCAGAATGACCGCTATGGCCGCGCCACGGCCGAGGTAATTGTTCATGGGGGGAGGGCCCTCCGGGCCCGTATGAGTTACAGCGGCTTGCCGCGCCCAGGATGTCGCTAAAGGCGCGAAGCCCGCGGTCCCGCAGCGGCGGCCCGGCCGGATAGTTGCGTGCGGTTTCGAAGAAAGCCGACCCGGACCGCGAACCAGCCCGAACTTCGAAGTCGCGCTCGACGCGCCGTCTCATCTACGATCCGTCTCCGTTGGGACCCGCTCGGTCGGCCGGGTCAACATATGCGCGGCAGTTGCTCTCCAGCGAGCCAGTCGACGATCCGGCCGCCTCCAAACGACGTGGTCATCTGCACGAACCGGTGATCGTCAGTCGTCACCTCGCCGATAACCGCCGCCTGGCGTCCGAGGGGATGGCTGCGCATGACCGCCAGCAGGCTGTCCGCGGCCTCCGGGCCCGCGATGGCGACGAGCTTGCCTTCGTTGGCCACGTTTAGAGGATCCAGGCCGAGCAGTTCGCAGGCGGCGGCAACTTCCGGACGGACGGGAATGCTCGATTCCTCGATCAGAAACCCGCATCGCGACTGCTGGGCGATTTCGTTGAGCGTCGCGGCCAAGCCGCCACGGGTGGGGTCGCGGAGCAGGCGAAGCGAGGGTCCGGCCGCTCGGACCATGTCGGCGACGAGCCCGTGCAAGGCGGCGCTGTCGGATAGGAGTTCCGTCTCGAATCCGAGGTTGCTCCGCTTCGACATCACCGCCACGCCGTGATCGCCGATCGAGCCTGAGAGAATCACGCAATCGCCGGGGCGAGCCCGGTCTCCTGAAAGTTCAATGCCTGGAGGGACGACACCAACGCCTGTCGTGGAGATGAAGACCCCGTCGGCCTTGCCTCGTTCGACCACCTTGGTGTCTCCGGTGACGATCGCTACGCCCGCCTCGGAGGCGGCGCGCCCCATGCTGAGGGCGATCCGCTGCAAGTCGGCGAGGGGGAAACCCTCCTCGATGATGTAGCTGGCGGCGAGATACAGCGGCTGGGCTCCAGCCATCGCGACGTCGTTGATCGTTCCGTGTACGGACAGGGAGCCAATGTCGCCGCCGGGAAAGAACAGTGGCCAGATTACGTAGCCATCGGTCGACATGACCATACGGCCCGCCGCCACGTCGAAGGCGGCCTGGTCGTTACCCTGATTGAGCAACGGATTGTCGAACGCCTCGCGGAAGATCTCGTCGATCAGCTGCGCCGACGCCCGGCCGCCCGCGCCGTGAGAGAGGTCGACGAGGCCGTTGCGGATATCCAGCTTGCGGGCGCGGAGCCGGGGTGGGCTCACGCCGCGGCCTGGGCGGTGCTTGCCCTGGCTCTGTCGCGGAAGCGGCCGTAGGTCCAGTGCGCCGCGCAGGCGCCCTCGGGCGAGACCATGCACGAGCCCATCGGCGTCTCGGGCGAACAGACCGTGCCGAACAGCTTGCAGTCCGCCGGCTTCTTCAGGCCCCGAAGCACGTCGCCGCATTCGCAGGCCGGGTTGTCGGCCGCGGGTATCGGCACAATGTCGAAGCGCCGCTCGGCGTCAAATTGGGCGTGGGCCTTGCGCAGGCGCAGGGCGCTCATCGGGAGTTCACCCAGGCCGCGCCATTCGAACATCTCCCGCAGCTCGAAAATCTCAGCGATCTCGGCCTGGGCGATCAGGTTGCCTTCCGTCGCTACCGCGCGGATGTATTGGTTCTCCACATCACTGCGGCCCTGGTTCACCTGCCGAACCAGCATCAGGATGGCCTGCACCACATCCAGAGGTTCGAAACCGGCGACGACGACGGGCTTTTCAAACTCAGCAGCCAGGGCGACGTAGGGCGTCGTCCCGATCACGGTGCTGACATGCGCCGGACCCACGAAGCCATCGATCAGCACCCGCTCGATCTCAGGCAGGCTGGCCGTGTCGAGGATGGCGCGGATCGCCGGGGGGGTGAGCACGTGGTTGCAGAAGACGCTGAAGTTCGCGAGCTGCTTCCTGCGCGCCAGCCCGACGGCCAGGGCGGTCGAAGGGGTCGTGGTCTCGAACCCGATCGCGAAGAACGCCACGTGACGCGCCGGCTCCGCCTCGGCGATGAGGACCGCGTCCATGGGCGAATAGATCATCCGAATGTCGGCGCCGGCGGCCTTGGCCTTCATCAGGCTGGCGCCGCCCGACGCGGGGACGCGCATCAAGTCGGCATAAGTGCAGAGGGTGACTTCGGGCCGCATGGCCAGCCTGATCGCATCGTCGATCCGACCGACGGGGAGGACACAGACGGGACACCCGGGCCCATGCACCATTTCGACGTTGGACGGCAGCAGATCCTCGATGCCGTAACGCGAGATGGCGTGGGTGTGGCCGCCGCAAAATTCCATGAACCTATAGTGGCGGTTCGGAAGCGCCTCACGCGCGATAGTCTCGGCGATAGACCGGGCCAGCGCGCCGTCGCGGTATTCATCGATATATTTCACGCGGCGACCTCCTCCGTCGCGAGGAGGCCCGGAACCGCGGCCTCGCGCATCAAAGCCAGGGTGTGCTCAGCCTGGTCGGGATCGAGCCGGGTCAGGGCGTAGCCGACGTGAAGCAGGACGTAGTCGCCGGGTCGCACGTCCTCCAGCAGGGCGATCGAGATGACTTTGGAGACCCCGCCGAGCGTGACGCGCGCCATCTGGTCGGGCAGCAGCGCTTCGACGCGAATAGGAATGGCCAGGCACATCGCTTCAAGTCCTTTGTCGTCGCTACGGGCGCAGACCAGCGACCAGGTGCGCTCGCGCCATGGCGGCTTGCCCCAGTGAGATTCCGCCGTCGTTGGCGGGAACGGCCCGCGGCAACCACGGCGTCAGGCCGCGCCGGCGCAGGGCATCCGTCAGTCCCTCAGCCAGGACGCAGTTCATCAGGCACCCACCACCAAGAACGACGTCTGAGCGGCCGATCTGCTCGGCTTGCCGACCGATCCACGCGGCGAGGCCCGCGACCAGCGTACCGTGGAAGAGCGCCGCGCCCTGGGGCGGGCTCAGATCGGGGCGCAAGAGGGCGCTGAGCAGGGGCCTGAAATCGAGAACGTTCCGTTCAATCTGAAAACCAGACGAGAGCTCGGCCGGCGCGTCGACAAGCGCCTCCAGTTCCATGGCTGCCTGGCCTTCGTAGCTCTGCGCCTCACGCACCCCGAGCAGGGCGGCGGCCGCATCGAACAGCCGGCCCGTGCTCGTCGTCATCGGGCCCTTGGACGCCATCACCATGTGCGAGAGCGAGCCCGCGAGCGGCTGGCCGGGAAAGCGGGCAGCGGCGTCGGCTCCAGAGCCAAGGGCAATCATCGCGGCCAGACCCATGCGCCAGGGCTCTCGGGCGGCGCGTTCGCCGCCGGGCATTGGCAGCGGCAGAAGATTGCCGACCCTGCGCCATCCGGCGCCCTCGCTTTGCATGAGCTCGCCGCCCCAGGCGTCGCCGTCGGTCCCATAACCGTGGCCGTCGAGGGCCAGACCGAGAAGCGGACCGCGCAGCCGATGTTCGGCCGCGACGGCGGCGAGGTGGGCGGCGTGATGCTGAACCCGCAGGATCGGCAGAGCCATGGTTTCGGCAAAGACCGTCGAGCGATAATCGGGGTGCAGGTCGCAGGCGACCAGCTCCGGCTTGGCGGCCAGTTCCGCCAGCATCCGCCGAACCGTGTGCTCGTAGAATCGGATGGTCTCAGCGGTGTTGAGATCGCCCAGGTGTTGAGACACGAACGCCTCGCGCCCTCGCGTGACGCAGACCGTGGCCTTGAGGTGCGCGCCCACGCCGATCACAGCCGGACCGTCCCCGCCCAGATCGATGGGTTCGGGGACGAAGCCGCGTCCACGCCGGATGAAGGCCGGCGCGCCCGCGATGACGGCCATCACTGAGTCGTCAGCGCGTTGGAGGATCGGCCGATCGTGGGTGACGATCATGTCGGCGATGAAAGACAAGCCACTTGCCACGTCGTTGGCGATCACCAGCGGCTCGCCAGGGACGTTCGCGCTGGTGGCGACGAGCGCCGCTGTCTCGGTTGCTTCCGTGCCGCCGGATTGCAGGGCCAGGGCGTGAAACAACAGGTGATGCACTGGCGCCGACGGCAGCATGACGCCGACGCGGCTGAGGCACGGCGCCACCGAGGGCGCCAGCCCGGTTCCTTTGCGGACCAGCACGATCGGGCGCGCGGACTGATTAAGCAGGTTCCGTTCCGCGAGCGTGGGTCTGACAAGCGGCCAGAGCCCAGCTTCGCTAGGCGCCATGACCGCGAACGGCTTGGCGGGGCGCTGTTTGCGCATCCGCAGGCGCGCCACGGCGCTCTCACTGGTCGCGTCGCAGAAGAGATGGAAACCGCCGATTCCCTTGAGCGCGACAATCTTCCCCGCGCCCAGGGCCGCCGCGATCTCCTCGACCGGATGGCTCAGCCGCGGTCCGCAGGCCGCGCAGGCGATGGTTTCAGCGTGAAAGCGGCGGCTCGTGGGATCGCCGTAGTCGGCGGCGCAATCCTGGCAGAGCTTGAACTCGGCCATGGCCGTGTTCGCGCGGTCGTAAGGCAGACGCCGAGTGATGGTGAATCGCGGCCCACAGTCGGTGCAGGTGACGAACGGATAGAGGTAAAACCGGCTCGTCGGATCGAACAGATCAACGAGGCACGACGGGCAGGGCGCCGCGTCGGGCACGCCCCGCGTGGCACAGGCGCTCGGCGCCAGGCTGTCGCGAATGACGAAGCCCCGCCCTCCCTGGGCGGGCACGCAGGAGACGTCGACCTGCTCGATGCGCGCGAGCGCCGGCTGCTCCCCGCGCAGCGCCGCCAAAAAGAGGTTGTGGGCGCCGCCCTCGATCTCGGCCAGGACCCCGTCTTGGTCATTGAGGACGAAGCCCGACAGCCCGTAGCGCTTCGCCAATCCATAGACGAACGGCCGAAAGCCAACGCCTTGCACCGCGCCCCGGACTCGGACCCGCAGCCGCTCGGCGCCGATGACGGACTGCGCCAAAGCTAGGGGCATGAAGTGGTCATGATGGGTACAGCACCGGGAGGCTGGCGATGGCGGCGCGACCCTCGATCCAGGCATAGAAGGCGCCGAGACCCTCTCCGGTGCGCGCCGAGACCGTCAGGATCTGCAGGCGCGGATTGACCCGCAGCGCTGCGGCAAGACAGGCGTCCACATCGAAATCCAGGTGGGGCAGGAGGTCGGCCTTGTTCAGCAGCATCAGATCGGCGGCCGCGAACATGTCTGGATACTTTAGCGGCTTGTCCTCGCCCTCGGTCACCGAGAGCACGACGACCTTGCAGGCTTCGCCGAGGTCGAAAGCCGCTGGGCACACCAGATTGCCGACGTTCTCGATGAACAGCACGCCGCCCCGCGGCAGAGGCAGCTGCTCGAGCGCATGGCCCACCATGTGGGCGTCCAGATGGCAGCCCTTGCCGGTGTTGATCTGCACGGCCTGAGCGCCCGTCCGCCGGATCCGCTCGGCGTCATTCGACGTCTGCTGGTCGCCTTCAATCACCGCCATGGGCCAGCGGTCCTGGAGGTCCGTGATCGCTCTGACCAGGAGCGACGTCTTTCCGCTGCCAGGGCTGGACAGGAGGTTCAGCGCGAAGACGCCCGCTTTCAGAAGCAGAATTCGGTTGATGTCGGCGTAGGCGTCGTTCTTCGAAAGAATGTCGCGCTCGATGCTGACGGTCCGCTGCTGGCTCAGTCCAGCAATGCTGACGCCTGCGACGCCGTTGCCGAAATCGATCACATCGTCCGCATGACTGTGCGCGCGTTCGCCAGCCAGCGAATGCCCATGCGCATGGTCATGGCCATCACCGTGAGCGTGAGGGTGAGCATGGACAGGGCCGCCGCCGTGGTCGTGAGCAGCGGGCGCGCCCATCCCGTGGTCCGGTCCAGGCGCGTGCTCCAGCCTCGCCCTACCGCAACCGCATACCGTGCACATCACTCGACCTCCATTTCGGCCAGGCGCAGGGCGTCGCCACCGGTCATTCTGACCCGGCTGCCCGCGCAAAGGGGACAGGCGCCGAAGCGCTCGTCGAGCGGCACCGAGTCCTGGCAGTCGGCGCACCAGCCCTCGCCGGGGATCATCTCGATTTCCAGCCGGGAGCCCTCGGCGATCGTGCCGGTGGTGACCGCGTCGAAGCAGAACCGCAGCGCCTCCGGCGCCGCGTGTCCCAGCGCGCCGACCTGAAGCCGGATCATGCTGACGCGTGCAAACGCCTGCTGGGCGCGTTGCTCTTCGACCAGGGCGATGACGCTCTCGATGAGCGAAACCTCATGCATGGCTGGCGCCGCCGGCCGCGCTCCCGAGCTGCGTGCGCAGCGTCTGGATCACCAGCGGCGCATCGACCGGCTTCAAGAACACTCCGGTGACACCCAGTTCGTGGAGCCCGACCGAGCCGACCAGCGCCTCGCCCGCGGAGCTGACGACGTAACAGGGCGTGGCGTCCCCGTTCGCGCGCAGCCACTCGGAGATCACGAAGCCGGAGCCCGCGGCCTCCGCCAGCAGGTCGGCGAGCACGGCGTCGGGCCGGATGCGCAAGATGGCGCGTTCGCCCTCGGCGTTGTTGGCCGCTTCGCCCACCGAGAAGCTCGCCGCCTCAAGCGCCAGGCGCAGCACTGCTCTGGCGTGCGGATCTGAGTCGATCAGCAAGATGGTCTTCCGCTGGCTTCCAAGCCCGATGTTCATGGCGACACAGCGGGACGAACCGTGCGTATCTCGTGGCTGAGCGCGTCCAGCGCGCGCCCGAGGTTATCGCTCGCCGCGGGGGTCAGGGCTTCGAGAAACTCGAACGCGTAGCCCCGGATCGCAAGCAGGAACGCGCGCGGCGCGGCGCCATAGTATTGCTGGGCCATAGCCAGGATGGCTTCCGGGCGGACCAGGTGACTGGTGAAGTCGAGCGTCGGGACCGGGGCGAGTTCCTGGATGGCGTAAGGCGATGGGCCGGTGCGCGCCGCGTCGACGAACCAGACCACATCGCTTTGGGCGACATCCACCGCGTCTTCGATGTTGAGCTGATAGTTGTCGTAGGCCGTGACCCCAGGCCATCCCAGCGCCTCGATCAGCGCCGCGGCGGCCGGCCCTAATCCGTCATCCTGCCGCCCCGGGTTGCCGTAGCCGATCACGAGCACGCGGGGCGGAGCCGAGCCGGTCATTCCTTCACCCGCGTCGCAATCACCGAGCCGTCCGCCTCCTCCAGGGTGACGATGAGCGGCATGTCGCCCAACGCGTGGGTGGCGCAGGAAAGGCACGGATCGTAGGCGCGGATGGCGACCTCGATGTGGTTGAGCAGGCCTTCGGTGATCTCGCGGCCGGTAAGGTCGTCGATCGCCACCTTGGTCACCGAGCGGTTCATCGCCTCGTTGTTGTTGGTGGTGGAGACGATGAGATTGGCCATCGTCACCTGGTCGTTCTCGTCGACCTGGTAGTGATGCAGCAGGGTTCCGCGCGGCGCTTCGATGATCGCCACGCCCTCGCCCCGCCGCTTGCCGGTCACCACCAGGTCGTTCCTTTGCAGATCGTCGTCGAACAGCAGGTTTTTGATCGTCTCGGCGCAGTGGATCATGCTGATCACCCGCGCCCAGTGATATCCGAGCGTGGCGTGCACCAAGCCGCCGCGGCCCAGCGCCATGAACTCCTGGCGCGCCGCCTCGGCGATCGGCGTGCTGATGTGGCTGCAGCAGTTGATCTGGGCCAGCGGTCCCACCCGGTACCAGCCGTCCTCGCGGCCGAGCGAACGGATGTGGGGGAACTTCATGTAGCTCCAGGACCGGACTTCCTCGATCAGATAGTCGCGGTACTGGTCAGGGCGGACGCCCTCAAAGATCGGCGCGCCGTCCGCGTTGATCGCCCGCAGCGTCCCGTCGTAGAGTTCCATCGCCCCGTCCGGTCCGACCAGGCTCATGTAGCTGGAGGGAAAGGTTGCGAAGGTCTCGTGCAGGTGCTCGTGGCCGTGGACGAAACGCTTGTGCAGTTCCAGCGCCTCGCCGCACCAGGCGATGATCTGATCGACGTCGCCGCGAAGCTGGTCGCGGTTCTCGACGGAGAGGTTCTGGTTGACGCCGCCCGGCACGCAGAGCCGCGGATGGATCCGCCGTCCGCCGAGCGCGGCGATCACCTGCTGGCCGAATTTGCGAATGAAGATCGCCCACTTGCCGACTTCGGGGAAGGCTTCGATCACGCCGACGATGTTGCGCTGTGCGACGGGCGCCTCGAACCCCAGCAGCAGGTCCGGCGAGGCCAGGTGGAAGAAGTTGAGGGCGTTCGACTGCAGCACCTGGCCGTAGTGCATCAGCCGCCGAAGCTTCTCGGCCGTGGCGGTCACCTGGTCGACGCCGGCGACCTGATCCATCGCCTTGGCGGCGCAGAGGTGGTGGCTGACCGGACAGATGCCGCACAGCCGCTGCACGATGACCGGGACTTCCCAGTACATCCTGCCCTGGATGAAGCGCTCGAAGCCGCGGAACTCGACGATGTGGAAGCGGGCCTGTTCGACCTCGCCCGCTTCGTTCAGCCGGATCGTCACCTTGCCGTGGCCCTCGACCCGGGTGACGGGATCGATGACGACCTTGCGCGGGCCGAGGCTGCTTTGCCCGAGGGCGAGCTGGATATCGCTCATGGCGCCGGCTCCATGCGGGTCATTCGTACTTGCAGAGGAGGTAAGGCAGGGCGGGTTCATGGCCGGTGAGCAGGGCCTTCAGCCCCTCCCACATCGCTTCGCCGGACGGCGGGCAACCGGGCAGGAAGTAGTCGATCTTGACGAGCTCATGGGAGGGATAGACCCGGTCGAGCAACAGCGGCAGGTCTTCGTCATCGGGGATCTGGCCGCCGCCTTCGAGGGAGACGCCCTCGAGATAGACCGCCTCCAGGCACGCCCGCAGACCGACGGTATTGCGCATCGCCGGCACGCCGCCAGTGATCGCGCACGCGCCGACGGAGATTAGAACTCGGCAGTGCTTGCGGAATTCCTTGAGTTCTCGGACGTTGTATTCGTTCGAACAGCCGCCCTCGATGAAACCGACGTCGACCGGCCTATCGAACGCCTTCTTGTCGTCGAACGGCGAGACGTCGAGATCGACCAGGTCGACCAGCTCCAGGAGGCGCTCGTCGATATCGAGCAGCGACATGTGACATCCGAAGCAGCCGGTCAGCGAGCAGGTGGCCAAGGTGGGCTTCGCGGGAAGGGCGAGCAGGCTCTCCGAAGCGTCGCTCATCGTCCGGGCCGCGCGCGGCGGGCTTCGATGTCGCTGCCGATCGGCGCCTTGTCGAAGCGGCGCTCCCCGTTCGGAACCCTGTAGCTGCTTCGCTTGATCACGATGCAGGCGACCGGGCAGACGTGGGCGGCCTTGTCGATCGCCGCGATCTGGGTCTCCCCGAGGCCGCCGGCCGCGTCAACGCTGAGACGCATGGCGATGCCGCGACCTTCGAACCCGAAGACGGTCTTGCCGTCTTGCATCCGCGAGGCCTCGATGCAGCGGGCGCAGAGGATGCAGCGGTCACGGTCGAGGTAGATATCCGGATGCGTGGCGTCGACCTTCAGCCCCGGCCACTGGTAGGGCTGGGTCGGCGCCGTCATCCCCAGGCGATAACCAAGCGCCTGCAGCTCGCAATCCCCGCTCGCGACGCAGTAGGGGCACGGGTGGTTGCCCTCGACGAAGAGCATCTCGATCAGCACGCGGCGGTCGGCGGTGAGCGCCGGCGTCTCGTTCTCCACCACCATACGGGCCGCGGCCGGAGTGACACAGGCCGCCGCGCTTCGGCCATTGACCTTGCAGGTGCAGATTCTGCAGGTCCCAGTCGTCGGCAGATCGGGATGCCGGCAGAGACGCGGGATATAGACCCCGGCGACGTCGCAGGCCTCGAGGATGGTTTGCCCAGAAGCGGCTTGGACCTCGACGCCGTCCACGGTGATGGAGAAGATCTCCGCGCCCATCTCAGGCGTCCACTTTCGTGTGCGCGAGGCCGCGTATTTCCGCGGCCTCGCGCAACGCGTCGTCCAGCATCAACCGGGGCTCGAATTCGGCGGCCGAAAGGCGCGCCTCATAGAGCTCCGGAAAACTGCGCATGGTGGTCAGGATCGGGTTGGGGGCCGTCTGACCCAGCCCGCAGCGGCTCGTCCGGACGACCGTGTCGGCAAGCGCTTCGGTCGCGCGAACGTCAGCCAGGCTGGCGCGACCGGCGACGATCTTCTCCATGCCCTGCTTGAGCAGGGTGGCGCCGACGCGGCAGGGCGCACACCAGCCGCAAGACTCGTCGACGAAGAACTCGGAGAACTGCAGCGCCGTCGCCAGCACATCGCGATGCGGCCCGAAGATCATCGTCGAGCCGCCGGTCGACAGGTCTTCGTAGGCGATGCGCCGCCCGAAATCCTTCGGGGCGACCGCCTGGCCCGACGGTCCGCTGAACTGGACGTATTGCGCGTCGGGCGCGCCGACCACGTCGAGCAGCTCGTTGATCGTAATCCCGAACGCCATCTCGTAGACGCCTGGCCGTTCGCAATCGCCCGAGACGCAAACCAGCTTCGTTCCGGTGGAGTCCCTGGTGCCGAAGCCCGCGAACCAGGCCGCGCCTTCCTCCATGATGCGAGCGGCGCAGACCAGGGTCTCGACATTGTCGATGGCGGTCGGCTGGCCGAGATAACCGCGCTCGGTCGGAAACGGCGGCCGATCGCGCGGCGAGCCGCGCTTGCCCTCCAGCGACTCGAGCAACGACGACTCCTCGCCGCAGACGTAGGCGCCGGCGCCGAGCTGAATGCGGATATCGAAGTCGAAACCGGCCTTGCCGCCGACGCTGGCGCCCAGAAGGCCCTGGTCGCGCCGGGCTTCAAGCCCGCGTTGCAGATCGTCCCACAGGTAGGCGTACTCGCCCCGCAGGTAGAGCAGTCCCTGGCGCGCGCCCAGGGCGTAACCAGCGATCGTGATGCCGTCGAACACCAGGTCCGAGAACTCGGCCAGCAGCACCCGATCCTTGAATGTGCCCGGCTCGCCCTCGTCGGCGTTGCAAGCAATATAATGCTCGGCGCCGGACGCCTTGCGCGTCAGCCGCCACTTCATGCCGGTCGGAAAGCCGGCGCCCCCGCGTCCTCGCAGCTTCGAAGCGGTGATCGTTTCGATGACGGCGTCGGGCGTCAGGGCGAGGGCCGCCCTGAGGCCGGCGGCTCGCGCCTGGAGAACCGATAGCAGCGGTCCGGACTGAACCAGGCTCGACCGGACCTTGGAAGGGGGCGGGCCGGCCAAATCTGGCGCTTGCCGTAACCGCGCGATGATGGACGGAACGTCCGCCGGCGTCAGTTCGGTCAGCACCAAACCGTTGACCAGCGCCGCCGGCTCCTGGTCGGCCCAGCCGATGTCGCTGGTCCATTCGAGCGTGAACGCGCCATCGTCCGACGTATCGCCCATGGAAAGCCCGAGCGCCTGCTCGAACGCCGCGGCGACCGCTTCGGCGCCCTTTAGAAAGGACACGGGCGTCTTGGAGAGCCGGACGCGATTTCGGCCCTTAGCCGCGCGGTCGAGGAAGGCGTAGAAACTGACGGTTTCGTTGACCTCTACGGCGTGAATGCCGAGGGACGTCGCGATCGTGCGGACGGCCACATCGCCGACGTGGCCGAAGCGGCGCTGGACGGCCAAGACGATGTCCATCAGCCGACCCCGGTCGGAGCCGAATTGCGTGACGATCCCACGCACGGCCTTTGCCTCATCCGCGTTCACGCGGTCGGCGGGACGGGGGGTAGGATGGATCGCATTCATAGTTCGCGATGCTAGGACCGCAGATCGCGACTAGAAGCCCCGGAATCTACGGAGGCGCGACCAGGGCGGAGGGAACATGCAAGCCACCCGGGACCGGAACCGAAGTCGGCCCTGCACATTCCCCAAAGGAACGTCGCGGCGCCATCCGGCGCGGCCATCGATCGCTTTACCTTCGGGTCAATCTCACAAATGTCATATGCGACGGCCGGCGCCCGAGCGTCATGCTACGTCGACCATTCCGCGGCCGGCATGATTGGGAGCGGCCCCGAGGCCGCAGGGCAGCCCACAATCTATCTCGTGGAAGACGAACTTCTTGCGCGGGACGAGATGACACGATCGTTGGAAGACGCCGGCTGGGCGGTCGAGACGTTCGATTCCTGCGAACACTTCCTGAAGGCTTACAAGCGGCGGCCGGACTCGTGCCTCGTCCTGGATGTGCACTTTTCAGGGATGAGCGGTCTAGAACTGCTTGAGCGATTGGCGGGCACCCGCGACGCTCCGCCCGTCGTCATGATGAGCGGGACGAGCGATCTCGCGGAAGCCGTCCAGTCGATGAAGCAGGGCGCTGTCGACTTCGTCAAGAAACCCTTCGTTGGGGAAAAACTGGTCTCCAGCGTGAGGAACGCCCTGAAGCGAAGCACCGGCCGCAGAAAGGCTCTGGAGCAGCGGGAGGAGGGATCGCTCCAGCGCGCGGATCTCACGCCCCGGGAACGTGAAGTCCTGGAACGCGTGCTCTCGGGACACCCGAGCAAAAACATCGCTGCGGATCTCGGCATCAGCCAAAGAACGGTCGAAAGTCATCGTACGTCGATCATGCAGAAGACCCACGCCGGGTCCCTTCCCGCCTTGGCGCGCATGATGATGTGCGAGGCCTGTCCCCTGCTCCCCGAGGGTCGTGTCTAGACCAAACCGTTGGGGCCAGCGCGGACGTCTGGAGCGTCCAATTGAGGCCATGGGCTCTCGCCGCGTCTTTTAAGCCTTCTTTCCTGCCAAACGCATCTTTCTTGGTTCGCCGAATATTGCCCGAACAAATTATAGCGTCAGCTTGATCTATTCTCTCTACGCTTTTGCCCAATATTAATTGCTCGATGAACCGCGCGCCGGACCATGCGTTCAACCCACGCAGACTTTCAGCGCGACGCGATTTGTTTCGTGCGGCGAGAGCCAGATTTCTTCGAGAGCTCCCAAATGCGCACTCTTTTACTCGGCGCCGCGGCGACGACGTCGCTGCTCTGCGGGTCCTTGAGCGGCGAAGGCGCGTGTTTCGACTTCGGCATAGAAGGAGCTGTACTTTGATCCAAAACGCCAAGCAGGAACCCAAGGCCAAGATCCTTGAGTTGCTAAGCGAGAACCGGACGATGTGCGTCGCGACAGTGAGGCCAGATGGCTGGCCGCAGGCGACCATGGTCGGCTATGTGCATGACGATCTGACACTCTATTGCGCGGTTGCTCGCCTCAGCCAGAAACTGGCGAACATCGAATGGGAGCCGCGAATCTCGATTGCGCTAGGTCACGAAAATCCCGCTCGACTGCGGGGCTTATCAGTGGCCGCCCGCGCAGCCGAGGTGATAGACCCGGCCGAAATCGACCACCTCAATGCGCTCCTCCGGGATCGCTACCCCGGGCAGACAAGGTTCTCGCCGCGCGAGCTATCGACTGCGGTCATTCGCGCGACGCCGGAAATCATATCCGTAATCGATTTGCCGAAAGGACCGGGCGAGCCGGACCTCATCCGGCTGGGCGATGAGACGTCGTTCGATCGCATAAAGAACAATTCGGTCTTTGGACGCTCCGCCCGAGCGGGCGGCGAGCGTGACGCGGCCGAGACGGTGGTGGTGCGATACACCCACGCGAAAGTAGACGAATACCGTCCTGGCGCGCCGCTCTGACGATGAACTGGCGGCCTGATCGACGTCGTACTCCGGTTATTCAGCCGTCTCCCATTCGGCCGCCTCTGGCGGCCGGCGATGCGGCTACGAAAGGTATGTCTTGTGGCTGATACAGTGCGACCGACCGGGCCAACTCGGCTCGAGGCTCGCTTCGACGGCTTTCTCTTCGCGCAGATACGGGATGACCGCGATAGCGAGCCGCTGAGCGTGGTTTCGGCGCTGGCGCGGCTAGACCTGGATCCGTGGGCGGAAGCGGCGGCGCTGGCCGTACTCCCCGTCGAAGCCGCTGCGCAAAGATTGGCGGCGTTGCTGGCGAAGCAGCCTGTCGGCTCGCCGACGCCCGACGTGTCGGCAGCGTCGGTCCGCTGCTTGGTCGCTTTGCTGCCGCAGCCAGCTTCAAGGGTGCGAAACAGTCCTTCAGTCGTAGCACAGGGCGACCTGCGCCATACGAGGATCGTCAGCCTTTTGCTGTTGGCCGTCCTTGCTACCGTCGCGGTAGGCGTTCTGGGAGGCCGTGTTGCCGCGCCGACGGCCACCTACTCGGGTGGTGCGGCGATGCCGCCAGACCCGCCAGCCCCGGCGCCAGCTCGAGCCGCAGGCCGATGAACGCCGCCGCGATCGTCACGCCCGCGCCGGCGATCGGCCTGACCAGCGCGGAGGCGCAGCACCGTTTCTCGGGCAGCGGCGCGAACGTGGTCAAGGATGCGGCGCAGACTCCCATCAGCCGAGCGTTTGCCAAGTTCTGGGCCCCCGTGCCCTGGATGCTTGAGGCTGCGATCATGCTGCAGCTGGCGCTCGGAGACTATGTCGAGGCCGCCGCGGTCGCGGTGCTTCTGATCCTCAACGCGGGACTTGGCTTCTTTCAGGAAGGCCGCGCACAGGCGACGCTCGAAGCGTTGAAGTCGCGCTTGGCCATTACGGCATCGGTGCGCCGCGACGGCGCGTGGACGACGCTCGCTGCGAGCGGGCTGGTTCAGGGCGATGTGGTCAAGCTATCGCTTGGCGCCGTCGTCCCTGCGGACGTCAAGCTGATCGAGGGCTCCGTCCTGGTCGATCAGTCGATGCTCACCGGCGAGTCCGTGCCGACGGAAGCTGGAGCAGGTTTCGAGACCTTCGCCGGCGCCTTGATCCGGCGAGGCGAGGCGGTGGGGGAGGTGGTCGCCACCGGCGCCCGAACGAAATTCGGCCGCAGCGCCGAACTCATCCGCACCGCACACGTCGAAAGCACCGAGCAGAAAGCGATCTTCAAGGTCGTACGCAACCTGGCTCTGTTCAACGGCGCGGTGACGCTGCTGATCGTTAGCTACGCCGTGCATATCGCCATGCCGCTCGCGCAGATCGCGCCCCTGGTGCTGGTGGCCGTCCTGGCCTCGATACCGGTGGCCCTACCGTCGATGTTCACGCTGGCGGCGACGGTCGGCGCTCGCTCCGTCGCGCGTCGCGGCGTGTTGCCGACTCGGCTGACGGCGCTCGACGAAGCGGCCGGGATGGATGTTCTGTGCGCCGATAAGACCGGGACGCTCACCCGCAACGAGCTGGCGGTCACCGCCTGCCGTACGCTGCCTGGTTATGACGAGGCGCAGGTGTTGGCCATGGCGGCGCTCGCCAGTTCCGACGGTGGCGCCGATCCTTTGGATGCGGCGATCCGGGCGGCGGCGAAGTCTCATCGCGCCCCATGGACGCTGGTCAAGTTCACGCCGTTCGATCCGGCGAAAAAGATGTCGGAGGCGTCCGCCACCGGCGCTGACGGCGCCTCGGTGAGGATCGTCAAAGGCGCCTTCGCGGTGGTCGCGGCGATCGCCGAACCGTCGCCCGCCGCCGCGGAGACGGTGCAAACGCTGCAAGCCCAGGGTTACCGCGTCCTTGCCGTCGCCATCGGCGCCGCCGAACCCCTCAAGATGGTCGGCGTAGTCGCCCTCAGCGATCCCCCACGTGACGATTCCGCAACGCTCGTCACCCAACTACGGGACCTTGGCGTCAAGACCGTGATGGTGACCGGCGATGCGCCGGTCACGGCGCGCGTGGTGGCCGCGGCCGCGGGTATCGAGGGGGCGACCTGCACCATGGCGCCGCTGCCGCATGAACTCCGCGCCGAAGCCTTCGGCGTGTTCGCTGGCGTGCTGCCCGAGGACAAGTACGCGCTGGTGCAGGCGTTCCAGCGCGGCGGCCACGTTGTCGGCATGTGCGGCGACGGCGCCAACGACGCACCCGCCTTGCGCCAGGCGCAGATGGGCATCGCCGTTTTCACCGCGACTGATGTCGCCAAGTCTGCGGCCGGTATCGTGCTGACCGAGCCCGGGCTTGGCGGCGTCGTGGTGGCGGTGCGCGAGGGTCGCACGACCTTCCAGCGGATCCTGACCTACACATTCCGCTCGATTGTTCACAAGGTGGCGCAGGTGCTCTTCCTGCTGGCCGGCCTGATCATCTCCGGCGGGGCGATCCTGACGCCGCTGTTGATGGTGATGATGATGGTCGCCGGCGACTTTTTCGCCCTCTCGTCCGCCACGGACAATGTGCGGCCCTCGCCGACACCCAACGTTTGGCGCGTCGGCAACCTGACGATCGCCGGCGTCGTCCTGGGGGCCTGTGACCTGGCGTTCTGCATCGCCAGCCTAGCAGTGGGACGCTTTGTCCTCGGGCTAGACAACGATCACCTGAGGACCTTGACGGTGGTCACCCTGATGTTCAGCGGCCAGGCGATCTTCTACATTTCGCGCGAGCGTAGCCATCTCTGGAGCTCGCGGCCGGGCCGGTGGCTGATCGTCTCGTCGTGCGTTGAGATCAGTCTCTTCAGCACGCTTGCGATCACCGGGACGCTCATGTCCGCCTTGAGCGCCGCGATCGTCGCCGGCGTCTTCGCAGCCGCGATCGCTTTGGCCTTTGGCCTCGACACCGTGAAGGTCGTCCTGTTCAAGCGCTTGGCGATCGTCTGATGACCGCTCAGTTCCGCCTGTGCGGGGGCCGGCCCTCAGCGCGAAGACGATTTCGGTCGCCTGCATCAACTCGCCATCGACCACGCGTCTGTAGCGGTCGATGCCGCCTCTTGGAACGCTGGCTGAGGATCGCGTAGGACGTAGCCGCGGCCCCAGACGGTTTCGATGTGATGTTTGCCGTTGGCGGCGGCGGCCAGCTTCTTGCGCAGCTTGCAGACGAAGACGTCGATGATCTTCTGTTCAGGTTCGTCCATGCCGCCGTAGAGCTGGTTGAGGAACATCTCCTTGGTCAGCGTCGCCCCTTTGCGCAGGGAGAGCAGCTCCAGCATCTGATATTCCTTACCGGTCAGATGAACGCGGGCGCCGTTCACGTCGACCGTCTTGGCGTCTAGGTTCACGGAGATCTCGCCGGTCCTGATCAGCGCATGGGCGTGGCCCTGTGATCGGCGAATGACGGCACGGATCCGGGCGACCAACTCTTCTTTATGGAAGGGCTTGGTCATGTATTCGTCGGCGCCGCCCCCGAGCGTCTTTACCTTGGTGTCGATTTCGCTGGTTCCGGAAAGGATCATGATCGGCGTATTGACCTTGCCGATCCTGAGCGTTCGCAACACCTCGCTGCCGCTCATGTCCGGGAGGTTCAGATCGAGGAGGATCAAATCGTAGTCGTAGATTTTTGCGAGATCGACCGCTTCCTGGCCAAGGTCGGTGGCGTATACCGTGAAGCTCTCGGACTTGAGCATCAGTTCGATGCTTTGGGACATCGCCGCGTCGTCCTCGACCAGCAGCACCCGCATCGGCGATCTTCCTCTTTTGCCGACGCGCTCGCGCTGGACTTCTTTTAGCTGGCTAGGCGCGCCCCGTGGTGGCACGTGGCTCATCTAGAGCTCTGACCTCTTATTAGCCAGATGGCGCATCGCCACGCCCTACCGCGCCCCGCGCGAACTTTGGAACCAACGTGGCCCGGCGGTGAAGACCGCGGTCCATTCGGTCGTGCGTAACCGACGAAATGCCACGGCTTTTGATATCGGCTTTGGGTGGACGATGACCGAGCGAACGGATTGCGCGGGCGGCGCGGATTCCCCAATGGGCGCGCTTCGCTCGAGGCTGCGCCGGACCCACGCCACCGCGCGCCTGGCGCTCCACAAGCATCGCAAGCGAGTCCCAGTCCTTCGCTGCATTTTCCAGCGCCGTCCTGAACCTGATATCGGTTGCCCTGGCTGAATTGGAAAGGCAGCTACGGGCCATGGCTCGGCATTGCGGCGCTGTTCTCATCCGTCTCTCTGCACACGATTTAGGTTAAGGGCAGGGCCTCGCGCGTCAACATGCGCAAGCGGCCCTCGGTCGCGGTCGATGAAAGCCCCGGCTTCGTCGCTGGCGTCAGTTCGGCGAAACGGCTTCGAACATCTCCAGACGCGAGGGTCCTGGCCGAGACTCGTCGCCACGCTGATGTCGAAAGAGATAGTCGACCGCTTCAAGCATGTCCGCACCGCTGTACGGTTTGGCCAGCGAGGCGATCGCCACCGTTTTTTCAGACCGGGCTCGGTTCGACTGGCCACTGATGAAGAGCACCGGGATGCCGAGCGCCTTCAGGTCCCACGCCAGCGCCACGCCGTCATCGCCATTAGCCAGCTCGATGTTCACCAGGGCGAGGTCAGGCTTGATCTCGCGAGCGAATCCCAGCGCCTCCTGATGCCCGACGGCCAACTCGAGGATCTGGTATCCACCGTCCTCAAGTTCATCCTTTAGTCCCATGGCCAACAGAACTTGATCTTCCACGATCAAGACAATCTTCGGCGTCCCTGGCATGTAAGCCACTCCATTCGAGAGCTCCTAGTCGGACAACCGACCACCCCTGGCATGACGCCATCATTGGGCGATGGATCCGTGTCGGATCACTGCAAGAAGCCGGGCGGCCGTCGAAGGCCCGTCAACGACCACGCAGTCGAGGCCTTCCACTGGTCCGCGGAACCTTCAGAAACACGGACCTGCTTCTCGTAATCCGCGAGCGCCTCGAAGGTTCAAGCGGCGCGGTCAAAATCTAGG
>Ga0302314_10003172_pt1 | contig 30418 bp, 27 predicted proteins | sample III_Palsa_N2_3_FD_200533 | JGI IMG/M metagenome (GOLD analysis project Ga0302314, IMG submission 200533) | Peat permafrost microbial communities from Stordalen Mire near Abisko, Sweden - III_Palsa_N2_3 | ecosystem: Environmental > Terrestrial > Soil > Palsa > Peat permafrost | place: Sweden... | reverse complement strand
AAAGTTCCTTATCTCTTTTTATATTTAGGTTTGCTTATCTATAAATCCGTTGTCCGTCCACCACAAATTCCGGAGCTGAATTATCTGAGAGACATTTGGGATTGGTCGCACTCCTGACGCGTCAAGCATCATTAACATGCAAACTTCGGGTCTTGCGACGCTGGCGCCGCATCCCTCTCTCTAACTAATTTCATCATGAACCAGCTGCAAGCCATGCGCGTCTTTCTGCAAGTCGCGGAGAATGGTCCATTCGGACGCGCGGCGGCGAGCCTGGAGTTATCCAACGCTGTCGTCACGCGTTACGTCGCGTTGCTTGAAACGCATCTGAACACACGCCTTGTGAATCGCACCACGCGCAGCGTGTCATTGACGGAAGCCGGCGCGGCGTATGCCGAAGGGTGCCGCCAGATGCTTCAACAATTGGACGCCATGGAATTGAGCGTCGCTCAAAGCGCGACTGATCCTTCGGGCAGGTTGAAACTGGTCGCGGTCGCCTCGTTTTCGTTGTTCGGATTGACGCCGCTATTGCAGCGCTATCGCGCCCGATATCCGAAGGTCAAGTTGTCCGTGACGCTGCTGCACCGGCCGGTTGACCTGATCGAGGAAGGGTTTGATGTCGGTATCGTCGTGCCTGGGCAGGTTAGCAGCGGGACGTTGATCAAGCGCTCACTGCTCAAAGTCAGCGCGGTTGCCGTGGCCTCGCGCGGCTATATTGATGCGAACGGCGCGCCCCCCGAGCCCGCGCAACTCGTCGGGCACACGTTCCTCGCGCCCTCAACGAATCTCCACAACACTAAATGGTGCTTTGTCGACGCGCTCGGCCAGGAACAAACCGTGAGCCTCGAGCCCGCGTATTCGGTCAATAACGCGGTGATGCTGCGCCAGGCTGCGCTCGCCGACATGGGTATCACCATTCTGCCGGAGAACCACGTGGCGGCGGATGTGCGCGACGGACACCTGGTGCAAGTGCTGGTGGACTATCGGATCAAAGGGGCCGGCAAGGAGGTGTCGCTCGTCTATCCGGGCCGCCGGCACGTCTCTGCCAAGACCCGCTCGTTCGTCGATTTCACGGTGGACTACTTCCGGGCAGAAACCGTGCCCCCATTTCCTGCAATATTGCAAAATACTTAATTGCGTAATTTGCGCTAAATCGCCGCGCAATGCGGCGCTATGCTTCGGGTAGCGAGAAGTGACTCCTTCATCGAAGGATGTCTCCAATCTTCAACGCGGCTTCGGCCGCGTTTTTTTTTGCAAGCTTTAGGCGAGCAACGCAGCCTGCTCTTCGATTCCATCGAGCATGGCTTGGCATTTTCTGACGAGCGCTAGCCCATCTGCGCGCAGCGCATCGGGTGTCTTGACCGTCATGCCGGCCCGGTATTGTTCCAGCGCGGCGAGGAGCGGCGGATACTGCAGCACGCCAACCGCGCCCGCCACCCGGTGATGCCATTCGCGCAATTGCGCGACATTCGCGTTATCGAGCAATGGCGGCAACGCCCGGACGTCGTCCCGCACGGACGTCACAAACGAGTCCAGCAACGCCTTCACGGTCGATTCACTCCCCCATAACTGCGTCATGTGGCCCAAATCCACGGGCACAAACGGCTCCGCGGACGCCTGCCCTTACGCTTCCGCGGCGGGCAACGCGGCGCTGACCGCCTCGGCCGGCATCGTGGCCTGGCGCGCCCCTTCTGCGCCGAACCAGCGGCTCAGATGCTCGCGCAACGTCGCCAGACGGGTGGGCTTGACGAGGCAATCGTCCATGCCGGCGTCGTGACATTGGCTCAAATCCTCCGGCGCGGTGTTGGCAGTAATGCCGAGGATCGGCAGATGCTGCGCGCCCGCGCGCGGCGCCTCTTCAGCTTCACGCACCCGACGCGCCAGTTCGTAGCCGGACAGGCTCGGCATATGGCAGTCGGTGATCAGGCATCCGTAGCTCGTCTGCTGCAGGGCGGCGAGCGCCTCCACACCGTCGTTGACTACGTCGCACGCGAAACCAAGCAGCGTCAGTTGATGGCGGATCAGCTCCTGATTGACCGGGTGGTCCTCCGCCACCAGGATCAAGCGGCCGCTGGCAATGGCGCGCTCCCGGTCCGGGGGTGCCGAGCCGGCTTCGGCAATGCCGCGTGGACGCGACGGAAGGGTCGGCAAGCCGGTCAACGCCGCCGCGCACGCCGTACCAAGTCCGCGCCAGGAAATGGGATTGATACTGACGCGCACGGCGTCGTCAAGAATCCGATAACCGGTCGGCTTGGGTTTCTCCGTCAGGCAGATCACGCGCGAACCGAGACGCGCGGCATCCGGTATTTCAATTCCCTCACTCAGGAAAATCAGGTCCGCGTCGGCCAGCGCCACCGGGTCGCTCAACTCTGCCGCGCTCAGCCCCACCCTGCGCAAGTCGATGCCGAGCGCCTCGCCAAAATTCACGAGCGCCTGAGCGACGCGAGCGTCGGCCACAGCGACGACGCCGCGCTTGCCGCGCAGACCGCTTACCTTATAGCGCTGCGCCTCGACGGGCATCACCAGCCGCACGGTCATGCGGGTTCCGACGCCGGGCGCGCTCTGCAACTCTAGCGCGCCGCCCATCAGCGCGATCAGCTTGCGGCAGATGGTCAGTCCAAGCCCGGTGCCGCCGAAGCGCCGCGTCGTCGAGGATTCGGCCTGCACGAACGGCTCGAACAGGCGCGCCTGCACATCCGGCGCGATACCAATGCCCGTGTCTTCGACCGTCATCTCGAGCGTCTGCGCCGCGCGGGTCTGCGCGGCAACCGCGACCCGCACGTCGACCTCGCCAGCCGGCGTGAACTTGATGGCATTGCCGAGCAGATTGAAGAGAATCTGCCGCAAGCGCACGCTGTCACCCCGCAAGCTCGCCGCACCTCGGGCGCAATGTCCACGCGCACTTTCAGACCCTTCTCATGCGCGCGCCCGGCCAGCAGGCCAACGGCGTTGTCGACCAGTTCGCGCAGGTCGATCGGCTCCGCTTCGATCGTGAGCCGCCCGGCTTCGATCTTCGAGTAGTCGAGCAGGTCGTCCAGGATCTGCAGCAAGGCACCCGCGGACTCGTGGATCATGCCGAGCATTTCGCCCTGATCGGCATTCAGGTGCGTGCGCTCCAGCACTTCGACGAGCCCAAGCACACCGTTCATCGGCGTGCGAATTTCGTGGCTCATCATCGCGAGGAAGTCGTCCTTGGCGCGCGAAGCGGCTTCGGCAAGATCACGCGCGCGCGCCCGTTCCTCGGAGCGTGCATGCTCCGCGCTGGCGTCCACCCAATAACCGCTCCAAACGACACTGCCGGCCGGTCCGCGACGCGGTACCAACTCCGCCCGCACCCACCTGATACCGTCCGCCGCTACTGAGCGAAACTCCATATGAATCGGCGTTTCGGCCCGTGCGGAACGCTCGAGTTCAGCCAGCACGCGCGGCCGGTCTGCCTCCCATACCCGCTCGAAGTCGATTCCGCCGGACCCCGTAAGCGCACCGACGTCGTCACCCAGCAAGTGCTGCGTGCCGCCCCCGATATAGGGAAACGAGTAGCGGCCGTGCGCATCGCGCCGCAACTGGAACACCACCGCCGGCAGTGAACGTGTTACGTCGAACAGCCGCCGCTCGTTCTCACGGGCAAGCATCTCGGCACGCCGGATGTCCGTGATGTCGACCATCGTGCCCAGCACACACGAGGGTTTGCCGTCGACACCGTGGCAAAGCCGGGTCCAGAAGAGACCATGCCGCCCTTCGCCGTGGGCGTCTGCAAACTCGAGTTCGAGTTGGACACGCTCGCCGGTTTCCAGCATCTCGCGCGTTGCGCTTTCGAGCATGCGGCCGTTCAGGGGACCCCATGCCTGCACCTCCGCGCTGGTCAGTCCCATTACCTGCTCGCGCCGCAAACCCGAGCTCTCTTCATAAGCGCGATTGATGGCGATGTAACGCCCTTCCAGGTCCTTGGCGACGAGCGGATAGGGCACCGTCTCCATCATCGTTTGCTGGAAGTTCAACTGCGCGGCCAGTTCCCGCTCTGTCTGCTTGCGCCGTCGCACTTCGCGCTGCAACAGCAGATAGGCACGCAGCGTCACCGCCAGCACGACGGCTATGCCGATCAGCAACGGCAGCAGACGCACCGCCGTCACGCTCCAGGCACCTTGCTCGCCCGCATTCTCTGTCACCCATTTCTGACGGATGCGTTGCTTTTCTGCGGGCGGCATCGCCAGCAGCGCGCGATCGATCAGCCCGGCAAGCGGCGCCAGATCGGCGCGTACGGCAAAGCTCAACGAGTCCGATTCGCTGACCGTGCCAAGAATCTTCAACTCGCTCGCGTAGCGCCGCTTCAACGCGAGATCGACGGCAGCCACGTTGCCGACCAGCACATCGGCCTTGCCGTGCGCGACCAGATCCAGCGCCTCTTCAAGACTCGGCGCGACGGTTACGTTGGTTGGCGGCACGTTGTACGCCGACAGCGGAATGGAGCCGACAGTATGCGCGGACACGGCGATGCGACGCGTTGCGAAATCACTCAGACTCCGCGCAGCGGGCTCGTCTTCACGCCCCACAATGACAAGCGGGTAACTCTCATAGGGATGGGTATTCACCGCATTCTTCAAACGCGGGTCGCCGCGCGATGAAGTAGCCAGAACCGCGAGGTCGCCGTGCTGGAAGGACTCTATCGCCGCGGGCCAGTTGGCAAGTGGTGCCCGGGTGAACTGGATGCCGAGCGTACGACTCAGATAGTCCAGGTATTCGGCGGCGATGCCTCCCGGATGTCCCGCACCGTCGACGTAGCTGAACGGCGGCCAGCTGCTGTCAAAACCAATGGTGAGAGGCTGCAGCGAACGCAGCCATGTCTGCTCGGCAGCAGTCAGCACCAGACGCTTCGCGGGATAGATGGACGGCGAATCGAAACTTGCGCCGAGCCAGCGCGCGCGGATGGCCGTCTCGTCCGGGGGGTACATCACCGCAAGCGCACGATCGAGTTGATCGCGCAGAGCGGCGCGGTCCCGCGAAACGGCGAAGCGCAGTTCGCTGGGTCTGGCGCTATCCTCGAAGGCGACGCGCAAACCCCGAAATGCCTCCTTCGTGAGCGCGTATTGAACCGCGGGCGTGAAGCCCAGATAGGCGTCGGCGTCGCCCTGCGCGACGGCACGCAACGCCGAGCCTGTGTCTGCAAAACGAAACGATCTGCGCGCGAGGAAAGCGTTCGCGCAACCCGCGCTCGAGCGCGAAGCCTCTTTCAATTGCGAGACGGGCGTTGGCCAGTTGCTGGGGGCCTTTTACGGCATTGTCGTCAGCCTTCACAACGACGGATGTGGATGCCCGGAAATACGGCGCCGTGAAGCTGAGACTGTGCTCGCGCTCCGGCGTGCGGGCGACACTCATCAACAGGTCGACCTTGCCGGCCGCAACGGCCGCGAGGAGCTGCGGCATGTCGGGAAACGTTCTGGCCTCGATTACGACGGCCGGGCCGACGAGCGCGCGCAGGTAGTCAGCGCTCAACCCGGTCAGACGACCGTCTGCCGCGTCTTCGAAGGGCGCCCATCCGCCCGCGAGCGTGCCGACGACGAGTTTCGTCGGGACAGGGACAGGGACAGGGGCAGAGACAGGGACAGGGGCAGCCGCAGCACCGCTTGCGGGAAACGCGGCGGCGCTCGCCGGCGTTGGCGCCGGCGCTGCTGTTGGTGTTACTGCAAGCGCGAACTGCGTGACGAGCAGCATGAGCAGAACCGCGACACTCTGCGAAAGGCGTCGCGCTACTTCACGCACGTTCTGGATACCTAAAGTATTCATGATAGACGAGCAGACCATGTCGGGAAGCGCCACTCAGGCGGCTTCGCCGTGTTTGCCCGCTGTGCCGCCATGGCTTGCGCGCGGTTTGCCCCACAGGAGCGCGTGCAGGGCGCCAGCGGCGACGCCGCCGGCCATCGGCGCGGCCCAGAAAAGCCAGAGCTGATCGAGCGCCCAGTCGCCGATGAACAATGCCGGACCGGTGGAACGGGCCGGATTGACCGCCCCATTGGTAACGGGCAGCGCAACCAGATAGATCAGTGCGAGGCAGGCGCCCTTGACCAACGGAGCAACTGAACGTGAGACGCTTCTGCGTGACATCAGGAGACTGGCCATCACCAGGGCGAACGACATCACCAGCTCGATCACCAAGGCAGAGTGAAGCTGATAGTCCGAAGGCGAATGGTCACCGAATCCGTTCGCGCCGAACTCGCTCGCGGCGAGATCGAATCCGGGCCGCCCGCTCGCCACGTAGGCAAGCACCGCGGTACCCGCGACTGCGCCGAGGATCTGCGCCGAAATGTACGGCACCAGATCGCGGATGGGGAAGCGGTTGGCGACCGCGAATCCGACCGTCACCACAGGGTTGAAGTGCGCACCGAACAAGCGCTCGAGTGCGTACGTCGCGGTAGCAAGCGCAAGACCGAACGCGAGCGCGACTTCCAGCACGCCATAACCTGGCTGCGGGGCCGCCCCATTCAAAACGATGCTGCCGCATCCCACGAACACCAGCCAGGCCGTGCCCGCACCTTCGACCACCAACCGCTTACCCAAGCTTGTCATTGCGTCCCCCACTGTCCGAGTTACACGGTGCGAAGGCGCGCATTGCGCGCTGGCCCGCTGCCATGCAGATTCTTTAATCAAATTTGCATGCCGAACCATTTATTCGTGACAGGTCGTTGCAACCGTCACTGAACCGCTGAACCGCATGCCGTACGAAAGTATGAGACGGCGGTGCAGCCCTACTAATCAGACGATTCCTAAATCAGCGAAATTTCCCGACAGACCGCAGGAATATTCCCCGTACGCGGTCACGTAAGGCCTAGCTGCTGTGCGTATTTGATCAGCGCGGTGTCCGAATCGAGTCCCAGTTTGCGCATCGCACTGCGTTTTTGCGTGCTGATCGTCTTAGCGCTGCGGTTGAGTCTCGTGGCAATCTCGCTGATGGGCATCCCCTGTATGTAGAGGCAAAAGACCTCCCGTTCCCGCGCACTCAGAACACCCGCACGAGGTTGTGGGAAAGAGTCCATTTCGTCGAAGGCTGATTGCACGCTAGCTGAAAGATAGCGATGCCCCGCCACCGCGGCGGCGAGCGCGTCAGGGAGCGCGTCGACGGTGTCGCGCTTGTCCACGATGGCCGACACGCCCAGATGCAGCAGGCCTGACAGCGTAGGCGGATGACAGATCATGGTCAGCACCACGACGCGCGGATGCGGCGGGTGCCGCAAGACACGCCGCAAGATCGGCGTCGCGTTTCTGAGGCCGTCGGTGTCCGGCATGCCGATATCGGACACGACGACGTCGCACGGGCAGGTGTCGACGAGTTCAGCCAGCGTTTGGGTATCCCACGCCTCACCCACGATCGACACGAACGGCACGGCTTCCAGCAAGTGCCGCACGCCAAGGCGCACGCAGCTATGGTCGTCGGCCACAATTACTCGGGTAATCGGTTTCATCTTGTTGTTGTGCTATTGACGGACATTCCTTGCACACAGTGCATCCCCAGGAACTGCCCAGCCATATTTGTGACCGTCGCGCCGGCTCACCGTACGCGACGCCCTACCGGATCAACGCCGGTGTTTCGGCTCGTCGTCCGCGAGCAAGCCGTGGTCGACCGCAAACTTGAACAAGTCGGTGTCGCTGTGCAGAGCAAGTTTACGCATCGCCTTGCATTTCTGTGCGCTGTTCGTCTTGACGCTGCGTCCGAGGAGGTTGGCAATTTCCGTCACACCGATGCCCGACGCGTATTGCTTGAGGACCTCCAGTTCGCGCGGCGAGAGCAACGCGCGCACGAATTCGAGTCGTCGCGCGACGGTGGCCTCGGCGAGTACCGCACGCACTGCCGGACCGACATAACGCTCATGCGCGAGCGCATTGACAATCGCCACATGGATCAGGTCGATCCGGTCGCGCTTGCTCATCACCGCGTCGACACCGAGCGAAATCAATCGCTCCAATGCCTCCGGCGACGTTTCCATTGTCAGCACCACCAGCGCCACTTTGGGATACCGCTTGCGGAATTGCCTGAGCGTGACAAAGACGTCTGCGTCAACACTTCCTGGCATGTGCAGATCGACCACGGCGAGATCGCACTCCACACGATCCGCCTCGGCAAACAACTCGACCGTGTCGCTGGCCCGACCTACGATCTGCATGTTGTGGAAACCCGTCATCAGATTCTCAACCGCCAGCAGGACAAGCGGATGATCGTCCGCGATGATCGCTCTGACGGGCGTGCTTACGTCGACGCTTTCGTTCATTGTGTTGGGAGCTCACTCGTTTATCGGATTCGTGCCGCTCGCTTGCGGAGCAATCAGCTAAGCGGCGAGCATCAAAAATTTTCGATGGCACAAACATAAGATTGCTCCGAAATGGCAATCGTTCGTCGCTTACAACTCTCTTTTGCTTAGTTATCCGACGCAATTGCCAGATTGCCCCGTGAGCTCTGACATACGCAAATAGACCAGGGTCGTTCGTGACACCGAGCTTCGTCATCGCGAAGCGCTTTTGCCGGCTAACGGTGCGAACATCCCGTCCGAGGGCACGTGCGATTTCAGATATCGACTGACCTTGTACGAACAACCCGATAACCTCGGATTCTCGCGGCGACAGACGTCGCATCTGCAGCATGGCGTTCGGGTCACTGTCGAGTCTGGCGAGTGCCTCGAGGATTGACCGGCTGATGTGAGTGCGTCCCGCACTCGCGTAGCGGATCGCCGCGACCAGTTCGGCCATCGGCTCCGTCTTGTTGAGCATGCTTACCGCGCCGTCCGACATGACTGACCGCAGGATGGCGGTGTGCGTCAAACTGGTGAGTACCACGATACGCAGCGCCGGCCAGTCGTGGCGGATCCGGCGAATGAGCCGCAAGCCATCCTCCGCTGTGCCGGCCGCCTCGGGCATGGTCAGATCGGTGACGAGCACATCGCACGCCACCCGCTGCAGCAGGTCGATCAGGGCAGCGGGACTCGCCGCCTCGCCGGCGATCACGATGTCGCTATGGGCGGAAAGTGCGGAGCGGACTCCGAGCAGAACGAATGGATGATCGTCTGCCAGGATGACTCGAAGGTGCGCCATGAATATCTCCCGTTTGATTGTTGTATGTTCGCGCGCGTCAATCGCTTCGATGAAATGCTGTCAGGCGCACCGTTGGCCCGGCGAGGGCCACGGCTTCTTCACGGCTTCCTGATAGCTTCGAAACGGCGCGGCGGGCGCCTCCATAAAATCACTTTTCCGATAAGAATAGAATCGGAGGTTTCCGAATCAACTCGTTGACATCAACAATTTCAGGCAAACCATAAGGAATGCAGAATTTACGTGTTGGAATAGTAGAAGCGTGACTGTCTTCCCGCACTCGCTCCATGTCCTGGTCGCGAGCGGCTCACTAACCATCGCGCTACGGTTCATCACGCACCCGCGTCTGCGTCGCCGCGCACGCCGCCTCGGCCGTGATGGCGCGCGGGAACACCGGCAACGCAATCAATGCACACAAGCTAGCGACTGCCCACACCATCGGCCACGAGCCGAGGGCGAGCAGCGAGGGAATCGCCAGCGGCGTCAGGAACAAGGTCAGAAATGCAAACGTGTTGCCCATCGCGAGCGCGGTACCGGCACGACGTGTGCCGGCGAGCGTCGCGAGTTCGGTGAACGCAACGCCGTGCCAGGCCGAAGCGCTCACACCACCGAGCACGAGCAGTCCGGCAAACGCGAACGTCAACGCCGCGTGGTGCTGGCCGATCAAACCCGTCACCAGGGCAAGCGCCGCAAACAGTAATGCGGTAACCAGACTACAGCTCCGCATATACGCTCGACGGTTGCCGCGCCGGTCGGTCCAACCGCCGCTCCAGACGCGGGCGATCGCCGCGCCGGTTTGCACCGTGGCCATCGTCGCGCTGATCAGCAGCACACCGGCGTGGTTGAAGTCGTGCAGAAACACCGTGCCGAAGGTCAGCACCGCGAGTTGCGGCACGCACAGCGCGCCGATGCCTAGCGCGACCCGCCACACGTGGATATCGCGCAACGGGCCGGATGTCGCGTTCGTTGCCGCAGCGCTGTCGCTACGCGCGGCGTCCGCATGCTGGTGGGTCGCCGGTTCATGCAGCCAACTCCACGCGAAGGCAGCCGTCACCGCACAGAGCAGCGCCAGCACGGCGTAAACACTGGCGAAGCCAAAGTGCGACGCGAGCGCCGGCAACATCAGCGCACCGAGACCGCCGCCGGCAGGCACTGCTGTCTGACGAATGCTCATCGCCAGTCCGCGCTCGCCTTCACGGAACCACGCCATCACCGCGCGGCCGCTCGAGCCATTGACGCTGCCGCCCAGCAGGCCGACCAGCAACAGGCCGAGCGCCAGCATGGGCAGGCCAGGGACATAAGCGTCGCGCGGCACGACAACCAACGCCATGCCCGCGAGCGCCGCGGCTGTAGCGCCCAAACCCAGCAATAGGACCCGCCGGTCGCCCCAGCGGTCGGTGAGCAATCCCCACGGCAACTCGCTGACGGCGATCCCGAGTCCAAGCATACCGAGCACCAGTCCAAGACCGCTATTGCCGATGTGATAACCGGAGCGCAGAAACACCGCCGTGGTGGGGATACCGGAGAACGCCGCGGCGAAGCTGGCGTTGGCGGCAAAGCCAACCCCCAGCACTTTCCACCGATGATTGGCGTCGCGCGTGGGGCTTGCCCGTGCAACCGATAGATATTCGCTTCCCATGATGCCCTCAGCAAACGTGAATTGAGGCCATCGTACGGCTGGACTAACTATCGGAAAAGCCGGAAAATCAGATCACTTCCATCGGATATTCCGAATCATGAACTGGCGTGGATTCGATTTGAGCCACCTACGCAGCTTTGTCGCCGTCGCCGAGGCGGGCAGTGTCTCGGCGGGCTCGGAGCAGGTGTTCCTGTCGCAGTCGTCGGTCAGCGAGCAGTTGAAGAAACTGGAGGAGCGCGCCGGTCAGCCGCTGTTCGTGCGCAGCAAGCAAGGTGTGAGTGCCACGCAGGCCGGCGCACGGCTGCTCGATCATGCACGGCGGATCCTCGCCATGAGCGAAGCCGCCTTCGACGACCTGCAAGGCCATTCGCTCGACGGCGAACTGCGTATCGCCATCACCGACTACTACCGTCCGCACGATATCGCCCGCATTCTGAAAACGTTCTCGGAGCAGTATCCGCGGCTCAAACTGCACGTCACGGTTTTGCCAAGCGCCGCGATCGACGAGAGCGCGGGTGGCGACGCGGCTTTCGACATCGGCCTCTCGCTGCGTCTCGTGACACCCGGCAACCGGCGCGACGCCGCCTACAGCGCCCGTGCGCAAGGCATCGTGGTGCGGCGCGAGAAGCTGCAGTGGGCGATCTCAGCCGATGCCCCGCCGCACGTAAGCACGCCCTTTCCCCTGGTCCTGCTGCCGTCCACCTGCCAGTTGCAGCGCTTTGTCGTCAAACGGCTCGACGAACTCAAGGTGCCCTATCTGATCGCACATTCAGCGTCGGGCGTCGCGGGTCTGCAACTTGCGTTGAAAGCGGGGCTCGGGATTGGTTGCCTGAACGAATCGTCGATCGGTGCTGGCGTCGTCGCGTGTGCAGCGAGCGTGGGCTTGCCGGCACTCCCCTCGGTCGAATTTCACCTGCTGCCAGGGCGCACCGGCGAAAGCGAACGCGTCAGCAATGCCCGCGCCGCTTTGGTGCGACTGTTTAGTTGAACCGCCTCGCGCACGCTTACAGCAGCTTGGCAGCCATCTTGATGCCGCGCAAATACGAGTTTGAAAGCGCCCACGATGCCGCCTATGATTAACCGGTGTCCGCAGGAACGGCCGGGGCACGCGAGTTGCCGCTGGCGGGAAACGCAGGTAATCTCGCCTTGCACGGTTGCCATCACGGTTACAGCAGTCGCCGCTTTGTGATGCCGCACGATACAACCGGACGTGCAAATCCGAAGCCTTCATCGCTCGGGCGTTTAGCGCGCGCAACTACCCTAAAAAGTAAATATTCGACCTTATTATTTTGCACTGCGCATCATTTTGATCAAATCGGTGCTGATTCTCCGTTTCGCTGTCGCGTTCTAGAGCAGGTTTGAAGGGCTGTCATGCATCGGCGTTCGTATGCATGAGAGATATGCGTCACCCACGCGTTCTCCCCGACGAGGCTTGGCGTGCATTGCAGAACTATCGGATCCTCACTTTTGTTTGTGATTTGCAGCGCGTGGGCCTGCGCGACGCTCGCCGCCGCCAGTGACGCGGCCGCACCCATGCCCTCCGCAATGGACGAGCGCGTGCGCGCCTGCACCTCCTGCCACGGCGTGCAGGGCCAGGGGCGCAACAACGACTACTTCCCGCGCATCGCCGGCAAACCTGCGGACTACCTGTTTAACCAGTTGACGTCGTTTCGCGACGGCGGCCGTACTTATCCGCCCATGGGCTATCTGATCGCCTTCCTGCCTGACGACTATCTGCGCAAGATCAGCCAGTACTTCGCGGACCTGCAGCCGCCCTATCCGAATGCCGACACCGGAGAAGTCTCACCCACGGTGCTCGCATATGGCGAGCGGCTCGTTACGCATGGCGACCCCACCCGCAAGCTGCCCGCGTGCGCGGCTTGCCACGGTGCGCGACTGACCGGCACGCAACCCGGCATTCCGGGCCTGCTTGGCCTGCATGCCAGCTATATCGCCGGACAGATGGGAACCTGGCGCTCCGGTACGCGTCATGCGATCGCGCCGGATTGCATGCATTCGATCGCCGTCAAGTTGACCGACAAGGACATCACTGCGGTGTCGAGCTGGCTCGCGCGCCAGCCGCGGCCAGACGATCCCAGACCGGCGCCCGTGACTAACGCGGCGTTGCCATTGGCATGCGGGAGTCAACCGCAATGAAGCCGATCCTGTTTCGCTTCGCGCTAATGTTGGCGCTGACCGTTGCGCCCTGGTCATCAATGTCGCGGGTGTTCGCCGCAACCGACGCTGGCACGTCGACCACAACCAGCGCAACCACCGACACCCGCCCGGACATCGTCAAGCGCGGCGAATACCTCGCGCGCGCCGGCGACTGCATCGCATGCCACACCGCGCCACGCGGCAAGATGTTCGGCGGCGGCCTCGCCATGGCGACGCCGTTCGGCACGCTCTATTCGCCGAACATCAGCCCGGACGCGCAGTACGGCATCGGCGCGTGGAGTGCGGACGCGTTCTTTCACATGATGCGCACCGGCCGCACGCCGGACGGCAAGCTGCTCTATCCGGCCATGCCGATCGCGCAATATACCAAGGTCACCCGTGCGGACTCCGACGCGATCTTCGCCTATCTGCAGTCGGTGCCGCCGGTGCGTGAACCGAGCCGCCCGCAGGCGCTGAAATTCCCCTTCAATCAGCGCAAATTGCTGCTCGGCTGGCGCACGCTGTATTTCCGCGAAGGCGAATATCAGCCAGACCCGGCGCGCTCGGTGGAATGGAATCGCGGCGCATATCTGGTCGAAGGGCTCGGTCACTGCACGCTATGCCACACGAAGATCAACCTGCTCGGCGGCTCGTCGCAGCGCGATCAGTTCGCGGGTGGCCTGATCCCGGTGGAGAACTGGTACGCGCCGTCGCTCACGTCCGACAAGGACGGCGGCCTCGGCGACTGGAGCATGAAGGACATCGTCGATCTGCTGCAGGCCGGCATCTCCGATCGCGGCGCCGTCTACGGGCCGATGGCCGAGGTCACCTATCACAGCCTCCAGTACATGACCGACGACGACATCAAGGCGATGGCCGCTTACCTGAAGACGCTGCCGGACAACGACCCCGGCCGCAAGTCGGGACCGTCCGCGCCGACCAATACGAAGGTGTTCGAACTCGGCAGCCATATCTACGCGGACAAATGCGCGCTGTGTCACGGCCAGAATGGCGAAGGTCACGTGCAGCACTACCCGCCGCTCGCGCGCAACCAGTCGATCGAAATGAATTCGGCCGTCAACCCGATTCGCATCGTCCTGAACGGCGGATTCCCACCGGGGACGCAGCGTAATCCGGAGCCGTACGGCATGCCGCCTTTCGGCCAGGAGTTGAGCGACACGGACGCTGCCGCTGTCGTGACCTACATCCGCACCGCCTGGGGTAATCATGGCGCGCCCGTGACGGAGCAAGAGGTCAACGAACTGCGCAAGGCGCCACTGCATTGAGCCATGCGCCCAGTTGGCCAGCAAGCGGCCACGAGCCCGCGTGAACTGTTCCAAACGTTGTTCCGGAGATCCTTCAGATGGACGACAAAGACAACCTGAGCGCCGCGCCGCCCACCGATGAAGAGGTCGAACGCGTGGTGGCGGCCGGCCCGCATGGCGCGATCGCCGTGGCCGGCGTCGCCACGCTGATCGTGATGGCGATCTGGGTCGGCTTCTATGTCTTCGTCTTTTTGCCACGCGGGATTGTTCACTGATCATGGCGACTCCCTCCCCTGACCATCCGAATAGCGGCCACGCGGTCGCCCAGCGCGCCGAAAGGCGCTGGGCGATCTTCGCGGCGGGACTGATCCTTTTCATGCTGGTCGTGGTCGTGTTTTCCGGCCTGCATTGGGCCATGATGCCGCCGTCGCGCGTCGAGACCGTCGATCCGACGCGCCTGCAGTTATCCGGCGAATTCGTCGAAGACAACCTGGGCTCCGCGGTCGAAGCGGACGGCTCGGTCGTGGTGCGCTTTATCGCGCAGCAGTATTCGTTCACGCCACAGTGCCTGCTGGTCCCCACCGACACGCCGGTCACCTTCCGCACCACCAGCGCAGACGTCGTGCACGGCTTGCTGGTCACCGACACCAACATCAACACGATGGTCGTGCCGGGCTACATCTCGACGCTCGCCACGAGCTTCACTCATCCTGGGGATCATCTGATGCCATGTCACGAGTTTTGCGGCCTCGGCCATCAGACCATGTGGGCGCACGTGAAGGTGATCGACAAGGCCGCGTTCTTCGAGCAGGCACGACAATCAAGGAGGCTGAGCTGTGTTTCTCGCTAAGCGACTCGTTCTCGCGCACTTCTGGCTCGCCTTCATCGCGCTGCTGCTGGCGCTCTTTCTTGGCTCGTGGCAGATGCTGGTGCGCAGCCCGCTGCTACCTTGGGTGAGCGACCCCGAACTCTACTATCGCTCCGTGACCGCGCACGGCACGGTGATGGGCTACGTGATGCCAACCCTCGTCGCGATGGGCTTCGGTTATGCAATCGTCGAACTCGCGCTGCGCCAGCCGCTGGTGGGACTCAAATGGGCGTGGGCCGGGTTCTTCGTACTGGCAGTGGGTGCGGTCGTCGCGATGGTGCCGGTCTCGCTGGGGCAGGCGACGGTGCTCTATACCTTCTATCCGCCGCTGATCGGCAGTCCGCTCTATTACCTCGGCGTGGTGCTGGTCGTGGTGGGTTCATGGATCTGGGTCGCGCTGATGCATGTGAACCTGCGCGTCTGGAAGCGCGCCAATCCGGGCAGGCCCGTGCCGCTCGCAATGTTCGCCAACGTGGCGGGCGCCTATCTTTGGGCGTGGACCGCCCTCGGCGCGGCGCTTGAAATCCTGCTGCAGATCCTGCCGGTTGCATTTGGCTGGAAGGCCACTATCGATGCGGGCCTCTCGCGCGTGCTGTTCTCGTGGACGCTGCATGCCATCGTCTACTTCTGGCTGGTTCCAGCGTATATCGCGTACTACACGATCGTGCCCGGCGCGATCGGCGGGCGTCTGTACAGCGATTCGATGGCGCGCGTGTCGTTCATCCTGTTCCTGATCTTCGCCATGCCGATCGGCATCCACCATCTGTTCGCGGATCCGCAAGTCGGCGCGGGCTTCAAGTTCCTGCACGCGGTATTCACGGGGATGGTGTCCGTGCCGACGCTGCTCACGGTGTTCACGATCTGCGCGTCGGTGGAAATCGCCGGGCGCCTGCGCGGCGGCACAGGTGCGTTCGGCTGGCTGACCGCGCTGCCGTGGCGTAATCCGATGATGCTGGTGCTGGCGTTCTCGTTCGTGATGCTCGGTCTGGGTGGCGCCGGCGGCCTCATCAACATGAGCTATCAGTTGAATTCGTCCATCCACAACACGCAGTGGGTCACCGGCCATTTCCATCTGATCTTCGGCGGCGCGATCGTCATCATGTATTTCGCCATCGCGTACGAACTGTGGCCGCAACTGACGGGACGCGCGCTGTGTTCGCTGGGTCTCGTGCGCACCCAACTCTGGCTATGGTTCATCGGCATGATGGTCGTCACGCTGCCGTGGCACTACGTGGGTCTGCTCGGTGCGCCGCGGCGCATGGCCTACTACGACTACAGCGCGCCCGGCCTCGATCAGCAGGCCATCTGGGTGGCGATGTCGGCGATCGGCGGCTTTGTGCTGGTGATCTCCGGCGTGCTGTTCATCTACATTCTTGCGAAGTCGCAGTTCGGACCGCCCGTCCAACAGAAAGAATTCCGTTTCAGTCTGCCCACCCATCCGGTGGATCACGTACCCGCTGCACTGAATAGCTTCGGGCTGTGGGTCGCGCTGATGATTGCCCTCACGGTCGTCAACTATAGCGTGCCGATCTTTCAGTTATTGCGGCTGCCGCAGACCTCCGTGCCGGCGGTCGCCGTCGGAGGCCAGCGATGAATCACGAACGCGTCTTCAGCGTGCGCAACCCATGGTTCGTAACGAGCGTGGGCGGCACCCTCGTGATCGCGGTGATTGCCATTCTGATCGGCTTTATCTGGCTGCCGTCGGCCAACGGCGACTTCAGCGGACGCGGCTTGTGGGCGACCATCTGCAGCGCGGCAGGCGCGCCGTCGAGCTGGTACGGCGGCGGGGCGAACGTCGAGGGGCCCGCACCGAGCGAGGTCGTCGTGCTGCCGCCGCCGCGGCATGTGAGCGTGGACGCGGGCTCCATCGGGCGCGGCGCGACCATCGCGACGCAGAACTGTTCGATGTGCCACGGTGTGCTCGGCACCGTGCAGGTCACGGCGCCGGCGCTCGCCGGTCAGTATGCGGATGTGATCTACAAGGAGTTGCGCGACTACCAGAATGGAATGCGCGCCAGCGCCATCATGCAGCCGATCATCCACAATCGCAGCGATCAGGATCTGCACGATCTGGCGGCGTATTACGCCTCGCTGCAGCGGGCCGCGCCGGCGGAACCCGGCGCCACAGACGCGGCGCAGGAGGCGGACGCGGTCAAGCTGGCAATGCAGGGTGACCCGATCCGCAACATCGCACCGTGCGCCGCCTGTCACGGCCAGCTCGATCGCAAAGGCGCCGCACCGTGGCTCGGCGGCCAGTCGTCGATCTATCTGGCCACGCAAATGCAGCGCTTCGCGAGTGGCGAGCGTCACAACGACATCAACGAGCAGATGCGCAACGTTGCACGCCATCTGACCCAGCAGGAAATTGATGGGCTGGCGAAATACTATGCCGCGCAGCCTTAAGGGTGAAACCGCTCAGGCGGCGTGAGCACGCCGCCCTTCGGGACGAAACTGCCTACGCTGCGACCGGCTCTGCCCGGCGCGCGCCTGCACGCACATTGCCCGCTACCGGACGCACCCGGCCATCCGCTGCCGCGGAATCCGTACGGAACACCGCGACGGCCGCCGTCAGGCGACGCGCCTGATCCTCCAGCGAACTCGCCGCCGCAGCAGCCTGCTCGACAAGCGCGGCGTTTTGCTGCGTGACTTCGTCCATCTGTGCGACGGCGAGGTTCACCTGATCGATACCCGTGCTCTGCTCCGTCGCCGCTGCGGCAATCTCGCCCATGATCGCGCTGACGCGAGCGATGGCGTTGACGATCTCGGTCATCGTCGAGCCCGAGCGCTCGACCAGTTGCGCGCCGGTTTGCACGCGCGCATTCGAATCGTCGATCAGCGTCTTGATCTCTTTGGCGGCACCCGCGCTTCGTTGAGCGAGCGAGCGCACTTCGCTCGCGACCACCGCGAAGCCGCGGCCCTGCTCGCCGGCGCGGGCCGCTTCGACCGCTGCGTTGAGCGCGAGAATATTGGTCTGGAATGCAATGCCTTCGATCACACCGACGATGTCGGCAATCCGGCGCGAATCGTCGACCATGTGATTCATCGTTCCGACCACCTGCTGTGTGAGCTCGCCTCCCTGTGCTGCCAGGCTCGAGGCGCCCTGTGCGAGCGAGCTTGCCTGCTTGGCATTTTCAGCGGTCTGCTTGACGGTGGAAGTCAGTTCTTCGATGCTTGCCGCAGTCTCTTCGAGCGAAGCCGCCTGCTCTTCGGTGCGTTGCGACAGATCGGTGTTGCCGGCGGCAATTTCGCTGACACCCGTGTCGATCGATTCGGTGCCCTGACGAACGGTATTGACCGTCGAGATCAGCGAGTCCTGCATCTTGCGCAGCGCGGCCGCGAGCTTGCCCATTTCGTTGTCGCTGATGACTTCGATACGACCTGTCAGGTCGCCCTCGGCGATGCGCTGAAACTGCCCGATCGTCGCATCCACCGGGTGGACGATCGCCCGCACCAGCACCATCCGGCCGAGCCACGAGAGCACCAGCGCCAGCACCATGCCGACCGCGACGGCGACGCTAATCGCAAAGAAGCGGTCTTGCGCGTCTTGATAGCGTTGCGCGCCATGGTCCAGTTGCAGTTGCTCCAGCGTGAGCATCGACTTTTCGTACGCGGTGTAGAGCGAGGGCAGCTTATGCGCCTGCAGTTGCTGGAAGGTCGCCTTGTCGCCGGACTTCAGCGCGGCCATCGCCGGTTCGACCCCTTCGTGCAGGAAGATGTCGCGCTTGTCCTGCATATCCTTGATGAGACGCTGTTCTTCGTCGTCCGAACCAGCGCGGCTCACATAGTGAGCGAGGCGGTCGTTGGACACCTTCTGATACTGGTCGAAGCGCTGCAGAACCGCCGAGGCGCCGTCCTGGTCGTTCAGGTCGACCAGCGAGGCATAGGTCGCCAGTGCGAGACGCAGGCGCAGCAACTGGCCGGCGCTGCCTTCGAGATCGGCGACTGCAGGTGTGTCCACCGTGTACATCTGCTGCAGCGAGTCGTTACTGGCGCGCAGCGAGAGCAGCCCGGCCGCCGCGCCGATCAACAGGACGACGCCGAAAAAGGCGATCATCAGGGTTAGACAGGCGCGGATCGACAGCTTGTTCAACATGGGCAAATCTCCATTGGGCGGCCTGACCGGCGATCAGCGAGAAGGTCCGGACAGGCATGCTGCGCCCAAGCCCATTGGCCAGGTCCGCAACTTGATGATTAAAATTTAAGCGAACGCCACACAGCATGGTCTACGGCTAAATTAAAGAAAACTTTATGGTGTGGTAAGACAATTCACCTTTCCGTTGCTTTGCCGCAGGCCGGCTAATCCTGGATACTCCTAGTCTTTAATCCAGGTGCCGTACGCCGGCCGCACAACCCGGGCCCTGTCCATGCTCCGTGCCATTGCAACGTTGCTGGTGTTCCAATGCCTTGGCGAAGGCGTTTCTTATCTGTTCAAGCTACCGGTGCCGGGGCCGGTCATCGGCATGCTGCTGCTATTTGGCTTCCTCATGCTGCGCCCGCAGGAGGCCGACGCGATCGAGCCAACCGCGCTCGAGTTGCTGCGGCACCTGTCGCTGCTGTTCATTCCCGCGGGTGTCGGCATCATGGTGTCGGCGGGCAAAATTCGCGGCGATGCACTTGCGGTGGTGGTATCGATTGCCGTCAGCACTACGCTTGCGATCGCCGTCACCGCGCTGGTAACGCGCGCGCTGCTGCGCCGTCAACGCGGTCGCGACCCGGCCGCACAGGAGCGGACACCATGAGCGCGATCCCGAAGCTCGGCGCCATCTGGGTTTATCTCGCCGCCAGTCCGCTGCTGGGGCTCACCATCACGCTGCTCGCGTACCTGATCGCCCAGGCGCTGTATGCGAAGGCGCGTTTCAATCCGCTCGTGAATCCGGTGCTGATCGCCGTCGCGATGGTCGTGGCGTTGCTCGAAATCACCGGCACACCGTACGCAACCTATTTCGAAGGCGCGCAGTTCGTCCACTTTCTGCTCGGGCCGGCGACCGTCGCGCTGGCGCTGCCGCTTTACCGGCAGTGGTCGAAGCTGCGGCGCGCGGCCTTGCCGCTCGTCGGCGGCCTGGTCGCGGGCTCGTTGACGGCGATTCTCTCGGCGGTCGGTGTGGCCGCCCTGTTCGGCGCTTCGCATCAGACCGTCGCATCGCTCGCACCTAAATCGGCAACCACGCCGATCGCGATGGCCGTCGCTGCGGAAATCGGCGGCATTCCATCCTTGACTGCCGTGCTGGTGATCACGACCGGTGTGTTCGGCGCCGTGGTCGCGCGCTCGATCCTGAACCTGCTGCGCATCACCGAGCCCGAAGTGCGCGGCTTCGCGCTCGGGGTCGCCTCGCACGGCATCGGCACGGCTCGCGCGTTTCAGGTCAGCGAAGAAATGGGCGCGTTTGCCGGGCTCGGCATGGGGCTGAACGGTGTCTTTACCGCGTTTGTGGTGCCGGTCTTATTGCCGGTGATCACCCCATGGCTCATGCGTTGAATCCGGACTAACCGCTGAAGACTGCAGGCTGCGCGAAAGGTAGGGATGGCGCGGGACTCCCCGAGGTTGTCCTCTCGCAAGAGTTAGTAGAAAGTAGCGAAGCGACGTCCCGCGGAGTCACGCGCATGTACGAGATTGGATCGGCCTTGCTGGTGTTCGTGCTGCTTCTGATCGGCACAGGGGTGGGCGTCGTTGTGAAACCGTTGCTGCCGGAAGAGCACAAAGCCCACGAAACGGTTCAACTCATCCAGTTAGTGATCGGCATGCTGGTCACCTTCGCGGCCCTCGTGCTGGGGCTGATGACAGCGTCCGCCAAAAACAGCTTCGATCTGGTCGGCGACGACTTTCGTACCTACTCGGCCGACCTGATCCAGCTCAATGCCACCTTGCGTCAGTATGGCCCGGAGGCGGACGAGGTGCGCCAACTGCTGCGTGCTTACACGGCAGCGGCTATCGCCAGCACGTGGCCGTCTGAGCCGCACCCTGCCGGTGACTACTATCCAAAAGACATCCCGGTGGAGAACAACTCGGAAAAACTGGAAGATACGCGGCTCGGCGATATGCTCAATCTCGCCGGCCAGAAGTTGCGCCAGATGGCCGCCCCGGATAACTTTCACGAGCGGCTGCTGGCCCAGAGCATGGAGCAGTACGAGACTGTCGTGCAGGCGCGCTGGAAACTGATTGAAGAGGCGCACAGCAAGATTTCCCAGCCGTTTTTCAAAACGCTGACGTTCTGGCTTTTCGTCATCTTCACGAGCTTCGGCCTGATTGCGCCGCGCAACGCCCTGGCGCTGGTCATGATCACGCTAGGGGCGTTGTCGATTGCGTCGGCAGTCTATGTGATCGTCGATCTGGATACGCCGTTCACCGGTCCCATTGTTATTTCGAGTCAACCGATGCGCGACGCACTGGAGCATTTGAACCGGTAGTGCTCACGCATCGGTGCGGTGAATGCGGCAATCCTCGCGTCAGCAGGCCACCATCTTTTCGCGAGCCCACGCCACAGCGGCGCGCGCCGGCGCGATGCCGGCTGCCTTCACGCGCTCCGCCAGTTCGAAGACGCGCGGGCCGATCCTGGCGACTTCGGCGAGCACCGCCTGCTCTTCCCCGGAGCCCTCATATTCCCGCACGCAGCTGATGATGCCGCCCGCGTTCACGAGAAAGTCCGGCGCATAGAAAATGCCGCGTCGATGCAGGACGTCACCTTCAGCAAGCGAGATCAACTGGTTGTTCGCGCCGCCCGCCACCACTTTGAACCGGCACTGCGCCGCAACCGATTCCGTAATCGATCCGCCAAGCGCGCAAGGTGCGAAGACGTCGGCGTCGACACCGGTGATCTCCGCCGTGGCCACCACGTGCGCGTTGAAGCGCTGCTGCGCGAGCGCCGTTTTGGCGGCGTCGATGTCCGACACGATCAGCTGCGCGCCCGCCTGATGCAGACGTTCGCACAGATCCCAGCCCACCGAGCCGAGCCCTTGCACCGCCACCGAAACGCCGTCGAGCGTCGTGCGCCCGAGCGCGGCTTCCACAGCAGCCAGCAGGCCGACGAACACGCCATAGGCGGTGCGCGGCGACGGGTTGCCGCCATACACATCGTTGGCGCGCGGAATGCCGCTCACGTAGCGGGTTTCGCCTTGCACGGCGCGCATGTCGTCAGCCGTCGTGCCGACGTCCTCAGCGGTGATGTAGATGCCTTCCAGCGATTGCACCAGCCGGCCGAACGCCTTGAACAGCGCCGCGCGGTCGAGCGCTTCCGGGCGGCGCAGGATCACGGCCTTGCCGCCGCCGAACGGCAGGTCGGCGAGCGCGTTCTTGAACGCCATGCCTTGCGACAGACGCAGGGCGTCGCTGTACGCCTCGTGATCCGATGCGTATTGCCAGTAGCGGCAGCCGCCGAATGCGGGACCGCGCGCTGTGCTGTAGACGGCAACGATGGCTTGCAATCCGGAAGCAGCGTCGGTGGCGAGCACGATGCGCTCATGGGCGGGTTCGCCATGCAGTCCGAAAAGCGTGCCGGCGGCGGTGGTCGTCAGTCGGTCCATCAGTATTCCTTCCTTATGGGCGGAGAGTTCAGCGTCCGCGCGAAGCGATGGCTTCGCGCCTCACCGCATGCGGTCCGGATCGCGGCAGCATGCGGAGTACGAGCGAGGCGCGGAGATTGCCAAAAGTATGCGCCTCGACCGCAAGAGTGTATGCGGCCAATTCTGGGGATTTGTTCTGTTTATCTGGCATCATGCGAACCGCGGCAGAAGCAATGACCATCGAAACTGCAGATTAAAGATGAATCGTCTCCCCATGCGCCGCGCCGGGGTGAGACATTGGAGGACGACATGAAGCTCGACGCCATCGATCAGCGAATCCTGCGCGAACTGCGCGCCGACGGCCGCCTTTCCAACGCCAAACTGGCCGAGCGCGTCGGCCTGTCGGCGACGCCTTGCTGGAACCGGGTGCGCGCGCTCGAAGACGCCGGCGTGATCGAAGGCTATGCGGCGCTGCTCAATCAGAAGGCGCTTGGCTTGCCCGACACGGTCATCATCGAAGTGACGCTCGACAAGCACGACGAGCGCACGCTCGAGCGCTTCGGCGAGGCGCTCGCGGATCTGCCGGAGGTGGTCGAGGCGTTCCTCGTGTCAGGGGAGTACGACTATCTGATCAAGGTGGCAGTCGCCGGCACCGAAGGCTATGAGTCGTTCCTGCGCCGCAAGCTATACCGGCTGCCGGGTTTTCAGAACAGCCGCTCGATCTTTGCGCTGCGCTGTCTGAAGCGATCAATTTCGGTTGAACCGTAAGAACGTTGAAGGGCCGGTGAAACCTCCGGTTCGAACGGGTGCGCGCCCTGCACCAGGATGCGGTAGATCATTCCCTCTAGTTTCGGTGTTTACAAAAACGCGAACTCTTTCGGCGTGATATAAGCGCGATACCCTTTCGACCGTGTGGCTACCTTTGGATGCGTGAGCACGGTTGCCTCCGACGATCGACGGGGATCGAGCCGCGCTTTGGCACAGCTTCTGCTTAGTGTGCCGTCGCCTCAAACCCGCGTGCTGCCGACACAATCGGCATTGCGTGCTGATGGGACTTTCGATAACGAATGTTGCGCGTCAACGGCAAAACGCTTGCCGGACCACGCGCAGGTCTGCTGACGCACGGCTCGTGCGTCGATGCGCAGATCGTCCATGGTTGTGGCTTCAACGACAGGAAGAATCGTAAGTGAAACGTATGCAAGTGGTATCGGCCGCCGGGCGACGAAACGGCGGTACGCCCATAACGATGCGGCAAGACCTTGAGCCATCCATGACCGCGATGGCAGCGCGGCACTCAGATACGAGCGAGCCGCCGATGCGCACTGCAGGGCACGTTCGATCGGTCCGCGAGCTTGCGCGCCGCCCTCTGGCGCCTGACACCCCATTCCCTTTCAGACGCCCACGCCCCCCTGCGGGCTGGGACGGTTCGCCGCGCGATCTCCGGTGAACCTCGTCGTGCTGCTACGACGTCCGGCTTTCCTCTCCGCCCCCTCTCGTGCTGTGTCACGGGGCGCGGTGTGCTCTTGAACCTCTTCTTCTAAACAGGCCATGAAACTGTCGCATTCCCTTACCGCGGTGCTCTCAGCGATTACGCTCACCTTTTCCGGCGCAGCGTCGGCCGTCACGGTGCCGCCCGGCACCTCCCTCGCCGCCAAGCAGGAATTGACGCGACAGGTGCCAACCGAAGTCGAATCGCTCGACCCCGCGCATATTGAATCGTGGACAGGCGACACCATCGGCCTCGACCTGTTCGAAGGCCTCACCCGCATCAGCGCTTCCGGCGCGGTCGTGCCGGGCGTTGCGGAGTCGTGGACGCGTACTGCGCCCGACACCTGGGTGTTCAAGCTGCGTCATGACGCGAAGTGGAGCAATGGCCAGCCGGTCACCGCGGCAGATTTCGTCTACGCGTGGCAGCGCGTTCTCGATCCGAAGACGGGATCGAAATATACGATCCTGCTGGAATTCGTGAAGGGCGCAAAGACGATCCTCGCGGGCAAAGCGCCGCTTACGTCGCTGGCGGCGCGGGCAGTCGACCCGTACACGCTCGAGGTCAAGACTGAAGTTCCGGCCGCTTTCTTCACCGAGCTGACCGCCATGCCGGCCATGGCACCGGTGAACAAGGCAACGGTGGACAAGTTCGGCGATAGCTGGACGCGCCCGGGCAACCTGGTGAGCAACGGTCCGTACACGCTGACCGATTGGGAACCGAATAACCGCATCGTGCTGGTCAAGGACAACAGCTACTGGAACGCACAACACGTGGTGATCACGAAAGTCACCTACATGCCGGTGGAAAGCGACGAGACGGCGATGCGCATGTACCAGTCCGGCCAGATCGACTACACGTATTCGATCCCGTCGGGCATCTACACCCAGGTTAGCAAGCAGTTCGGCAAGGAACTCCAGACCGGCGTGCAGCTTGCAACATACTTCTATAGCCTGAACAACAGCGATCCTGCATTCCATGACCCGCGTGTGAGACAGGCGCTTTCGATGGTGATCGACCGTGACCTGCTCACTTCGAAACTCACTCAGGCGGGCGAAGTGCCGATGTACGGGCTGATTTCCAAAGGCACCAAGGGTGCCGCCGTCTACACCCCCGACTGGGCGAGCTGGCCGATGGCCAAACGCGTGGATTATGCCCGCGGCCTGCTGAAGGCTGCGGGCTATTCGGATGCGAAGCCGCTCACCTTCACCCTCACGTACAACACGAACGATCTGCACAAGAAAGTGGCGCTCTTCTCCACCTCGGAATGGCGCACCAAGCTGGGCGTGAATGCGAAGCTGGAGAACGTCGAATACAAGGTGCTGCTGAGCGAGCGCCACGCGGGCAAGGTGCAAGCCTCGCGCGACGGCTGGTTCGTCGACTATAACGACGCGATGTCGTACTTCGATCAGCTCCGCTGCGACAGCGTGCAGAATGACCTGCATTTCTGCGATCCGAGGGTCGACGCGCTGATCGATCAGGCCAACGCCCAACTCGACGACCCGAAGCGCACCGCGTTGCTCACCCAGGCGCACAATCTGGCCATGAGCGAAACGCCGCTGATCCCGCTGTTCCAGTACTCAGCAGACCGGCTCGTGAAGCCGTACGTGGGCGGCTACCAGGCGACCAACTATGTCGATCAGCGTGCCTCGCAGGACATGTACCTGCTGGCTCACTAAGCCCCGACCCCTTACCCCAGACCACCGAATGTTGAAGTAACGGAATCCGTCATGCTCGCCTACGCGCTGCGCCGCACTCTATGGGTCATTCCGACCGTTCTTGCCGTGATTACGGTGTGCTATCTGATGTTGCACGCGACGCCCGGCGGTCCGTTCGACACTGAAAAGCACCTGTCCGCGGCCACCCTCGCAAACCTCAATGCGAAGTATCACCTCGACCAGCCGCTCTGGAAGCAGTACCTGCTGTACCTGAACGCGCTGCTGCATGGCGACCTCGGGCCGTCGGTCCGCTACGTCGACTGGTCGGTGAACGATCTGGTGAGCAAGGCGCTGCCGGTGAGTCTCGGCGTGGGCGGTCTTTCGGTGCCGATCGCGCTGGTGATCGGCGTGCTGCTCGGCACGGCCGCCGCAGTACGCCGCGACGGCATCACCGATCGCATCGTGATGCTGCTTGGGAACGTCGGCAATGTGATTCCGCCGTTCGTGCTCGGTCCGGTGCTGGTGTGGGTGTTTGCGATTCTTCTGAAACGCTCGGACGGCCACGGCTGGCTGCCTGCGGGCGGCTGGGGCGACGGCGGCTGGCGCTACCGCGTGCTGCCGATGGCGCTGCTGGTGATCATCAACGTTTCGTCGATTGCGCGGGTGATGCGCGGCAGCATGATCGAAGTGCTGTCGGGCAACTTCATCCGCACCGCACGCGCGAAGGGCATGCCCGGTCACGTGATCGTGCTGCGGCATGCGCTTAAGCCCGCCTTGATGCCGGTGGTATCGCTGCTCGGCTCGATCTGCATTTCGTCGATTACCGCCGCCGTGGTCACGGAGTCGGTGTTCGCGCTGCCGGGTCTCGGTCAACTGGTGGTGGACGGCGCTATCAACCGCGACTACACGCTGGTGCTCGGGCTCGTGGTACTCACGACCGTCGCCGCCGTGGTGTTCAACCTGCTCGTCGATCTGGCGTACGCGTGGCTCGACCCGCGCATCCGCTACTGAGATTGCGTGAACGGATCCCGCCTTGATCATCGAACTTCGCTTGAGACAGATAGAGACATCATGAACACCTCCCCTACCACCGCTGCGACTACGGCTACAAACGCCGCCCCGCGGCGCTCGCGCAGTCCGCTCGAACTGGCCTTCAGGCAGTTTCTGCGCAACCGCGCCGCGCTTGCCAGCCTCGTGATCCTCGGGCTGATCATCGTTGTCTGTTTTGTGGGCCCGCTGTTCCTGTCCAACGATCCCACTGCGAATGACTGGGGCGCGATTAGCATGCCGCCCACGCTGCTGGGCCAGCACTGGTTCGGCACCGACGAGCTCGGCCGCGATCTGCTGGTGCGTACGCTCGCCGGTGGACGCGTGTCGCTCGAGGTTGGGCTGCTTGGGACGCTAGTGTCCGGTTTGATCGGCGTCGCCTGGGGCGCTACCGCCGGTTATATCGGCGGACGGACCGACGCGGTGATGATGCGTATCGTCGACATGATGTACGCGATCCCCTACATGCTGATCGCCATCCTGATGATGACGCTGCTCGGCCGCGCCTTCTACCTGGTGGTGCTGACAATCAGCGCGTTTTCGTGGCTCGATATGGCGCGGGTGGTGCGTGGCCAAACGTTGTCGCTGCGCACCCGCGAGTTCATCGATGCCGCGCGCGCCACTGGCGTGAGCACGCCGGGAATCATTCTGCGACACATCGTGCCGAACCTGCTCGGCGTGGTGGTGGTGTACGCAACGGTCACGGTGCCCGGCATCGTGCTGACCGAATCGGTGCTGTCGTTTCTCGGCCTGGGCGTGCAGGAACCGATGACGAGCTGGGGCGTGCTGATCAATGACGGCGCGCAGAAACTGGAGTCGATGCCGTGGCTGCTGCTGTGCCCGGCGGTGATGCTGTGCGTCACGCTGTACTGCGTGAACTTTGTCGGCGACGGGCTGCGCGACGCGCTCGATACCAGGGAGCGTTGAGATGGCGTTGCTTGAAGTAAAAGATCTGGGCGTGCGCTTCACACGACGCGACGCCTCGCCCGTGGATGCGGTGCAACGCGTGTCGTTCACGCTCGAAAAGGGTAAGACGCTGGGGATTGTCGGCGAGTCGGGCTCGGGTAAGAGTCAGACCGTGATGGCGCTGCTCGGACTGCTGCCTGGTAACGGCCAGACCTCCGGCGAAGCGCTCTACGGAGGACGCAACCTGCTGACGCTGAGCCAGCGCGAACTGAACCAGATTCGCGGCGATCGCATCGGCATGGTGTTTCAGGATCCAATGACCTCGCTCAATCCGTTTCTGACGGTCGAGCGCCAGATGACCGAGGCACTGCAACTGCACCGCGGCATATCGCGGCGCGATGCGCGCCAAAAGGCCATCGAGGCGTTGCAGCGTGTGTGGATTCCAGACGCGGCACGGCGGATCGATCGGTATCCTCACGAGTTCTCGGGTGGCATGCGTCAGCGTGTGACGATCGCGACAGCGCTACTTACCGAACCCGAAATCCTGATTGCCGACGAACCGACGACGGCGCTCGACGTGACGGTGCAGGCGCAAATCATCGAACTGCTGCGCGAGCTGAACCGCGACCTGGGGACGGCAATCATTCTGATCACGCACGACATGGGGGTGGTAGCGGGACTCGCCGACGACGTCATGGTGATGTACGCGGGCCGGACTGTAGAGCGTGCGAGTGCGCAGGCGCTGTTTGAGAACCCGACCCATCCTTATACGCGTGGGCTTCTGGATGCGCTGCCGCGCATTGACGACGGCGACGGGACACATGACATAGACGCGCCGCTGCGCACGATTGCGGGCAATCCGCCGGCACCTGGCGAGGCGATCGAAGGCTGTGCGTTCGCGCCGCGCTGCGCAATGGCGAACGAACGCTGCCACGGCACGCGGCCTGAACTGGAGCCGATCGCCGGGGTGACGGACGGCTGGCGCGCGTGCTTGCGACCGGTCGGCGAGATGATGGAGGTGGTGCGGTGAGTGACACGGCGACGCAAAGGACGGTGGGTATGGGTAACGGGACGGCTGAGAAACCGCTGAGCGGTGGCGCGGCGGGTGGCGATGCTCGCGCTAGCGCGGTGGGCGAGCCCGTGCTGACGGTGCGCGATCTCAAGGTGCACTTTCGGGTGCCGCGCGGGGCGTATCCGTGGTCGTCGAAAGCGACGCTGCGCGCGGTGGACGGCGTGTCGTTTGATGTGCGGCGCGGTGAGACGGTGGGACTCGTGGGCGAGTCGGGTTGCGGGAAGTCGACGCTGGCCCGGGCGATTATTGGTTTGACGCCTGTGACCGAAGGCAGTGTGCGTTGGCGGGATACCGAGACCGTCACCGACGGACGGCGGCCGGCTGCGGCTATGGAGCGGCTGCGCAAGGATGTGCAGATGGTGTTTCAGGATCCTTTAGCTTCGCTGGATCCGCGGATGACGATCGAGCAGATCGTCACAGAGCCGTTGAAGGTGCAGCGTCCGGGTATGGGGCGTGAGGAGACGCATGCGCGGGTGCTGACGATGCTCGAACGCGTGGGGCTCGGTGCGCATCATCTGTCGCGGTATGCGCATGAGTTTTCTGGAGGGCAGTGCCAGCGGATCGGGATTGCACGGGCTTTGGTCGGCCAGCCGCAGTTGGTGATTTGCGATGAGCCGGTGTCCGCGCTCGATGTTTCGATTCAGGCGCAGATTGTTAACCTCTTGCGCGATTTGCAGCGGGAGTTGCAACTTTCGTTGCTGTTTGTTGCGCATGATCTGGCTGTTGTTAAGGCAATTAGTCAGCGCGTGCTCGTGATGTATCTCGGGCGGGTGATGGAGCTTGGGACGCGGCAAGAAGTGTATGGGTCGCCGCAGCATCCTTATACGCGGGCTTTGTTGTCGGCAGTGCCAAGGCCTGATCCTGCGACGGAGCGCACGCGGACGCATGCGGTGCTGACGGGGGAAATGCCCTCTCCGCTTAATCTGCCTTCCGGGTGTGCGTTTCGGACGCGGTGTCCGGAGGCGATCGAGGCTTGTGCGGCAGAGGTGCCGCAGTCGGTGTCGCGCGGGACGGGGGATCGGAGAGTGGCTTGTATTCGGGTGGGGGCAGAGCATGGCCGGGCGCCGTCGGTTGTTTGAGCGCCAGGCAAGGTCGCAGTTGCATCGAACGCTGTCCGCAGCCTTCACGGTCGCGATGGTGTCGCCGAACTCCCTGCCAATCCCGTCCGGGATGCCGTAGATGTTCGACAGAACTTGATTTACAGTTTCCTTGCCCCGGCCCGAGAAGGTTCACATTCTGACGAACGCCCGGAAAGGGCGGACCGGCACACACGTGAAGCGTCCAGCCCGGGTAAGCTGTGGCCGTGCGAACGGACAGCGTAACCGGGGGAATGCATGCGATCGACGAAATCAGCAATGGCCGTGCTCTTCGCGTGCGTGCTCTTCGGCGTCGCAGCCATGCTCGTACCGCGCACGGCGCACGCCGTCAACTGTCACGCAGGCATGCTGGTCACCGTCGTCGCCCATCTTGACGACGATCTGCTGTTCGTGAACCCGGGCATCAGCGACAAGCTCGATGCCGGCTGGTGCGTCACCACCGTCCATCTGATCGGCGGCGCGAACGGCGCCAACTTCAACTACGTGCTGACGCGCGAGAAGGCGACGCGGCAGGCGTACGCCCGCATGGCGGGCGTCGCGAACGCCTGGGACGAGTCGACCATACAGATCGCCGGCGAGCCCATACACCAGATGGTGCTCAAAGCGGAGCCGCGCGTGCGGCTTCTCGAAATGCGCCTGCCGGGCGGCGCGGTGCGC
>Ga0302314_10003171_pt1 | contig 30419 bp, 28 predicted proteins | sample III_Palsa_N2_3_FD_200533 | JGI IMG/M metagenome (GOLD analysis project Ga0302314, IMG submission 200533) | Peat permafrost microbial communities from Stordalen Mire near Abisko, Sweden - III_Palsa_N2_3 | ecosystem: Environmental > Terrestrial > Soil > Palsa > Peat permafrost | place: Sweden... | reverse complement strand
GAGGCGAAGAAGACGATGCGCGTGCGCTCGTCCATGGCGGCCGTCAGCTTGTCCAGGTCCAGCGTCCAGCCCGTCCGGCCCTGGTCCATGCGCACCGAGCGGACCTCGGCCCCGGCCACGCGCGCGGTCCCGCCCATGTTGGGCCACACGGGGTCGACGATGACGATATTGTCGCCCGGCCCGGCGGCCATCTGCACGGTCATCATCAGCGCATGCATGCCGCTGGTGGTGACGGTGATCCGTTCCGGCCCGATCGGCCGCACGCCCAGGCCGCTGTGATAGGCGCTGAGCGCCGCGCGCAGCTCGGGGATGCCGTTCTGGTGGGTATAGAAGACGTGGCCGGCGGCCACCGCGCGCGCCATGGCCTCGCCGATGAAGGCCGGCGCCGGCAGGTCGCCCTCGCCGAACCACAGGGGGATGACGCTGGCGTCGCCCAGCCAGTCGCGGGCCAGGGTGGAGATGTTCTCCAGCGGGACGTCGGCGATGCTCCGGCGCACCCCGGCCAGGGCCAGGGGGGCGGAATCGGGGGCGTTCATATCCATGCCCCGACCTACACGCGCTCGCGCCCGCCACTCAACCCTTGAGCCGCTCGATCAAATGATCGCCCACGCGCATGGCGTTGGCCACCGTGGTCAGGGTCGGGTTCACCTGGGCGGCGCTGACGAAGAAGGAGGTGTCGACCACATAGAGATTGTCGAGGTCGTGCGCCTTGCACCAGGGATCGAGCACCGAACTCTTCGGGTCGGCGCCGAAGCGCACCGTGCCCAGCTGGTGGGCGGTGCCATAGAGCGGCAGCAGGGAGTGAAGCTCCAGCCGGTGCTGCGAGATCGCGTGCGCCTGATCGGCGAAGCCGTTCAGGGACTCGCACAGGGCCTTCACCAGGCGCTCGTGGCCTTCGAGGTTGTTGTGGGTATAGTCGAGAATGATGCGACCGTCCGTACCCAGACGGATGCGGTTCTCCGCCATCGGCAAGTCTTCCGAGATGACCAGCATCGACAGCAGCCGCGCGGCCACCGCGCCGGCCAGCGGCGTAGGAACCAGGGCCGGCGGCAGCCAGTCGGAGATCTGCCCCTCCAGGGTCTGGCCGCTCATGTATTCCAGGAGCTGAATGTGACCCATCGGGAAGTCGAACCCGCCGCGCGGATCGCGGAAATAGAAGTCGTTGACCGCCATGGTCTTGGGAAAGGTCACCTCCTCCTTGCCCGCCGACAGCGAGACCACCGCCGTCAGGGTGTGGAACATATAGTTGCGGCCGACCTGGTCGGAGCTGTTGGCCAACCCGTTCGGATGGGCGGGCGAGGCCGAAGCCAGCAGCAGGGCGGCGGTGTTGGCCGCGCCCGCCGCGACCACCACGATATCCCCGCTCCAGCGCTCCTCGCCGTCCGCGGTTTCGCAGACGACGGTGGTCACCGTCCTGCCCGACGGATCGGTCTCCAGACGGACGGCCTTTCGACCCGGCAACAGCGTCACATTGTCCACGCTCAGCAGTGGTTCGATCGCCAACGTGCGCGCGTCGCACTTGGCGCGCAGCAGGCACGGATAGCCGCCGCAGGTCTTGCACTTGATGCAGGTCGAGGTGGCGGGCCGCGCCTCGTCCAGCTTCACCCCGAGCGGCAGGGAGAACGGTCGCCAGCCGAGGCTTTTCCAGTGGGCCCGCAGCTCGGCGATGGGCGGGTCGTCGCTGACCGCCGGAAAGGCGTAGGGCGGCTCGTTTCCCTGTTCGGTCGGATCCTCGCCGCGCTGGCCGTGCACCTGCCACAACCGCTCGGCCTCATCGTAATAGGGCTCGAGATCGGAAAGGCCGATCGGCCAGGCGGGTGAAATCCCGCCGGCGTGTTGCACCTCCTCGAAGTCGCGGCCCCGCAGGCGCATGAGCGCGGCGCCGTAGAAGGTCGTGTTGCCGCCGACGAAGTAGTAGCTGTTGGGCGTAAACGGATGGCCGTTCTTGTCGTACCAGCTGTCCGTCGTGCGGTAGCGGTGCTGGATAAACACCGCGCGCGGACTCCAGTTCTCGGCTTCCCGCGGCAGATGCGGTCCACGCTCGAGGATCAGGATCTTCTTGCCCGTCGGCGCCAGCCGCTGAGCCAGGCTCGCCCCGCCGGCCCCCGAGCCCACGATCACCACGTCAAAATGAGAGGTCACGGATCGGGTCTCCCGCCATATTTCGCCTGCCCGCTGTAGCATCCCCGCGCGTGAGGGAAAGGCCGGCCAAGGTCATCCATCCCAAACAACAAACAAGAACGTCATGGCCGGGCGCCAGTCCCGGCCATCCATGCACGCCGAATGGCGGGTGGCCGCGCCCAGCGCGGCCAAGGCAGAGCATTTCAGATGCGGTTGAAGCAACGAGCTTTGGCCATGCCGGGCATGGCCACCCATCCTCACGCACTCAATGGATCCCCGGGACTGACGCCCGGGGATGACGGTAGAAAAAATGAAAACGGGGAAATCAAAGCCACCGCAGTGGGATGAGGCCGTTCACTCCAAATGATATTTTGCCGAGCCGGCGCGGATCGCCGCCTTGACCAGTGACTCGGGCAGGTAGCGCAGCAGCGCCGCGGCGATCTTGTTGTGCCAGCCGGGGATGACAATGACGCGACCGGCGGCGTTGGCTCGGATTGTGGTCTCCACCACCTGCTCGGCGGTCTGGAAGAAGAAGCGCGGCGAGGAGTCCATGATCGCCTGGGTGCCATTGGCGGCGGCGAATCCCGTCTTGGTGAAGCCGGGGCAGACCGCTGTCGCCCTCACGCCCGCCCGGCGATATTCCGCATCGAGCGACTCGGTGAACTTGATCGCCAGGCTCTTGGCCCCCGGATAGAGGCTGTGGCCCGCCGCCCCCGGCGCGAAGCCGGCCAGGGAGGCGACATTGATGATCGCGCCCTCGCCGGCCGCGATCATGCCTGGCAGCACCGCGTGGGCGAGGCCGCAGGCGCTGACCACCAGCGTCATCAGGAAGTCGCGCTGGGCTTCCCAGGGCACGGCCGCGAAGCTTTGCGGAATGGAGAAACCGGCGTTGTTGACCAGGGTGTCCACGCGCCGGCCCTGAACCGCCTCCATCACCGTCCGCTCGGCGCCGAAGGCCGAAAGATCGCAGCCGATTGGAAGCACCGCGACGCCATGGCGCCGCGAAAGCTCGGTCGCCAGCGCCTCCAGGCGCTCCACCCGGCGCGCCACCAGCGCCAGATCGCGGCCCCGCGCCGCATAGGCCCGGGCGAAGGCTTCGCCGAGACCCGACGAGGCGCCGGTGATCAGAACGACGCCGCTCGGGTCATCCATCGCCATCAATTCCGCTCGATTCGCGCCAATCGTCGGTGAGACACCATGTCAGCTTGTGCGCGCGCCGCGCTGGGGTCAAATGGTCGCCGGGCGAGTCGCAGTGCGAAGGAGGGGGTGGCGATGGCGGTGGACGTTACCGTCAATCTGATGTCGGCCACGGTGCAGCTGGCCCAGCCGCTGCCCGGTGGGACCAAGACCGTCGCGACCGGATTCCTGATCTCCGATCCGACGGCGGACGGGCGCCCGCGCGTGGTGCTGGTCACCGCCGATCACGTCTTCGAAGGCATGCCAGGCGACCGGGCCACGATCGGATATCGCGTCAAGGGCGCGGACGGCTTGTGGACCTACGCCCCGCAGCAGATTCCCATCCGCGACGGCGGCAAGCCCCTGTGGACGCGTAATCCCAGTCGCGACGTCGCCGTCATCGCCATCACCGCGCCGCCGGAGTTCGCCAAGGCGGCCATTCCCCTGGCCTGGCTGGCGGGCGACGACGCCCTGGCCAAATATCAGCTCTCGCCCGGCGAAGAGATGATGACCCTGGGCTTTCCCCAGGGCCTGTCGGCCAACGCCGCCGGCTTCCCGATCCTGCGATCCGGGCGGGTGGCCTCCTATCCGATCGGCCGCTCGGCCGACTATCCGACCTTCCTGCTCGATTTCCAGGTGTTTCCCGGCAATTCCGGCGGCCCGGTGTGGATGGACGAGCCAGGCGAGGACGCGCCCAGGCTTATCGCCGGCATCCTCACTCAGCAGGTGCAGAAGGGCGATCAGTTCCTGGGCATCGGCATCGTAACCCAGGCGCAGTTCGTCCGCGACACCCTGGCCCTGCTCGATTCGCCGACCAGGCCCGCCGCCGCGCCGCCGGCGGCGGTCGCATACGCCGCCGACACCTCCACGGGCAAGAAATAATCGGTCAGGCGAACAGCAGGCTGATGGTTTCGGCGACACACGCCGGCCGCTCGTCGCCGTCGATCTCGATGGTGCACAGGCTCTTGAGTTGCACGCCGCCGGACTTGGGCTCGACCGCCAGCAGCTTCTGACGCAGGCGGATGCGCTTGCCCACGCGCACCATATTGGTGAAGCGCACCTTGTCCGAGCCGTAGTTGATCCCGCGCGAAACCCCGGTAACCGGCAGCAGGCCCTGCGACAGGAACGGGATCAGCGACAGCGTCAGATAGCCGTGGGCGATCGGGCCGCCGATTTCGCGCGTGGCGCGTGCGACGTCGACGTGAATCCACTGATGGTCGCCGGTGGCGTCGGCGAAGGCGTTGACCCGATCCTGGGTGATCTCCAGCCAGTCCGATACGCCCACTTCCTGGCCGACCAGACTGCCGACATCCTTGAGCTCAACCGCCGCCATGACCGCTCTCCCTCTGCGATTTCAATTGCGAGGAGGCTCTCTCACAGCAAAGCGCGACTTCTGGCAAGACGTCTGACCACCTCTCCCGGCGGGAGAGGTCGAGACGCGCCCAGAGGCGCGTCCGGGTGAGGGATTAGGGAAGGCCACCGTACTTGCGCCCGCGTTCGATCGAGAGCCTCGACCGCGTGGCCGATGCGAACCCGTCAGAACTCACCTTGCGGGTTCCCTAACCCCTCACCTTCCCATCGCTCGGCGATGGGCCCCTTCCTCTCCCTCGAGGGAGAGGAGTTTTCAGAGTCCCCGCCAGTTGCCGTGGAAGCCGAAGGGCACGCGGCGGGGCGCGCGGGCGGTGGCGATCGGACCGGCGGCGATGTCGGTGGCGTCGAAGACGGCCAGATCGCTGGCGTCGGCCTCGCCGTGATAGATCACCGCCAGCACCCAGCCGTCGCCCTCGGGGGCGTCGGCCGAACGCGGCACGAACACCGGTTCGCCCGTCGCGTCACCCACTGGCAGGGCGTAGACCGCCCGCTTGCCCGTGACCGTGTCGACATGGGCGATAGCGTCGAAGCGAAGCTCGCCCGGGCGGCCGCTGTTGGCCGCGAACCAGCCGTGACGATAGGAAAGCCCCGCCCGCCGTTCGTCGAACCTTGGGAACTCTCCAGCCATGTCGTCCAGCGGCTGGCGCTTCACGGCGTTGGAGTTGTCGGCCAGGTCGAAAGTCCAGCGCACCAGCTTGGCCGGCTGGTTGGGCGTCTTGGTGCCGTCGGCGAGCGGGAACAGCGGCGCGGCCGGATATTCCATCACGTCGGCGAAGATCTTCGATCCCTCTTCCCAGGCGTTCATGGGATGGAAGACGTAACAGGGTTCGGTCTCGAACCAGCGGATCGTCTCCACGCCCGCCTCGCGCGCCATGACGCCGACGAACGCGCCCTTGTCCGGCTCCCAGGCGAAGGGCGCGCCGCCGCGCATGGCCCGCTCGAGGCTGCCGGTGAGCGGCAGGATCGGGAACAACGCATGGCGCCGCGTCACCAGGAAATCGTGCACCATGCTGCAGTAGGGGGCCTCGAAGTTGTCGCGCCGGACCACCTCGCCCGCCGCATTCGTGATCCCGTAGGACACTGTCGCATTGAGCGGCATTTCGCCGGACGAATAGGCGAACCACACCATCTCGCCGGTTTCGGGATCGATCTTGGGGTGGGCGGTGACATTGCCGCGATAGCTCTCGGCATAGCCGCGCGTCTCCAGGCTGACCGGGTCGAGCTCGGTCGGCATGTGCCCTTCCTCCAGCGCCATCAGCCGGTCCGCGTGCCAGACGATGTTGGTGTTGGCGACGCCGGAGTCCTGGCCCAGCACCGACGGATCGGTGGTCATGGGATTGCCGAAGGTTCCGAACAGGGCGTGGCCGGCGGCGTTCTCCTGCCGCCACTTGTTGGTGCGCACCCAGCGGTTGCGGTAGCGCACCTTGCCGTCCTCGACGAAGAAGCCGTGGATCATGCCGTCGCCGCCGAACCAGTGATATTCGCCGCGCGGGACGAACTGCGGATTGGGTCCGTTGCGATAGAGGGCGCCGGCCAGTTCCGGCGGAATCCGACCGGTGACGGCCAGCTCGACATCGATTTCATCAAGCACCGGGGCGAAGTTGCCGGTGAGATAAGGATTGACCGTTTGCGGACCGTCCATGGCTTCCTCCTGGAGCGACGTTTAGAATTACGTTGTAAATTTATGGCGTAAAACGTACAACCCGGCAAGGGTTTATTTTCGTCCGGAGACTGAGAGACTTGCCGAAGAATCTGACCGACGAGGACGTGGCCAAGTTTCGCGACCGGCTGTGCGATGTGGCCGAACATCTGTTCGCCGAGCACGGGGCGGAGGCCGTGACCATCCGCCAGCTCGCTAGCGCGCTCGGCGTCAGCGCCATGACCCCCTATCGCTACTTCAAGGACAAGGACGCCATCCTCGCCGCCGTGCGCGCGCGGGCGTTCGATCGTCACGCCGAGGCGCTGGAGGCGGCCCGCAAGACGCCGGATCTGGATCCCGCCGAAAGGGCCGAGGCCATCGGCCACGCCTACGTGCGCTTCGCCCTGGAAAACCCCGAGGCCTACAAGCTGATGTTCGACATCCGCCAGCCGAGCGCCGAGGCCTATCCCGACTTCGTGCGCGCGGCGGCCCGCTCGCACGCCACCATGACCGCGCATCTGCTCGACCTGAAGGCCGCCGGCCATTTCGACGGCGACCCGGACTATGTCGGCCACCTCTACTGGGCGGCCCTGCACGGACCGATCATGCTGCAGCTCTCGGGCATGCTGGAGGGACCCTTCGACGCGGCGGCCCTGATCGCCGGGCTTACCGCCACCCTCGGCCGGGCCCATTTCCCAGCCCCCACCTCTCCCGGCGGGAGAGATCGAGACGCGCCGTGAGGCGCGTCCGGGTGAGGGATTAGGAAACCAGGCCTCGTAATCCCTCACCCTCCCATGGCTTCGCCATGGGCCCCTCCCTCTCCCGCCGGGAGAGGGGTTCGAAGCGCGGCCATATACGATTGCCCTCCTACTTGACCGCCGCGGCGTCAGTCGGCCAGCGTCGCGCGGCGCACAAGGAGACAAGCCGATGGCCGCGATCCAACCTTTCGAAGTGGCGTGGGACGAGGCCGCGGTCGCCGCCGTGCTGGACCGCATCCGCGACTATCCGTGGCCACTGGCGCCGGACGTCCCAGACGGTTGGCTCTACGGGTGCGACGCCGCGTTCCTGAAGGACCTCTGCGCCTACTGGCGGGACGGCTACGACTGGCGGGCCGCCGTCGCCAACCTCAACCGCTTCCCGCAGTTCACCGCCCGCGTGGAGGATTTCGACCTTCACTTCGTGCATGTGGTCGGCGAGGCGGGCGGCAAGCGGCCCCTGCTGATCTCGCACGGCTGGCCGGGCAGCCATTTCGAATTCTGGGACGTGATCGAAAAGCTGGCGTGGCCCTCGCGCCATGGCGGCGAGGCGGCCGACGCCTTCGATCTGGTCATCCCCTCCCTGCCCGGCTTCGGCTTCTCGTCCAAGCCGGCGCGGCCGTTCGGCCAGAGGCAGACGGCGCGGCTCTTCAACACCCTGATGACCGAGGTCCTGGGCTATCCGACCTATCTCGCCCAGGGCGGCGACTGGGGATCGCTGGTCACCTCGTGCCTGGCCATGGACCACGGCGCCCATGTGCCGGCCATCCACCTCAACATGATCAGCCTGCGCGCCCACGGCGGGCCCAAGAGCGAGGAGGAGACGACGTGGCTGGCCAAGTCCGGCGCCGCCCTCGACATGCTGGGGGCCTATTTCCGCCTGCAGATCTCCAAGCCGCAGTCCGTCGCCTGGCTCGGGGCCGGCAATCCGGTCGGCCAGGCGGCGTGGATCGTCGAGCGATTCTACGACTGGAGCGACCGGCGCGAAAAGCCGTTCGAGGCGATCTATACGCGCGACCAACTGCTCACCAACGTCATGATCTATGTGATGACCGGCAGCTTCACCACCGGCGCCTGGTACTATCGCGCGCTGCTGGAAGGCGGTGGCATCGCCCTCGCCGAGGGCCAGCGCTGCGAGACGCCGACCGCCTTCGCCCACTTCCCGGGCGAGATCCTCATCCCCGCGCCGCCGAGGGCCATGGTCGAGCGCGCCTACAACATCGCCCGCTGGACCGAGATGCCGCGCGGCGGTCACTTCGCGGCCATGGAGGAGCCGGACCTTTACGTGGACGACGTGCGCGCCTGGGCCCGCGCCCTCTGATGGCTCGCTACGACTTCGCTTCGGACAACGTCGCGCCGGCCATGCCCGAAGTCATGGAGGCTCTGACCATGTTCAATGTCGGCGCCGCCGCCGGCTATGGCGGGGACGAGGTTTCATCGCGCGCTGGCGATCTCATCCGCGCCCTGCTGGACGCCGACGCCGAGGTGCGCTTCGCCGCCTCCGGCACCGCCGCCAACGCCCTGACGCTCGCCGCCCTGGCCGCGCCGCACGAGGCGATCCTGGCCCACGAGCACTCGCATGTGGCCACCGACGAGACCGGAGCGCCGGGGTTCTTCGGCGCCGGCGTGGGGATCATCGCCCTGGCCGGCGCCTCGGGTCGTATCGAGTCCGCAAGGCTGGCCAAGGCGCTGGAACAGCCGGACGAGCCGCATTGGCAGTCGCCCGCCGCCCTCACCCTCACCAACGCCACTGAGTTCGGCGCGGTCTATGGCGAGGCCGACTTCGCGGCGCTGTGCGGCCAGGCCAAGGGCGCCGGCCTCAAGGTCCATGTCGACGGCGCGCGCTTCGCCAACGCCGTCGCCGCCGGCTTCGACCCCAAGAGCCTGGCGCGGATGGGCGTCGACATTCTCGTCCTCGGCGGGACCAAGGCCGGCTCGACCCCGACCGAAGCCATCGTCCTCTTCGACAAAGGCGTGCGCCGTCGCTTCGGCGCCCGCCTCAAGCACGGCGGCCAGTTCGTCTCCAAGGCCAGGTTCCTGGCCGCGCCATGGATCGGCATGCTGGAGACGGGCGCCTGGGCCGAGCGAGCGCGCCATGCCAACGCCATGGCCGGGCGGCTGGCCGCGTTGATGCCCTTTCCCGTCACCCATCCGGTGGAGGCCAACGCCGTGTTCATAGACATGGACGAGCCGACGCGCGCGCGCCTGCAGGCCGCCGGCTGGTTCGTCTACCGCTTCATCGACGGAACCGTCCGCTTCATGTGCTCCTGGGCGACAACGCCCGAGGATGTGGACCAGCTCGGCGCGGTGTTGAAGGCGCTCCGATGAAACCTGTCCTCGTCGCGCTCAGCGCCCTCCTGCTGATCGCCGCCAAGGCCCCCACGGCGCCGATAATCCATACCGAGGACGTGACCAGCTTCTATCGGCTCTACGAGCAGGCCAGCGGTTATCCAACGGCCGAGCAGCTGCAGAAGGACTATCTCGATCCCGGGTCGCCGGGCCTTCATCGCCTGGCGTCGCTTCGGAACGTCACTGGCGCGCGCATCGCCGACGCCATCGCCAAGAACCCGGCGATGTACGCCGACGCCCGCCGATGCCTGGCCGTGCTGCCGCCGGTGAAGACGCGCCTCGTCGCGACCTTCGGCAGATTGGAACGCCTCTACCCCGGCGCGCAGTTCCCGCCGGTGACCATCGCCGTCGGCCGCGGCAAGCCGGTGGGAGTCAGCGACGAGACCGGGGTCATGATCGGCCTCGAGGCCTTGTGCGCGGTGCCCTATTTCGACGCCGACGTTGAGGATCGCTTCGTCCACGTCATCGCCCACGAATACACCCACACTCAGCAGGCCCTGGCGGCGCCGGCGCTCTACAACAAGAAAGACCCGACGGTGCTGGAGACCGCCCTCGTCGAGGGCGCGGCCGAATTCGTCGCTGAGATCACTTCAGGCGGCGTCGCCAATCCGGGAATCCGGGCCGAGGCCCGGGGCCGCGAGACCGCGATCGAGACCGCCTTCGCCGCCGACGAGGACAAGACCGACCTCTCGGCCTGGTTCTACAATGGCACGATGCAGAAGCCCGGCGACCTAGGCTACTGGGTCGGCTACCGGATCGTGAAATCCTATTGGCTGCAAGCGCCGGACAAACGGCGGGCGCTTTCCGAAATCCTCGGCCTCACCGACGCCCACGCCTTCCTCAAGGCCAGCGGCTGGCGGCCTGGGATCGGGCTGCCGGCGCGGGTTCAGACGCCGCGTTGAGGTTGCGCCGCCGAGCCCTCGCTACGGCCTCGCCAAGCGCGCCAGCCCCTCGCCATCCGCGCGGCGACTTCGTAAGGTCGCGCCGACTTGGGCGGGACATGACGGCGGCGCTGGGTGTCAGGCGAGATTGAAGCAGCGGCCGGCGACGCGGTCGGCGGACTATTCCGATTCCGCCGGCGCGTGGAGCACGCGCTGCCGCCGGGCACGCCCTGCGCCAACTGCGGCACGCCCCTCATGGGCCCCTGGTGCTACGCCTGCGGACAGGTAGGCGAGGACTTCCACCGCTCGATCTGGAAGCTGATCGCCGAGGCGTTCGAGAGCGTCCTCCACCTGGACGGCCGGGTGTGGGCCACCCTCCCGGACCTCTTCCGCAATCCCGCGCGCCTCACCCGCGCCTATCTCGAAGGTCACCGCGCGCCGCAGGTGCCGCCGTTCCGCCTGTTCCTGGTCGTGTTGGTGGCGGTGTTCCTGGCCGGGTCTCTCGGTAACGGATCGGGCGGCAGACCCGCAGCCATCTCCATCTCTACGGATGCTCACGGCAAGGTCGTCGCCACCAAGTCGAAGTCGCTGGCCCAACTCACGCCCGCCGAACGCGCTCAGTTGAAGGCGGACATCGAGACCGGCTCCTTCAACACGCCCTTAGGGAAAGCCGGCAATCAATGGCTGAAGGACCGGATCGCCCGGGTGCTCGACGATCCGGAGCGGTTCTGGCTGGTGCTGGAGGCCTGGGGCGAGCGCTTCGCCTTCCTCGCCCTGCCCATGGCGGTGGGGCTGTTGAGCGTGGCCTTCGTCTTCCAGCGCCGGTTCTACATCTTCGACCACACCGTTTTCAGCCTGCATTCCCTGTCGGCCGTGGGGCTGATGTTCGCCATCTCCGAGGTGCTGACACCTTTGCTCGGCCAGGGCGCCGGCCTGATCCTGTGGGGCGCGCCGATCCACCTCTTCGCCCACATGCGCGGCGTCTACCGCACCAGCGTGATCGGAACCCTGGCCCGCATGGCGTTCCTGTTCGTGGGCTCGGTGATCTGCGGGTCGCTGATCTTCATGGGCCTGCTGCTGGTCGGCCTGAGCGGCATGGGTTGATGGGCCCCTGTCCAAGCATCGGGGAGAGACCATGACCCCTGTGCCCACCGGCGCGGAAAGCGCCCGCGCCTTTCTGCCGACCGAGGATTTCGCGGTCAGCCGCGCTTTCTACGAAGCCCTGGGCTTCGAGAAGCTGCTGGACACCGAGGTCGCCATCTTTCGCATCGGGGCCACCGCCTTCATCCTTACGCGCCCCCACGATCCGGCCGAGGCCGGCAACTTCATGATGCAGCTCATGGTCGACGACCTCGACGCCTGGTGGGCGCACATCGAGCGCCTCGATCTGCCCGCCAGGTTCGGCGTGGCCCCGCCCAGGCCGCCGGCGATGCAGCCCTGGGGCTTGCGCGTGGCCTACGTTATCGATCCCGCCGGCGTCCTCTGGCACATGGCCGAACGCCGGCCGAACAAGCCCTGGGATTAGGCGCGACTGATCATCGACATCCTGCAATGTTCATGATATGTTCCGTCTTCACCGCATTGCGTGACGCGCCTAAGGAGGAACACCAAGACCGGAAAACGCTGACCGCAAATACGGTAGATTCACCGTCTCAACGGTGATTTACGGTGGCGAAAGTCACCCCCTATTCGGCGGCGATGGCCCGGCGGGCCGCGATCATCCCCTGCAGCCGGCCCTCGATGATCTCCTCGGCCCCCGAGATCATACGGCTGACCAGTTCGGCGCAGCTCGGGATGTCGTGGATCAGGCCCTGGATCATGCCGGCCGACCAGATGCCGTGGTCGGGATCGCCGGTCTCATAGACCACCTTGCCGCGCGACCCGGCCACCAGGTCGCGCACGTCCTCGAACTTGGCGCCGCCGCGCTCGAGCTCGACCACCTGCTGGCTGATGGCGTTCTTGGCCACCCGGGCGGTATTGCGCATGGTGCGGAAGATGAGGTCGGTGGCGCGCTCGTCGTTCTCGACCATCTGCTGCTTCACCTTCTCGTGGATCGGCGATTCCTTGGTGGCCATGAAGCGAGTGCCCATGTTGACGCCGTCGGCGCCCAGCGCCAGAGCGGCGACCAGGCCGCGCGCATCGCCAAAGCCGCCCGAGGCGATCATCGGGATCGTCACCTTGTCCGCGGCGGCCGGAATGAGGATCAGACCCGGCACGTCGTCCTCGCCCGGGTGGCCGGCGCATTCGAAGCCGTCGATGGAGATGGCGTCGGCGCCCATGCGCTCAGCTGAGAGGGCGTGGCGCACCGAGGTGCATTTGTGGATCACCTTGATCCCGTGTTCGTGGAACGCGTCGATGTGCTCCTGCGGCTTGTAGCCGGCGGTCTCGACGATCTTGATCCCCGCCTCGATGATCGCCTGGCGGTATTCGGCGTAGGGCGGCGGCTTGATGGCCGGCAGGATGGTCAGGTTCACGCCGAACGGCTTGTCGGTCCAGTCGCGGCAGCGGCCGATTTCCTTGGTGAGCTCTTCAGGGGTCGGCTGGGTCAGGGCGGTGATGAAGCCGAGGGCGCCGGCGTTGGCGACGGCGGAGACCAGGGTGGCGCGGCCAACCCACTGCATGCCGCCCTGGGCGATCGGATGCTCCACGCCGAAGCGTTCGGTGAACCGGGTCTTGATCATCGTCTCGCTCCAAAGGCGCCTGCCAAACGCGCGTTTGAATTCGATTTAGGCGGCTTTCGGCGGCGCGCGCAAGTCGCCGCTCAGAAGAGCTCCGGACGCGCCTCGGGTGTCTCAGGCGCCTCGGGCAGATGGCAGGTGAAGGTCGCCCCCGCGCCGGGCTCGCTCTCCAGGGCCACCCAGCCGCCGTGCAGCTCGACCAGCGCCTTGACCAGCGCCAGGCCGAGGCCGCTGGCCGCCCGGTCCTGGCCGCTGAAACGGTCGAAGATGTGCGCCTGCACGTGGAACGGGATGCCGCGGCCGGTGTCGGAGACCTGCAATCGCACCTCGCCCACCGCCCGCTCGGCCGAGAGGGTGACCGCCCCACCGCGCGGGGTATGGCGCAGGGCGTTCTCGATCAGATGGTCCAGCACCTCGGCCAGGCGGCCGCTGTCGCCGCGCATCAGGCCGACGGGCTCGCCTGCCTCGATCGCCAGCGAGACGCCCGGCTCCTGGGCCGCGAGGTCCCAGCGCGCGACCGCCGCGGCCATCAGGGCGTCGACATCCACGTCGCCCATCTCGGGCGCGACGTCGCCGGCGTCGAACTGCGCGATGTCGAGCACATTGTTGATCGAGCGGGTGAGGTGCGCGGCCGCGGCGCGGATCGAAGCCAGGTGGGCGCGCGCCTGGGGATCGAGGGCGCGGTCCTCCTTCTCCAGCAGCTCGGCGTAACCCAGGATGGTGGTGAGCGGGGTGCGCAGCTCATAGGAGACACTGTCGACGAACTCACGCTTCAGCCGCTCGGCCTCGCTCAGCGCCGCCTCGCGGTCGGCTAGGGCGCGTTCGAGCTGGCGGGTGTCGGTGACGTCAGCAAAGCTGATCAGGGTGGCGCCGTCGGGCAGCGGCCGCGAATGGTGGGCGACGACGCGCCGGTCGGCGGTCAGGATCTCCGACTGTGTCGGGGCCCGGGCCACCGGATCCGGATCGGTGATGCGGGCCTTCAGCTCACGCCAGAACTGCAGGTCGTGCAGGCGGGGCCGGGCGATCTCCACCACGTCGTCGAAGGCGAGGCCCGGCGCCAACCCGCCCTCGGCGGCCGACCAAAAGCGCTCGAAGGCTTCGTTGTGCAGACGCAGCCGCCCGTCGGAGCCGAACACGGCCACGGCGTCGGAAACCTTGTCGAGCGTCGCCTGCTGAACCTGCAGCAGATGGTTGAACTGGGCGCGCAGGCGCAGCTCCGGAGTGACGTCGGAGAACACCATCATCAGGCCGCCGGCGGGGTGAGGCTGGCTGCTGGCCTTGAGGGTGCGCTCGCTGGGGAGACGCCAGAGGGTCTCAGGCGAGGGCGACAGCGCCTCGTGCCGGGCCAGCTCGGCGGCCTTGAAGGCGGCGAAGTCGGCATGTTCCGGCAGGCTGCCGCGCCGGCGCAAGCGGTCGAGCAGATCGGCGTGGCTCGGCCGGTCGGCCAGCCAGGCCGGCTCCAGGTCCCACAGCTCGGCGAAGGCCGGATTGTGAAAGGCCAGACGGCGGTCGGGGCCGAAAACGGCGATGGCGTCGGCCAGCCGCTCGAACATCGCCTCCTGAGCCACCTGGGCTCGGCCCAGCGTCTCGGCCGCCGTCTCCACCTCGGTGACATCGTCGGTCCACACGCCGGCACCGCCGCCGGCCAGCGGCTGGGCGCGAAAGCGCAGCGCCCGCCGGCCCTCGCCCGTACGCACCCAGCGCAGCAGGGTCCGCGCCTCGCGCCGGGTCGCGGCCTCGCGGGCGACGCGATCGGCCTCGCCGTCCAGGGAGAGGCCGCGCTCGCGGGCCCGGGCCAACGACTCCGCGCCGACCGCCTCGAGCCACGCCCGGTTGACCCAGGTTGGGGCGCCGGCCGCGTCGACCATCCAGCACGGCTGCGGCCGCTCGTCCATGAAGGCGGCCAGCACCCCGCCCGCCGGCGTGTCGGAGGCGGCGGGCGCGGAGATCGAAAGCAGGATCAGGGCGCCGGAGGTGCGTCCTTCCACGCGCAAAGTCCCGGCGCCCGCCGGCGCCTCGGCCGCGAACGCCTCGCCGCGCGCGCGCAGCACTTGCAGGCCGCGTCCGAGTTCCGGCCCCAGCGCCGCCAGCGCCTCGACGAAACCCGCCGCGTCGGCGCCCGGCCGCCCGACCTGGGTGGCGAAAACATCCAAGCGCTCTTGCCCGGCGACCAGTTCGACGCGGTCGTCGTCGATGGCGATCAGGCAGATGCCGAAGGCGTCCAGGCAAGCCTCGACCGAGGTCGCCGGCGCGCCGCGCCGCCGTCCGCGCAGGCCGGAGGTCAGTTCCCCCGCGAGGCCAAACAATGTCATCGCCGCGCTCGAATCATCGACCGTCAGAGCCTATCAGACCCCGCCCTTCACAGGCGGTCGGCGAACATGCCATCCTGTGCGCAATAAAATGGGGGAATCGCCGATGGCGGATCATCTGTGGACGGCCCTGGCTTCGCTCGGGGCCCTGCTCGCCTACTTCTACATGAGCCTCAACGTCGGCCACGCGCGAAGCAAATACGACGTCGAGGCGCCTGCGATCAGCGGTCATCCGGATTTCGAGCGCGCCTTCCGCGTCCAGGCCAACACCCTGGAATGGCTGCCGCTGTTCCTGGTCTCGCTATGGCTGTTCTCGTTCTACATCAGCGACATGTGGGCCGCCGCCGTGGGCGTCGTCTGGATCGTCGGTCGCATCCTCTACCTCACCGGCTATTCCAAGGAGGCGAAGGCCCGATCCACGGGCTTTCTCGTCCAGGCGGCGGCCACGGGCGTGCTGCTGTTCGGCTCTCTGGGCAAGATCGTGTGGCTGCTGGCGACCAGCGGCCACGCTCAGGGATAATCCTCTTTCCCTGAAGGCAGACGCGTGACAGCTTCGTCGATGCGAGGGACAATGTCGCGTCCGTCCTCCGGGACGGCGCAAAGGGAAGAGATGACGATGAAGACGACTTGGACCGCGGCGATCGCGGCTATCGCGCTCGCCGCCGGATTGAGCGGCTGCGAGACAGCCACCCCCTATCAGCCGCTGCAGCAGGGCGCGGCGGTGTCGGGCGGCTTCACCGACCAGCGTCTGGATGCGAACCACTATCGGGTCACCTTCGAGGGCAACACGGTCACCTCGCGCGAGACCGTGGAGAACTACCTCCTCTACCGGGCGGCGGAGGTGACGGTGAATTCCGGCTATGACTGGTTCGAGACCACCGATCGGCACACGGACAAGGACCAGCAGACCTATGTCGATCCCATGGGTCCTGCTGGCCCCTATGGACCCTATGGCTTCTGGCGGCCCCGCTGGCGCGCCTGGGGCGGCTACGGCTGGGGCGCCTGGGGGCCGGGTCCCTATTGGGGACCGACGGTCGTCAACACGGTGCAGAAGTTCCAGGCCAGCGCCGAGATCGTGATGGCCAGCGGGCCCAAGCCCGCCGGCGACGCCCGGGCCATGAACGCGCGCGAGGTGATGGCCAACCTCGGTCCCAGGATCCAGCGGCCGAAGGCCTGATCTCCGGCGAGACTAATCGCGGCTGGAATCGGCGAAGGCGAACACCCGCTTCGGCTTGAGGCGCGCCTCGGCGCCGACGATCAGGTCCGCCTGGGGCGCGTCCTTGGGAAAATCCACCTCGAAGATCGCGCCGCCGACGCCGCGGCATTCGAGGCGGACGATCGCGCTCTTGATGAGCCGGCCGGTGACGGTGACCGGCCACCCCTCTCCGGCCCGCTCCACGAGGGTCTCATGCGGCCGAAACCAGGCCGTCGTCGCTCCCCCGGCGTCGCCAGGCGCGGCCAGGGGCGCGGAGAAGCCGTCGAACACCGCCCGCGCGCCGTCGATACGGCACGGCGCGCGATTTGAGTCTCCCAGGAAATCGAAGACGAAAGCCGAGGCGGGCGCTTCGTTCAGGGCCTGGGGCGCGCCGATCTGTTCGATGCGGCCGGCGTGCAGGACCGCGACCCGATCAGCCAGGTCCATGGCCTCTTCCTGGTCATGGGTGACGAAGATGGTGGTGACGCCCGTCTGGTCATGCACCTCCCTCAGCCACTGGCGCAGTTCCTTGCGCACCTTGGCGTCGAGGGCGCCGAAGGGCTCGTCCAGCAACAGCATGCGCGGCTCGATGGCCAGCGCCCGGGCTAGGGCGACGCGCTGTTGTTGTCCTCCGGAAAGCTGGGCCGGGTAGCGGTCGCCGAGGCCCTCGAGCCGGACCAGCGACATTAGCCGCTCCACCGTCTTGGCGATCTCGGCGCTCGGGGGCCGCAGCCTGGCCGGCCGAACACTCAGGCCAAAGGCGATGTTGCGCGCGACGGTCATGTGGCGGAACAGGGCGTAGTGCTGGAACACCATGCCCACGCGCCGCTCGCGCGCGGACATGGCCAGGAAGTCCTCGCCCTCGAACTCGACGCGGCCGGCGTCGGGGGTCTCCAGCCCCGCCAGCACCCGCAGCAGCGTCGTCTTGCCCGACCCGGATGGCCCCAGCAGCGCCAGGAATTCCCCGGGCTCCGCGGTCAAGGACACGCCCTTCAGGGCCGGGAAGCGCGCGAAGCGCTTGGCGAGATCCTCAACAATCAGACTCACAGGGTCCTCGCCGTCCGATTGCTCCCACGCGCGAGCTCGCCCGCGAAACGCCATTCCAGCCACGCCTTGAGCGCGAGCGTCACCAGCGCCAACCCCGCGAGCAGCGTGGCGATGGCGAAGGCGCCGACGAAATCATAGTCATTGTACAGCACCTCCACATGCAGCGGCATGGTGTCCGTCAGGCCGCGAATATGGCCCGAAACCACCGACACCGCGCCGAATTCACCCATCGCCCGGGCGTTGCAGAGCAGGACGCCATAGAGCAGCGCCCAGATGATATTGGGCAAGGTGACCCGCAGAAAAGTGGTCAGGCCGCCGGCGCCCAGGGTGATCGCCGCGCATTCCTCGTCCGACCCCTGCGCCTGCATGAGGGGGATCAACTCGCGCGCCACAAACGGCAGCGTCACGAGGATCGTCGCCAGGACGATGCCGGTGAAGTTGAAGATGATGCGGATCCCCAGACTGTCCAGCTGGGGTCCAAACCAGCCATTGGCGCCGAAGAGCAAGACCCAGACCAGGCCTGAGATCACCGGCGACATCGAAAAGGGGATGTCGATGAGGGCGAGCAGCAACGTCTTGCCGCGGAACTCGAACTTGGTCACGACCCAGGCGGCCGCCACGCCAAAAACGGCGTTCAGAGGAACGGCCACCGCCGCCACCTTCAGGGTCAGGGTTATGGACGCCAGGGCGTCGGGATCGGCGAAGGCGGCGAAAAAAGTCGACGCTCCCTTGCGGAAAGCCTCGGCGAACACCGCCGCCAGCGGCAGCAGGATCGTCAGCGCCAGCCACAGGATCGCCGCCGCGACGATCAGCCACGCCGGGCCTCGGGGGCGGACGGCGCCTCTCATCGCAGGCCCCGGCGCGCCAGCCTCAGCTGGACCAGGTTGATGGCGATGAGGACGGCGAACGACAGCACCAGCATCGCCAGCCCCACCGAGGCGGCGCCGGCGTAGTTGAATTGATCGAGCTTGATGACGATCAGCAGCGGCGCGATTTCAGAGCGCATCGGCATGTTGCCGGCGATGAAGATCACCGACCCGTATTCGCCGACGGCGCGGGCGAACGCCAGGGAGAAGCCGCCGATCAAGGCCGGCGCCAACGCCGGCAGAATGACCCTGAGCGCGCTCTGCCACGGTCGCGCGCCGAGGGTCCGGGCGGCCTCCTCGACCTCGGAGTCGAAATCCTCGAGCACCGGCTGGACCGATCGGACGACGAACGGCAGACCCACGGCCACCAGGGCGATCAGAATCCCCAGTGGCGTGTAGGCGATCTTGACGCCGAGCGGCGCGGCCATGGCGCCCACCCACCCGTTGGGCGCATAGATCGTCGCCAGGGCGATGCCGGCCACGGCGGTGGGCAGGGCGAACGGCAGGTCGACCGCCGCGTCGGCGAGGCGGCGTCCCGGAAAGTCGTAGCGCACCAGCGCCCAGGCGACGATCGCGCCCATGACCAGGTTGAGCACGGCGGCGAGCAGCGCCGTTCCGAAGCTGAGCCGCAGGGCCGCGACCACGCGCGGATCGGACACGGTCGACCAGAAGCCGCTCCAGCCGTGTTCCCACGGTCGAGCGATCAACGCCGAAAGGGGAATGAGCACGATTAGGCTCACATAGAGCAGGGTAAAGCCCATGGCCGGGGCGAAGCCCGGCAGGATGCTGGGCTCGCGCCAGCGCCACCGTGGCGCACCGGCGTTCAATGCTGGTGGCAATCCGGCCCCCTTGCGACCTACGGGCGACCGCCGCCCGCCCGGCTATTTGGGAGCATATATCTGGTCGAAGACCCCGCCGTCGGCGAAAAATTCCGCATGGGCTTTGCGCCAACCGCCGAACTGCCGGTCGATCGTCACCAGCGGGATCTTGGGGAACTTGGCGGTGAACTTGGCCGCGATCTCGGCGTTGCGCGGCCGGTAATGGTTCTCGCCGATCAGGGTCTGGGCCAGGGGGCTGTAGAGGAACCTCAGATAGCCCTCGGCGACCGTCCGCGTGTGCTTGCGCTCGACCACCTTGTCCACGACCGCCACCGGCGGCTCCGCCAGGACGGAGATCGACGGCGCGACGATATCGAACCGGCCGGGAAACTCGGCCTGGGACAGGAAGGCTTCGTTCTCCCACGCCAGGAGAACGTCGCCGAGGCCCCTCTGGGCGAAGGTGTTGGTCGCCCCTCGCGAGCCCGTGTCCAGCACCGGAACCTGGCCGTAGAGCTTGCGGACATATTCCTTGGCCGTCGCCGGCGAACCGCCGTGCTGCTTCAGCGCCCAGGCCCAGGCGGCCAGGAAGTTCCACCTCGCCCCGCCGGAGGTCTTGGGATTGGGCGTGATCACCTGCAAACCGGGCTGGAGCAGGTCGCCCCAGTCGCGGGCCCTCTTCGGGTTCCCCTTCTTCACCAGGAACACGATGGTCGAGGTGTAGGGGCTGGAGTTGTCGGGCAGACGCGACTGCCAGTTGGGCGCGATCAGGCCGTGATCGGCAAGCGCGTCGATGTCATAGGCGAGCGCGAGCGTCACGACATCGGCCTGCAGGCCGTCGAGCACCGACCGCGATTGCGCGCCCGAGCCGCCGTGACTCTGGTCAATCACCAGGGTCTGGCCGGTGCGCTTCTTCCAGAAGTCGACGTAGGCGGCGTCGATGGCCTTGTAGAGCTCCCGGGTCGGGTCGTAGCTCACGTTCAGCAGACGGACGGTCCCGGCCGCTTCGGCCGCTCGGCTCCGCGAGGCGATGACTGCCGGGGCGGCGAGCGCCAAGCCGCCCAGCGCGGCGGTCAGCAGTCCGCGGCGGGACGCCAGGGTCGGGTCGTCGGTCATCGGGACCTCCTTCGATCGGCGCGTACAGCCACGGTCGATCGGCGGCGACCTCTAGTATGAAATCATACTAAAGCGATAGATATTTTCTGGTATGACCGGCAGGCCGCCTGACGGCGACCGTTCTCGATCAGCGCGGCGCCATGCGGATCGCGCCGTCGAGGCGCACGTCCTCGCCGTTGAAATAGCCATTGGTGATCATGGTCAGCGCCAGCTGGGCGTATTCCTCAGCCTTGCCCAGGCGCTTGGGGAAGGGCACCGACGCAGCCAGCGCCTCGCGCACATTGACCGGCGCGCCCATCATCAGGGGCGTATCGAAGATGCCCGGCAGGATGGTGTTGACCCGGATACCCTCGCTCATGAGGTCTCGGGCGATCGGCAGGGTCATGCCCACGACCCCGCCCTTGGAAGCTGAATAGGCGGCCTGGCCCATCTGGCCGTCCTCGGCGGCGACCGAGGCGGTGTTGACGATGGCCCCGCGCTCGCCGTCTTCTTGCGGCTCGAGGGTCAGCATGCCAGCGGCGCTCTTGGCGATGCAGCGGAAGGTGCCGACCAGATTGATCTGGATGATCAGGTCGAAGTGGGCCAGCGGGAAGTGCTTGATCTCGCCGGTGTTGCGGTCGCGGCCGGCCGTTTTGGCGGCGTTGCCGGTGCCGGCGCAATTGACCAGGATCCGCTCCTGGCCATGGGCGGCGCGAGCCTTGGCGAAGGCGGCGTCGACCTCCTCGTCCGAGGTCACGTTGCATCGGCAGTAGACGCCGCCGATGTCCTTGGCGACGGTTTCGCCCTTGGCCTCGTTCATGTCGAAGATGGCGACCTTCACGCCTTGGGCCGCCAGGGCGCGGGACGTGGCTTCGCCGAGGCCGGAGGCCCCGCCGGTGACGACCGCCGCGACGGAGGAATCGAGCTTCATGGTGGGGTTCCCTGCTTTCCCGAAAAAGACTTCTCGGCCGGGGTGTAGCCCCGCCGCCGCTCCGCAGGAAGCCTCACCCCGCGTCAATTCAGGCGAGGCGCTGCGACCAGGCGTCGAGGTCGGGCTGCAGGCCGATATAGGCGAGCCCCGAAGCGATCGAGACAAGCTCTCCGCCGCCTTCCAGCTTTTCCGGTCCGAACCGGCGTGCGAACAGGTTCCGCACCGCGGGCACGAACGACGAGCCGCCGGTGAGGAACACGCGGTCGATCTGGCCGGGCGCCAGGCCCGCGCGCTCCAGAGTCTGGTCGAGCGCGCCCTCGATGGCGGCGAGTTCGGGGGCGATCCAGCCTTCGAACTCGGCCCGCGACACTTCCTTTTCGAGTCGCACCGAACCGGCCTCAAAGAGGAAGTTTGCTGTCTCGGCCGCGGACAGCGCCTGCTTCAGGCGCGAGACCGACTGGTAGAGGCGATAGCCATGGTTGTCGTCGAGGACTTCCACGAGGCGGGCGATCTTGTCTGGCTCCAGAGCCTCGCGCCGCAGGCGCCGGATATCGCGCATGTCGCGCGAGGCGCGCAGCAGGGCGAGCTGCTCCCAGCGCGCGAACGCGGCGAAGTAGCGATTGGGAGTGGGCAGGACGTGGTCGAAGGCGCGATAGCTCGATCCCTTGCCGAGCTCGGGTGAGACCAGGGCGTCGATGATCCGATAGTCGAAGGCGTCGCCGGCGACACCCACGCCCGCATTGGCGAGGGCCTCGGCGCGGATCTCGCCGCCGGCGCGGGTAAAGCGGGCGATGGAGAAGTCGGTGGTGCCGCCGCCGAAGTCGCCGACCAGGACCACGGCGTCGGCGGTCAGGTTGCGGGCGAAGAAGAACGCGGCCGCCACGGGTTCGTAGGCGTAACGCACCTCGCTGAACCCCAGGCGCTCGAACGCGGCTTGATAACGCTGGAGCGCCAGCGCGGTGTCCGGACTGGCGCCGGCGAACTCGACCGGCCGGCCGACGATGGCGATCGGCGGCATGTCGGCCAGCGCGCCCGGAGCATGGGCCCGCAGCCGCAGCATGAAGGCAGACAGCATGTCCTCGAAGGCGTAGCGGCGGCCCAGGATGCGGGTTTCCTGGAAGAGCGGGCTGGCCGCATAGCTCTTGAACGACTGGATGAGGCGTGTCTCGAGCGGCTCCTCGACATAGGCTTCGATCGCCCACGGGCCGGCCTCGATGACCCGCCGGCTGGCGTCGTCAGGATCGGGGTGAAAGCTCAGCGCCGAGCGGAAGGCGACGATGTCCTCGTCCTCGGCGGCGAAGGTCACCAGCTCGGCCAGGCCGTCCGCTCCGATCTGGGAGAGCACCGTGTTGGTGGTGCCGAAATCGACGCCGATCGCGCGCGCAGGCGCCATGGCTCCCTCCCCTTCCGAATTTTTTCGGTCATGCCCCCGCCGGCCGGACGCGGGGCGGCGTAAAAGGCTCAGCCGTCGGCGGGAGTCAAGAGCGGGTCAGACGAGGCGCCCGGTCTCGGTGAGCGGGCTCTCAAACGCCGCCATCTGGGCCAGGGTCAGTATCTTGGAGACCGACGCCGACAGGTGACAGATCTGCACCGGCCTGGAGAGGCCGACCAGGATCGGGCCGACCACGGTCGCCCCGCCGAGCGCCTGGACCAGCTTGGTGGAGATCGAGGCCGAGTGGATGGCCGGCATGATCAGCACATTGGCCTCGTCGGTCAGGCGCATGAACGGATAGGCGCCAGACGACCTGGGATCGAGCGCCAGCTCGGGCGGCATCTCGCCTTCGTACTCAAAGTCGATATCGCCACGCGCGTCGAGCAAGGCCACGGCCTTGCGCACGCGGCTGGAGCGGTCGCCGGGGGGATTGCCGAAGGTCGAGTAGGACATGAAGGCCACGCGCGGCGTGAAGCCGAGGCCCCGCACGGTGCGGGCGGCCTGAATGGAGATCTCCACCAGATCCTCCGGCTCGGGCATCTCGGTGACGGCGGTGTCGGCGATGAACAGGGTCTTGCCCTTGGCCAGCACCACGGAGATCCCCTGCACCCGGCCGCGCGGCGCGGGGTCGATCACCCGCAACACCTCGTCGAGCGCTTGGTCGTAGTTGCGGGTCACGCCGGTCACGAGGCCATCAGCGTAGCCCAGCGCGACCATCGAGGCGGCGAAGGAATTGCGGTCCTGATTGATCAGCCGCGCGACGTCGCGCTTCAGATAGCCGCTGCGCTGCAGGCGCTTGTAGAGAAACTCGACGAACTCGGTGTTGTGCTTCGAGACACGGGCGTTGATCACCTCCAGCTTGGCTTCGGCCGGATCGAGGCCCGCCAGGCGCATGTTCTCGGCCACCAGATCCTCGCGGCCGACCAGCACGGCCTGGCCCAATCCCTGGCTCTGAAAGGCGTAGGCGGCGCGGATCACCGACGGCTCCTCGCCCTCGGCGAAGACGATGCGTTTGGCCGGACCCGAGAGCACGGCGCCGGAAATCTTCTGCAGAAAGCCCGCGGCCGGGTCGAGGCGACGCGCCAGACTGGAGCGGTAGGCGTCCATGTCGGGGATCGGGCGGCGGGCGACGCCGGTGTCCATGGCCGCCTGGGCGACGAACGGCGGGATGTAGTGGATCAGCCGCGGATCGAAAGGCGTCGGAATGATGTAGTCCGGGCCGAACTTGAGCTGCTTGCCGTGATAGGCGGCGGCGACCTCGTCCGGCACGTCCTCGCGCGCCAGCGCCGCCAGCGCCCGGGCGCAGGCGATCTTCATCTCCATGTTGACCCGCCGAGCGCGCACGTCGAGGGCGCCGCGGAAGATGTAGGGGAAGCCCAGGACGTTGTTGACCTGGTTGGGATAGTCCGACCGGCCGGTGGCGACGATCGCGTCAGGCCGCACGGCCAGCACTTCGGCCGGCGCAATCTCCGGATCGGGATTGGCCATGGCGAAGATGATCGGGCGCTGGGCCATCGAGGCCACCATCTCGCGGCTGACGATGTCCTTTGCCGAGAGGCCGAAGAACACGTCCGCGCCCTTCATGGCGTCGGCCAGGGTGCGGGCGTCGGTATCCACCGCGTGAGCCGACTTCCACTGGTTCATCTTCTCGGTGCGGCCGCGATAGATGACGCCGGTGTTGTCGACCGCGATGCAGTTCTCCGGCTTCACCCCCATGGCCTTGACCAGTTCGAGGGTGGCGATGCCCGCCGCGCCGGCGCCGCACAGCACCAGCTTGATCTCGCCCAGCTCGCGCCCGGTGATGTGGCAGGCGTTGATCAGCCCCGCCGCCGAGATGATCGCCGTGCCGTGCTGGTCGTCGTGGAACACCGGGATATCGAGCAGTTCCTGCAGCTCGGTCTCGATGCGGAAGCATTCCGGGCTCTTGATGTCCTCGAGATTGATCCCGCCGAAGGTCACGCCGATGTTCTTGACCACGGTGATGATCTCGTCCGGGTCGCGGGATAGGACCTCGATGTCGATGGAATCGACGTCGGCGAAGCGCTTGAAGAGGACGGACTTGCCTTCCATCACCGGCTTGGCGGCCAGTGCGCCCAGGTCGCCTAGGCCGAGGATCGCCGTGCCGTTAGAGATCACGGCCACCAGATTGCCCTTGGAGGTGTAGTCGTAGGCGAGGTCGGGATCGCCGGCGATGGCCAGGACCGGCACGGCCACGCCGGGCGAATAGGCCAGCGACAGATCGCGCTGCGTCGCCATGGGCTTGGTGGCCGCGATGGCGACCTTGCCGGGCGTCGGATACTTGTGGAACGCCAGCGCTTCTTCATCGGTGAAACTGCGCTTGTCGGCGTCGTCCATGAGTGCGTTCGATCCTGAGGAGGGCCGCCGAAACGGCGGGCTCGCACCCTAGCCGCAGCAACTATTGGCGACAACCAAACCCACGCGGCGGACTTGACCGCGCCCGGGTGCGAGGCGACAGACGGCGTCAGGTCTCAAGCGGAGCGCCCGTGCCATCCCATCGAGCTGAGAGCCTCAGGCTGGGTGTCACCGGCGCGCGCGGGCACATGGGTCGCGCGGTCCTGGCGCTCATCGAGACGCGGGCGGACGTGGAGCTGGCGACGGCCTTCGACCGCGACGAGTCCAGCGCCGAAGCTTTGGCGACGAGCGACGCGATCGTCGATTTCTCGACCCCGGAGGCCTCCCTGGCCCTGGCGCGAGCGGCCGCCGCGCGCGGCGGGCCGGCGCTCGTCATCGGCTCGACCGGATTCACAGCCGAACAGGACGGCGCCATCGCCCTGGCGGCGCGGTCCGTCGCCATCGTCAAGTCCGGCAACTTCTCCCTCGGCGTCAACCTGATGGCCGCGCTCGTGGAACAGGCGGCGAGGGCCCTGCCGGCGTCCGAGTGGGACATCGAGATCGTCGAGGCGCACCATCGGCGCAAGACCGATGCGCCTTCGGGCACCGCCCTCCTGCTGGGCCAGGGGGCGGCGCGCGGACGCGACACTCAACTGGACGAGGTCGCCGTGCGTGGCCGTGACGGCCTGACGGGCGCCAGGCCGACGGGCGCCATCGGCTTCGCCGCGCTACGCGGCGGCGGGATCGTCGGCGAGCACAGCGTGATCCTGGCCGCCGAGGATGAGATCCTCACCTTCTCCCACTCGGCCCGCGACCGCAGCCTGTTCGCGCGCGGGGCGATCGCGGCCGCTCTGTGGGTCAAGGGAAAGCCGCCCGGCCTCTACGACATGCGTGCCGTGCTGGGCTTTAGCTAGCCGGCGCCGGTCGACCCGAAGCCGCCGGCGCCGCGCGCCGTTTCGTCGAGATTGTCGACTTCCGCCCAAACGGCCTGGATGACGGGTGCCACCACGAGCTGGGCGATGCGGTCGCCGCGGCGGACAGTCACCGTATCGGCGCCATGGTTGATCAGGATCACCTTCACCTCGCCGCGATAGTCGGAATCGATCGTGCCGGGCGTGTTCAGCGTGGTGACGCCGTCGCGCAGGGCGAAGCCCGATCTCGGCCGCACCTGGCCCTCGAATCCCGGCGGCAGGGCCATGGCCAGGCCCGTGGGGACGGCCGCCCGCGCGCCTGGCGCCAGGATCATCGGCGCGTCGACGGCGGCGCGCAGGTCCATGCCGGCGGCGCCGGCGCTCTCGTAGGCTGGCAAGGGCAGATCGGCGCCATGCGCCAGCCGCACCACCGCGATCGTCGGCCTCACGCCAGGGCCCCGGCGATGCGCAGGGCCAGGCGCCGCGCCACCTCAGCCTTGGAGGCCCGCTCCCAGCGCTCGGCGCCGGCGGCGTCGATCACCAGCACTTCGTTCTCGTCGCCGCCCATGATCGCGTCCTGGCTGACGTCGTTGGCCACGATCCAGTCGCAGCCCTTGCGCGCCAGCTTGGCCCGGGCGTGCGCCTCCAGGTCGCTGGTCTCGGCGGCGAAACCCACCACCAGCCTGGGCCGCAGCGGTCCGGCCGCGGCGAGCGTCGCCAGGATGTCGGGGTTTTCCACCAGATGCACCTTGGGCGGCCCGTCGCGGCTCTTCTTCAGCTTGACGCCGAACACCGTGTCCGGCCGCCAGTCTGAGACGGCGGCGACGAACACGGCGGCGTCGGCCGGCAGCGCCGCCTGGCTGGCGGCCAGCATCTCGGCCGCCGTCTCGACGTCGCGGCGATCGACGCCCGGCGGCTGGGCCAGCGCGGTCGGCCCGCTCACCAGGGTCACCCGCGCGCCGAGGTCGGCCAGGCTGGCGGCGATGGCGTAGCCCTGCTTGCCGCTCGAACGATTGGTCAGCACGCGCACCGGATCGAGTGGCTCGAGGGTGGGACCGGCCGTGACCAGGACATGCTTGCCGGCCAGAGGACGGGCGGCGGGATCGAGCGCCGCCAGGATGGCCTCCAGGATCCCCTCCGGCTCGGCCATCCGGCCCGGGCCGAACTCTCCGCACGCCATGGCGCCGTCGTCGGGACCGACAATGGCGACGCCGTCGGCCTTCAGCGTGAACAGGTTCCGCTGGGTGGCCGGATGCAGCCACATGCGCACGTTCATCGCCGGGGCCATCAGCACCGGCTTGTCGGTGGCCAGAAGAGCGGTGGAGGCGAGATCGTCGGCGAGGCCGTGGGCCGCCTTGGCCATCAGGTTCGCCGTCGCTGGCGCCACGACCACCAGGTCCGCGGACCGCGACAGCTCGATGTGCCCCATCTCGGCCTCGTCATCGAGACTGAAAAGGTCGGTGCGGGTCTGGTTCTCGGCGAGCGCTGACAGCGATAGCGGGGTGACAAATTGCGCGCCCGCGGCGGTCAGAACCGGGCTCACCGCGACGCCGGCCTTGCGCAGCAGGCGGGTGAGCTCCAGCGCCTTGTAAGCCGCGATACCGCCGCCCACGATCAACAGCACGCGCTTTCCGTTCACAGCCGGGCCGCCCTCGTTCAATGCGCCGCGCTCTTAGCCTGAAAGGAGGGTACTGGACAAAGCTTCAGGCGATTGTCCCCTACTTGACTGGTGGAGACAAAACGTCTCTATTCCAGAAAAATTATTCCTATGAGGATTCGAGTGAGGAGCCGCGAAGGCTTAGCTTGGGCGCTCAGAGTCGCGGGAGCGCGCACGCATGGCTAGAAAGACACAGATCGCCGCACCGCCGCCGGTGGACCGAATTAACGTCCCGCAAGTCGCCAGTGGCGCCGCTCTTAGCCTCGGAAGCCTTGGTGGAAGAGCTTTGGCGTGGGCTGAACACGCAGATTTCCTCGTGACCATGGCCGGCACACAGTTTCAATTTGCTTTCTACAACTGGTCGGCGTGGATTTGGCTCGTCTTTGCTGCAATCGGGCTTATATTTGTCGTCAAAGGACTTCAAAAACGCCCACAAGAAGCCAAGCCACTTACGTGGCTGACTGTAGGATCATTCTCGCTGACGGCGTTTATATTAGGGTGCGTTATAACCATCCCATCAACGTCCAGTTTTCCGCGCGTGCTACTTAGCAACAATATTGATGGTGAATGCGCTGGGACTGTAGATGGACAAAAGTTAGAGATGTTTGCCGATAAATATAAGGTAGCTATAGCATGTGTGGTTTTGGACCCAAAAATAGATCCGCTTAGGAATAATAATGTGGTGGTTAGTGAAGAATTTTCTATCACCCCGGAGCCGATTACGATTGATTCTGGCCAAAAAATTGCGCCATCTGTAAATGGAATACCGATTGGCCAGCCTATACCAGCCGGTCAATCGGTATTGGCTGTCAATGACAGCAAAAAAACCAAGCGACTTAATATTATGCTGAAAGCGGAGGTGGGCACATTTGTAATTCTGCTCCCGAACGACGTATCGAAGGATAAAATTAAGACGTTATTGCAGGTGCAGCAATTAAACGGAAAGATAGTTGATTCAAGGTATTTCAAATGACTTTAACACGCCCTAATCGCCGCTCCGAAAATGTCGTCGTTCAGACGGTTGTTATACCGGAACTCGAACTCGGCGACATAGAGCGGAAGATACTTGGTGCTGGCGCGATGGAACGTGCCGACCATGCCGCGCTTCAGGATCGACCAGAAGCCTTCGATGGTTTGAGTGTGGACGGCGCCGACGACGTATTGCCCTTTGTTGTGATTGACCGAGCGGTGGAAGTATTTCCGCTTCAGGGGGCCGTAAGCCGGAAACTCGTCCGTGCAGATCATGCTCACCTTGTCGGAAATGGCTTCTTCCACAAAGCTCTTGATGGTCGCGCTATCGACGCGCTGGATCACGCGGGCCACGACGTTGCCTTTCCGCTCCACGGCGCCGATCACGATATCCTTCTTGAGACCCCGGCCGTGGCTCTTGTCCTTCTTGTCGGCATGGCGGTTGTCGTTCTTCCCGCCGATGTAGGCTTCGTCCATTTCGACAACGCCCATGAGCCGCTGGAACCGCTCGTCAGCCAGCCCAGCGCGGACGCGGTGGCACATGTAATGGGCGGTCTTGTAGGACCCGAAGCCCATGTAGCGTTGGACCTGAAGCGCACTGATGCCCTTCTTGCTGGTGAGCATCAGGTGAATGACCTTGAACCAGACCATGAGGGGCTTGTTCGTGTTCTCGAAGATGGTCCCAGTGAGGTGCGAGAACCGATAGCCGCTGTTGGGCGCGCAGTCGTAGCACTGCCATTTCCAAGCCATCGTCTGCATGGCGAAGGCCCGCGCCGAGCCGCAGCGAGGGCAGTGAACCCCGTCCGGCCAGCGGTGAGAGACCAGGTAGGCGATGCACGCATCTTCGGACGGGAAAAGCCGCTCGAACTGCGGGACTGTCATCTGGTGGATACGGGCCATCGAAATAAATTCCCTTTGAACGAGGACATAATGGCATATCCGTCTCTACCAGTCAAGTTCGGGATAATCGCCAAGCTTCAATTCTGTTCTTTCTTTGTTCCAATACCAGTGTCACAGCGTTCATCCTCAACGCCTCATCCGGGGGAAGATCATGAAAATTGTACTCATTGTCGGTATTATGGCGCAGACGCCACAAGACTAACCCCCTGATTCCCACCATCTTTCGAAGATGGCTGAGAACCAACTGATGCGCGGGCTCATGCCGCCAGCGCCGCCACCTCCATGGCGAGCGTTGCCGGGTCCCTGAAGACCAACGCCGAGCAAATCGTAAAAACCGTGGCCATAAACGAGGGCATAGCCAAGCAACAAGGGAAGCTCGGCGAGGCGAACCTGCGCGCCTATGTATCTGTCCTGATTGGGCCAGTAACACCGCAGATGGGACAGGGTGTTAACTTCGCCGCCTACCCTGTTCTTGTTAACACTGGCCACACCAACGCGATGAATTTGAAATACCGAATTGGGATTGGTGTTCTGTCTGGGCGACTTCACGACCGACATAGATTCGCGTTGCCCCCGGAGACTGGCGGTAGTTCCATTCTCCCTCCGCAAGATAGGAGAACGATGACTGCCATAATGACACAAATAATAGACGACTCGCTTGTGCCGATCGTCAAAAGTGGCATTGGTGGGGCGCTGTATGTATGGGGCGTCGTGATATATGACGATATCTTTAAGAAGAGACGAAAGACCACTTTCTTGCAGAGATATTACTGGAACAGTCTTGGCGACTTCGATATTCACTGGAACCGGATCGAGTCTCCCCAAGGCCAATACTTGGCTCGCCACAACAAGGCCAACTAGCCCTGACAGAGCGCCCCAAAGGGCGCGGCGAGGTCGTGGCTCCTCACACGAATCCTGACTGTCGGGCTGCCCGCTGCTAGTGGTTCAAATCTAACACTTGAGTCCTGAG
>Ga0302314_10003169_pt1 | contig 30424 bp, 33 predicted proteins | sample III_Palsa_N2_3_FD_200533 | JGI IMG/M metagenome (GOLD analysis project Ga0302314, IMG submission 200533) | Peat permafrost microbial communities from Stordalen Mire near Abisko, Sweden - III_Palsa_N2_3 | ecosystem: Environmental > Terrestrial > Soil > Palsa > Peat permafrost | place: Sweden... | reverse complement strand
CCCATCGCGCAGGTCGACCTGCGCGATGGGATCGTGCAACTCTGAAACTGTCACCTATGTCCTCGAACGGGTGTTACCCATCTCTCCGGTCCGAACACCCCAGGGGCGGAGAGGTGAAGAATATGGCGAACGAATGTCCGCAATGGGACGACCTAAAAACCGAGCTGCGTGACCTACAAGGCTCGAATCCAGACGTGAGGCCAGCCAAGCGCCAGGGGGCCCCTTCCCGGCGTCGCTGACTGAAACCGAAGCGGTACCCGATGAAACCTTTTAACGGGTGACAGGTCCTCTCAATCGGCGGAACACTCCGCAGCGGTAGCTTTCCCGCGGCGATGGCGATGTATCCACCATGAAGTCTCGGTTTTTTGCCTGCGCCCTCGCGCTGATCGCGGCCGGTACCGCCATGGCCCAGGACAGCCCGCCCGACGGCGGCGTGGCGGGCGGACCGCCCGGCGGCGGTCATCGTCGCGGCGGCAACAAAGGCGACACCGGCGGTGACAAGCCGCCGAAGCCGCCGGCCCCGGAGGCCGTCGCACTCGATCACACCGCCTACGAGGCAGCCTGGACGCAATGCCATCTGAACGTCGATCTGATGCGCCGCCTCACCTGCTACGAGCGGCTACATGATGATCAGGAGGCGGCGCTGAAGGCCCATGGCGGTCCACCGCCGCGTTAGGCGACAAAGCCGCCCGCCCTACACCGACGCATTCTCGCGGAACGGCTTCATCTGGGCTGCCAGGGCGCGGCCGAAGGCCGGGCGGGCCTCGCCGCGCTGGCGGTAGGCGTCGAGGTTGGCAAAGCGGGCGAGCGTGCCGCATTCGACCAGCTCGCGCAGCACGGTCACCATGATCAGGTCCCCGGCGGTGAAGCGGCCGTCGACCAGATAGTCCTTGTCGCCCAGCCACTCGCTGAACGACGACAGCCGCTGGTCGAGGGCGGCCTTGACCTGGTTCGTCCAGGCCGCGCCGGCGTCGGGCCCCAGCTGGTTCTGGTTCTGCGCGAACGGTTCGATCGAGTTGAGCGCCGCGATCACCCAGGTCGTCACCTGCGCCTGAGCCACCGGGTCGCGGGGAGCCAGCGCTTCGGATTTGGCGGCGATATGCAGCACGATGGCGCCGGATTCGAACAGCTCGACCTCACCGTCGCGATAGGCCGGCACCTGGCCGAACGGCTGCCATTGCCGATAGGCCGGCGTCTTCGGTTCCCGCGCGTCGAGCAGGGTCGCCTCATAGGGCAAGCCCGCCTCTTCCAGCGCCCAGCGCACGCGCAGATCGCGGACATAGCCCTGGGCAAAGGCCGGCACCCAACTGTAGGCCGATATTTCGATGGTCATGAGGTCGTCTCCTGGCGATCGCACAAGGCCGGTGGCGCAACACCCGGCCGGGGTGAAGAGAGAGTCGTGAGATCGCGCCTGAGCCGCGCCGGATCGGCGCCCGCCAGCTCCGCCTCCAAGGTGCCATGCTCGCGGATCCAGATCGGCATCGCGGCCGCCAGGCGAGCGCGCCCGCCCTCGGTCAGGATGATGCGGCGGACCCGGCGGTCGGCCGGATCGATCGCCACCTCGGCCCAGCCACGGCGGACCATCGGTTTCAGCGCCGCGGTCAAGGTCGTGCGGTCCGCGCCCAACAGCGCCGCGACCTCGCCGATCTGCGGCGGATGCGGCCGGTTCAATCCCATCAGAAACGAGAATTGCTCGTTGGTGAGCCCGGCCGGCCGCAACGCCTCGTCGAACCGCCGCGCCAGCGCCCGCGCCGCCCGTTGGGCATGCAGGCACAGGCACGTGTCGCGGACATGCAGGGTCGTCTGGTACGGCAGGATCGAAAGCTCGGTCATGGCTCATTAGGTTGATATCAACCTGATGAGTCAAGCATTGGCCGCTCACTCGGTTTCCGTCCCCGGTAAACTTTCGACGGTACCGAGCCAACCCGGCGCCGACCGGCACCAGATCCGGCGCCTGGGTGCTAGTTGATCGCGCTGGCGGATGCTGCCCCAGCGGATGCCCCAGCTCTGGGCCTCCGCGTCCTCGCCGGTCGTGAACAGCGGCGAGCCGCATTCCGGACAGAAGAACTGCAGCCGCTTGCGGCCATTGTCGCCGGTCTTGGTATAGAGCTTCGGCTGATTGCCGATGATCCGGATATCGGCCTTGGCCGCGTGCACGGTGACGCGAAAGGCCGAGCCGGTCAGTGCCTGGCAATCGGTGCAATGGCAGATCGAGACCTGTTCCGGGTCGATCTCCGCCTCATAGGCCACATGGCCGCAATGACATTGACCGTCAATCTTCATGACGACCGCCGCCGCCAGATCGGCGGATAGTCGATGACCACGCCGTCGCCATCGACGGTCAGTTCGGCCTTGAAGTCGCTGGACAGGCTGCGATAGCGGAACCGGTCCGGCGCCAATTGGGTGTAGTCCTGCGCCGCCGGTTCGACCGTAAGGTCCGGCAGGGCGATATAGGCCACCCGGATCGCCTGCGGCTCGCCCGTCTGGAAGCGGAGCCGTCGGATCGGCAGGCTGTTGGTGAAGGGTGTGACCATGATGTCGATGTCGGTCGCCCCCGCCAGATCCGGCCCCGCCTGGCCGTCAACGCTCCAGGCGCCGTCCGCCGCCCGGGCGAGATCGAGCGTCTGGTCCGCCCCTGCCGTGAGATGCGCGCGCCGGAACCGCCAATCGCCATCCAACTCGACCCGGTAAGTGACCCGGAGCGGTGCCGGTCCGAGTTGGACCAGCACCAGCCCTTCGGCGGTGACGGCGGTCGGGCCGATCTGGAGCGACAGATGCTCCAGACCCGGCCGATCCAGCCATTCCCAGACGATATCCCTGGCCATCGATCACTCCGGCCGGCTGCAATAGGCCTCGATCCTATAGCCATCCGGATCGATCGCGAAGGCGGCGTAGTAATTGTCGCCATAGTGCGCCCGCAGGCCCGGACCGCCATTGTCCTGGCCGCCATTGGCCAGCGCCGCCGCATGGAACGCATCGACCGCGGCCCGCGTCGGCGCCTTGAAGCAGAAATGCATGCGCGAACCCGTATGGGCCGGCACCGGATGATCGGTCGCGGCGATGACGAACACGCAGTCGGCGCCGCCGTAGCTGAATTCGCTCTCGTCGCCCTGGCGCATCGGATAGCCCAGCGCCGGCAAGGCGGCATCGTAGAAGCGGCGCGCAGCCGGCAAATGGCGAACGCCGATGGAGATATGGTCGAACATGGGATTTGCCTCGATCTCTTGGGGTTGGTCCCCGGAGATTAGGCCCGCCAAACTGACAGCATCGTGTCAGGTATGGTCTGATATTTTTGAGCTCAACGCTGATCGACACGGATAGGCTTTGTCACATGACCCGGATCGAACGCGCTTTTGCCATTCTGCTGCTGTTGAGCGACGGCAGCCTGGTGACAGCGACCGACCTCGCCCAAAAGTTCGAGGTCTCGGTCCGCACGATCTATCGCGATATCGAGATGCTGAGCGAAACCGGCGTGCCGGTCTATGCCGAGCGCGGTGCCCAGGGCGGCTATCGCCTGCTCGACGGCTATTTCCTGCCGCCGGTCAGCTTCACCCGGGCCGAGACGGTGGCGATGCTGCTGAGCCTGGCGCTGGCGCGCGGGCTGAAAGTGCCGCCGTTCGCGGCCGAGCTGGAAAGCGCCGAACGCAAGCTGGTCGCGGCCCTGCCCCAGCGCCTGAAGCCGCTGCTGACTGAGACCCGCCGCCTGGTCGGGTTCGAGCGGCCGGCCGAAGATGCGTTCCATCCGGAATGGCCCGAGGCCGACGCCGGCACGCCCGCCGCCGACCTGGCCGAGGCGCGCGCGGTCGAGACCTTCCTGAAGGCCGTGCTGGACGGCACCCGCGTCCGTTTCGCCTATCGCACGCCCTATGGCCGGCCCGGCACCGCGATCGAGGCGCAGCCGCAGGGCCTGCTCTGGGATCGCGACCGCTGGTACCTGATCGGGCTGAAGCTCGACGCGCCGGACCAGGCCCAGCGCTTCTGGCGCGCCGACCGGGTCGCCGAGATCGAGCCCTCGACCTTCCACAGTCCCGCGACCGCGTTCGATGTCCGCCAGCATCTGGGCCGGCGCTGGCTGGGGGCGGCGATGGCGTCCTGGAACCGCAGCGCGCCGGTGCGCATCCGCATGACACTGCGCCAGGCCGATCGCCTGCGCGCCGACTGGTATTTCCGCTACGCCGACTACGAAGCGGACGGCGACACGCACCTGATCATGAGCTATGGCGAGGGCGACAGCACGCTCGCGTTCGAACTGGTGCGCTGGCTGGGGCCCGAAGCGGAGCTGCTGTCGCCGGTCGACTGGCGCGCAGCACTCAAGGACGAGCTGCTGGCCATGGCCGAGCAGCTCACCTAGTTCAGCAATTCGGCTTCGGAAGCGCCTGAATTTCCTTGAGCTTTGCCTTGATGACATAATCGCCGTAATCGATCGTCATCTCGCTCGACACGCCATTGTCCATGAGGCGCATGCCCAGCTCGTAATCCGGGTTCTCGTCCTTGCTCGATTCCGGGAAGAACGCCATGCGCACGTTCCAGGACGGGCGGTCGATCAGCGGCGACTTCACCTCGGTGCTGGCCGGATGGGCCTTGGCGTCGATCTTGGGGCCGAGCACCGCGCTGATATCGACCGCACCATCGACCGAGGAACCGTCGAACACGTCGGCGGACAGGTAATGCTCGCCGTCCTGGGCCTTGCGGATCAGCATCAGCGTATGCGCGGTCGGGAACAAAGCGCCGGCCGGCAGGTCGAAATTCTGGTCCTTGGGCCGTGAGAACACGGCACCGCCCGCCCCTTTGGCGCCCTTGAACCCGGCATCGCCCTTGATGTCCTCGTCCGGCTGGCCGTTGCGGGTACGCCGTTCGTTGAAGCGATAGGACTTGCCGTCCTTGCTTTCCCAGGTGACGAAGTTCGAATCGATATCGACCGGCTGGTCCTGCTCGTATTGCATGCTGAGCTTGTAGCGCTGCTCGATGGTCCAGCCGTCGCAGCTTTCGCCCCATTGATAGGCCAGCGTGCCGGTGGCGCCGACCACGCCGCTGTTCGGCTTGGCGCTTTCCAGGCTCATCTCGTAGAGCGCCCGGTGCGGCTGCACCTCGATCGCCGATTTCGCCGGCGGCGCCGCGACCGCGGACCCGAGGCCGAGCGCCAGCGCCGTCGAGATCAGGGCTACCCGCCGCATCGTGGTGTTGCTCATGCTGTTTCGACGCTTTCCCACATTGCCATCCGATTACAGTGGCAGCAGGGACGGTCCCGGCGCAATCACCGAAACCGCCCGGCCGCTTGCGGCGGATAGACGCCTGGAACGAACGTCCAGGCTGCCGAAACCGATCCTCAGTTCGACTTGACCGGCTTGTTCGGCGGCAGGTTGAGCTGGATATGCAGCTCCTTCAGCCGCGCCGGCGGCACGGGCGACGGCGCCTGCATCAGCAGATCCTGGGCCTGCTGATTGAGCGGGAACGCCATGACCTCGCGGATATTGGGCGTATCGGCCAGCAGCATGACGATGCGGTCGATGCCGGGGGCCGAGCCGCCATGGGGCGGGGCGCCGAACTTGAACGCGTTCAGCATGCCGCCGAAGCGCGCCTCGACCTCGGACGCCGGATAGCCTGCGATCTCGAACGCCTTGTACATGATGTCCGGGCGATGGTTGCGGATCGCGCCCGACGACAGCTCGATGCCGTTGCAGACGATGTCGTACTGAAACGCGTTGATCGTCAGCGGGTCCTGGGTCTGGAGCGCTTCCAGGCCGCCTTGCGGCATCGAGAACGGGTTGTGGCTGAACTCGATCTGGTTCGTATCCTCGTTCAGCTCGTACATCGGGAAATCGACGACCCAGCAGAACTTGAAGATGCCGGTCTCGCAGATGCCCAGCTCCTGGCCGATCTTCATGCGCGTCGCACCGGCGAGCTTGGTCGCCGGGCCCTTGGCGTCGGACACGAAGAACACAGAGTCGCCATCGGCGGCACCGGTGATCTCCTTGAGCTTGGCCAGGCGCGTCTCGTCCAGAAACTTGGCGATCGGGCCCTTGGCGGCGCCGTCGGCGAAGGTCACATAGCCCAGGCCCTTTGCGCCCTGCTCCTGCGCCCAGCCATTGAGCTTGTCGAAGAAGCTGCGCGGACGGTCGGCGGCCATCGGCGCGCGGATGCCGCGCACGACATTGCCCTTTTCGATCGCACCGGCGAAGACCGCGAAGTCGGAGCCGCGGAACACGTCGGCGACATCGGTGATGACCAGCGGATTGCGCAGATCCGGCTTGTCGGAGCCGTATTTCATCAGCGCGTCGGCATAGGCGATGCGCGGGAACGGCCATTCCGTCACGGCCTTGCCGTTCGAGAACTCCTGGAACACGCCGCCCAGCACCGGCTCGATCGCGGCGAACACGTCTTCCTGGGTCACGAACGACATCTCGAAATCGAGCTGGTAGAACTCGCCCGGCGAGCGGTCGGCGCGCGCATCCTCGTCGCGGAAGCAAGGAGCGATCTGGAAGTAGCGATCGAAGCCCGCGACCATCAGCAGCTGCTTGAACTGCTGCGGCGCCTGGGGCAGTGCGTAGAACTGGCCCGGATGCAGACGGCTCGGCACCAGGAAGTCGCGCGCGCCCTCGGGCGAGGACGAGGTCAGGATCGGCGTCTGGAACTCGGTGAAGCCCTGATCGATCATGCGGCGGCGGATCGACGAGATGACGCGCGAGCGCAGCAGGACGTTGGCATGCATCGCCTCGCGGCGCAGGTCCAGAAAGCGGTACTTGAGCCGCATCTCTTCCGGATATTCCGCATCGGTATTGACCGGGAACGGCAACGGCTCGGCTTCGGTCTGCAGGATGAATTCGGCGACCTGGATTTCGATCTCGCCGGTAGCGAGGCCGGCGTTGACCGTCTCGGCGACACGCGCCACGACCGGGCCGGTAACCGTGATGACGCTTTCCAGCTTCAGCGCGTTGACGGCGGCGAACACGGCGCTGCCACTGTCGACCACGACCTGGGTGATGCCGTAATTATCGCGCATATCGACGAACAGCAGCTGGCCATGATCGCGCTTGCGGTGCACCCAACCGCTGAGCCGCACGGTCTTGCCGGCATCGCTCAGCTTCAACTCACCACAAGTATGGGTCCGGTAGGCGTGCATGGTCGGGGCCTTCTGATCACGAGAGCCGCAGGCGTGCGGCCCTAAAAAATGGGCATGGCAACGCGGGCGTTGCCGCCGGTGCCTTGAAGCGGCGTAGAGCACCCTGCCGTCCCGGGTTTGTCAAGCGGTGGGCGGGAGGCATGCGCTGGCCGCGAGGCCTGGCTTCTGCTATTCGAGCGCCATGGCTGCCCCCACTTCGCCCGCCCCGTTCCATTGCCGCAATTGCGGCCACGACCGCGCCGACCGCTTCTGCGCGCGCTGCGGCCAGGACAGCCGCGACCATAGCCGGGAATTGCGCGAGCTGCTGCGCGACTGCGTCGAGCATCTGCTGGCGTTCGACCTGAAGTCGGTGCGCAGTTTCCGGGCCTTGATCCTGGAGCCCGGACGGCTGACCCAGGACTGGATCCTGGGCCGGCGCATGCAATGGGTCTCGCCGTTCCGGCTCTATCTGGCGGCCAGCTTCCTGTTCTATGTGGCGCTCTGGATCAGCGGTCTGGCATTGCTGCAGATCACTGCGGTGCCGATATCAGCCGAGCGGATTGCCGCTGAGGGGCTGAAGCCGCACATGGATGGGTCACCGATCTATCAGTTCAGCCCGGACATGTTCGTAACCCCGAGCCCGAGGCTCGTGCTGCCACCGGAAACCGTGGAACGGCTGCATGATCTGGCCGATGGCACCGGCATCCCGCGCCTGGCGGCGCTGGTGGAAAGCATCCTGCTCGATCCGCAGCGCCTGAACGGCACCGCCGACATCTGGCTGCCGCGCATCCTGTTCGCGCTGGTGCCGGTCGCCGCCGCCCTGTTCGCCCTGTTCCGCGCGCGCCGGCCGCTGCTCTACATGGACCACCTGGCCTTCGCATTCCATCTGCAGGCCTTCATTTTCCTGCTGACCATCCCGATGATGCCGCTCTGGGCGCGCACCGATAACGACTGGGCCTCGATCGGGCCCGGCCTGATCATCCTGGCTTACGGCGCCCTCGCCCATCGCCGCGTCTATGGCAATCGGCTGTGGCTGTCGGTCGTGAAGGTGCTGATCGTGCTGTCGATCTATCTGACCGCAATGCTGCTGGGCCTGCTGCTGGTGACCGCGCTGGATCTGTGGCTCAGCCTCGGCTGAGGGCTGCCCCGCGAATTCGGTATTGCGACGCATTATCATTATCGACTACAACAGGGCTCGACGCGTCACTGCCGCCATCGTTCGAGGCCTCGCCGCCCATGTATGTCTGCCTGTGCAATGCCTTTACCGACCGCCAGGTCCGTGCCGTCTGCTCCGCCGCGGGCAGCTCGACCTCGGCCGTCTATTGCGCGCTGGGTGTCAGGCCCGTGTGCGGCAAATGCGTGCCAACGGTGCGGGAGATCCTGGCGGAGGTCGCGAACAACGCCGCCCCGGACGCCATCCCCGCCTGAAGTCCCGTGGCCTCCGGTTGACGGCGGCCGGTAACGGGTTCTAGCCTCGAGGCCAATTCCAACCTCCACCTGAAGGAGCGGCCATGCGCGGCGATCCCATCGTCCTCCAGCATCTGAACGCGATCCTGCGCAACGAGCTGACCGCCATCAATCAGTATTTCCTGCATGCCCGCATGCTCCAGAACTGGGGCATCAACAAGCTCGGCAAATACGAATACAAAGAATCCATCGACGAGATGAAGCATGCCGATCGCCTGATCGAGCGCATCCTGTTCCTGGACGGCCTGCCCAATCTGCAGGACCTGGACAAGCTGCTGATCGGCGAGACGATCGAGGAGATCCTGGCCTGCGACCTCAAGGTCGAAGAGCGCGCGATCCCGATGCTGAAGGAAGCGATCGTCCATTGCGAAAGCGTGCGCGACTTCGTGACGCGCGACCTGTTGAGCGACATCCTCGAGGAAGAGGAAGAGCATGTCGATTTCATCGAAGAGCAGAAAAGCATGATCGACCAGATGGGCATCCAGAACTATGCCCAGCTGCAGAGCGAAGCCGCGGAGTAAGACCCGCCTCTACAAAACCGTCATGCCCGGGCTTGACCCGGGCATCCACGCGTCTCCGGCTGAACTCTATTTGGCAGTAATGTAGATCTGCCCGACCACGTGGATGGCCGGGTCAAGCCCGGCCATGACGATGATTTGAAATCAGAGCCCAAGGCCTGCGCGGGAATGACGAAACGAGGCATCGCGGCTTCCCGCCGGACGCCGTCCCGTGTATAGCAATCAGATGAACCTGATCACCACGTCGGGCGAGCTGGAAGCGTTTTGCGCCAGGCTTGCCACCGCCGACTTCATCACGGTCGACACCGAATTCCTGCGCGACAAGACCTACTGGCCGCAATTGTGCCTGGTCCAGGTCGCCGGCCCCGACGAAGCGGCCGCGATCGACGCGCTGGCCCCGGGTCTGGATCTGAAGCCGCTCCTGGATCTGCTCGCCAACGAAGCGGTCCTGAAGGTGTTCCACGCCGCACGCCAGGATATCGAGATCTTCGTCAACCTGACCGGCGCCGTGCCGAAACCCTTGTTCGACAGCCAGGTCGCCGGCATGGTCTGCGGCTATGGCGACGCGGTCAGCTACGAAACGCTGGCGACCAAGCTCGCCGGCGCCAAGATCGACAAATCCTCGCGCTTCACCGACTGGGCCCACCGGCCGCTGACCGAGCGGCAGCTGGTCTATGCGCTCGCCGACGTCACCTATCTGCGCACGGTCTATGAGAAGCTGAAGGCCAAGATCGAGAAATCCGGCCGCATGGAATGGCTGGCCGACGAGATGGCGCTCCTGACCGAGCCCGGCACCTACCGGGTCGATCCGTCCGATGCCTGGAAGCGGCTCAAGACCCGCGGCGGCAACAAGAAATTCCTGTCGATCCTGAAGGAACTGGCCGCCTGGCGCGAGTTGGCGGCGCAGAGCCGCGATATCCCGCGCGGCCGCATCCTGCGCGATGAATCGCTGTTGGAGATCGCGGCCCATGCGCCGACGACAATCGACGATCTGGCCCGCATCCGCGGCCTCGGCCGCTCGGTCGCTGAGGGGAAACTCGGGTCCGACATGCTCGCCTGCGTCGAGCGCGGTTTGGCCTCGCCCGAGACCTCGGCCCCGGAACTGCCGGCGCGCAACGACCTGCCGCCGGGCCTGGGACCGCTCGTCGATCTGCTGCGCGTGCTGTTGAAGCTGCGTTGCGAGGAAAACGACGTGGCACAGAAGCTGGTCGCCAATGGCGAGCAGCTCGAAATGATCGCGGCCGACGACCATGCCGAGGTGCCGGTGCTGACCGGCTGGCGCTACGAGCTGTTCGGCAAGGACGCGCTGGCCCTCAAGCACGGCACGCTGGCGCTGACCGCCCAGGGCAAGCGCATCAAGGTCGTCGATCTCGGCACGCTCGAAACCCCGCCGGCGGAATAGCGCGCGATGGATCAAGTGCTGGCCCTGCGGCCGTTCGTGCCGGCCAAGGATTTCGAACAGTCCAAGAAATTTTACCAGGCGCTGGGCTTCGTCCTCACGCTCGAGGATGCGCAGATCGCGATCCTGAAGCAGGGCAGCTTCAGCTTCATTCTGCAGAAATTCTACGCGACGGAAGCAGCCGGCAACCAGATGGTCCAGATGCTGGTGCGCGATGCGGACGCCTGGTGGCGGCAGCATGTCGATGCCGCCAAGCTGGCCGCCAGCTTCGATGTGAAGCCGCCGCAGGCACCGACGATGCAGAGCTGGGGATTGAAGGTCGGCTTCATCTGGGATCCGTCCGGCGTGCTCTGGCACCTCGCCGAGGTGCCGTTCTAGCGACGGACACGCGTTGGCAGAAAATGCCGGCAGTTTGTCATGTCGCCGAACAGTTGCGCCAAATAGCCTGAAAGAGAGACCAGCCGCGGCTGTTCCCCTGAAAGGCAAATGCCATGAAACGACGCGATTTGCTCTGGATCTCGACGGTCGCCGGCCTGACGGCCGCCCTGCCCCGCGATGCCAACGCCGGCACCGATACCGCGCCTGAGCCGCATCCGGTTCCGATCCACAATCCGCTGCGGCCGCCGGCGGACGGCCCGATCCCGGTGGCGTTCCTGCTGTCCGATCAGGCGGTCGTCATCGATTTCGCCGGTCCCTGGGAAGTGTTCGAGAACGTGCAGCGTCCCGGCCGCGACGCCCCGGCGTTCCAGCTCTATACCGTCGCCGAGACCCTGGCGCCGATCCAGGCGAGCGGTGGCATGACCATCGTGCCGACCTATTCGATCGCGACGGCGCCCGCGCCCAAGCTGATCGTCATCCCGGCGCAGAGCGATCCCAGCCCGGCCGTGCTGGATTGGATTCGCACCGCCACGCGGTCCACCGACATCACCATGTCGATCTGCACCGGCGCCTTCGTGCTGGCCAGGACCGGGCTGCTGTCGGGCAAGCCCGCCACCACCCATCACGGCGCCTTCAGCGAACTTGCCATGGCGTTTCCCGATATCAGTATCAAGCGCGGCGCCCGCTTCGTCGACGCCGGCAATATTTCATCCTCGGGCGGCCTCAGCGCCGGGATCGATCTCGCGCTCCATGTCGTCGAGCGCTATTTCGGCCGCGCCGTGGCCCTGCACACCGCCGATATGCTGGAATATCAGGGCCAGGGCTGGATGAACCCCGATTCCAACCAGGCCTATGCCAAGCGCCGCGTCTCGACCGCGACACATCCGCTTTGTCCGGTCTGCGACATGGATATCGACCGTGCGATGGCGCCCAAATCCAGCTATCGCGGCCGGACCTACTATTTCTGCATGCTGCCGCACAAGACGCTGTTCGACGCGGACCCCGCCCGGTTCCTGGCCGGATAGTGCTGCCCTACCCCCGCGCGCGTTTGCGCGCCGGGGGCGGCACCTGGGCGTCGTCGGTGCGGACCAGCGTGCGCTTGCCGACGGCGCGGCCGAGCGCGTCCAGGCGGCGCTGCACCGCCTCGCCGGTATAGATCGCGGTATGTTCGGGCACGGTCAGCGCCAGGGTCGTCTCGTCGACTTCGAGCGTGGCGCCCCCGACCAGGCCCGGTGCCCCGCCGGATAGCGTATAGGCGAGCCTGAGCCCCAGGCCCACCGAGCGGGCGCGGGCGAAGGTGTCCTCGTCGATCAGGCCGAAGATCCGCGCCAGGATCGGCGCGTCGGGATTGCCGCCGTAGCGCGCGTGCAGTGCCACCGCCAAATAGGCGCGCGCCGCGTGGTCCAGGCCCGCCACCGGCATGCGCAGGCAGCGCATGAAGGTCTGTTCGTCGCGATAGTCCGGATGCTCGCTCCAGCCGATGTCCGACAGCAGGGCGGCCGCCCGGCGCAGGCGCCGCTGCGCCGTGGTCTCGTCGGCGAACAGGGGATCGGTCCAGCGCACCAGCTCGTCGCCGCCGCAGGAGAAGCGCGGATTGGTGCGGGCCATCGCCTCGGCCGCGACCAGCAGCGGATCCAAGCGCTGTTCGGCCGGCGGCAGCTGCTCGAACAGATGGCCCTCGCGCAGACCATAGGCGCTGAAGATGACGCGGTCGGGCTGGATCGCCTTGATCAGCCGGTGCAGGACATAGGCCGCGAGCGGCACCGTCTCCAGGCGCTTGCGCGAGATGCCGGCGACCTTGTCGAGCGACCGGCGCGACTGGCGGCCGATCAGGTCGGTGAAATTCTCGGCTTCGAGCCGCCCGATCGAATAATTCTGGATGATGTGCAGCGGATAACCTGTCTGCTCCATATGGATGCGGGCGAGTGCCCGCCAGGTGCCGCCGACCGCGTAGAACTTGCGGCCGCGGCCTTGGGCGAGCCAGTCCAGGGAAGCCACCGCCTGATCGACGATCTGCCGGGCGTTCCCATCGTCGCCGCCGGCCTCGCTCAGGCGCAAGGCACCGATCGGCAGGCTGGAGACGAGCTTGGAGGCGACCGCGCCGGTCATGGCAAGCTCGACCGAGCCGCCGCCCAGGTCGCCGGTGATGCCGTCGGCATCGGGAATGCCGGCGCGCACGCCGGCGGCCGACAGACGACCCTCTTCCTCGCCGTCGATTACCCGGATCTTGATCTGGTTCTTCTGTTCGATCTCGGCGACGAAGGCCGGACCGTCGGACGCGTCGCGCACGGCGGCCGTCGCCAGGATGTCGAGCCTGGCCACGCCCAGCCCGCGGGCCAACGCCACGAACCGCTCGATATTGTCGCGCGCGAGCACGACGCCCTCGGGATTGAGCCGGCCGGAGCTGTTCAGCCCGCGTCCGAGCGCGCACATGACCTTTTCGTTGAACAGCACCATCGGCGACCGGCTGACGCGGTCATAGATGACCAGGCGCAGCGAGTTGGAGCCGATATCGATGACGCCGACCATCGTGCGGCGCCTCTCGTCCAACAGCGCCACGGCAGCGAAGGGCTGCGTCACAACTTCCATGACAGAACTCATACGTTATCGAGCACCAAACGTGGCGCGCCGGCCGGCTTTCGCAAGGCCGAACCGCGGCCCGACAGGCTGGGATTGGTCATGAAATAGTTCTGCGCGTTCACGGCATCCGCCTTGGGCGGAATGCGGGTATAGACGCCCTCGGCATCCAAGGTCCAGCTTTGCGCCTCGTCCTTGAGGTTTTCCAGCATGATCTCGTTCAGCACCTGCTGGTGGACGGTCGGATTCTCGATCGGCACCAGCGTCTCGACGCGACGGTCGAAATTGCGCTGCATGCAGTCGGCCGAGCTGATGAACACCAGCGCCTTGGCCGAGGGCAGCTTCTCGCCGTTGCCGAAGGCATAGATGCGGCTGTGCTCCAGGAAGCGGCCAATCAGGCTCTTGACCCGGATATTCTCGCTCAAGCCCGGGACACCGGGTCGCAGGCAGCAGATGCCGCGCACGACCAGATCGACCTGCACGCCGGCGCATGACGCACGATAGAGCGCATCGATCGTGGTCGAATCGACCAGCTGGTTCGCCTTCAGCCAGATCGTGCCCGGCCGCCCGGCCTTGGCATGGGCGATCTCGGCCTCGATCGAGCCCAACAGCCGCTGACGCAGGTTAATGGGCGCGATCGCGACCTTCTCCAGCTTCTCCGGCGTGGCATAGCCGGTGATGTAGTTGAACAGCCGGCCGGCATCGCGCGCCAGGGCCGGATCGCAGGTGAAGAACGAGAGATCGGTGTAAACCTTGGCCGTGTAGGGATGGTAGTTGCCGGTGCCGAAATGGCAGTAGGTGCGCAAGCCCCCGCCCTCGCGCCGGACCACCATCGAGACCTTGGCGTGGGTCTTCAATTCGACGAAGCCATAGACGACCTGGACGCCCGCACGCTCCATGTCGCGCGCCCAGCGGATGTTCGCCTCTTCGTCGAACCGGGCCTTCAGCTCGACCAGCGCCGTCACCGACTTGCCGGCTTCCGCCGCCTCGATCAGCGCGCGCACGATCGGACTGTCGTCGCTGGTGCGATAGAGCGTCTGCTTGATCGCCACCACGGCCGGGTCGCGCGCCGCCTGGCGGACGAACTGCACGACCACGTCGAAGCTTTCGTAGGGATGATGGACGATGATGTCCTTGGCCGTGATGGCCGCGAAGCAATCGCCGCCGAAATCGCGGATGCGTTCCGGGAAGCGCGCGTTGTAGGGCGCGAATTTCAGGTCCGGCCGCTCGTCGATGATCAGCTGCTTCAGATCGACCAGACCCAACAGCCCTTCCATCTTGAACACGTCGTCCGGCTTGGCATCGATCCGGTCCATCAGGAACTGCGCCAGATCCATCGGCATCGCCGCTTCGACGCCCAGATGGATGACATGGCCGCGGCGGCGGCGCTTCAAGGCGGTTTCGAACAGGCGAACCAGATCTTCCGCCTCTTCCTCGACCTCGATGTCGCTGTCGCGCAGGATGCGGAAGGCGCCCTGTCCACTGACCGTGAACCCCGGGAACAGCCGGTCGAGGAACAGGCCGATCGTGGTCTCGATCGGGATCATGCGCACGCCGTCGCCCGGCAGGCGGACGAAACGCGGCACCGAGGCCGGGATCATCAAGAGCGCCTGCATGCGCTTCTTGTCGGCCAGCCGCTGCAGCAGCAGCGCCAGGCCGAAGCCCAGGTTCGGGATGAACGGGAACGGATGCGCCGGATCGACCGCGAGCGGCGTCAAGAGCGGGAACACGTCGGCCATGAAGCGGTCGTGCAGCCAGGCCCGTTCGGTCTCGGTGATCTCGTCGGCGCCGATGACCGCGATGCCGGCCTCGCGCAATTCGGTATGGAGCCGCGTGTAGCAATTCTGCTGGGAATGCATCAGCAGGTTGACGCGCTTATGCACGGCCTCCAGCTGCTGGACCGGCAGCAGCCCGTCCTGGCTCGGCGTTTCGATGCCGGCATTGACCTGGCCGCGCAGGCCCGCAACGCGAACCATATAGAATTCGTCGAGATTATTGGCCGAGATCGACAGGAACCGCAGCCGCTCGAACAGCGGATGGCATTTATTGTCGGCCTCTTCCAGAACCCGCTCGTTGAAGGCCAGCCAGGAGAGTTCGCGGTTGATGAACCGGCGCTGAGAGGTCGCTTCGATCTTGGGCGCGCGGGCGGTCGCGGTTCTCGTGGGCACGGCAGCACTCTCCATCGGACGAGGACGAGGGCGCCCCATGGCACCCGGTCCTGCGACGCTGACCCTACCTCAGCCGAGAGTCGGTGTCATGACAGTGACCGCATTTCCGCAACAAACCTAAACGATCGGCCCCATCAGATGGGATTGATAGCCCGGTCGCGCCGCCAGCCGTTTGTGCCAGGCGGCGAGATGGGGCAGGTCCGGCCGTTCGAACTCGAACGCGTACCAGCGCCGAATCGCATTGCCGAGCACGATGTCGCCCAGGCTGAGGAAGTCGCCCGCGACATACGGCCGGCCCGCCAATTCCCGATCGAGCAGCGCCCAGGTGCGGGCGAGCTTGTCGATCAAACCCGCGAGTTGCTTGGCGTCGGGACCGCCGGGCGACGGTCGCACCAGCGCCCAGAACACCGGAGTGATCGCGGGCCCGAGTGTCGACAGCTGCCAATCCATCCAGCGCTCGACCAGCGCGCGGGCGCCGGGCTCGGTCGGATAGAGCGCCTCACCACCGTAGCGGTTCGCGACATAGCGGCAGATCGTATTGGATTCCCACAGCACCAGATCGCCGTCGCGCAGCACCGGCACCAGCCGGTTGGGGTTGAGCTCGGCATACCAATCCTGATCGACCTGGCCGAATTCGCGGCCCGCATCCAGGCGCTCGAACGGCACGGACAGCTCCGTGCAGGTCCACAACACCTTCTGAACGTTGGACGATGTCGCCCGGCCCCAGATCTTCAGCATGGCACGTTCCTACTCCCGACATTTGTCATTGTTCGAGCGATGACGAAGCATCCTCGATTGTGGCAACAGGCCGGTCCGACCATGCTGCCGCCTTCTCCATCGCATGATCGCGACGGGCGCGAAAGCCCACCCTCATTCAAGAAAGCGGCATCTCAATGCTCTCGGTGGCTCTTGGTCCCCTGCTTCTGGTGATTGCGCTGATCGCCAGCCGGCGCGTCTCGACACTCGCGGCCGGCTGCATCGGCTGGGTCGCGGCACTCGCTGCCGCTGCCGTATTGTACGCCGGCGATCAGCCCTTCGTTGCCTGGGCCGCGACCGAAAGCGCCAAGGGCGCCTGGCTCGGCTGGCAGGCGGTCGCCGTCATCGTCGCCGGCCTGTTCTTCTACCGGGTGCTGCGCCGGCACGAGGCGCATCTGTTCCAGGCCGATGGGGCCGCGGTTGAGGCGGTCTCGCGCGGGCGGATCTGGGCCGTCTGCTTTCTGCTGGGTCCGTTCGCCGAGTGCGCCACCGGCTTCGGCGTCGGTGCCATCGTCGCCATGGCGGCCTTGATGCGCATGGGGCTGAAGGGTCCGGGTGCGGCCGTGCTGGCGCTCTATTCGCAGATCCTGGTGCCCTGGGGCGGCCTTGCCGTCGGCACCGTCATCGGCGCGCGTCTCGCCGGCGAGACCGAGATGCAACTGGGCATCGCCAGCGCCTGGCTGACCCTGCCCGTGCTGGCCGGATATCTGGGGCTCTATTGGATGTTTCTCGGCCGGCTGACCGGGCGGGTACCGATGGTCCAGAGGGTCGAGGATTGCCTCTGGACGGCGCTGTTGGGCGGGGCGATCTGGCTCGCCAACCGCCAGCTGCCGACCGAACTCGACGGCGTGGTGGCGCCGGGTGCGCTGTTGGTCCTGCATTTTCTGATGAGCCGTCGGCCCGATCGGAGCCAGCTCAAGCGCGCCGCCATGAGCGCCCTGCCCTTCGCCACCTTGGCGGGTCTGCTGATCGCGACCCGTACGATTCCGCCGCTGACCCAGGCACTGCGCTTCCACTTGGTACTGACGCCGTTCGCCGATCAGCCGGGCTTTCCGATCGTCTATAATCCGAGCTTCTGGCTGGTGCTGGTCGGGCTCGGCGTGATGGCGGCGACCGGCCGCTTGGGCGAATTGCCGGACCGGCTCCGGGAAACCTGGATCGGCGGCTGGCGCCCGGCGGTGGTCACAATCGCCTTCGTCGCCATGGCCCAGGTGCTGGCCTCGGCCGGGGCCGCCCGCCTGGTCGGCGCCAGCCTGCGTGCGGCGCTGGGTGCCGGCGCCCCGCTGCTGGGCCCGCTGTTCGGCGCGGTCGGCGGCTTCCTGACCGGCAGCAATTCCGCCTCGAACGGCATGATGATGGCAGTGCAGGCGGCCCTGGGCGACGGGCTCGGCGACTGGCCCGCGGCCCTGCAGAATGTCGCCGGCAGCAATTTCAGCCTGCTCTCGCCGGTCCGCGTCGCCATGGCAGCAGCCCTCGTCGGCGGCATCGGCGTCGACGCCCAGATCTACAAACGCGCCTGGCCGATCGCGGTCATGCTGCTGGCGGTGCTGCTGGCCGAGGCGGCCGTCCTGACGTTGCCAAGCTGACGGCTCCGGGCCATGCTTTGCCCGAAACAGGAGGGCGTCCGATGAGCTGGTCCGCGACCCAATACACCAAGTTCGAGGACGAGCGGAACCGCCCGATCAAGGATCTGCTGGCCAATATCCCGGCCGGGCCGGTCGCCACGGCCGTCGACATCGGCTGCGGTCCCGGCAATTCGACCGAGCTGCTGCAGGCCAAATATCCGGATGCGACCATCACCGGCATGGACAGTTCCGCCGACATGATCGAGGCGGCACGCAAACGGCTGCCGCAGATCGGCTTCGAGGTCGCGGATATCTCGGCCTGGCCCGACACCGGCCCCTACGACGTGATCCTATCGAACGCCGTGCTGCAATGGGTGCCGGATCACGACCGGCTGATGCCGGCGCTGATCGCGAAACTGGCGCCCGGCGGCCATCTGGCGGTGCAGATGCCCGACAATCTGGAGGAGCCCGCCCATCGCCTGATGCGCGAGACCGCGGCCGACGGTCCGTGGGCGGCGAAACTCGCCGACGCCGCCAAGGCGCGGTCTGCCCGGCACGATGCCGACTGGTACTACCGCCTGGTGCGCGACCAGCTTGCGCGGCTGGATATCTGGCGGACGACCTACCACCACCCGCTCGCCGGTGGTGCCGGCGCCGTGGTCGAATGGTTCAAGGGCACCGGCCTGCGCCCATTCCTGGGGCCTCTCGACGAGGGCGAGCGCCAAGCCTATCTGGCGCGCTATCAGGCCGCCGTCGCCGAGGCCTATCCGCCCCAGGCCGATGGCACCGTGCTGCTGCCGTTCCCGCGGCTGTTCCTGGTCGCGACGCGCTAGGGAGCTGGACCCGATCCCCCCGCCACACGGCCTAACCATTTATAGCCCGTCTTCCGGCTGATCGCGAACCGGCGACACAGCGCCGAAACGTTCGCACCGTCAACCAGTGCTAACTTCGTAAACTCCGCCCGAGAGTCCATGCGAGACACCTCCGACCACGGCATGACGGGTTCCTTCCCGCTGGCTCAGATGGTCTTAAGTGTCACCCATCTCCCCGAACACCTGTCACCTATGTCCACGGTCTAAACACCGCAAACGGCGGGAGAGGGTCGGGGTGAGGTGGGCGTCTCGACCGAGAGGAATTTGGAAACAACGCATCGTCGGCGAAACCACCTCATCCTAAATCCTTCTCCCCCTTTAAGGGCGGAGAAGGACTTTAAAGCAGGCCCAGTTCGAGCCGTGCCTCTTCGCTCATCAGGTCCTGGTGCCAGGGCGGCGTCCAGACCAGATTGACCTTGACGTCGGTGACGCCCGCGACCGTGCGGATCGCGGTCGCGACATCGTTCGGCAGCGAGCCCGCGACCGGGCAATTGGGGGCGGTCAAGGTCATCTCCACATAGACCTTGCCGTCGGCGCCCACGACCAGATCATAGATCAGGCCCAGATCGACCAGATTGACCGGCAGTTCCGGATCGCGGACCGTCTTGAGCGCTTCCAGCACCTGGGCTTCGAGCGCCTTGTCCTCGCCCTCGATCTGCATCTTATCGAGCGGATCGGCCTCGCTCGCGGCCGGACGGCCGGGCATGAAGTCGAACAGGGTCTTGCCGTCGTCCTCTACGGGCATGGCTATTCCGTCTTCACCGGCTCGGCCACCTTGCCGCCGGCCTTCAGCGCCGCTTCGAGCGCGTGCCAGGCAAGCGTCGCGCATTTGACGCGGGCGGGATAAGCGGCCACGCCTTCGAGCGGGGTCAGGCGTTCGAAATCATCTTCCAGCGCCGGGGCCACCTCAACCGCTTCGCCGCCGACGATCTTGGCATGGAAGGCATGGAACATCTGGTCGGCCTCGGCGAGCGTCTTGCCCTTCAGCACTTCGGTCATCAGCGACGAGGACGCGGTCGATATGGCGCAGCCGCGGCCCTGGAATGCCACGTCCACGATCGTGTCGCCCTCGACCGTCAGGTAGAGATTGATGCGGTCGCCGCACAGCGGGTTATGGCCCTTGGCCGAGTGGGTCGGATGGTCGATTTCGCGGAAATTCCGCGGCTTCTGGCCATGGTCCAGGATGATGTCCTGGTAGAGGTCCCTGAGGTCCATCATCGCCGGAACAACTCCTTCGCCGCCTTGATCGCCGCCACCAGCGCATCGACGTCGGCCTCGTCGTTATAGACACCGAACGAAGCCCGGGTCGTGGCCGGCACGCCCAGCCGGTCCATCAGCGGCTGGGCGCAATGATGCCCGGCGCGGACCGCGACGCGATGCTGGTCGAGGATGGTCGCGAGGTCATGGGGATGGATGCCGTCGACCTCGAACGAGAGCACGGCGAGACGCCGCTGACCGGCGCCGAGCAGCTTCACGCCCGGAATCCGCGACAGCGCTTCCTCGCCATATTGCGTCAGCCGTTCCTCATGTTCGAGGATCCGGTCGCGGCCGAGCGATTCCATGTAATCCAGCGCCACGGCCAAGCCGTGGGTGCCGGTAATGTCGGGCGTGCCGGCCTCGAACTTGTGCGGCACCTCGTTGAAGTCCGTATGCTCGAACGTCACCGACAGGATCATGTCGCCGCCGCCCTGCCAGGGCGGCATGGCGTCGAGCAATTCGTAACGGCCCCACAGCACGCCGATGCCGGTCGGGCCATAGGTCTTATGACCGGAGAAGACATAGAAATCGCAGCCGATCGCCTGCACGTCGACCGGCATCCGCGGCGCCGCCTGGCAGCCGTCGATCAGCACCTTGGCACCGACCTTGTGCGCCCGCTCGACGATCGCCTCGACCGGCAGGACCGAGCCTAGCGCGTTCGCGACATGGGTGACGGCGACCAGCTTGGTGCGCGACGTGAGGCGTTCCTCGAACACGGCCATGTCGAGCCCGCCGGTGGCATCCATCGGCGCCACGACCAGCTTGATGCCGATCCGGTCGCGCAGCATCTGCCACGGCACGATGTTGGAGTGATGCTCCAGCTCGGTCACCAGCACTTCGTCGCCGGCTTTGAGCATCGAGAGGCCCCAGGTCTGAGCGACCAGGTTGATCGCCTCGGTCGCCCCGCGGACGAAGACGATTTCCTTGGAACTCTTGGCGTTCAGGAACCGGCGCACCGTCTCGCGCGCGGCCTCGTACTTGTCGGTCGCGCGCTGGGACAGGCCATAGACGCCACGATGGACGTTGGCATAGTCGCGCTCGTAGAAGCCGGAGACCGCATCGATCACGACCTGCGGCTTCTGCGCGCTGGCGGCCGAATCCAGGAACACGACATCCGGATTGTTGCGGAAGATCGGGAAGTCCTGCTTCACCACGCGCGGGTCGAACGCCGGCCGCGACACGGGGGCGATGGAAACCGGCTGGCGATGCAGATCGCTATCCTTGCTCATGCCCTGCCCCTTCACTGTTCCGGATGACGCGCCGCCAGCCAGCGGCCGATGGCGTCGGTCAGATAATCGCGGGCCTGTTCGTGCCCGACCAGTTCGACCGCGTCGATGACGAACGCCTCGATCAGCATGGCGCGGGCCTGTTCGGGGCCGATGCCGCGCGAGCGCAGGTAGAATTCCGCCGTCTCGTCCAGGTCGCCCACGGTGGCGCCATGGCTGCATTTGACGTCGTCGGCGAAGATTTCCAGCTCCGGCTTCGCATCCATGACCGCGCGCTCGCCCAAGAGGATGGTCTTGTTCAGCTGATAGGCGTCGGTCTTCTGCGCGCTCTGGGCGACCTTGATCTGGCCCTGGAACACGCCGTGGGAGCGATCGGCCAGACAGCCCTTGAACACTTCCTTGGTGCGGCCATCGAGCCCGATATGCTCGATTACGGTCGCGACCGTGGATTCCTGGCGGTCGGCCAGCAGATAGACGCCGGAGACGCCACAGAACGCGCGATCGCCGATCAGCCGGGTATTGATGTCCTGGCGCGCCATCGCCGCGCCCAAGGATAGGGTGAAGCCGTCATAGGCGGCATCCGTGCCGATGGTGACGTCGAGCGTGCCGGTATGGAACGCGGCCGGCGCCTCGTCCTGCAGGCGGTAATGGCCCAGATGCGCGGTGTCGGCGACCTCGACGCTCATGGCGGCATTGGTCCAGGTGCGGCCGGTGCCGGTGAAGGTCTCGATCACAGTGGCCTTGGCGCCGGCGCCGAGCCGGATCAGGCCCTTGACCTGGGCCGACGCCGGATCGGCGGCCTCGCCCCAATAGAGCACATGGACCGGATGGTCGAGCGTCACCCCCGGCGGCACGATCAGCGCCAGGCCGTCGGTGAACAGGCCCTGATTGAGCGCACGGAACGCGTCGGGCGCGCCGGCGCTGCGCGGAAACAGTTCCGCCTCGCCGTTCCTAGCAGCCCAGTCTGCGAAGGTGCCGAGGAACACGCCGTCGGGCAGCGCACAGATATGGCTATGGTCGGCATCGAAGCGACCGTTGACGAACACCAGGCGGCTGGCGTGGGTCAACAGGCGGCAGAGCCGCTCGCCGATCACGGTCGCGTCGCCGTCGATCGCCGGCGCCGGTGCGAAATTCGTGGCGGTGAGGCTCTTCAACTCGGTGAAGCGCCAGGCTTCGTGCCGGCGGGTCGGAAAGCCGGTCTGGGCGAACTGCGCGCGGGCGGCGTCGCGCGAGGCACCCAGCCAGGCCGGCTCGGCCTGGTCGCGCGGGGCCGTCAGATGGGCGAGGAACGGGGCGGCGATCGACATGATCAGGCCGCGTCGCCCAGCATGGCATAGCCGCTCTCTTCGAGCTGCTTCGCCAGGCTCTTGTCGCCGGACATGACGATCTTGCCCTGGCTCAGCACATGGACATGGTCCGGCACGATGTAATCCAGCAGGCGCTGATAGTGCGTGATCAGCACGAAGGCGCGCTCGGGCGAGCGCAGCTTGTTGACGCCGTCGGACACCTGCTTCAAGGCATCGATGTCGAGGCCGCTGTCGGTCTCGTCCAGGATCGCGAGCTTCGGGTTCAGCAAAGCGAGCTGGAAGATCTCGTTGCGCTTCTTCTCGCCGCCGGAGAAACCGACATTGACCGCGCGATTGAGCAGGTCTTCGCGCAGATCCAACAGCTTCAGCGTCTGGCGCACGGTCTTCAGGAACTGGCCGGCATCCAACTCCGGCAGGCCCTGATGCTTGCGCACCGCGTTCACCGCCGCGCGCAGGAAATACATGTTGTTCACGCCCGGGATCTCGACCGGGTACTGGAACGCCAGGAACACGCCTTCGCGCGCCCGCACGTCGGCGTCCAGCTCCAGCAGGTCCTGGCCGTTGTAGGTGACCGAGCCTTGGGTCACCTCATAGCCGTCGCGACCGCTGAGCACGGCGGCAAGCGTCGATTTGCCGGAGCCGTTCGGACCCATGATGGCATGCACTTCACCGGGGTTCACGGTCAGGGAAATGCCTTTGAGGATTTCCTTGTCACCGACGCGGGCGTGCAGATTCTTGATCTCGAGCATGTCGTTCCTCAGGTCTTCTATTTCTGTGGCGACGGCCTCAGCCGACGCTGCCTTCCAGGCTGATCGCGAGCAGCTTCTGCGCCTCGACGGCGAATTCCATCGGAAGCTCCTTCAGAACTTCCTTGGCGAAACCATTGACGATCAAGGACAAAGCGTCTTCAGCCGTGAGGCCGCGCTGCTGGCAGTAGAACATCTGGTCCTCACTGACCTTCGACGTCGTCGCCTCATGCTCGACCCGGGCCGTGCGGTTATAGACGTCGATGTAGGGCACCGTATGGGCGCCGCACTGGTCGCCGATCAGCAGGCTGTCGCACTGGGTGAAGTTGCGCGCACCGTTGGCCTTGGGCAGCACCTTGACCTGGCCGCGATAGGTACCCTGGCCCCGGCCGGCCGAGATGCCCTTGGAAATGATCGTCGACTTCGTGTTCCGGCCGATATGGATCATCTTCGACCCGGTATCGGCCTGCTGGCGGTTGTTGACGATCGCGACCGAGTAGAACTCGCCGACCGAATTGTCGCCGGTCAGGATGCAGCTCGGGTATTTCCAGGTGATCGCCGACCCGGTCTCGACCTGGGTCCAGGAGATCTTGGAATTGGCGCCGCGGCAGTCGCCGCGCTTGGTCACGAAATTATAGATGCCGCCCTTGCCCTCGGCGTCGCCCGGATACCAGTTCTGGACGGTCGAGTACTTGATCTGGGCGTCCTTCATCGTGACCAGCTCGACCACGGCGGCATGCAGCTGGTTCTCGTCGCGCTGCGGCGCGGTGCAGCCTTCGAGGTACGAGACGTAGGAGCCCTCGTCGGCAACGATCAGCGTGCGCTCGAACTGGCCGGAATTGGCGGCATTGATCCGGAAATAGGTCGACAGCTCCATCGGGCAGCGCACGCCCTTCGGGATATAGACGAACGAGCCGTCGCTATAGACCGCCGCGTTCAGAGCCGCGAAGTAGTTGTCGGTGGTCGGCACGACCGAGCCCAGATACTGGCGCACCAGCTCCGGATGCTCTTTGATCGCCTCGCCCATCGAGCAGAAGATGATGCCTTCTTCGGCGAGCTTGCCCTTGAACGTGGTCGCGACCGAGACGCTGTCGAACACGGCGTCGACCGCGATGTTGCGCACGCCGGCCAGCATTTCCTGCTCTTTCAGCGGAATGCCGAGCTTCGCATAGGTCTTCAGCAGCTCCGGATCGACCTCGTCCAAGGACGAGACCGTCGGCTTCGCCTTGGGCGCCGAATAGTAGGTCGAGGCCTGATAGTCGATCGGATCGATCTTGAGCTTCGCCCAGTCGGGCGGCGTCATGGTCAGCCAGGCGCGGAACGCGGCCAGGCGCCATTCCAAGAGCCATTCCGGCTCGCCCTTCTTGGCGGAGATGAAGCGGACCGTGTCCTCGTTGAGGCCGATCGGCGCGGTCTCGCTCTCGATGTCGGTGAAAAAGCCGTACTTGTACTGGCTGTTGTCGGCAACGGCGCGGACGGTGTCGAGGGCTGCGCTCATGGTGCGGTCGTCTCGATGTTGAACTGCGGGGCGAAGGAGGGGATCGGATGGCTGGGCTGGACCATCTCGCCGAGCGTGATGCCGCCCAGCGCGTCGCCGACCGCCTGATTGATCCGATGCCAATGCGGCCGGGTCGGACAATAATGCAACCGGTCGCACGGGCCGATCTTGGAGGTGCATTGGGTCATGGCGAAATCGCCGTCGATCGCGGCCACGATCTCGGCGACCGAGATCTGGCCGGCACTGCGGGCCAAGCGGTAGCCGCCGGCCGCACCCCGCACGGCCGAGACCACGCCGGCCTTGGCCAGGAGCTTCAGCACCTTGGCGACCGTCGTCTGCGGCAGGCGCGTATCGGCGGCCAGATGCACCGCATTGACCTGGGCGGGTGCCACGGAGGCCAGATGCGTGGCGACGATGACGCCGTAGTCGGCGAGTTTGCTCAGAATGATCATGCCCGATCCTTCCTCAATCTAGACTGATTTAGTCCTGATTGAGCCGCATCTCAACCCCGGAGACGAAATTAGCCGCGCATGGCACGCATGGGACCGCGGCGGAGATTGCGCGCGGCGTGCCCGATCGATGCTCGGAACCCGTGACGTGCGGTATTCGATCGCGCTATGGTGGCACCGCGCCCGCGACCGCATCGGACCAACTTTTCGAAAGAGCGGACCCATGTCCCGTCACTCCCTTTCCGCCGTCGCGGCGGCAGCCCTGCTCCTGGCGGCAAGCCCCCTCGCCCATGCCGCAACCGTCGGCAAGACGGTCGACGGCAAAGCGCTCTCGGTCGATGTCAATTGCGTCGATCGGGTCGAGATCCAGCCGCAGGCCGATCTCACCGGCAAGATCGCGATCGAAGCCACGTCGAGCGACGCCAGCGATCTGACCGATTTCGTGTTCACCGGCGGCGAGACCGCGTCGGTCATCCGGCCGCATCATGACTTTTGCCTGAAGATCACCGACGTGACCCGCAAGATCCTGGTCACGATTCATGTCCCGGCCGGCACGCCGATCGACATCAAGAACGCCGGCTCGACCGATTTCACGATCGGCGCGGTCGGCGGCGCGCTCCATGCGTTGCTGGCGGGCTCCGGCAACATCTCGGACGAGACCGTGACGGCGCTCGACCTTAGTATCGCCGGCTCCAGCGACGTGCGCGTGGGGCAGCTGAGCGGTGCGGCCAGCATCCAGATCGCCGGCAGCGGCGACGTCAAGATCGGCTCCGCAACCATCCCCAGCCTGAAGATCGACGTGCGCGGCAGCGGCGATGTCTCGGTCGATCAAGGCCAGATCGACACGCTCTCGGCCGCGGTCGCAGGGTCGGGCGATCTCAGAATCCATACCACCGTCAAGGACGCGGCCCTGTCGACCACCGGCTCGGGCGACATCGAGGTCACGAAGGTCACCGGCAACCTGTCGAGCAGCAAGGCCGGGTCGGGGTCGATCCGCATCGGCCGTGCCGGCCCCGGCTGAACGACGGGGACCGATCTAAACCGGATATTCATGGATATCGGCAAGGCTGAACCAACCGCGGTTCAGCCTTGCCGACTGAAGGCAAAGACGGGATCTCAATCCGCGCTACGGGGGTAAGCGGGCCCAAGATGCAGAACATTGCCACCCAGAGTGCCACGGTCACCAACGGCATCCGGCCCAAGCCCCGGAGGCTGCTGATCCGGCTCGATCGCTGGCTCGCCAGCCTCAGCATGACTCAAGCCGTGACGGTGCTGACCGGGTCCGCGGCGTGTCTGGCCGTGGCCTCTGCCTCGGCCGGCTGGCTGATCGCCTTCGGCCATCTGCCGCCGTCGATTCCGCTATTGGCCGGCGGAGTGGCCGCACTCGTCGGCTGGCCGATCATCCATCACAGCCAGAAACTGATCAAAGCGCTGGAGCGCAAGAAGCGCGAGTTGACCGGCCTCACCGTGGCGCTTGCCCGCTCACGCGACGACGCCGAGGCGTCGAACCGGTCCAAGATCACGTTCCTCGCCAACATGAGTCACGAACTGCGCACGCCCCTGAACGCGATCATCGGCTTTTCCGAGATGATCCGCGACGAGCGCAACGGACCGATCGGCCAGCGGCCCTATCTGGACTACGCCACGGACATCCATGACAGCGGCCGGCGCCTGCTCGACATCATCAACTCGGTGCTCGACCTGTCGAAGCTCGAAACCGGCGACCTCAATTCCGAGCCTGAGTCGATCGACCTGCATCAGTTGATCGAGGGCTGTCTGCGCGAACTCAAGGACGAGGCCGCCCGCGCCGGCGTCAGCATCGAGAACCAGGCCGAGATCCGGGCCGACATCGTCGCAGATGCCCGGCTGGCCAAACGCATCCTGTTCAACACGCTGTCGAACGCGATCAAGTTCAACCGGGCCGGTGGCACGGTGCGGATCGAACTCGAGAGCGAGCGGGATGAGGCGACGGTCACCATCATCGATACCGGCATCGGCATGACCCAGGACGAGATCGTGACGGCGCTGCGCCCGTTCCACCAGATCGACACCTCGCTCGGCCGCCGCTTCAACGGCACCGGCCTCGGCCTGCCGCTGGCCAAGGCGCTGATCGAACATCAGGGCGGCCGCCTGCAGATCGACAGCGCGCCCGACGTCGGCACCACGCTGACCATGACCTTTCCGCTGGCGCCGTCCGCTTAACCCCTACCCCTCCGGCCGGCATCGCGTTAATGAGACGCGGTCGTTTTCGCCAGAGGGCCCACCCGCATGATCTGCCTCGTCACCGGTGCCACCGGCTTCGTCGGTTCGGCCGTCGCCCGCAAGCTGATCGCGGCCGGGCATGAGGTGCGCGTGCTGGTCCGCGCCGGCAGCGATCGGCGCAATCTGGCCGGGCTCGATGCCGCGCCCGTCGTCGGCAGCCTGGACGATCATGCCTCGCTGGTACCCGCGCTGCGCGGCTGCGAGGCCCTGTTCCATGTCGCCGCCGACTATCGTCTGTGGGTTCCGGAACCCGACAAGATGTATCGCACCAACGTCGACGGGACCGTCGCCTTGATGGAGGCGGCGCTGGCGGCGGGCGTCAGCCGCATCGTCCATACGTCCAGCGTCGCGACCCTGGGCCTGCTCCCCGACGGCAGCGACGCGGACGAGGCGACGCCGGTGACGCTGGCCCAGATGGTCGGCCCCTACAAGCGATCGAAGTACCTGAGCGAAGAGGCGGTGCAGCGCCTGGTGCGCGAGCGGCAATTGCCGGCCGTGATCGTCAATCCCTCGACCCCTGTCGGCCCGCGCGACGTCAAGCCGACGCCGACCGGCCGCACCATCGTCGAGGCGGCGTCGGGCCGCATGCCCGCCTTCGTCGATACCGGTCTCAACTTCGCCCATGTCGACGATGTCGCCGACGGCCATCTCTTGGCCTTCACCAAGGGTACCATCGGCGAGCGCTATATCCTGGGCGGTGAGAACCTGACGCTCAGGGAGTTGCTCGCCATGATCGCCGGCATGGTCGACCGCAAGCCGCCGACGGTGAGCCTGCCGATCGACCTGCTGATGCCCTTGGCCTATGGCGCCGAGCTTTACGCCCGTGTCACCGGCAAGGAGCCGTTCGTGACGCGCGACGGCCTGACGCTCGCCCGCAAGAAGATGTTCTTCACCATCGCCAAGGCCCGGCGCGAGCTGGGCTACGCGCCCCGGCCGGCCGAGGACGGAATCCGCGACGCGATCGGGTGGTTCCGCGCGAACGGCTATATTGCGGCCTGACGGGCTTGCCCTCCCGGCACCTATGAGGCATTGAGTGCGCCAATGAGCGAACCCCTGCAGAAGGCACCCGTCCCCGGCAGCCTCGAAACCCCCTCGGGCAAGACGGCGGCGGACGAGAATTTCCCGGTCGGATCCTGGCTGATCCGCCCGGACCTGCGGCGCCATGTCCATACCTTCTACAATTTCGCCCGCGCCGGCGACGATATCGCCGACAATCCGGACTTGGGCGCCGACGATAAGGTGGCACGCCTGGCCCGCATGGGCGAGATTATCCAAGGCCTGGGCGACCGGTCGACTGAAGAAGCCGAGTCGGCGGCCTGCGTGCGCATGCGCGAGAGCCTGGCGGAGACCGGCGTCACGGCCCAGCACAGCCTGGATCTGCTGAAGGCCTTCACCCAGGACGCCAACAAGACGCGCTATCGCGATTGGGACGATCTCTTGGGCTATTGCTTCCTGTCGGCCGCCCCGGTCGGCCGCCAGCTGCTCGACCTGCATGGCGAGGGGCCGCTCTGCCGCCCCGGCGCCGATGCGCTGTGCAACGCGCTGCAGGTCATCAACCATCTGCAGGATTGCGCCGAGGATTATCGGGCGCTCGACCGGGTCTATCTGCCGACCGGGCTCATGGACCAGGAAGGCGCCACGATCGGCGACCTCACGCGCCCGGCACTGACGCCGGGGCTGCGCCGCGTGCTCGACCGCACGATCGCGCCGCTCGAAAGTTTGCTGGCGCATTGTGCCGACCTGGTGACCCAGGTCGACGACGTGCGCATCGCGCTCGAATGCCAGGTCATCCGCACGCTCGCCGTCCGCCTGACCAAGCGCCTCAAGGCCGAAGACCCGATCGCGACCCGCGTGGAACTGTCGAAGCCCACGATGGCCGGCCTCAGTCTCGCGGCCCTCGCCTCGGGGATACTGCGGCGCCGCTTCCGCCCTGCCCACCGTCCCGCGACACAGCACCCATGAGCATGAGCGCGCCCGCCCAAAACACCGATCTCGCCGAGGTTACCCGCCAGGTCGGCCAGGCCAAGAGTTCGTTCTACACCGCCATGCGCCTGCTGCCGGAAGACCGGCGCAACGCCATGTACGCGATCTATGCCTTCTGCCGCGAGGTCGACGACATCGCCGACGAACCGGCGCCGCAGGACGAGAAGCAGCGCGGGCTTGCGACCTGGCGCGACGAGATCGAGGCGATCTATGCCGGCCGGGCGCCGACGTTGCTGGTCGCCCGCGCGCTCACCGGCCCGGTCAAGCAGTTCGACCTGCAGAAGCGCGATTTCCACGCCGTGATCGACGGCATGGCGATGGATGCCGAGCGCGATATCGTGGCGCCGGACGCGGCCGAACTCGACCTTTATTGCGACCGGGTCGCGAGCGCCGTCGGGCGCCTGTCGGTGCGCGTGTTCGGCACCTGGGTCCCGAAGGCCGACGAGGTGGCGGAGCATCTGGGCCGTGCGCTGCAGCTGACCAACATCCTGCGCGACATCGACGAGGATGCCGAGCGCGGGCGGCTCTACCTGCCGCGGGACGCGCTGGAGCACCACGGCATCGCGACGCGCGTGCCGCTGGAGGTCATCGCCCATCCGGCGATCGACGCGGTCTGCACCGAGCTCGCGGCCGAGGCCCATCGCCGGTTCCAACTGGCCGATGCCGCCATGGCCGAATGCGCCAAGAACGCCATGCGTCCGGCCCGCATGATGAGCGGCGTCTATGGCGCGATCCTGGAACGCCTGATCCGGCGCGGTTGGACCGCCCCCCGGGCCGAGGTCAAGGTGCCGAAGCTGGTCAAGCTGTGGATCGCGCTGACCCGGGGCTTCCTCTAGCTCCATGCAACCGATCACCCATGTCATCGGCGCCGGCCTCGCCGGCCTGAGCGCCGCCCTC
>Ga0302314_10003168_pt1 | contig 30435 bp, 27 predicted proteins | sample III_Palsa_N2_3_FD_200533 | JGI IMG/M metagenome (GOLD analysis project Ga0302314, IMG submission 200533) | Peat permafrost microbial communities from Stordalen Mire near Abisko, Sweden - III_Palsa_N2_3 | ecosystem: Environmental > Terrestrial > Soil > Palsa > Peat permafrost | place: Sweden... | reverse complement strand
CCTGGTAGACGAGCGCGCTCGTATCCAGCGGCACGAAATGCGGCACGACGTTGTACTCCTTCTTGAGGCCTATCAGGCCGGAGTAGCGGGTCGCGTACTCGGGCTCGGCAGCGAGCTTCACCTTCGTGCCCAGCTTGGCGAGATCGCCGACGCTCGTCAGCCCGTGGGCCTTGGCGTAGGCAACCTTGGTCACGACCACGTCCGAGTCCGAGAAGGGCGTCATCGCGAGCAAAGTGAACCCGTGCTTGGCCAGGAAGGTCTTGGCGTCGTTGTACGCCGCGGCCGCGCTGGGCGGGTTGGCGGTGTCGCCCTCGAGCACCGACACGATCGTCCCGGTGTACTCGGGGTACATGCCGATCTGCCCGGAGGTGAGCGCCTTGTAGATGATCTCCGAGCTGCCGATGTTGTCCTTGAGCGTCACCTTGTAGCCCTTGGCGCGCAGGGCGGTCGCGTACAGAGCTCCGAGGATGTTCTCCTCCGGGAAGTTCTTGTCGCCGATGACGACGGCGGGCTTGCCGGCGCCGGCGCTGGCCGACGGCTTGGTGGCGGTCGAGCTCTTCGAGCTTCCGCAAGCCGCGAGCGCGAGCGCGAGCACGAGCGGCGCGACGATCGCGGGCATTCCTCTGCGCAGGTGCCTCACCCTAACCAACCTCCTAATTATGTATTTCTGGATCAAAAATCGGCAAAATCTCCCCGTGGAACAATCTTCACAGGGCGCTCATTCGCGAAGCGTTAGCGCCGTGCGTGCGTGCGATGTCGCTCGCCCGCGCAAAACCTAGCCGCCCACCGTGACAACTGGAACGATCGCGTCCACGTCCTCTCCGCGGACGTCGCGCTCGAGCCGGACCCCGCGCGGGGTCAGCGCGCGCTGGACCAGCGCCAGCAGACCTTCGACGACGAGCGCCAGCGCGGCCACGCAGATCGCGGCTCCCAGCACCCCCGAGAGGCCATAGCTCTGCTCGTCGGTGATGATGTAACCGAGGCCGCCGTTGTAGCCGGCGAGTGACGCGATCGCCGCGGTCGCGACGACGTAGACCGCCGCCGTGCGCACGCCGGCGAACACGAGCGGGATGGCGAGCGGCAGCTCGACCCGCCACAGGATCCGCCAATCGCTCATGCCCACCCCGCGGGCCGCGTCGACGATCTCCGGGTTGACGCCGGCCACCCCCACGTAGGCATTGGTGAGCGCGATCGGCGCGGCCAGGATTACCAGCGCGACCTCGGTCACGGTCAGCCCGATGCCGAGGATGGCGTCGCCGATCGCCAGCACCGCGAGGCTGGGCAGAGCCCTGCCGATGTTCGAGATGTTGATGGCCAGGAACGAGAAGCGGTGCCGATGCCCGAGCCAGATACCGATGGGGAGCCCGACGGCAAGCGAGAGGGCGATCCCGGCGGCGCTGATGGCGATCATCTGGAGCGTCAGATGGACGAGGGTGGGCGCGGCGGGATCGGAGGGCAGCGCGCCATTGTGGCCGATGAACCGCAACGCGTCGATCAGCGTGTGCATATCTACCTACGTCGCCCTCGAGGTCTCGCGGCGTGCCCATGGCGTCAGGGCGCGCTGCAGGAGCACGAGCAGGCCGTCGGCGCATAGCGCGAGCGCCACCGCCAGGCCACCGGCGACGATCAGCTCGGTCTTGAATACCCCGTCCTGGATCGCCGCGAAGATCGGGACTCCGAGTCCCTGATCGCAGATGTAGGAGGCGACGGTGGCGAGCGCGATCACCGTCACGGTGGCGATCCGCAGGCCGGCGATGATGCTCGGGAGCGCGAGCGGAAGCTCGACCCGCCATAGGACCTGACGGTTGGTCATGCCCATCCCCCGAGCCGCCTCCCGGACCTCGTCGGGCACCTCGCGCAGGCCGGTGACGATGTTCCGGAACAGAATCAGCAGCGTGTAGGAGACGAGCGCCACCTCGGCCGTGCGCGCGCTCAGGCCCAGCGGCTTGAAGGGCACGAGGATCTCGAACAGGGCGAGCGAGGGGATCGTGTACAGGACTCCGCTAATCAGGATCACCGGCTGCTCCAGCCTGCGCCGGCGGTAGGCGAGCAGGGCGAGCCCGAAGGAGAGCGCGAACCCGATCGCGACCGCGACGACGGAGAGCACGATGTGCTGGCGGAGCGCCGGCCACAGCACGCTGCTCCAGTTGCGCGAGACCCAGTTGGCGCAGAAGAGCCGGTTGGCGCGCTCGCACGCGTAGCTGCTCGCCGACCCCCCGAAGGTCGGGATCACCGGAGCGCGGGCGCCGATCGCGATCACGCCGCCGCGCCCCCGCCGCCGGCCGCGCCCCCGTCGCCCGCCCCGGCGCGGTCGTCGTGGTCCGCGAGCGCCCCGCCGGCGCCGAGCAGGCCACCGACCAGGTCGAGCGTCACCAGCCCGGCGACGCGGTCGTTCTCGTCCACGACGGTCAAGGGGCGCCCGCCCGCGGTCAGGATCATCGACAGGGCATCGCGAACCGTGCTGCGCAGCGGGACCCGTCGGCCACTCGGCTGGAGGCCGTTGGGCTGGATCAGGTCGACGTCCTCGAGGGTGGTCAGGGCCAGGCGCTTCAGCCCCCGGTCGGCGCCGACGAACTGCGCCACGAAATCATCGGCGGGCCGGCTCAGGAGCTCGGCCGGAGGCGCGTACTGCGCCAGCACGCCGCCCTCGCGCAGGATCGCGATGCGGTCACCCATCTTGATCGCCTCGTCGATGTCGTGGGTGACGAAAACGATCGTCTTGCGCACCGTCGCCTGAAGGCGCAGAAACTCGTCCTGAAGGCGCTCGCGGTTGATCGGATCGATCGCACCGAACGGCTCGTCCATCAGCATCAACGGCGGGTCGGCGGCGAGCGCGCGCGCCACCCCGACCCGCTGCTGCTGGCCGCCCGAGAGCTGCACCGGGTAGCGTCCGCGCATCTGCTCGGGATCGAGCCCGACGAGCTTGAGCAGCTCGTCGATCCGCTGCGCGATCCGCGCGCGATCCCAGCCGAGCAACCGCGGCACGGTCGCGATGTTCTCGCCGATCGTGTAGTGGGGAAACAGGCCGACCTGCTGGATCACGTAGCCGATCTCCCGCCGCAGCTCGTCCGGGCGGCGCTCGAGGACGCTGCGCCCGCCCAGCAGGATGTCGCCGCTCGTGAGCTCGATCATCCGGTTGATCAGTCGCATCGCGGTGGTCTTGCCCGAGCCCGAGGGCCCGACGAGCACGCACACCTCGCCGGCGGGCACCTCGAGGCTCAGCTCGGCGATGGCCGGCGCGGCCTGACCGGGGTAGCGCTTGGTGACGCGCTGGAGCTCGAGCGGCGCTGCCGCGGCGAAGCCGGACGTCCCCTCCGGTCGGGCGGTGTCTGGTGCAGGCATCACGAGCGCGGGCGCGAGGAAGCGCCCTGCACAGGGTATTGATCTCCCCTACGCCTTGGCAACCGGCTTGGTCCGGAATCTCGGTGCTGCGGGAGATTGCGGGAGCGTGGGTCCGCTACCCGCGCTACCCGCGCTACCCGCGCTACACGGGTCGGGTGACGCTCGCCTAGCGCGGGCCCGGGAGCTCTGCCCCGGCAGGGCTCGCGGCGCAGTCGGCGCCGGCCGATCCCGCCATCGCCCGGGCGATCCGGCGCTCGGGGGAGATGCGCACGACATCCCACGCCAGCCCGCAGCGTTCGAGCGCCCGGATCACGGCGGCCGACGGGTCGGGCTGCCAGCGTCCTTGACCATGGCTGGCCGAGGTCGGGAAGGCGTGATGGTTGTTGTGCCAGGCCTCGCCGAGGGTGGGCAATGCCAGCCACGCGAGGTTGCGCGACTCATCGGCGGTGTCGTAGGTCTTGGCGCCGAAGAAGTGACACAGGGAGTTGATGCTGAACGTCGCGTGATGAAGGCAGAAGATGCGCACCACCCCGCCCCACAGGAGGCCGGTCAGGCCACCAAGAAGCGAACCGGTCAACGCCACCCCGAGGCCGAAGGGCAGTGCCAGCCCGGCCAGGACCCAGACGACGAAGGTCTGATCCACGAAGCCCACCACCGGGTCGGCCAGCAGGTCCGGCGCGTACCGACGCTCGCTGGCCACGCCCGCCATCCCGAAGACCCAGCCGAGGTGGGCGTGCACCAGGCCACGAAACGCCCCTCGCCAGCCGGCACCGTGGCCGATGTGGGGGCTGTGCGGGTCGCCCTCGTGATCTGAGTAGGCGTGGTGCATCCGGTGCTGGGCGACCCACTCGATCACCGGGCCCTCCGCCGCAGCCGACCCGAGCGCCGCGAGCAGGCCGCGAGCGAGCGGATACGTGCTGAAGCTCCGATGCGTCAGGAGACGATGGAACCCGACCGTGATCCCGATTCCGGTCAGCAGGTACATGACGGCGAACACCACCAGGTCTTGCCAGTGGAGCGCCCCGCCCCACGCGCTGCGCACGCCCCACGCCAGCCCGAGCGCGGGTAGGAGCGTCATCGTCCCGGTCACGACCCGATCCATCACCGGGTGACCCACGGGATCGAAGTGATCCTCGGTCAGGCCGGCAGGGTAGTCCGCTTCCACTGGTCGCTCCTCTGTTGGCCGTCATCGACATTCGGGCCCACACTGAGAGGCGTGACCACCACCTGACTTTACGGGGAGCCCCCGTACCGCCAGGCTGGACTCTCACGGTAGCTGAAAACCGGACCGCCGGCCAGTCGCTCAGGCCGCGGACCTGACGCCGCCTGGGCGCTCCAGTCTCCCGGGGTGGCGAAACGGGCCGGGTCCGATCCCCCGCGGTGGCGAAACGGGCCGCGCGGACGTTAGACACCGGGCCAATGACGGTGGCGCCTACGCCCGAGATACTGGCGGGCCACGCGGACAGCAGACCAAGCCATGCATCGGAGCGATCTCGACACAGACACGGACGCGCTGGCAGGGCCCACGTGAGACCCACCAGGGCAGCCGTTCGCTCGCGTCACCGTCGAGCCGCAGGCGGGATCACGATGACGCCGAGCGCGCCACCGCTACCGCGCGAGCACCCGCCGAGGCTCGTCGAGAGGCTCAGAACCGCCCATCAGGCGATGCTCGACGCGGTACTCCGCGGCGATGGCCTCTCGGGCGTCGCGGAGCTCGCGGCCGCGGGCAGCGGCGGAGCGGTCGCGATCGTGGTCCCCGCGGTGAGCACCGTCGTCGCCTCCGGCGATCACCGGCTCATCGCCGACCCCGCGGCGCTCACGTACTGGGTCGCCGAGCGCATCCAGGGTCGCCCCGCGGCCGTTCCGCCGGACGTGCTGGCGGAGGTGCCGATCCGCCTGCGCGAGGAGCTGGTCGGGGTGGTTGCGCTGCTGCGCTCGGCCGCGACGCCGTCCGCCGAGGCGCCGGAGTTCCTTCACCTCTCCGCCTCGGCGGCGCTGACCGAGCTGGCGATCGAGGACGCCAAGCAGGCGGTCGAGCAGAGCCTGCGCGGCTCGTTTCTCGAAGAGCTGCTCACGCGCCAGGACCTGACCGGGCCCGAGATCGTTCGCCGCGCCGCTCGGCTCGGCTGCGACCTCTCGTGCGGAGCGGTGATTCTGTGCGTGGAGCTGAACGGCGACCGCCCGCGGCTGGTCGCGGCGATGATCGCGGACGAGCATCCGGGCGCCCTGACCCAGCAGCTCGACGGGGTCGCGGCCGAGGCGCGACCGCGGGTCTACGCCGCCCTGCCGGCCGGCGGCGAGAGCACTCCGGCGAGCACCCTGGCGTCGGCCAAGCGACTCGCCGCGCGGCTCCGCCAGCACGGTCTCGTCGCCCTATCGAGCTTCTACTCCGACCCCGCCGAGCTCGCCGGAGCGGCGCAGGAGGCGGAGCTCGTGCTCGACGTTCTGCACGAGTCCGACGCCCCGCTCGACGACGAGATCGCCAGCGGGACATACAAGCTTCTGCTCAGGGTGCTGGCGTCCCACCCGGAGGAGCTGCGCACCTTTTACGAGGCGACCATCGCGCCGCTCGTCCGCTATGACGACCAGTACCGGACCGAGCTCGTGCGAACGTTGCAGACCTACCTCGAGACGAACTGCAACATGAACGCGACCGCCGCCTCGATCTTTGCCCATCGCCATACAATCGCGTACCGAATCGAGCGAATCCGGGAGCTGACGGGCCTCGACCCGCAGCTCTCCGAGGATCGCGAACGGCTCGGCCTGAGCCTGAAGGTGCACCGCCTGATCGCACCGCGCCTGCCCCGTTAGCGGTCACGCCCCGGGCCGCGCGGTGGCCGCGGAACCCGGCGCGAACCCGGCGAAGGCGGGGACGGGGGGCTGGTCGATCGAGACGTCGCCGCCCGCAGCGGCCGCATGCACCGACGCCGCGAGCGCCAGCTCGAGCGAGCGCTCGATATCCGCCAGCGTCCCCGCCCGCCTGCGGTTGAGCACGAACAGCCACGCTCCACCGATCAGCATGTAGCCGAGGAAGATGTACGGGAACAGGTTGATCGGCGACGGCGGCGCCGGATAGAAGCTCCCGACCGTGGGCACCAGCAGGCACGCGAACCCGAGCGCGGCGATCACCACGTGCCGCGGGCGTAGCTCGCCGAGCTTCTTGAGGTAGAACGGCGCGGCGATCGCGATCATGAAGTACGCGAGCAGGAACCCGAACGCGGCGAGCGTGCCGGCGTCGCCGAACAGGGTCAGCGCGTTCCACCCCTGGGCATACAGGACGATCGCCACCGTCATGATCACGGCCCCGTAGGCGGCCAGGGCCATGTGCGGGGTCATGTTCTTGGGGTGTACGGCGTGGATCCGCTTGGGGAGGAAGCCGTGCCCGGCCAGCGGGAAGACGATGCGGGCGCCGGCGTTCAAGCACGACAGGGAGAGCGAGAAGAAGCTGACGATCGCTCCGATCGACACCAGACCCCTGAAGATCGGGACGTTGTATGCCCCCGCGATCGAGTTCAGCGGAACCGCGAGCGAGCCGAGCGAAGGCCCGTGCTGGGTGGCAAACACCTCGACGTAGCTCATGAACACCATGAAGGCACCGGTGATCAGGAGACTGCAGATCACCGCGCGGGGCACGGTGCGCGTCGCGTCCTTGGCCTCCCCGCCGAGCGCCGTCGCGCTCTCGAACCCGACCAGGCTGAAGATGCAGATGACGATGGCAAAGTCCATCCCCTTGAGGCTCACGCCCTTGAGGTCGACCGCATTGGTGTCGACGGAGAACCCGTGCTTGAACAGCACGATGAAAGCGAGGACGAGGATGCACGACACCGACAGCGCCTCGAAGAAAAGCGTGAGCACAGACGAGATGCGGATGTCCTTCCAGGCGATCGTCCCGCACAGCGCACCGCTGAGCGCGAACCACACGATCGGCGTGACGTGCCCGCTCATCCCCAGCGAACCCATCAGCTGGCCCGCGAACACGGCCACGCCCGCGAGCCCGACCGTGGCGATGAACAGGTAGGACCAAAGGAGCGTCCACCCGGAAAGAATGCCGGCGGCCGGACCGAGCCCGCGCGCCGTGTAGGCGTACATCGAGCCCGCCGTCGCCGAGCGCTTGGCGAACTGGTTGAGCCCGAGCACCACGAACAGCAGCATGATCGTGCCGAACAGATACGCCGCCCAGGTCCCTCGCCCGGAGTCCGCGAACGCGAGCCCGATGATCAGCACGGCGGTCATGGTCGGCGAGATCAGGGCGACCGACTGCGCGAGCAGGGCCCAGAATCCGACGGCGTTCGGCCGTAGACGCGGCGAGGTCGAGGCGGTCGCCGGCGGTTTCGGCGCGGTGCTGGTGCTCATGGTCGTTCGGTCCCTTCGTCGCGGTCAACGTACGAACGGCGCGGCCATTGTCAGGCCGGGTCGGTGCCGTGTCATTGGCCCAGCGGTCCGAGTCGAACCGACACCGCGGCCAAGCCGCTCGCCGCTCGGACCCTGCCGTGCGTCCCCGGAGGGCTTGTAGACTCGCCGCCGAGCAGGGTCCAAGGACCGACCAGGGCCAGGAAGGCACTCCCGCGATGATCTATTCCGGCGACGATCTCGAGGCTGGGATCCCCGATCTCGACCTGCTCGCCCGCTTCGTCGCCGAGCAGGTCGCCCCACACAAGCGCGTTCGCGCCTTCGAGCTCGTCGACGAGATCCCGAAGTCGCCGTCGGGCAAGATCCTCCGCCGGCTGCTCCGAGACCGTGCGGTGACGGCGGGCTAAGCCCCCGGCTCGCCGGGTGGCAGGATCCGCAGCGTCTCGAGCTCGAAGCGGAGCTGGCTCACGATCGGCTGCTCGGGGATCAGGCCCTCGAGCATCTCCAGGCTGGCGACGTAGTGATCGTGCTGGTGCTCTACCTCCGGGGGCAGCGGCTGCTCGAGCCGGCGCAGGTTACTCAGCCGGGTCCTGAGCTCGCGAGCCTTGGACAGCTTGTCGGCGGCGAACACGGTCGCCGCCGGCGCTCCGGCGGCCCTGACCTGCGCCCTGAGCGCCGCCTTGCGCGCCACCGGGTCGGCGATCGTCTCGTCTTCGGTCAGGGACGAGACGAGCTTCGCGACGTGGTCGCCGAAGCGCCGGCGAATCTCGTCGATCACCGCGCCGGTGTCCTCGATCACGTCGTGGAGCACGCCGGCGGCAACGACCCGATCGGGACAGCCCGCGGTCTGGAGTGATGCCGCCACCTCGAGCGGATGCAGAATGAACGGAGCCTCGTCGGATACACGCCGTTGGCCGCGGTGCAGACGGGCGGCGAACCTGATCGCCTCGCGCGTGACGGGCAAACCCGTGGCGAAGCTCGGCAGATCAGCCTGCGCCAGCTCGGATGCAAGACCCCTAGCCTGCATGACATATCTCCTGCGTCCGAGTCGCAGCTCCCCATGGGCGCCAGGTCTCGTCCGGTTGAGTGGCGCGAGAAACCTAGCAAGCTCACAAGTGCTCCACAAGTTCCGGCGCGGCGCCGGCGGTTCTTGCGCGGGCTGGGCGGGTATCGGTGAATCGGGTCCGATAGCACGACCCGCGGAGACGAAGGCGCGCGGTCCCGCCATGGTGTGAGCGCAGCAGGGGTCTGGCGCTCTATCCTCGCCGGGTGCGCGTCGCCGGACGGATCGCTGCTCTGGTGACGGTGCTTGCGCTCCTCGCCGGCTGCGGCGCCTACACCAAGCAGGACTTCGTCGCCCGCGCCGACGCGATCTGCGCGAGCACCGTGCGCAAGACGCGCTCGCTCACTCCACCGGCATTGATCGGCTCAAAGGCGCAGCAGCTGCGCGCCCTGGCCGGATACCTGGCGGTCGTGGTGCCCCTCGTGCAGTCCGAGACGACTCAGATTCGCGCCCTCCGGCGTCCGAGCGAGGACCCGCGCGATCGCGCCGCGCTCGCGCGGTATCTCGCAGCGCTGGCGCAGTCCGCGGCGGAATACGGGCGGCTGGCCGCCGCCGCCAGACGAGGCGACGCGTCAGCCGTGGCCGGCGCCGAGGCCGCGCTCGGGACGAGTCCGGTCGCCACGCTCGCGGATCGCTACGGGCTGCGTTCGTGCGGGACCCCCGGGGCGACCGTCGCTTGAGGGCGCCGCGCCGGCCGCGGCGTCCGCCGCCGCAAGCGGGAAGCGCGCGCCCCCCTGGACGCGCACGCGGACCTTGTCTCCGGACCGCGGTGCCGGCAGGGACGCCACCGTGTACAGCCTGCCCCGCTCGAGCTCGAGCTCGAGGCGGACGCCATCTTCGAGCGCGACGGCGCGCGTCACCCGAGCCTGCAAGGGCCCGGCTGGGTCGAGCGCCACGTGCGGCGGCCTCGTGAGCAGCAGCCCGCCATCCTGCTCGAGCGATCCGTCGAATCCCAGAAAACGCGCCACGACCATGCTGGGAGGATGCTCGAGCAGCTCGCGGGGCGGCCCGGCTGCGACCAGCTCACCGTCGATCAGGATCAGCAGCCGGTCGGCGAGGGCCCACGCCTCGGCCCGGTCGTGGACGACCACCAGCGTCGCCCTGGTCTCGGAGCGCAGCGCGGAGACTGCGTCCTCGAGGAGATTCGCTCGCGCCTCGGGATCGAGCCCGGCGAACGGTTCGTCCAGCATCAAGATGTCCGGGCGTACGGCGATCGCCCGAGCGAGGTGAACTCGGCGGCGCTCGCCGCCCGAGAGCGCTCCCGCCGGACGCTGCGCGAGATGCTCGGCGCCCATCGTGCGCAGCGCCTCGCGCGCGCGATCCACGCGCTCCGGTCGGGGAACCCCCCACCAGGCGAGCGCGAGCGTGACGTTGACGAGCACGCTGCGCCGGGCGAGATCGGGCGACTGCAGCGCAATCGCGACGCGACCGTGACGCTCGATCTGGCCCTGGGCGGGCGCGAGAACCCCGGCCAGCGCGTCGAGCAGCGTGCTCTTGCCGGCGCCGTTGGGCCCGAGCAACGCCACCAGTTCGCCGGCGCGAAGCTCGACGCTGACATCGCGCACGACCTCGCGCTCGCCCCGGCGTACGGTTACGCGCTCGCCGCGGAGCAGCACTTGACCAGGGGGAGAGGGGCCGGTCATGTCGTCGGCCGGAACCGCCAGCCGAGGCCGCCGCCCCGCTGCTGGAGCACGCTGAGCCCGCCCATCAGGATCAGGATCAGTACGACCAGGACGATCCCGATCGCCACGGCGTCGGCGTACTCCGCGGCGTTGGCGTCGAATAGCGCGGCGCTGGCCAGGGTCTGATCGAAGCCATAGACATTGCCTCCGACGATCACGATCGCTCCGACCTCGGACAGTGCCGACCCAAGCGCCGCGATCACCGCGGCCATCACGCCGATGCGCGCTTCCCGGAGCGCCAGCAACCAGAGCTGGCGCCGCCGGGCGCCGAGCACCCGGGCTTGCGCGAGCAGGCCGGGCGGCAGTCCCTGGATCGCAGCGGCGGTGAGGGCGACGATATACGGGAGCGCGAGCACCGTCTGCGCGATGAACACCGCCTTCTTGGTCAGCAGCAGATCCAGCGAGCCCAACGGCGCCCGCGGGACGAAGAGCAGGAAGAGGAAGAGACCGGCGATCACCGGCGGCAGGCCGAGGCTTGCGTTGGCCAGAATCTGTAGCGCGCGCCGGCCGCGGAAACGGCCGAGGCCGATCACGAGCCCGATCGGCAGCCCGATCACGGCGGCGATCACCGTCGCAACCACCGCCACCTGGATCGTGAACCAGATGATGCTCAGCAGGTACGGGTTCCCGTGGAAGATCAGCGGCACGGCCGTGCGCAGCTCGTCCCACAGCAGCCGCATCTCAGCCGCTCCCGCCAGGTCGACGTGCCTCGTTGCCGCTGGCTGCGGCTCGCCGGCACCGGCGAGGCGTGGCGGTCACGTCGCCGTCCGGAAGCGCAGGTGGATGCCGCTGGTGCGCTGCTGGAGCACGGTCAGGACGGCCAACAGTACGAGGATCAGTGCCAGGAGCACGATCCCGAGCGCCAGGGCGTACGGATAGTCGGTGAAGTCGGTGAGCTGCGAGAGCGCCGCGCTCGCGAGCGTCTGATCGTGATTCTCGATGTTGCCGCCGACGATGATCACCGCTCCCACCTCGGAGAGCGCTGAGCCGAGTGCGGCGATGACCGCTGCGATCACGCCGATCTTCGCTTCGCGCAGCGCGAGCATGGCGACCTGCCGGCGCCCGGCTCCGAGCACCCTCGCCTGGGCGAGCAGGCCCGGTGGGAGTCCCTGGATCGCGGCCGGGGTGAGGGCGACGATGTACGGGAGGGCGAGGATCGCCTGGGCGACGTACACGCCGCGCAAGGTGAACTCGATCTGCAGCGAGCCGAACAGGCCCCGCGGGAGGAGGAGCAGCAGGACGCCGACTCCGACGACGACCGGCGGGAGGGCCAGGCTCGCGTTCGCCAGGATGTGCAGCGCCCGCCGGCCGCGGAAACGTCCGACGCCGAGCATCAACCCGATCGGCAGGCCGATCACGAGCGCGGCCGCCGTGGAGACCGCGGCGACGCGGATCGTGACCCAGGTCACGTCCACGATGTACGCGTTCCCGGTCGTGATCAACGGGATCGCGCTGCGCAACTGCTCCCAGAGAAACTCCATTCAGCGTTTGCCCGGGTGCGGGACCTGCTGGACGTAGACGAGCTCTCCGTTGGCGAGCTGGTAGACGGCTCCCACCTGGGTGCCGCGGCCGATCGTCCGCGTGCCCGGCTTGGGCAGCGGCGCGACGCTCTGTCCCGGCTTGATCACGATCTGCTTGACGGTGGGCGCCTGCAGGCCGTGACGCGTGATCGTCGCGCCGAGATGCAGCGAGGAGAGCGCGGCGAGCAGGAAGGCCACCGAGAGAACGATGCCGAGGTCGAACAGGTTGACGAGGCCGTCGAGCGGATCGCCGGCCCGGTCCTCGCGGTTGCGCGCCTGCGGGGTGACGGAGATCACGTCGTGCCTCCCGCCGAGTGCCGGTAGCGGATCAGCGCCGGGGAGGCGCCCGGGTCGCCGACCAGCGGGCCGGCGGGCCGCGGGTCGTTGATCACCGCGGCGAGGTACTGGAGGTCGGAGAGATCCTGGCCGTACATTCGGTCGCGCGAGAGCGACAGCCCGAACGCTACCGCGCCGATCAGCAGGCCGACCACGGTGACGCTGAAGGCCACCCGCAGATCCTGGCTCAGCGCTGCCGTGTTGCCGTTCGCCAGGCCGGTGAGCGCGGGCGAGAGCGGGATCAGCGTCCCCATCAGCCCGAGCGCCGGACCGGCGCGCACGAGCAGCCGCGTGCGCGCGAGCCGGCGCTGGGCATCGAAGTCGAAGTCGGCCAGCGCCTTGTTGAGCTCGTGATCGCTGCCATCCGTACGTGCGTGCGTGACGATGAACCAGAGCGTGTCCACCATCGCCGAGCTCCGCGCGACCCCGCTCACCTCTGCCCACGCCGCCTCGCGATCGTTCGCAAGCAGGGCCAGGCGGGCCCGCTCGGCCGCCTGCGAAAGCGTGGTGAAGCGCCGCCGGCGCCGACCACGCAGCTCGATAGCGAAGCTGCCGAGCTCGAGCACGACGAGCGCGAGCGCGAGCAGCGCCAAGATGAGCACCGGCACCTGGAGCGCGCTGGCGACGTGGAAGATCGCCTCGTCGATGTCGTGGGTGCTCAGGGCGTAGATCGAAAGCACGGCGATCGTTTCGGGTAGGAGCCGGCCTCAGCGGCCGAAGCGCAGCGGGCGCCAATCCCGCCGCCAGCGCAGCTCGCGCCCGGCGCCGAGGCTCAAGAGGACGAGGATGGCAAGCCCGGCCGCGAGGGACGGCACGAGCGAGCTACCGGGCGGGCGGCGCAGCGCCGGCGACGTCGCGAGCCCAGCGGGCACGACGCGCACGAGCGGGCTCTCAGCCGCGGGCAGCGGCCTTACGTCGCTGATCAGGCGTCCGGCGACGAGCGGCCCCGCAGGCACGGGGGGGGTGAGTGAACGGTGCTTGACGTGCTTCGCGGCATTCCGCGCGGCGCGGCGAGCCCGAGCCGTCGAGCGGTGCTTGGCCGCAGCCGTGCTCCCTGGCGACGATGAGCCGGATCTGTGCGTGTTCTGCGAGGAGCCCGGCGTCTTCCCGGATCCCGTGCTCGCGGCCGCGCCCGTGTCGTGAGCGCCCGACCTACGCGCGTGCTTGCCGGTGCTCGCCTGCTTGGCACCGTGCTTCTTGCCGGGTCCCGTCGTCCCCTTGACCCGGTGCTTGCCCGGCGTGCCACCGATGGTGGCGCCACGGCTGTGCTTCGGCCCGCTCGATGGCCCTTTCCCGGTCGGGGCCTGCGACGCGCTCTTCTCCGCGACGGTGATCGTGATCGTAGGGTCGCCGTCGATGTTCCCGCTGGCATCCATGATCTGGACATTGACATGGTAGGTGCCCGCGCTTTCGAACGTCACCTCGGGGTCCTGCCCGGTGGAATTGGGCGCGCCGCCGTCGAAGTTCCACAGGTAGGACAGCCCGCTGGAGTTGCCACTCAGGACCGACACGCCGAAGGTCACGGTAGTACCGATCGTGACCGGGTTCGCGGATGCGGTCGCCGTCGCGTCGATGATCGGTCCCTGAGACACCTCGAACACGAAGGGGGTGGGGTTAGCGTCGACTACCTGATCTTGGGAGTTGTCATCCGTTCCGCCGCGCCACGGACGGTCGTAGAAGATCTGTTCCTGATTGCTGTAGATCAGCGGCGCCTCCGCGGGGTTCGCAAAGTCGCTCGGGGTGATGAGATCGGCCTCGTCGAGGGGGGCCTCGGGCGACCCGTCCGTCCCGGTCACGTACACCTGCGTGTCGGGGCCGATCTGGATCGGGTCCGGAGGGGTGCCCAGGGTACCCATGCATTGGAGCACCTGATACAGCGACCATGCTTCACTCGTGATCTGCTGACTGGGCCCCGGTGTCCCACCTGGCCCGTACTCCTCGATGTTCGGCCCGGTGTACAGGGGGCAACCCCTCTGCTCCAGCGTCCCCAGCGAGAGCGTCTCGGTCCTGGGCGAACTCCCCAAGACGATCGCTTCCACCTCCTGGCCTGAGTTATCGGCCGCCGCGACCCCGCTCCAGCACCCGAGCGCGGCCATCGCGAGCGCGAGCACCAACGCAAACCGCCGCCCCGGGAGGATCCCGGGGCGGCGGCCGTCCGGCCAGCGCTCTTCGTCGGAGCGAATGCGCTGACGCGTCACTCGACCTAGCGTACGACGATCGTTCTCAGCTTCGAGAAGACCGACGTCTTGCCTTTCTGGCCGTACTCGAGCTGGATGACCCCCGTAGTTCGCCGCGCGAGCTTCGCCTTGATCGTGAACTTCGTCTTGCCCTTTCCGACCGACGTGTGCCCGATCTCCTTGAGGCGGCCATGGGTGGACTTCGTCAGGGCGAGGAGCTCGACCTTCGCGCCCTTGGCCGTCGGCGCGGGCTTGAGCGTCCCGGTCACGGTCACCGCTCCCTTCTTCGTGACCTTTACCTTCGTGAAGCTGACCGAGGTCGACGATGGGATGCCGGTCACGGTCAGCCGAACCGCAGCCGACGCGCCCGGTGACAACAGGTCGCCGAACGGCGGAGTCAGTGTGCTTTTCTCGATCTGCGCGATCTCACCCGTCGCGACCTGATAGCTGCCGCTCGAGGTCGGGGCGAACTTGATCTTGTACGTGCCGGTCGCCGTCGTGTGCCCGCTGGCCACGACCACGGGTATGCCCGCCTCGATCTCGTCGACCGAGACGGACTTGCCCGCGAGCACGGGATAGTCCGGCTCGGCGTTCGTCACGCTTCCGGTCACCGTTATCGACTTGCCCAGGGCAACCTTGGCGGGGATCCCGGCCTCGCTGATGATCGGCGACGCGTCGGCGATGAACGGCGCGCCGTCGGGATCGCTCGTGTCGTCGAGGTAGTACTTCAGCTGCGACTGCAAGGCCGGTGAGGTGATGAACGTCGTGAAGTCCTCCGCGGCGGTGAGGTTGACGCCGCACGCGATGCACTTATTCGGGTTGATGACGTAGGCGTGGAAGTAGTTGATCAGCTCATCGGCGCCGCCGGGAGCGGACGCGCTGTTGTTGCGGGTGAAGATGAACAGGCCGGGAACCGCTCCGGCCGGATCCAGTCCGGAGTCCAGGTAGTCGTACGTGCCGCGATCGGTGAACACGTAGCACGAGCCCGGGCCGCTCGCATAGCCGGCGCAGGCATTGGCGGCGACGACGTTCGGGCCCTGGGTCAGGCCGGTGGCCACGTACCACGACGGGAGCGCGCTGGAGGGCGGGAGCCCGGTTGCGCTGCAGGGCAGACCATTAAGGCCACTCGCCGCGGAAACCGGCGTCAGGCCACCGCCGTCGGCGGCGCCGACGACGCACAGGGCGAGACCAGGCGGCAGCGCCGGCAACTTCGCGACCAGCGCCCAGATCTGGTGCTCCTCGACCGTGGTGCCGGGCGTGCCGCCCCGCGACACGAACGTGACCTTCGGGGTCCCTCCCCCGTTGTACCCGGCGGCCGCGATGTCGGCGAACGCCTGAACGATGTTGTTCTGCGCGTTCGTGAGCACGCCGGCCGGATCTCCATTTGGCCCAGCGAGGACGAAGTCGTTGCGGAAGATGGCCAGGCCGTACTGCAGGAAGGAGTAGCCGCCGGCTACGAACTGGTTCTCGAGCGAGGCGGCGTGGACGATCAGCACGCTCGGCGTGTTGACCCCGGTCTCGGCGTCGGTGATCGCCGTGCCGGAGGCCGTACCGACGTACTTGAAGGTGAACTGCGGGTAGGCGGCGTGGAATTCAGGCTCGATCACGTTCTGCATCAGACCGGAGTCGCTCACGTCGCTGGTGCCAATGACCGTGAGGCTCGACGAGGTATCCGCCCGCGCGGCCACTGCCGGAAGGAGGAAGATGCATAAGAGGGCGGCGGCGGCGAGCGTGAGCACGCGCCGCGGCGCGGTGGGATGGCGGCCTATCGGCGGCTTGGAGACAATCATGGCGGCGAGTGTATATACATGGGCTTTGCGTAAGCAACCAGATTCCGGTAGCGCCGCTGACATCGACACTTGACCTATGCAAGGTACAGGTAGCTCGCCGCCCGCGAGATTCGTGGCCGAAGCCGACAGACGCTTCGAGGAGACCTGACCTCCAGCCCGCGGGCCGGGCGGCTGCGCCAACCGAATCGCCCCCGGCGACTAGGTCGCCTACGGTCGGTGGCGGTGAAGCCGGGCTCGACCGCTAACGTCTGTTCGTGCCCGCGGTCATTCCCGCACCCCGCAGCGCCAGCCACGGGCCCAGCCCTGGGCGCGGGGCGATGGCCAAGTCGGGGATGGCGGCGCTTACGCTGGGCGCGCTCGGGGTGGTCTTCGGAGACATCGGGACGAGCCCCCTGTACGCGATTCAGGCCGTTTTCAACATCAACGGCCAGGCCGTGCACGTCACGCCACTGGACGTCTACGGCGTGATCTCGCTCGTCTTCTGGTCGATCACGATGATCGTCTCGGTCAAGTACGTGACCTTCATCATGCGGGCCGACAACGCGGGCGAGGGCGGGATCATGGCCCTCACCGCGCTGCTGGACGGGGCCAAGCTGAAGGGCACTGCGATCAAGGCGACGCTGGTCATGCTGGGGATCATCGGCGCCTCGCTGTTCTATGGGGACGGAGCGATTACTCCGGCCATCTCGGTGCTCTCGGCGGTCGAGGGACTCAAGGTCGCCAGTCCCAGCCTCAGCTCACTGGTGCTCCCGATCACCATCGCGGTGCTGGTTCTGCTGTTTGCCATTCAGCGCTTCGGGACGAATCTCGTCGGCCATCTGTTCGGGCCGGTGATGGCGGTCTGGTTCAGCGTGCTGGCCCTGATCGGCGCGCTCGAGGTGGCCCACCACCCGGCCATCATCCGCTCGCTTTCGCCGACCTACGCGGCGCGGTTCCTGATCGATCATCCCGGCGTCGCGTTCGTCGCGCTCGGCGCCGTGGTCCTGGCCGTGACCGGGGCCGAGGCGCTGTACGCCGACATGGGTCACTTCGGCCGGGGCCCGATTCGCCGTGCGTGGTTCCTGCTCGTGTTCCCGGCGCTGACGCTCGACTACCTCGCCCAGGGATCGCTGATCCTCCGCGACCCCAAGGCGATCTCCAACCCGTTCTTCATGTTGCTGCCCAGCTGGGCGCAGATGCCGATGGTGATCCTCGCGACGCTGGCGACGGTGATCGCTTCGCAGGCGGTGATCTCGGGGGCGTTCAGCGTCACGCGCCAGGCGATGCAGCTCGGCTTCCTGCCCCGGCTAACCATCCGCCACACCTCCGAGCACGAGATCGGGCAGGTCTATGCGCCGGCGGTCAACGCAATCCTCTTGGTCATCGTGGTCGCGATCGTCCTCGGGTTCCGATCCTCGAACGCCCTCGCCTCGGCTTACGGCGTCGCGGTCACCGGAACCTTCGTGCTCAACACGATTCTCTTTCTCTCGGTCGCCCGGCTGCTCTGGCATACCCGCAAGCGATTGATCGCCCTGGGCGCCGTGGCCTTCCTCACCATCGAGCTCACGTTCTTCGCCGCCAACCTGACCAAGGTCCCCCACGGTGGCTGGCTACCGCTGGCCATCGCGGTGATCGTCTTCACCCTGCTCACGACCTGGCGCAAGGGTCGGCGGATCGTGACCCACAACCGGATCAGAGAAGAAGGGCCGCTGCACGACTTCGTCGAGCACCTCGGAAGTCGTGAACATCCGGTCCAGCGCGTCCCGGGCACGGCCGTCTTCCTCAACGCCAACCCGAAGACCACGCCGCTAGCGCTCCGGGCCAACGTAGAGCACAACCACGTCCTGCACGAGCACGTGATCATCATCTGCATCTCCGTCGAGCGGATTCCGCATGTCCCCAGGTCCGATCGTCTGGCGGCCGATCGGCTCGGTCACCCGACCGACGGCGTCACGGGGATCGTCGCCCAGTTCGGGTTCCAGGACGACCCGAACATCCCAAAGACGCTCCGGCTGGCGGCCCGGCTGGACCTGCTCGAAGGCGATGCCGACATCGAGCACGCCTCCTATTTCCTCTCCCAGATGACGATCGTGGCAACTGACAGGCCGGGCATGGCCGGCTGGCGCAAGAAGCTGTTTCTGCTCATGGCCCACAACGCCGCGAACCCGACCGTGTACTTCGGCCTCCCCGATCACCGGACGGTCACCATGGGCGAGCGGATCGACCTCTGAATCAATCATCCGAGCCGCTGCGGCGCCTCTTCTACACGCGCTGCTGATTTGGCACCGGGAGCGCGCAGCAGGCCGGTCAGGTCGACCAGAGAGCTGCAGATCGCTCCGCCGGAGGCGAGGATGAAGGTCTCGAGCTGGAGGTTGACAGCGACCCCGGCTTCACCCGCTTGGCGCAGATCGGTGCGAAGGCCAAAGCAGGTGAGCCCGATTCCGGCGCCGTAGCCGACCTCGACCGCCGTCCCAGAATCTGGCTCCTGTCCTTCGAGGTAGGCGACCAGGATCTCGCACGACCGAATCGCCTGCTCGTTTCGCCGCCCTATCTCCAAGGCAATCTCGCGGTCACGACCCAACGCATGGGCGTCATGCACCTCTCGCTCGGTCGTGAGCCGCCACGGATCGACGACGTCAACGACGGCCTCGAGCGCGGGAATCAGCACGTGGGCGTAGTAGTAACGGCCGCCTTCGGTAAAGCCGAGGGGACTCGCGACGTAGCAGCGCGGGAGCACTCCTCCATGTTCTCACGAGGTTGGGAACCCCGACGCGAGAGTGGCGTGGAATGATTCCCCGATGCCCAAGGACAAGAAGCAGCCGGCCGAGACCACTCCGGTGGGCAAGATCAAGTGGCAGGACGAGGTCGCCGACCACGATTACGCCGCCGCCGAGGCCTATCTGTCGATCAAACTCGACAAGGCGGATGTGGCCAAGGTGGTCGGCCGGCTGCGTAAAGCCCCGCTCACCACGCGACGGGCGAACGACATCCTCCGCGCCGCCGGATTGACCGCCGCGGCGCTGGATGACCCCGGGGTGATGAAGGATCTGATCAAGGTCATCGAGGGCACGCATCTGAGCCCGGTGCTCGTGATCAGAGACGAGGCGGGCGCCGACATTGCCGACGGGTATCACCGCGTGTCGCTCGTCTACCGCATCGACCCCTACGGAGACGTCCCCCTCAAGCTCGCCTGAGTCGAGGAGCTCCGCGCCGGCCGGCAGTCCAAAGCCCCCCACGGCGGCCAGGCTCCTCGAGCTCGAGACGCCCCACGGCGTCGCGCGGGTGCACCTGCATCTCGCCGATCGCCCGGCCGCGGCGCTGATGCTCGGACACGGCGCCGGCGGGAGCGTCGCCGCCACCGACCTCCTGGCGGTAACCAGCGCCGCCCTCGCGGTCCGGATCAGCGTCGGGCTCGTGGAGCAGCCCTATCGGGTGGCGGGCCGCCGCTCCCCGGCACCGGCCCGTCAGCTCGACGCCGCCTGGGCGGCCGTCGTCGCTCACCTCCGCGCGGATGCGTTGCGTGACCTGGCGCCGATGGTCGGCGGGCGCTCCTCCGGGGCCCGAGTCGCCTGCCGCACCGCGGCGGAGGTCGGGGCGGTGGCCGTGGTGTGCCTGGCCTTTCCGCTGCATCCCCCGGGCCGGGGCGATGACCCGACGAAGAGCCGGCTCCCCGAGCTCGAGGCGGTGCGCGTACCCACGCTGGTGATCCAGGGTCAGAGCGACCCATTCGGGATGCCGCCAGACGGTCCGGACCGCACGGTCGTGCGCGTACCCGGAGATCACGCTCTCCGCAGCTCGGCGGCCGTCATGGCCGCGGCGTCGGAATGGCTGGCCGCGCGTGTGGCGGCGATCTGATGGTTTGATCTAGACGGCCACCGACGGTTCCCGCGCCCCGAGCGACGCTCCGGCCGAGGCGGCCACCACGAGCGCGATCCCGACGAGGGCGCGCGCGGTGAGTCCCTGGCCCAGGACGATCAGGCCCGCGACCGCCGCCATCGCCGGCTCGAGGCTCATCAGCACACCGAACACGTTCACCGCGATCCGCCGTAGCGCCTCGAGCTCGAACGAGTAGGGGATCGCCGAGGAGAGCATCCCGACGGCCGTCCCGAGCAACAGCGAGCGCGGTTCCAGCAGGTGCCCGCCCCCGTCGATCACGCCCGCCGGCAGCGCGACCACGGACGCGACGCACATCGCCAGCGCGAGTCCGGTACCGCGCTCGAACTTCCGCCCGAGGCGCGGGTTCAGCACGATGTAGGCGGCCCAGAGACAGCCGGCGAGGAGCGCGAAGGCGACCCCGGCGGTACTGAGGCCATGCGTCCCGCCGTGCGTCAGCGCGATGATGCCGGCGGCGGCCAGGCCCACCCACAGGAGGTCGATCCGCCGCCGAGAACCGCTCACCGCGACGGCCAGCGGACCCAAGAACTCGATGCTCACCGCGATCCCCAGGGGGATCCGGTGAATTGCGCTGTAGAAGCTCAGATTCATTGCGGCCAGGACCAGGCCGAACGCGCACGCGAGCACCAGCTCGTCTCGATCGCGTCCTCTCAGCCGTGGCCGCCAGAGAACGAGCAACACGGCGCTCGCCGAGACCAACCGCAGCAGCACCGCGCCGCCCGGACCCACCCGGGCGAACAGCGTCGCCGCCAGCGCGGAGCCGAACTGCACGGAGCTGATCGCGCCGACCATCAGGCCGGCGGACGGCGCACGCGCCAGCAAGCCCCCCCGACCGGAGCCTATGTCGTGACGAGCCACTAAACGGCGATCGTAGCCCGGGCCTGGGCGTTTTCAGCGACTGGGCGTTTCCGCCGACCGGCGCTCGGGAGGGGCCGGCAGCACAGGGAGTGGGGTCATGGCTGGTGCGAGATCCGCTCCGCACGATTCCATCAACCGGCGCACGCGGATCATCGCCTCTTGCCGGTCGTCGAGGGGGCCGAGGTGGATGGGGGCGCCGAAGCTCACGCGGATCGTGTGCCGGGCCCAGCGTCCACCGCCCTCCGGGCGAGACATCCACGCCCGGCCGATGGGCATCGCCCGATGGGTGCCGGAGATGTGGATGGGGACGATTGGAAGGCCGTGCCTGGCGGCGAGCACCGCGGCTCCCGAGCGCATGCGACCGAGGCGGCCGTCGCGCGAGCGCGTCCCCTCGGCAAACACCACGAGGCTCCACCCGCGTCCGATCAGACGCTCGATGTGGTCGGCGTCGGTGCCCATGCCATTACCGCGACGCTCGAGCGGAACCGTGCCGAAGGCCAGCGACACGGAGTCGGCCAGGAGGGGCGTGGTGTAGAAGTAGTCGGCCGCCGCGGCCACCGCGGTGCGCCGCCGCCACCTGGCCGGTAGCGAGCCCAGCAGGACGGGTGTGTCGACATGGCTGCAGTGGTTGGCGACGAAGATCGCCGGCCCCGCGAGCTGCTCGAGCTGCTCGCGCCCGACGATCTCGGTACGCGAATAGGTGCGGATGATGGAACGGAACACGCCGCAGATCAGGAGCTCGCGCACCACTCGTGCCGGCGGGGTTCGCGCCCAGCGCCGGTCCCCGCCTCGAGACTCGTCGGTCCGCACGCCGCTGTCGCTCCGCACGCCGCTGTCGGTCCGCACGCCGCTGCTACTCCCCGCGCGCGCGAATGCCGCGCTCGCGAACGTTCCCGTGACCAGGGCGAGCGCCCTCAGGGACGATCTTCCCCGGGTTCAGATGCCGGCCCGGGTCGGTCCCGTCCAAGAGCGCCGCGACCATCGCGACACCAGGCCCGGAGATGTCCTGCTCGAGCCACTGCGCGTGCTCGGTCCCCACCGCGTGATGGTGAGATAGCGTCGCGCCATGATCGACGAAGGCCTGCTGGATCGCGAACTTCACGACGTCGTACTCGACGATCATGTCGGCGCCCGCGGTCGGCTCAAAGGCGAAGGTGAAGTAGAGGCAGGCCCCCGCGTGATAGCTGTGCGACAGGTGGCACATCAGGTATCCCTGGACGCCGAGCTCGGCGAACGCCCGATGCGCCGCGGTGCTCACCGCGTCGTATACGGGGGTCAGCCGGCTCCACGGCATCGCCGTCTCGGACACGTCGGCCGCGACCCCACGGTCCAGGAGGAAGTCACGAATGTAGGGAGTGTCGAACTTCTTCTGGTCGTAGAGCGCGCCGGGGCCCGCGCCGACGCACAGTCCGCCGTGGCGCTTGACGAGCCTGCCCACCGCCTTGCGCTGGCCGGCGACATGGCCGGCGCTGCCCTCGTAGCCGATGAACGACAGGCACATCTCGCTCAGGTCGAACCCGCGTCGACGCCGCAGGTAGGACCTCAGCGCCTTGGACTGGAGCCTGTCGAGCAGCGAGGGCTGCGTGCGCATGGCGAATGAGAACCGGGTCTCGGGCGCGTCGGATACGCGGGTGGCCGAGACCGAGTACTCCCCGGCGGTGATCTCGCGCATCGCATCGAGCCCGGCGGCGAAGGTCGGAAACAGGTAGCCGAGGATGACGCGGCGCTCGGGGATACGCCGCACCTCGACCGTCGCCTCGGTGATCAGTCCCAGCCGTCCTTCGCTACCGAGCACCATCTCGCGCACGCTCGGGCCGGTGGATGCGGCGGGGACCGGGCGCGTCACCAGCGTCCCCGACGGCGTGACGACGCGTAGGCCCTTGGTCAGGTCGGCGATGTCGCCGTAGCGGTCTGACTGCATCCCCGAGGATCTGGTCGCGATCCAGCCGCCAAGCGTGGAATGGGTGAACGAGTCGGGAAAATGACCGAACGTGTAGCCCCGCGCCGCCAGCTGCTCCTCCAGGCGCGGGCCGAAGACGCCGGCCTGCACGCGCGCCAGCCGCGAGGGAACATCGATCTCGAGCACCTTGTCGAGGCGCACCAGGTCCACCGACATGACCGGGCGCGCCTCGTCGGCCGGGGCCTCGAGGGAGCCGGAAATCGAGGAGCCGCCGCCGAAGGCGATGATCACGGCGTCCGTGGCCAAGGCCGCCTGCAGGACCGCGGTGACCTCCTCCTCGCTGCCGGGGCGTACGACTACATCGGGGACGCGAGCCAAGTCGCCGCGACGCTGGCGGATCAGGTCACGCAGAGACTTGCCGCGCGCGTGCACCACGCGATCCAGCGGGTCGCGTGAGACGAACGCGGGCGTGACCGCTTGCTCAAGCGCGGCGCGCAGGGAGTCCGGGAGCATGGGCGCGGGCACCTCCAGGTCCTCCCAGGTCATCGGCGAATCGGTGGCGCGTCCAATGTCGACGCCGAGCACCTCCTCGATGAAGGGCGCCAGCTCGGGCTTGTCCCGGTGCGTGAAGCCCTCCCCCGCCTGCCCCCAGCCCCACCACTTCATCGAGTGGCGCTCGAGCGGATCCACGGGCGAGAATCTACCGGGGGTGCGACCGCGGCTCCGGTCCCGAGGTGTGAGCGGCGACAAAGTGGGAACCATGACCGTATGACTTCTTCAACGAGCAGGATTCCAAACGTGACGCTGCATGACGGCGTTCTGATACCCCAGCTTGGCTTCGGCGTGTTTCAGGTCCCGCCCGAGGACACCGCGGAGGTCGCGACCCAGGCGTTGATGGCCGGCTACCGGCATATCGATACGGCGGCCGCCTACGGCAACGAAGCCGGCGTCGGCCAGGCCGTCCACGCCGCAGGCCTTGACCGCGACGATGTCTTCATCACCACCAAGTGCTTCAACGACGACCAGGGCTACGACCAGGCCACGCGTGCGCTCAAGGCCAGCCTCGACCATCTCGAGATGGACTACGTGGACCTGTACCTGATCCACTGGCCGGTCCCGGCCCACGACAAGTACGTCGAGACCTGGAAGGCCTTCATCGATTTACGCGAGCAGGGACTCACTCGCTCGATCGGCGTGTCGAACTTCCAGCCCGCGCACCTGCACCGAGTGATCGACGAGACGGGGGTGACTCCGACCGTCAATCAGATCGAGCTCCACCCGCGCCTCCAGCAGACCGGCCTGCGCCGCGAGCACGCCGAACTGGGGATAGTGACCGAGGCATGGAGCCCCCTGGCGCAGGGCCAGGTGCTCGACGATCCCGTCATCGGTGAGATCGCCCAGACCCACGACAAGACTCCGGGGCAGGTCGTGATCCGCTGGCATCTGCAGCTCGGCAACGTCGTCTTCCCCAAGTCGGTCACGCCTGAACGGATCGCCGAGAACATCGATGTGTTCGATTTCACCCTCAGCGAGGACGAGATGGCATCGATCAACGCGCTCGACGCCGGCGAGCGGACCGGACCAGATCCGGACACCTTCATCCGACCGTAGGCGGCTCGCCCGCGGCGCGCGGTTCCGGCGTCAGCCGTCGGCGGGCACCGCCCGGAGGTACTCGAGCACCGCCATCACGCGTCGGTTCTCGGAGGCGTCCTCCTTCAGACCGAGCTTGTCGAGCACGGATGCCACGTGTCCCTCGATCGTGCGCACGCTGACGTTGGTGCGAACCGCAATACCACGGTTGGTGAGACCCTCGGCCATCAGCGCCAGGACCGTGCCCTCGCGGTCGGTCAGCGTCCCGAGCTCATCGTGCTCGGGCTCGCCGGCGCGCGAGCGCAGCAGGAGTTCGACCACGGTCGGATCGATCGCCGCGCCCCCTGCGGCGATCCGCGCGATTGCGTCGGAGAGCTGGGCCCAATCGGACAGCCGATCCTTGAGCAGGTAACCGATCGCGCGCTGGGAGTGCCCGAGCAGCCGGCCGACGTGCGCTCGCTCGGCAGACTGGGCGAGCACGAGGATGCCGACGCTGGGCACCGCGCGGCGGATCGCCTCGGCCGCGAGTACGCCCTCGTTGGTGAAGCTCGGGGGCATGCGAATGTCCAGCACCACGACGTCCGGGCGGTGGCGCTGAACCTCGACTAGAGCTTCGGTCCCGGAGCGCGCGACCCCGACGACCCTGGCGCCCTGTTCGCTCAGGATCCGCGCGAGCCCGTCGCGGACCAGCAGCGAGTCGTCCACGAGCACGACGCGCAGCCCTGCGACCGGTGCGGCGGACATCTGGCCATCGTACGCCCCTCTGATCGACGCGCCATCAAACTGGAATCCGGAGCTCGATTCTCGTGCCGGCCCCCGGCTCGCTCTTGACCGCGAGCGACCCCCCGACCGTCTCGGCGCGTTCCGCCAGCCCGGTGAGACCGCTGCCGCGGCTGTTGGCCCCGCCACGACCGTCATCCGCGACGATCAGTCGCAGCTCGCCGGAGTCGGTGGCGGCGTCGATGGTCACGCGCGACGCGCCGGCGTGCTTGATCGCATTGGCCAGCGATTCGGCGGCGATGAAGTACGCGGCCTGCTTGACCGTGTCCGCGACGTCGTCGAGGCCGTCGCCGCCGTGGAAGCTCACCGGCAGCTGGGCGCGATCCGCCAGTGACTCGAGCGCGGCGGCCAGCCCCGCCTCGGCGAGAACCGCCGGATACGCCCCGCGCGCCAGATCCCGCAACTCGGCAATTGCGGTGCGAACCTGCTCGACCGAGTCGCGCAGCAGGTCCTCGCTGGCGCTGGCCCCCGGCGCGCCAAGCCGCATGGCCAGCGCCAGCAGTCGCTGCTGGACGCCGTCGTGGAGGTCGCGCTCGACCCGGCGGCGCGCCTCGTCCGCCGCCTGGATCGCGCGCGCGCGCGAAGCGATCACCTGCTCCGCACGAGCGCGGAGCTCGAGCCGTGAGTCCGCGATGATCGCGGCCACTCCGGCCGCCACCACTCCGACCACCGGGATCGCCACCGGCGCCATCTGGCCCGCGTCGAACAGCACCTGCGCGAGCACGAGGTAGGCAGCCACGGCGCCGGCGAGAATCGCCGGGCCACGCCAACCGCGGCGACCGAACAGCAGTGGGGGGACGCCGAGCACGAGGGCAAAGCTGATCAGCGCCGCGAGCCAGCCGGCAATCTCGCGCAGCGGTGCGCCCTCCAGCGCGGTGCTCACCGCGTTGGCCTCGATCTCCGGGCCCGTCATCTGCCCGCCCGCGAGCGCTGAGTAAGCGTGGATGTCGCCAGTGGTCAGCGCGGTCGCGCCGAGGATCACGATCCGGCCGCGGAACACGGAGGCCGGGACCTGGTCGCGCAGCAGCGACACAAGTGAAACGATCCTGAAGGTGCCAGGCCCCCCGGCATAATCGATCCACACCGGGGAGCGACCGAGCGACGAGGCCGAGAAGCCTGGATCCAAATCCTGCGCGACGCGAACCGGCAGTGTCGGCAAGCCGCCGTCATAAAGGTCGAAGCGCCTGAACGTGCCGCCGCTGTAGATCCGGATCAGCGCGCTGGCAACCTGGACGCGCGCGTAGCGCTGGGCGCTCGCTCCGCCCAGCACGTCGTTGGATCCGCGGCGTCCGGTGGCGGTCGCCATCAGGATCGTTCCCGGGCTGCGCCGCAACCCCTCGATCAGCGCGTCGTCCTCACTCTGCGTGGTCGGCTCGGTGAACTGCAGGTCGATCGCCACCAACCTTGCCCCGTCGCGGCGCAGGCGGTCGAGCGCTTGCGCGTAGTCGCGACGCGGAAGGGGATATGTGCGCAGGGCGTCGATCGTCCGTTCGTCAATTCCCACGATGACCACCGATCTCGCCCGCTGGGCCTGGGTGCCACGCACCGCGAACCTGGCATCGACGCTGACCAACTCGAGTGGCGCCAGCCAGCCGGTGAGCATCAGGACGGCGACGAGGATCGCGGCAATCAGGGTCAGGCCGGCGAGTGTCCGTCTCCGGCGCTCACGTAGCCTAGTCGCCGCGGCCTCGATCGCCACGCTGTTGCTCGGCCCCACGAGCGAACCGCTGTCCGGCGCTAGCCCGCGCGGAGCACGACCCGGTGGCCGGCGCGGACAGTCGCGTGCTTCGGTTTCGTGTTTCCGATGCCGGCCACGTCGACGACGCCCTTGTCAACGATCACCGTTGTCGTCGTGCACGTGTCGATCACCTCCCAGGTCGTCCCCCGCACTGTCGCGGCGCCGCGGTTGCCGGTGATCGTGAAGTCGCCGTTGTTGGCATCGTGGCCCCACAGACGCCGGGTCTTCGGTCGGTGCCGTGCCGCCCGCGCGATCTTCGCACCGCCACTGGGGCCCGAGCGACCGGTGGCGGAGCCACCGGTTCCGGAGCGACCCGTGCCGGCGCTGCCGCCACGCGGGTGCGTCGAAAGTTGCTTGGTGCTGCAGCCGGCCAGCGAACCGCTCATGACCGCGTTCAGGAGCCCACGCTTGGTCCGAGCCTGAGCGATCTTGAAGCGGCCGTACTTGAAGTCCGCATAGGTGGTCTGCTTGGCTTTACCGGGCAGCGCGTCGGTGACGCGCGCGACACCGTGGGTCGTTTCGACCACGGTCCCGACCGGTACCAGCGCGAAGTCCTTCAGCTGGATGACCTGGCCGTCGGGAAGCGTGGCCGTGATGTGGCCACTCTCGCGAGAGAGCAGGACATACTTGCCGAAGGTCGGCGGCGGCGCGCCGATCGGGTACAGGCCCGACGGCTCGTCCTTGTTGGGCTTCACCGCCACGGCGAACAGCGACGTGTCGTTATTGTCGTTCGTCTGTACCTGGTCGGACGTGACCTTGACCGAGTTGGTCAGCGTCTGCACGTTGCCGGGCTCGAGCAGGATGTGCAGATCCTGGGACGCTCCCGGGGCGAGATCGCCGATCGCGCAACTGAACTGGCCGCCCGAGGCCGGCGGGCATCCGGCCGGCTGCGAGACCAGCTTGCCGTCCTGCGGCAGCGTGTCGGTGACCACGACATTGGTCGCGGTTGCGGGCCCACCGTTGGCGACATGGATGATGACATCGGCCGCCTCGTCGGCGATCACCGCGGCGCCGCCGGAGACCGCCTGCGAGACGCTCAGATCGACGCCCGCGCCCACGGTGAGACACGGTCCGAACTCCGAGGTCGAGTTGCTGCCCGTGACCGCGGTGGCGGACAGCACAGTGCCCGCGCTCACCCCCTGGCCGGTCAGGACGAAGTTCGCGTGCCCGCTCGAGTCCGTGGTGACCGTCCCGGCGTTGATCTCAGTTTGGCCCTGTCCGTAGCCTGATGGGTCGCAGGCGGGGTTCCCGAACACATACACGGTGTAGTAGGTGCTCGGAGCCGCGTCGAGCGTACCGGTGAACGAGTACTGCCCGTTCGCGGCGCTCGCGGTGGTGAGCACGGGGAAGTTCTGCCAGCCGTTCGGCCCCGGCGTCGAGTCGAGCGGATGGTTCGCGGTGACGCCGTCGTCGCCGAGGTCGATGCCGAGGCCGCCATTGCCAAAGATCGAGTTATCGAAGATCCCCACGTCCGTAGTGTCGACCGCGGCGCCGGGCGGGTCGACTACCGCGATTCCGGCTCCGGTGTTGTGGGCGATCACGTTCGCGCCACTCAGCGGCGCCCCGATCGTCTGCGGTCCGCTGTCCGCGAGAATCCCGATCGAGTTGGCAAGCGGGGAGGAGCGGTCCCCGGCGGTGCCGATCGCGTTGCCGACGATCGTGTTTCCCGCCTGGTCGAGCTGGATCCCCGGGCCGGTATTGCCGCCGATCACGTTTCCAGAGATCCTGTTGTCTCCCAGTGAGACCCCGCCCGTGGCGGTCGCGAGTATCCCCGCGCCGGTGTTGGGCGTCGCACCCGTCCCCGCGAAGTTCAGGCCGATCAAATTGTTGTCCACATTAGCCTGCGAGCCCTCGAGCACCACCCCGCCGTCGGAGTTGCCCGAGATCTGGTTGCCCGCGCTGGACGCCGCGCCGCCGATCAAGTTGCCGGTGCCGGAGTCCTGCACGCCGGGGCCGTTGTTGGGCAGAGCCCCGCCGTCGGCCGGCTGCTGCGGCTGGCCGGCGGGAGGGATGTAGTAGAAGTCGAGCGACTCGCCGATGTAGTTGCTCGCGACCGTCGCCGCGGAGGATCCCTGCGCGAGCTCGACCCCGGGGCCGCCGTTGTTGGAGATGACGTTGGACGTGCAGGCATCGGACCAGTACAGGCAGGGCACGCTGCCACCGATCACGTCCCCGTTCGCGTCTCCGACGTAGACGCCGCCGGCGCCGTTACCGTCCGATGGGCCGTTGCCGGGGAGCCCCCCGGTATAGGTCTCGGTTCCGGGCCCGAGCGCGTGGCCGGTCGTATCCGTGCCGATAAAGTTGTGGCCGACCGTGGTCGGCCCGGATCCGGGGTCGAGATACACACCCCAGCCGCCGTTGCCATAGATGTCGTTCTGGATGTAGGTGTCGCCGTCGCTGGCGGTGTACCCGATCGTGTCGCCGGCGCTCCCGGAGAGCACCTCGACGCCGTTGCCGGTGTTCTCGGGCGCCAGATCCCCCTGCTCGAACGGGTTGCTTCCGATGCCCGAGGAGTACACCTGGTCGTCGCCGGGAGGGCCGAGCTCGACGGCATCGGTGAAGCCGCCGATGACCACGCCGAGCATCGACGAGCCCGACCCGACGAACACCAGCCCGGGGAAGGTCGCCGCCCCGCCCGGTCCCGTGCCCGATCCCTCGAGATTCGCGTACCCGTAGTTGAGCGACTGGGAGCCCGTGTCGTAGCAGCCGGGATCCGTGTTGACGACCTGTGTCCCGTCGAGCGTCGTGCCGCCCGGTATGTTCGCCAGCTGCTTCGTGATCGTGTACGGCCCGCAGACAATGAAGGCGATCGTGTTCGTCCCACCGGCCGAGGTCACCGCGTTGATCGCCTCGGGCAGCGTGCAGGCGTCGCCGCGCGTCGCCGGGATGTCCGAGGTCGTGACGGTCGCGCAGTTGCCCGCCCCGGTGCCCGCATCGGCCGTGGAGTTGACGTAGAACGTCCGCGCAGCGGCAGTCGACGCGAACGCGAGCGCGCACGCGACCCCCACGAAAAGCGTCCCTGCAAAGCGCCCCATGGGAGTGATTCTTACACGGCGCGCTCCCTATTTTCAACTGGCCCTAGGGCTTAGCCGTCCACCAATTCTTGATGATCTGCTCGGCGGGCGTTCCCCGGGGATCGACCTGAATGGAGCTCAGCGTCGGCGTCTGGTCGACCTGGAAGTCCCACAGCACCATCCCCACGAACCAGCGGGCGTTCGCGAAGGTCTCGAAGAACGACTCGTAGGCGTCGGATTGTGCCTGGAGATCGACGGTGTCGGTGCACGGATCGCTCTCATCCGGGCAGATGCTTGCGGGATCGTGGGCCGAGTAGGCGCCGTCGGAGTATCCGATCTCGCTCGCGAACACCGGCTTGTCGTAATCGGACGCGAGCGCGTGCAGGTCGGCGAAGTCGGTCGTCGGGTCGCCGAACTCGTTC
>Ga0302314_10003166_pt1 | contig 30439 bp, 29 predicted proteins | sample III_Palsa_N2_3_FD_200533 | JGI IMG/M metagenome (GOLD analysis project Ga0302314, IMG submission 200533) | Peat permafrost microbial communities from Stordalen Mire near Abisko, Sweden - III_Palsa_N2_3 | ecosystem: Environmental > Terrestrial > Soil > Palsa > Peat permafrost | place: Sweden... | reverse complement strand
TCGCGCGAAGCCGTTCGCGAGGACCAGGAACAGGCGTCGCAAGCGACCAATTCCAAGGCCAGCGGTTGAGAAGGGCGGGAACTCGAAGCCTACGTTTGGTCTGCTCCCGTTGACGCGGTTCGCCTCCTCGATCAACTCCGTCTCCATCCGGTCGAGCGTTTGGAACGCCAAGAAGAAGAATCCGGTCAGCCCGGCGACGACGATCGCCAGGATCGTCCCGTTGACGCCAGCCAGCGTCAGACCATCTGCTTCGGCGATCGACATGGCATGACCCTACGCCAGCGCCTTCGACAATTCCGCCGTCAGACCGAGGCGTCCGACAGTGCCGGGAGCAGCGTCACCCCGGCGTGCGACACGAACTCCGCACCGCCCGCGGTGATCTGCAGCCTCCTCAGCCAGCCAGTTGCCTTCACCGAACAGGTGCTCCTCGATCTGGACCGGATAAAGGCTTCAACACCCCTATCCTCCAGGGTCAGGAGCATCATTTATGATCGACGCGCCTCTCAGGCCCACCTCTGCGTGAATTCTCAGGGCTAGTAACCAGGACCCGACGGCCTATCGGACGCTGAGTGAGCATGCCGAATGCGCCAAGATCCAAGCCAGATGCCAGGCCACAGTCCTGCTAGGCGGAGAAGACTGTGTCCATCAGGCTCGGCACCTGTGGTGATCACCGGGCGCAGCTCCCGCCGGTAGACCAGCTCAGTCGTGCTGGTTTGCTTGTGGCCAGCCAGCCTGGCGATCTCCTCTACCGGCATGCCGCCTTGGGACATGATGCTGACGAAGGTATGCCGCAGCTCCCGGGGCACCCAGTCTGTGCCGAGTCCGGCCGCCTTGCAGATCAGCCGGAACTCGCGCCGGATGTTGCGCTGGTCCAGCATGACCCCGGTGGCCGTGGTGAACACCAGGTCATCGTCCTGCCACAGCGCGCCTGCCTTGAGCCGGTCAGCGGCCTGGATGGCCTTCCGTGCCGTCAGTGCCTCGACCGCGATCCGCGCCAGCTTGAGTGTCCGCCGCGACCGGGCCGTCTTGGTGTCCCCGCCAGCCCGGTCCGAACGCCATACCGACACGGTCCCGGCCTCCAGGTTCACCAGGTCCCACCTCAGCGCCCTGGCCTCCTCCGGCCGGATCCCCGTAGTCAGCAGCAGCACCACATACGCGTGCAGCCGGTACGGCCCACGCCGCTTCCGCATGCCATTAGCCCGCAGCACCCCGGCCGCCGCCTTGACCAGCGCCTGTGCCTGCTCCGCGGTCAGCGCCTTGGATGGCCTGCCCTCCCGCCCGGCCGGCGTCTGCACCAGCGCCGCGACGTTGCGCGCGACGATGTCGTCGGCCTGGGCCTGCCGGATCGCTCGTACCAGGCAGTTGCGCGCGATCTGCAGCGACCGGGTCGACAGCTCGCCGTTCAGCCCGGCCAGCGCCGACCGGACCTCAGTCGCCGTGAGCTTGCGCAGTTGCCGGGCCCCGATCTTGTCGGTCAGCGGCTTTACCGCATCGCGGTACAGCGTGAGAGTTCGCTCTGACCGTCCCGATAATCCCTGGGCCAGCCAGTCGTCGACCGCCGCCTGGACCGTGTAGCTGGCCGGCGCACGGACCCCCGCCTCGATGTCGGAACGCAGGGTCTTGAGCTTCAGCCGCACGTCCTGCTTGGTCTTGCCGTAGACCTTGCGGCGGACCCGCGTGCCGTCGCCGGCATGGCCGAGCGAGACCGCGCCGACGTACCGGTTCTTGTCGGCATCGAAGTAGATCGAGTCGTCGCCGTGCCCGCGACGGTTGGTTCTGACAGAAACCATGACAAGAGCCTAACCCGTTTGGCTCCCTGTTTGGCTCCCCCAGGCTCTCAGACCATGATCACAAAAGGAGTTTTGGCTGGTGGGCGCAACTGGTATCGAACCAGTGACCCCTCGCTTGTAAGGCGAGTGCTCTACCGCTGAGCTATGCACCCGTGCTGCCGTCCGTGCCCGCAGGATTCCCGGGCGGCAACCGGCACAGCGTACCTCCCGGCATGGCCAGTGCGGGAGCCGACGCCTGCGGCGGCGCAAGCCCCGCCATCGGCCAGAAGGGCTTGACTGCCCTGCCGTCCGCTCTCATACTGTTGCCTATGTCAACTAGTTCTCTGCTCCAGGCAACTAGTAGCCCCGAATCTGAGGATCGAGTCACGGCGGTCCGCGCGTTCAACCGGTTCTACACGAACGTCATCGGGCTGCTGCAGGAAGGCCTGCTGGAGAGCCCTTACTCGCTCACCGAGGCAAGAGTGATCTTTGAGCTGGCCGGCCGGGACCACGCGGACGCCACCGAACTGCGCCGCATACTCGACATCGACGCTGGTTACCTGAGCCGTGTCCTGGGCAGGCTTGAAGCTGGCCAGCTCATCACCAGGCAGCGATCGGCTGAAGACGGGCGACGCCTGCAGATCGGCCTCACCGAGCAGGGCCGTAGCGCCTTCAGGATGCTGGACATGCGCTCCGCTACCCAGATCAGGGAGCTGCTTGACCGGCTCTCCGGTGCCGACCAGCGGCGGCTGACCAGCGCCATGGCCACCGTGCGCGAGGTCATCGAGGGCGGTGTCAGCGAGGGTGAGGTCAGCGAGGGCTCGCCGCGGCCGGCCGGGTTCGTGCTCAGGGCACCGCTGCCCGGGGATTTCGGCTGGGTCATCCGCCAGCACGGCGCCGTTTACGCGGACGAGTACCGATGGGACGGATCCTTCGAGGCGCTGGTCGCCAGGATCGTCGCCGACTACGCAGGACAGCACGATCCCGAGCGGGAAGCGGCCTGGATCGCCGAGGTAAACGGCGAGCCGGCCGGCTCCGTATTCTGCGTGCGGAAGAGCGATACCGCCGCGCAGCTGCGCCTGCTGCTCGTCGATCCTGCCGCCCGCGGCATGGGCATCGGCGTGCGCCTCGTCGCGGAGTGCGTCTCCTTCGCCCGCCGGGCCCGGTACTCCGAGCTTGTGCTCTGGACCAACGACGTCCTGGTCGCGGCCCGCCGGGTCTACCAGCGGGCCGGATTCCAGCTAGTTGAGGAGGAACGCCACCACAGCTTCGGCCATGACCTAGTCGGCCAGACCTGGCGGCTGTCCCTGGCCTGACCCGGCTCCGGCCTGGTGCTGGCAGCGACGTCGCGCAGGCCTTCCGCCAGGAGCTTGCCAGCGCCTTTGCGTCGTACGCCTGACCAACGTAGAGCTCCGTCAGGTACGGCGCCCTGATCGTCCAGGCCCTAGTTCCTGGTGAAGACGGCGTGGACGGTGATCGTGGTCTTCATGGAGGACAAGCCCAGCTGATTCCAGGTGAGCCCGAATTCGGACCGGTCTACCTCGGCCGTGGCGTCAAGTAGCGCCTCGCCTTCGCCGGTCAGGGTGACGGTCGCCGGGAAGGTGATCGGAAGGCTGCGTTCCCGGACGGTGAGGGTGCCGGAGACTGTCACATCATCGCTGCCGGGTACCAGCTTGGCGAGAGCGAACACGATGACGGGGTGTTCCTCGCTCAGAAAGAAGTCAGCGGAGCGCAGGTGGGTGTCTCGCCTGGCGTTCTTGGTGTCCACTGATCCTGTTGCCACCTCGATCCGGCCGGAGACCTCGCCTTCCGGCGACACGGTCCCGCCGCCGTCGAGATCACGGAAGACGCCCTTGACCGGGACGAGCCCCCACATGCTCTTGCTCCGCAGCGTGGCAGTCGACCGCGCCGGGTCGAGTGTCCAGTTGCCGACCAGCGAGCCATTGGCCAGCTGCGCGCTGAGCGCTGCCGATGTCTGTTGCGCCGGTGTCGTCATGACGGGTCCTCCCGGTGAGATGTAGTTTGTACGTCCAAATAGTTTTTACGTGCCAACAATATATACTGCTGGCTACTGGGTCAAAGGCGGTGCGGTGGTCGAGGAAGCGAACGGCAGCGGGCATTCCGCCATGTGCCTGCGGCTGATGCGAGTGTTCCCCCGCGTCGTGCGCGGCATGCGGCGCTACCAGGACCAGACAACGCCCCGCACGGGCGCGTCGCTCGGCCCGCGGCACGTGGCGGCTCTGGAGCAGCTCCGCGACGGCCCGCTGAGCGTCGGCTCGCTCGCCGCCAGGCTCGGCCTGACACTGTCCACCGTCAGCGGCGTCCTCGCTGGCCTGGATCAGGCGGGCTTCGTCGAGCGCTCTGCTGACCAGGCGGACCGGCGGCGGACCATTGCCCAGATCAAGCCAGCTGCCAGGCCTGCGGTGGAGGAGTGGCTGGACGGCGCGGCTGCGCCGCTGGCCCGGGTGCTCAGCCGGCTGGCCGCCGACGAGCGGGCGGCCTTCCTGAAGGCCATGGACATGCTGGAAGCCGAGTTCCGGGCCGCGGGCAATCCCCCGCTGCCGGGCGCCGGACTGGGGTGCCCGTAGCGCTTCCCGGTCGTCGCGTAGCGCTTCCCGCCGTCGGCGGCTGCCCGGTCAGCCGCGTCTTATCCGGGCGGGCTAGCCGATGCCGGCCGTCCGCCCGGCGCGGCCCAGGACCCGCGCCAGCGCCCGCTCGACTTCCTCGGCCAGGCCGGGGGTCTCGCCGCTGCCCGGCTCGCCGCCATACGGGCCGCCTGCCGGGCCGGGCTGCCCGCCGCCGGGCCGGGGGGCGTCCTGCCGGAGGCCGGGGCCGTGGCCGTCGTCAGCGGCCGCGGCAGGCTCGCCGACATGCCCGCAGTCCTTGCACTCGATCTCGCCGAGCCGCCGGACCAGGTGCACGCCGGCGCAGACGGCGCACCGGTCGAGGTCGGCCGCCCAGTCGAACGACGCCTGGCAGCCCGGGCAGATCAGCACCTGGCCGTCGGCCCGCACTCCTCGTTTCCAGGGACTTTGCCCCCGGTCCGGGTCGACCTGCCGCGTCCCGCAGCGATAGCAGGGCATCCAGCCTGTCCGATCTCTCGCCGCCCGCAGCGCGCTCGCGCGCTAGAGGGTGGCCAGTGCCTTTTGATAGTCGGCGATGTCACGCGCCTGCGGAACGGGGTTCACTACCTTCCACCGGACCACGCCATCTTTATCGATGATGAACGTGCCGCGCGTGGCGAATCCCATGTTGTCATCGAACACCCCGTAGGATTTCGCGACGTCGCCGTGCGGCCAGAAGTCAGACAGCATCGAGAACGCGAAGCCCTCGGCGTCGGACCAGGTACGCAGCGCGTACCGGGAGTCGACCGACACGGTCAGCAGCTCGACGTCGTCCCGCGTCACCTCGGGGAACTCATCGCGCATAGCGCACAACTCCCCCGTGCAGGTCCCGCTGAATGCCAGCGGGTAGAAGACGAGCACCACGTTCTTGCTGCCGCGGAAGCCCGACAGCCGCACCGGCGTGCCGTGCTGGTCCTTCAGCTCGAAGTCGGGGGCCTGCTGGCCGACCTCAACCGCCATGGATCTTCCTCTCCGCGGGGAAACGTCAGTCCGGAACGCACTCAGTGTGCCACCACCGTGCAGCACGACGGCACGGCCCCGCACGGTCCGGCCCAGCGGGCCGCCGGCAGGCCAGTGGCCATGGGCCTCAGCGGCGTGCCTTGGGCGCGACCAGGCGGGAGCCCGACCAGTCGCGTGCCGCGCTGACGCTCGACGTCTGCGACAGCCCGGCGGTCGGCGCGGCCTCCCCGATCTCGCTCGGCTCCACGTGGCCTTCCCGGCCCGACTTGGGCGTGAGCAGCCAGATGTAACCGCCGTCGGCGAGCGGCGTCAGCGCGTCCACCAGGGCATCGACGAGGTCGCCGTCGCCGTCCCGCCACCAGAGCAGGACCACGTCTACGACATCGTCATAGTCCTCGTCGACGAGCTCGACGTCCTTTCCCCCGGCGATCGCGTCGCGCAACTCCTCGTCGCAGTCGTCGTCGTAGCCAATCTCCTGCACCACCTGGCCCGGCTTGATTCCGAGCCGTTCGGCCAGGTCACGCTGATCCTGCGCCTGGCCTGCGGTCGCGCTCACTGACGCCCTCCCTGGATCCTTTCCCGCGACCCGCCGGCCACTGCCCTTCTTCCGGTGCATGCCCGGGAGCCTGGGTCAGACGCGGCGTTTGCGGCATCGGCACTTCTTGATGGGACAGTCCACACTGGGTAGGCGCGGTGCGCAAGTCACAATTAGCGCAGAGTTCGAAAACGCCGGTAATGATTTGAACTTCTCCCAGCAGCGCGGGGCCGCCAGCGGTGTCTCCGCCAGCCCCCGCAATGCGGCCGGCGGTGCTGGCGGGCTTGGCCCGCGGCACCCCAGATGGACGCCGCGGAACTCACCCGATTGGCGCATTTTAGTGCCTGGCCCGCCCCATCTGTCACATCCGGTGGCCCCCCGATCACGGCTAAGCTAGTTACTGGCCGGTAGAGATGCGCCGGCGACCATCGCGTACGAGGATTGGTCTGGACAACTGCGAACGCAGACCGGCGGTGCAGCTCACCGCCTCACCACGAGTTCGGGGGCCGGGGACGCCGGCCACCGTGGAAGGCGAGGACACCCCGTGGCCTCCGGAAGCCAGCGCTTCTCGATTATCAGCGACGGCCTGCCCACCCAGCTGCCGGATATCGACCCCGACGAGACCAGGGAATGGATCGAGTCCTTCGACACGGTTGTCCGGACCCGCGGCCGCTCCCGGGCCAGGTACGTGATGCTGCGGCTGCTGGAACGGGCCAGGGAGCAGCAGGTCGGCGTGCCCGGGCTGCGCAGCACCGACTACATCAACACCATCCCGCCGGAGCGCGAGCCCTGGTTCCCCGGCGACGAGTACGTCGAGCGGCGCATCCGCGCCTATATCCGCTGGAACGCCGCCGTCATGGTGTCGCGGGCCAACCGGCCTGGCATGGGCGTCGGCGGCCACATCGCCACCTATGCCTCGGCCGCCAGCCTCTATGAGGTCGGCTACAACCACTTCTTCCGCGGCAAGGACTACGGCGAGTCAGGCGACCAGGTGTTCTTCCAGGGACATGCGGCGCCCGGCATCTACGCGCGGGCGTTCCTCGAAGGCAGGCTCACTGAACATCAGCTGAACGGATTCAGGCAGGAACTGTCCCACCGAGGTGGCGGCCTTCCGTCGTACCCGCATCCCCGCCTTATGCCGGACTTCTGGGAATTCCCCACCGTGTCGATGGGCCTCGGCGCGATCAACGCCGTCTACCAGGCCAGGTTCAACCGCTACCTGCTGGCCCGGCAGATCAAGGACACCAGCCGGTCGCACGTCTGGGCGTTCCTCGGCGACGGCGAGACGGACGAGCCCGAGGTACTCGGCTCGATCGGCCTGGCAGCCCGCGAGGAACTGGACAACCTGACCTTCGTCATCAACTGCAACCTGCAGCGCCTCGACGGCCCGGTCCGCGGCAACGGAAAGATCATGCAGGAGCTTGAGGCGTCCTTCCGCGGCGCGGGCTGGAACGTGATCAAGGTCGTCTGGGGCCGGGACTGGGACCCGCTGCTCGCGCAGGACGTCGACGGCGTGCTGGTCAACAAGATGAACACCACCCCGGACGGCCAGTTCCAGACCTACGGGGTCGAGACCGGTGCCTACATCAGGGAGAACTTCTTCGGCGGCGACCCGCGGCTGCGTGCCATGGTCGAGCACCTCTCCGATACCGACCTGCGGAACCTGTCCCGCGGCGGCCATGACTACCGCAAGGTGTACGCGGCGTTCAAGGCGGCGACCGAGCACGTCGGCCAGCCGACCGTGATCCTGGCGCACACCATCAAGGGCTGGACCCTGGGCCCCGACTTCGAGGCCCGCAACGCGACCCACCAGATGAAGCACCTCACGACCGCCGAGCTGAAGGACTTCCGCGACCGGCTGTACCTGGAGATCCCGGACTCCGCGCTGGAAGCGGAGCTGCCGCCGTACTACCACCCGGGCGAGAACTCCGACGAGATCCAGTACATGAAGGAACGCCGCGCCGCGCTCGGCGGTTACCTGCCGCGCCGGGTCGTCCGCGCGAAGCCGCTCGCGCTGCCGCCCGACTCGGCCTACGACGAGCTGCGGAAGGGCTCGGGCAAGCAAGCCGTCGCCACCACGATGGCATTCGTCCGGCTGCTCAAGGACCTGATGCGGCATTCGGAGATCGGTGACCGCTTCGTGCCGATCATCCCCGACGAGGCCCGCACATTCGGCATGGACTCGCTGTTCCCCACCGCGAAGATCTACGCACCGCACGGCCAGACCTATGAGGCCGTCGACCGCAATCTGCTGCTGTCCTACAAGGAGTCCGAGAAGGGGCAGATCCTGCACGAGGGCATCAGCGAGGCCGGGGCAATGGGCTCGATGGCCGCCGCGGCGACCGCGTACGCCACGCACGGCACGCGCATGATCCCCGTCTACATCTTCTACTCGATGTTCGGCTTCCAGCGGACCGGCGACCAGATGTGGGCGCTCGGCGACCAGCTGGGCCGCGGCTTCCTGCTCGGCGCGACCGCCGGCCGCACCACGCTGACCGGCGAGGGGCTCCAGCACAACGACGGCCACTCGGTCCTGCTGTCCTCGGTCAGCCCTGCCTGCGTCGCCTACGACGCGGCCTGGGCATACGAGCTGGCGTACATCATGCGCGATGCGCTCCGGCGGATGCACGGATCCTCCCCCGGGCATCCCGACGGCGAGGACATCTTCTATTACCTGACCGTCTACAACGAGCCCTACGTACAGCCGCCCGAGCCGACGGACTACCCGGGCGGCCAGGCCGCCCTGGAGCAGGGCATCCTGCGCGGCCTGTACCGCTATGCGGCGGCGCCGGCGATGCCATCCACGGCCGCCGCGAGGCCGGGCACCGGCACTGATTCCAGCGCAGGCACGGCCGACCTGACCAGCGTCTTCCAGGCCATCCGCCGCGGGACCGGCGCCGGCCCGTCCGGCGCGCAGCCGTCCGGCGCGCAGCCAGCCGAAGCACGCACGGCCGAAGCACGGACCGCGGACGCTCAGACGGCCGACCGTCCTGCGGAGCCGCCGCGCGCCAAGATCCTCGCCTCAGGCGTGGCGCTGCGCTGGGCGCTGGAGGCACAGCGGCTGCTCGCCGAGGACTGGGGAGTCGCCGCCGAGGCCTGGTCAGCGACATCCTGGACGGAGCTGCGCCGCGAGGCGCTTCGCTGCGACGAGTGGAACCTGCTGCATCCCGATGATGAGCACCGGGTACCGCAGGTGACTCAGGCGCTGGAGGGTCACGCCGGGCCGGTGGTCGCGGTGAGCGACTGGATCCGCGCGGTGCCCGATCAGATCGCCCGCTGGATTCCGGGGCCGTACACCTCACTCGGCACCGATGGCTGGGGATTCTCCGACACCAGGCCGGCCGCCCGCAGGTTCTTCCACGTCGACGCCCCGTCGATCACCCTCGCGGTGCTGAGCCAGCTCGCCAGCCAGGGCGAGGTCAAGCCCGAGGTACTCGGCCAGGCGATCAGCAAGTACCGGCTGGACCTCGACGTCAGCGACGCCCTGTAAAGGAGGGGTCACAAAGGACGCCGGGGCGCGGTGGACGGCAGGTCGTCTTTCTGCGCACCGGCGCTCCTGACCACCTGCGCCATCCGACCGTGCAGGCTCCTCAGGCCGAGACCAGGTCGCACACGAAGATCAGGGTCTCGCCCGGCGCAATCGCCTGGCCTGCGCCCCGGTCCCCGTAGGCCAGGTCCGGCGGAATGACCAGCTGTCGGCGGCCGCCGACCTTCATCCCCTGGACGCCCTGGTCCCAGCCGGCGATGACCCTCCCGGCGCCGAGCTGGAACTGCAGCGGAGCACCACGGTTCCAGCTGGCGTCGAACTCCTCGCCGGTGGAAAACGCGACCCCGACATAGTGGACCTCTACCATGTCGCCGGGCTTCGCCACGGCGCCGTCGCCTTCCCAGATGTCCGTGATCTCCAGATCGGCCGGCGGCTCGCCACCGGCGAAGTCGACCTCAGGCCTGTCGATGCTCATACGTGCGTCTCCCTCTGTGGGTGCCGTCGCCAGGATGGCTGTGCGGTGCCGTCGCCAGGATGTTCCTGGCCGGCCGGTCAATCAGACCGGTTACGTCGCGCCCGGACTTTACGCTACTTCGGTACGCGCACGCGTAGTCGATCGTATATTCGATGCTGAGCGGTCCGAGGATGTACTCTGTGCCTATGGCCATTACGCGAGCCGACGCGTCCCGGGCCGGGTACCAGTCCCGTCCCGGGCGCCGGGTGACGGTCCTCGCCAGCCTGGCGGACCTGCGGGGGCCCACCGAGGGCACGGTCGAGCTGCCGCTGTGGCTGTTCTGGAGCTGCCCTGGTCACACCTTCGACCTCGGCGACCGGGACATGCGGCACTGGCTCTACCAGACCGTACTCCGGGAAGCGGGCCGTCCGGAGGATCTGGCCAGCTACCTGGATGGTGACATGCTGACCGCCCTCTGGCCGGACCTGTACCTGCCCAGGGACGTCCGGCAAGCATGGGAGGACCAGCACCCGGTTCTGCGGGCTGCTGCCGCCGCTGCCTGATGCCGCTCAGCACGCTGCACCGTGAGGTGGCTGCTATCGCCCTGCGCGCCGCCGCCCGGCACGGGTTCGCCCTCGGCGGCGGCAACGCCCTGATCGCGCACGGAATCATCGACCGGCCCACCCAGGATGTCGATGTCTTCAGCGACGAACAAGGCGGCGTGCAGGCTGCTGCCGATGCGGTGGAAGCCGCGCTGCGCGGCGCGGGCTTCGGGATCGAGCGCCTGGACAAGACCGGCGGCCTCGCGGACATCCTGTACGGGATGGCTGAGGGGCTGGCCGAGTGGATCGTCACCGCGGCCGGCGGGGAGCAGATGATGCTCCAGCTGGCCTATTTCGACCGGGCGCGCAGGCCGGTGACCATGGACGTCGGCCCTGTCCTGGATCTTGAGGATGTAGTCGGCGGCAAGGTATGCGCGCTGGCCAGCCGGGCCGAGCCGCGTGATTACCTGGACACGGCGGCAGCCCTGGAGCGCTACAGCATGGAGCAGATGATCAGCTTCGCCCGGCGGCTGGATCCTGGCCTGACCGACCGGGACTTCGCGGACGCGGGCCAGCGGCTGGACAAATGGGGCGACGGGGTATTCGCGCCTTTCGGGCTCAGCCAGCCGGACGTCGCCAGGCTGCGGGAGCAGTTCGCGGCCTGGCCCCGGCCCTGATCGGCCCGGAAAAGATTTCGCCCCGGGCGCGGGCGGCCGGGATACTGGCGGCATGAGCCGGCCGACCAGCAGTGACGAGATCCGCGAGACTTTCCTGGAGTTCTTCACCAGGCGGCAGCACCTGCGGATCGATGCTGCCTCGGTCATCCCGGTGAACGACCCGACGCTGCTGTACATCAACGCCGGCATGGCCCCGCTCAAGGCTTACTTTCTCGGCGAGGCAATCCCGCCGGCCCCGGATCTGTGCAACGTGCAGCCATGCGTGCGCACGGTCGATATCGCCGATGTCGGCGACCGGCATCACCTGACGTTCTTCGAGATGCTGGGCAGCTGGTCAGTCGGGCACTACTTCAAGGACCGCGCGGTCGAGCTCGCCTTCGAGCTGCTCACCGGCGGGTTCGGGTTCGGCACCGACAAGCTGTACGTGACCGTCTACCAGGGCAGTGAGGCTCTCGGCATCCCTCCGGACGACATATCCGCGGCGGCGTGGGGCCGGGCCGGGATACCGGCGGACCACATCGTGTACCTGGGCGACGAGGACAACTTCTGGTCCGCCGGCGACACCGGGCCGTGCGGCCCGTGCACCGAGGTCTTCTACGACACCGGGCCCGAGCACGGCATCCAGTACCGGCCGGGCGGCGAGTTCGACGCCGCCGGCCGGTACATCGAGATCTGGAACGCCGGCGTCTTCATGGAGTTCAACAGGCTCCCCGGCGGCTCCCTTGAGCCATTGCGATTCGCCAGCGTGGACACCGGCTGCGGGCTGGAACGCATGTCGATGGTCCTGCAGGGCTGCGGCTCGGTCTACGAGACGGACCTGTTCGTCCCGATCGTGGCGGCCGTCGGGTCGGCCCTGGCCGGCACCAGCGCAAGCCAGCGCGACATCCGGCTCGTCGCCGATCATGTGCGGGCCTCGACTTTCATCCTCGGCGAGGGTGTCGCCCCCTCGAACGAGGGCCGCGGCTACATCCCGCGGCGGCTGCTGCGCACCGCGATCGCGACCGCGACCCAGGCGGGTGCCGGGGATTTCGACCTCGGCGATGTGGCCAGTGCCGTCATCGGCCACATGCGGCACGCCTACCCTCGCCTCGGCGAGAACCGCGACCGCATCCTCGCGCTGCTGGCCCGCGAGCAGCGCGACTTCGGCCGGGTGGTCCGCCGCGGCCTGGACCAGCTCTCCGCGCTGGCCACCAGCCCCGGCTTCGAGATCAGCGGCGAGGATGCGTTCGCGCTGTTCGCCACGCACGGGATGCCGGCTGACCTGATCCGTGACTTCGCGGCTGGCCGCGGCGGCTCGCTCGACGAGGAGCGGTTCGCCGAGCTGTTCGCCGAGCACCGGGAGCTCTCCCGCGGCGCCGCGGCCAGGCCAGCAGGCGGCACGGGGCACGATGCCGGGCAGCAGGCTCCGGTCACCGTGGATCCGGAGCTGATCGCGGCGGCCGGCCCCGAGCCGACCAGGTTCCTCGGCCACCAGGAGCTCACCGCCGGTGCGAGGGTCCTCGCGCTGGCCGGGCCGCATGGCCTCGCCAGCGAGCTGATCGCTGGCCAGCGCGGCCTGGCGATCTTCGACCAGACCCCCTTCTACGCCGAGGGAGGCGGCCAGATCGGCGACACCGGCCAGGTCACCGCGCCGGGCATGGCGGCCAGCGTGCGGGATACCCGGAACGCCGACGGCCGGCACGTCCATGTCCTGGAGGTCACCAGCGGCGTCCTGCAGCCCGGCGACACCGTCCAGCTTGCCGTGGATCCCGGCAGGCGCGGGTCGATCATGCGGAACCATTCGGCCACCCACCTGCTGCACGCGGCCCTGCGCGAGGTGCTCGGCGAGCACGTCCGGCAGGCCGGGTCGCTGGTCGCCCCGGACCGGCTGCGCTTCGACTTCCAGCACCCCGGGCCGCTGTCGGCAGGCGAAATCGACCGGGTCGAAAGGCTCGTTAATGCCCAGGTGCTGACGAACTCCCGCCGCCGCACCGAAGTGAAGCCATTCGCCGATGCGGTCAGTTCCGGCGCTATCGCCTTCTTCGGCGACAAGTACGGCCACGAGGTGCGCGTCGTCACCTTCGGCGACTTCTCCGCCGAGCTGTGCGGCGGCACGCACGTGCACACCGCCGCAGAGGTCGGCCTGGTCCGCATCGTCAGCGAGGCCAGCATCGGCTCGGGCGTCCGCCGGATCGAGGCGGTGACCGGCGAGGCCGCCGTGGCCTACACGCTGGATCGCGACAGGCTGCTGAAGGATCTCGCCGCCCGGCTGCGGGTCTCCGTTGACCAGCTGCCGCAGCGCGTCGAGGCCCTGACCGCCAGGGGCGGCGGGCCCAGGCGCGGCGGCGTCACCGCAGCATCCCTGGCCGGGGCGGTCCGGACCGCCCCCTCCGGCCAGCGCTACGTGATCGCCGCGGATCCGGGCATCGAGCTGGCCGACCTGGCCAGGGAGGCAAGGCGGCTCAGCGGTGAGCTTGACGCGGTGACCGTGTTCCTGCTGCCCGATCCGCGGTCGGGCTCGCTGCGGGTCGGCGTCGGCGTGCCAGGCTCCGGCGCCGCAGCCGGGCAGCCCGATGCCAGGGCGGTGCTCCGCCAGGTGCTGGCGGTGACCGGCGGGCGCGGCGGCGGCAGCACGGCGTTCGCCCAGGGCGGCGGCACCGAGCCTGCCGATCCCCGGCAGGTCATCCCGCGCATCCGGGCCGCGCTCGGGCTCGAAGACGAGCCCGTGCACGCCGGCTGAGCCATCCGGCGGCCCGGGCGCCGCAGGTCCCGCGGCATGGCAGGCTGGCAGGGTGACGGCCGAACCGGATCCAGGGAGCGCAGACGGTACGCAGCTTTCCGATGGGCACGGCAGGAGGCACGTCAGCAACGAGACGATACGCATCCTGGAATCGTCGATGAGCTCGCTGGGCACCGCCGCGATGGCGTCGATGGACCGGCGGCTGCCGTGGTTCCGCCGGATGTCGGCGGAGAACAGGTCCTGGCTCGGCCTGGTGGCGCAGGCAGGCGTAGCCGCGTTCGTCGACTGGATCAAGCATCCGGAGCGCGGCCGCGCTGCGGTCGGCGGCGAGGTGTTCGGCACCGCGCCGCGCGAGCTGGCCAGGGCGGTCAGCCTGCAGCAGGCCGTGGAGATGATGCGCGTGATCATCGATGTGGTCGAGGCGCAGGTCGACCAGCTCGCGGCACCGGGCGGCGAGGCCGAGCTGCGCGAGGCGGTGCTCCGCTACACCAGGGAAATCGCATTCGCCGCCGCGCAGGTCTACGCGCGCACGGCAGAGGCCCGGGGCGCCTGGGACGCCCGGCTCGAGGCACTGGTCGTCGACTCGCTGGTCCGCGGCGAGGTCGATGAGGGCCTGCAGTCCTGGGCGTCCGCGCTGAACTGGTCGCTGACCCCGGTGTCCGTCATCGCCGGCAATGCCGACGGCAGCGAGCCGGAGGGGCTGATCGACGAGCTGCACATCATCGCCCGGCGGTCCAGGCTCGACCTGCTCGCCGGGGTGCACGGTCACCGGCTTGTCGTGGTGCTCGGCGGCACGGCCGAGCCGATGCAGGCCGCCAGTCATCTCGCGGGCAGGTTCGGCCCTGGCCCGGTCGTGGTGGGCCCGGCCGTGGCTGACCTGAAATCGGCCGTCGCGTCCGCCGGGGCGGCGCTGGCCGGCCTGCGGGCGGCGGCCGCCTGGCCGGAGGCGCCGCGGCCTGTGAACGCAGCCGACCTGCTGCCCGAGCGGGCGCTGGACGGCGACAGCTCAGCGCGCGCTGAGCTGATCGAGGACGTCTACGAGCCGCTGCTGGGCGGCGGCCACGCACTGCTCGATACCGTGACTACCTACCTGGAGCAGGGCAGCTCCCTGGAGGCGACCTCCCGGCTGCTGTTCGTGCACCCCAACACCGTCCGTTACCGGCTGCGCCGGGTCAGTGAACTCACCGGGCTGGCCCCCGGCAACGGCCGGGACGCTTTCGCCCTCTGGCTCGCCGTCGTGCTGGGCCGCCTCGCGCACACCGAGACATAGCTTGTAGACTTCCAACAAATGACGGTGCAAAAAGTTCGTATGTTTCGGCATTCGTATGGCGGAGTTCTACAGTGCACGCTAGGGGGATGCTGTTGATCGCCGCGCCCGGCCAGGGTGCCCAGGCCCCTGGCTTCCTGTCCGCGTGGCTGGAGCTGCCCGGTTTCGCCGACCGGCTTGCCGCATGGTCAGACCTGGCGGGATGCGACCTCATCCGGTGCGGGACCACGGCCGGCGCCGACGAGATCACCGACACCGCCATCGCCCAGCCGCTGCTCGTCGCGGCTGCCATCGCCGCGGCCGATGAGCTGCTCGGCGGCATCGGCCACGCCAGCCGGCTGGCCGGCGCCGCGGCCGGTCACAGCGTCGGCGAGCTTGGCGCGGGCGCCATCGCCGGCGTGATCAGCCCGCCGGACGCTATGCGGCTGGTCCGGGTACGCGGCCAGGCCATGGGCCGGGCCGCCGCTGCCGAGGCGACCGGCATGACCGCGGTACTCGGCGGCGAGGAGTCAGCCGTACTCGCCGCCATCGAGAAGCAGGGCCTCACCGCGGCGAATATCAATGCCGCCGGCCAGATAGTCGCTGCCGGGACCAGCGACGAGCTGGCCGCGTTCGCCGCGGACCCGCCGGCCGGCGCGAGAATCCGCCCGCTGCCGGTCGCGGGGGCATTCCACACCCGCCACATGGCACCGGCGGCGGACGCGCTGCGGGCGGCCTCGTCCGCCATCACGGTCAGCGACCCGCAGCTGACACTGCTGTCGAACGCCGACGGCAGCGTCGTGCGCACCGGCACCGACTGGATGGAGCGGATCATCAACCAGGTGGGCGCCCCGGTCCGCTGGGACCTGTGCATGAAGTCGATGACCGGCCTGGGGGTCAGCGCGCTCATCGAGCTGCCGCCGGCCGGCACGCTGACCGGGCTGGCCAGGCGGGCGCTGCCCGGGGTGCAGCTCACCGCCCTGAAGACCCCTGATGACCTGCGGGCCGCTCGCGCCCTGATCGCCGAGCACGGCCAGGCCGATGCTGACAGTCACGCACCCGAGTGGCGGCTGCTGGTAGCCCCGCTGGCCGGGACATTCCGGGCCTGCTCTAGGGGCGGGGGGCCGGGCGCCGCGGTCAGCAGCGGCGCCGAGCTCGGGCACGTGGAGATGCGCGGCAGCAGCCACCTGGTCACTCCCCCGTTCCCGGCAACGATCATCGAATGGCTGGTCGAGGACGGTGACCCGGTGAGCGCCGGCCAGCCGCTCGTCCGGCTGCAGCCCGAAGGCAGCGAGTGACCCCCGCGACCCCGGCGGGCCATCCGGCCGGCCACGCATCGAAAGGCAGGACCCGCATGCGACTTCCCGAGGGCTCAGCGGGCGCGCGGATCCTGGCTTTCGGCGGATACCAGCCGGCCAGGGTGGTCACCAACGACGAGCTCGCGGCCACCATGGACACCAGCGACGAGTGGATCCGCAGCCGGGTCGGCATCGCCAGCCGGCGGATCGCGGCCCCGGGCGAGACCGTGGCCGACATGGCGGTTGCCGCGGGCGGCAAGGCGCTGGCTGCCAGCGGGCTGTCGCCAGCCGACATCGACCTGGTCATCGTCGCGACCTGCACGCCAGAGGTGCAGATCCCCAATACTGCCGCCACGGTGGCCCGCAGGCTCGGCATCATCGCTCCCGGCGCGTATGACCTGAACGCCGCCTGCGCCGGCTTCTGCTACGCGCTGGCCAGCGCCAGCGACGCCGTGCGCACCGGGACGGCCACGCATGTGCTGGTCATCGGAGCCGAGAAGCTGTCCCAGTGGATCGACTGGACCGACCGGTCCACCGCGATCATCTTCGCCGACGGGGCGGGGGCCGCCGTCGTCGGCCCGGTCACCGATCCGGGCGCGGGTCCGGGCATTGGCCCGGTGGTCTGGGGTAGTGACGGGGACATGGCCGACAAGATCTGCATCAAGGACCGGAACTCCTTGATCTTCCAGGAAGGCCAGGCCGTCTTCCGGTGGGCCACCACCGCGCTGCACCCGGTCGCCAGGAAGGCATGCGAGAAGGCCGGCGTCGACCCGGGCGAGCTGGCGGCGTTCATCCCGCACCAGGCCAATCTCAGGATCATCGAGGCTCTCGCGCGCAAGCTCGGTGCCCCGCAGGCAAAGATGGCCGACGACATCGTGACCGCGGGCAATACCTCATCCGCATCGATCCCGCTTGCGCTGTCCCGGATGATCGAGCGGGGCGAGCTCGCCTCCGGCGCGCCGGCCCTGCTGATCGGCTTCGGCGCGGGCATCTGCTACGCGGCCCAGGTGATCATCCTGCCCTGACCGGCCTGCGTCCGGCGGGACCTCGCCCGCCGGCTGACCACTACCCAAAGCCCCGCGGCCCCCGCCCGGGGCTGACCACCAAGAAGAAGAGAACGAAGTAAGGGAGAGAACGGCACATGTCCATGACGGAGCAGGAAATCCTGGCGGGCCTCGGCGAGATCATCGATGAGGTCGCGGGCGTCCCCGCCGACCAGGTCACCCCCGAGAAGACGTTCGTCGACGACCTGGACATCGACTCGCTGTCGATGGTCGAGATCGCAGTGGCGGCACAGGACAAGTTCGGCGTGGAGATCCCTGACGACCAGCTGAAGGACCTCAAGACGGTCCAGGACGTCGTCGACTACGTCCGGCGCGCCAGCGTATCCGCCTGACCGGATGGCCGTCCCCCGGATGGCCGTCCCCCGGATGGCCGTCCCCGGATGGCCAGCACGGTTCCGCGTGACCAGAGGAGAGGAGTGCTACCGCAGTGGGCACAGACCGGACAGAAGTAGTTGTCACCGGGCTCGGGGCGATCACGCCGCTTGGCGCTGACGTCACCTCGACCTGGGACGGGCTGCTGGCCGGGCGCAGCGGCGTGCGCAAGCTGACCGATGACTGGGCCAGTGAGCTGCCCGCGCGGATCGCCGCCTGGGCGGCAGTGGACCCGGCCACGCTGCTCGACCGCGTGCAGGCCCGCCGCCTGGACCGCTGCGAGCAGTTCGCGATCATCGCCGCGCGCGAGGCATGGGCGCATGCCGGCGCCCCTGAGGTCGACCCGGAGCGGCTCGGCGTCGTGGTATCCAGCGGCATCGGCGGCGTGGCGTCCACCCTGGCCGCCTACGACACGCTCAGGGAGAAAGGCTGGCAGCGGCTCTCCCCGTTCACGGTGCCGATGCTCATGCCGAATGGCTCGGCGGGGTGGATCAGCATCGAACTCGGCGCCCAGGCCGGGGTGCATACGACGGTCAGCGCATGCTCGTCCGGAGCCGAGGCGATCGGCTACGGCATGGACATGATCAGGTCCGGGCGGGCCGATATCGTGCTGGCCGGCGGGACCGAGGCCGCGATCATCGAGCTGAACATCGCTGCGTTCGCGGCGATGCGCGCGCTGTCCACCCGCAACGACGAGCCGGAACGGGCGTCGCGCCCGTTCGACAAGGGCCGCGACGGCTTCGTGCTCGGTGAGGGCGCCGGCATGGTCGTGCTCGAGTCGGCGGAGCACGCGGCCCGGCGCGGCGCAACCGTCCATGCCGTGGCGGCCGGCGTCGGCTACTCCGCGGACGCGCACCACATCGCGCAGCCCGAACCGGATGGCAGCGGCGCGATCCTGGCCATCCGCCGGGTGCTCGCGGACGCGGGCGTGGCTGCTGACCAGGTCGTCCACGTCAACGCGCACGCCACCTCGACCCCGGCAGGCGACGAGGTCGAGGCCCGGGCGATCGCCACGGCGCTGGGCCCCGCGGTCAGCGGGGTGGTTCTGTCAGCGACCAAGTCAATGACCGGGCACCTGCTCGGCGGCGCCGGCGCGGTGGAGTCGGTGGCCGCGATCCTGGCTCTCCGCGAGCGGGTCGCTCCCCCCACCATCAACCTCGACGATCCGGCCGACGACATTGGCGTCGACATCGCCACCGAGCCCAGGGAGCTGCGCCCGCGGGGTAAGGCGCCGATGGCCGTGCTGAACAACTCATTCGGCTTCGGCGGCAGCAATGTCGCGCTTGCCTTCACCGCCGCCTGAGCCGAGCTTGCCCGCCGCACGCAAGGAGACTGACGTGACCGTCCTCGATAACCGGATTCCCGTCGCCCGGCTGGCGTCCGCAGCTGAGACCGCGCTGGCAACCGCGGGGCAGGCCCGCGCTGGCGGCGGCCCCCGTGATCCCGAGGTCAGGCTGGAAGCGCTGTTCGACCCCGGGTCGCTGGAGCTGCTGACCCCGGCCGATGGCAGCGGCGTGCTGGCCGGCACCGGCACGATCGAGGGCATGACCGGTGTCGCGTTCGCCAGTGATCCCCGGGTCCAGGGCGGCGCCATGGGCACCGTCGGGTGCGCCGCGGTCGTGACTGCCTATGACTACGCCATCGAGACCGGAGCGCCGATCATCGGTCTCTGGCACTCGGGCGGCGCGCGGATGCGGGAGGGCGTCGAGAGCCTGCATGCCGTCGGCACTATCTTCGCCGCGATGACCAGGGCTTCCGGCGTCGTCCCGCAGATCTCCGTGGTCCTCGGCCCGGCGGCAGGCGGAGCCGCCTACGGCCCGGCGCTCACCGACCTGGTGATCCTTTCCGCCCGGGGCCGGATCTTCGTTACCGGACCCGATGTGGTGCGCAGCGTGACCGGCGAGGACGTGGACATGGAGCGGCTCGGCGGGCCTGAGCCGCACAGCCGCCGCTCCGGCGTCGTGCACCTGGTCACCGAGACCGACGCGGAGGCGCTCAGCACCGCGCGGCAGCTTGCCCTGCTCCTCGGCAAGCAGGGCACGATGCACGGCAACGGGCGGCCCGGCCTGGCTGGCCAGGCCAGCCACGCCGATACTGCTGGCCAGGACGACGGCGTACTCGCCGACGCCGACCTTGCCGCGCTGCTGCCCGAGTCCCCGCGGCGCGCCTATGACGTGCACCCGCTGATCAGCGGGCTGCTCGACGAGCCAGGCATCGAGCTGCACCCCCGATGGGCGCCGAACATCGTCACCACCCTTGGCCGGCTGGCCGGCCGCACCGTCGGCGTGATCGCGAACAACCCGCTCCGGCTGGGCGGCTGCCTGGACGCGACATCGGCAGAGAAGGCAGCCCGCTTCGTGCGCATGTGCGACGCGTTCGGCGTGCCGCTGGTGGTCGTCGTGGACGTGCCCGGGTACCTGCCCGGCGTGGGGCAGGAATGGGACGGCGTCGTCCGCCGGGGCGCCAAGCTCCTGCACGCGTTCGCCGAGGCAACGGTCCCGCGGGTCACGCTGGTCACCCGCAAGGCCTACGGCGGTGCGTACATCGCGATGAACTCCCGCTCACTCGGCGCGACCAGGGTGCTTGCCTGGCCGGGCGCGGAGGTCGCAGTGATGGGCGCGGTCGCGGCCGTTCGCATCTTGCACCGCCGGGCCCTCGCCGAGGTGCCCGCCGAGCAGCGGCACGAGGCCGAGGCCGAGCTGGCCGCCGAGCACGAGCGCGAGGTCGGCGGCCTGGACAGGGCCGTGGCGCTCGGCGTCATCGACGAGATCGTCGAGCCCGCCAAGACGCGCCAGGCCATCGCCCGCGCCATCGCGTCCGTGCCGCCGACCCGTGGCAGGCACGGCAACATCCCGCTCTGAGCCGCGAGCCGGCCCGCTAGCCCCCGAGCCGGTTGGCCAGCGCGATGGCGATCTCGTCCATCTGCTCGTCGCTCACCCGCTCGTGGCCGGCCGCGCCCAGCAACCGGAAGATCCTGGGCCCGCGTAGGTCACGGCCCAGGCCAGCGGGACGGGGAATGATGTGAAAGTGAACGTGGGAGAAGCCCTCGGCCTCGGCGAATTGCGCGACGTAGGTCTTCTCGCAGCCGGTTACATCCTGCAGCGCGCGTGACAATCCCACCTGCCAGGCGCCCAGCGCCAGTGCCTCGGAGTCGGTCAGCTCCGCGATGGACGTCACGTGCCGGCGCGGAAGCAGCAGTAGCCACCCGGGCAGCGCCGCGTCAAACGCATGCGCCACCCGCCATAGCCCGTCGCTGGCGATCCGCTCTCTCGGCGGCAGCGTGTCCAGCACAGCGTCGCGGCTGCAGATGTAGCAGTCGGCCGTCATTGTCATAGTCAGATTTTATCCGCACGGCCAGACCTCATCCGCGGGCCGAGGGCACCGGGCAGGCGATGCGGCCAGCCATGGCGCGCAAGTGCGCGGGAGCAGCAACCGGGCCCGGCAGGGCCGGGTCGGGCAGCAATTCGTGCCAGCGCGAGCAGAGCGGAAGCTCCCCTGCCCACAAGCCGAGTGCCGCGTCAGGACTGTCGCCGTCGTCGGGAGGGCCGGTGCGGATCTTGACTGACGCCTCGTCCAGGGACATCGCCAGCAGCCTGGTCGCGGCGAGTTCCCTGCGGCTCGGCTGCCGGACGTAGTCCCACTGACCGGGTACCAGGTGCTCGGACACGCAGCGCAGCCCGGCAAGTTTCTCCTGCGGATCGGTGACAGTCCTCGGCCGGGCGTAGATCATGGCGCTGCGGTAGTTGAACGCATGCTCGAAGACCGACCTGGCCAGCACTAGGCCGTCGACCAGCGTCACCGTGACGCACGCCAGCGAATCATCCGCAGCCAGGCTCTGGCTGGCCACCGAGCCGTGCACGTACAGTTGCCGCTCGTCGAATCCGTACACGGTCGGCACGACCATCGGCGTGCCATCGATGATCACTCCGAGGTGGGCGATCAGCCCGGCGCGCAGGACAGCGAAGAGCTCGGCGCGCTCGCTCCGGCCCTGCGCACGCAACCGCCGGTGCCGGGTCCGCTCGGTCGGCGACAGCGTCCGCTCGGGGCCGCCGGCCCGGGCCGCCGCGCCGTCGGCCAGGCCAGCCGCGCTATCAGCCCGGGCAGCCGCGCCGTCGGCCAGGCCAGCCGCGCTATCAGCCGCGCGGCCAGCCGGGCTCGCCTCCGCCGGCGTGCGCCGTGTCCTCGTCACTGTCCCGGCATCCCAGCAGCGACCCGCGCGTAGTCGTCAAGCACCAGGTCCCAGAAGCCGGGTACGTCGATCCCCATCGCGACCAGGGCGTTGCACTCGGCGGGCGGAGCCGCGAAGTCGGTCACGGTCATCCCGGCGGTCAGCCGCCCGGCTGTCTCCACCTGCACCCGCGCGGGCACGCAGCTGAAGAGTCCGGGCCTGGCGACCAGCGCTACAGCGCACACGTCGTGCACGGCCGGGCCACCCGGACCGTCCGGCCATGCGTGCTCGTCCAGCATCTCCGGCTCCGGCAAGGCGGCATTATGCGCTCCGGCAGCCCCGGCTGCCCCGGCCGCCCCGGCAGGCCCGGCAGCCCCGGCAGCCCCGCCCGGTCCGCTCGGCCCGGCAGGCTCTGCCAGTCCGGCGACGTCGCCGCTGAGATAACCGGCCAGGATGGGCAGCAGCAGGTCATCGGCCAGCCGGCCGAGGCCGCGCATCCGCCCGCGCACCGCCATCGTCGCCCGGGCCTGCAGCGTCACGTCAAGCCCGACCATGGTGACTGTCCAGCCCGCGCCGAACACGATTGCCGCGGCCTCTGGATCCGCCGCCATATTGAATTCCGCGGCCGGCGTGACGTTCCCCCGGCCAGCCGAGCCACCCATGATCACGAAGTCCCTGACCCGCTCGACCAGCAGCGGCTCGCGCCGGACCGCGAGTGCGATGTTGGTGAGCGGCCCCGTCGCGATGAGCGTGATCTCCCCTGGCGCCGCGCTGATCGCTTCGGTCAGGTAGTCCACCGCATGACCCGCCGTGGGCGGTGATGCCGGCCCGGGAAGCCGTGCCCCGGCCAGCCCGGAGGCGCCGTGCACGTGGCCTGCGTCGAGCACCGGCCGCAGCAGCGGGCCGGCGCTTCCCGGCACTACGGGCACGTCCTGCATGCCGATGAAGTCCCGCACGCGCAGCGCGTTGGCGGTCGTCCTGTCGAGGCCGACGTTGCCGGCCACGGTGGTGATCCCGCAGAGCTCAAGGCCGGGGTCGCCATGCGCGAAGACTATCGCCAGGGCATCGTCAATGCCCGGATCGCAATCGATGATGATCTTCTGAGCCACGTCTTGATCTCCTCCCCGCCGCGTCAGCCCATCGTCGCACTGCCAGCCCGGCCGGCAGACCCAGCCCGGCGGACCCAGCCCGGCGGGCGGCCGCGTTCTGGGCAGACGCCTTTGCCCGCCTGGTGCATCATTGGCGTGTGCCCCTGTTCGCCTTTGAAGGCCGCGAGCCCGAAGTCAGCCCTGCCGCCTGGATCGCGCCGACCGCCACGCTGGTCGGGGACGTGCACGTGGAGGCTGAGGCATCCGTCTGGTACGGGGCCGTGCTGCGGGCCGACTTCGGGACGATTATCGTGCGGCGGGGCGCGAACGTGCAGGACTGCTCCGTCCTGCACGGCGGCAGCGACCCCGTCACCGAGATCGGCGCGGGCGCGACCATCGGCCACCTGTGCGTTGTCCACGGTGCGACCGTGCACGCGGAGGCACTGGTGGGCAACGGCGCCACCGTGCTCGACGGCGCGATCGTCGGCCGCCGCGCGCTGGTCGCGGCCGGGGCCACGGTGCCACCGGGGATGAGAATCCCTGATGGCATGCTGGCCGTCGGGGTTCCCGCCCGGATCGCCGGCGAGATCACCGGCGCGGCCAAGCAGTGGGTCCTGACCAATCCGGGGATCTATCGCGAACTGGCCCGACGGCACGCAGCCGGCATCCGGCCGGTCACCGGGACCGCGGGCGCGGAGACGCCGGCGCGGCCCGCGGGCGGGCCGGCCGACCAGCCGGGTTAGCCCCCGGACTCGCGCTGGCCGGCGCGGAGCCGGGTGAACCAGGTGGCGACGCTGCGGCCGTAGCCGCAGGGCAGGTCCAGCCCGGTCGTGACCCTCCAGCCGGTCTCCTCGGCGATCTCGCGTGCGAGGACTCCTCGGGGGTGACCCTTCCTGGGCGTGATCAGCCGGTGGCGTGCAGCCACCGCACCGGGGCACCGGCCGCGGCGTGCCGGAACGGCTCCAGCTCATCGTCCCAGGGCTGGCCGAGCAGCAGCGAGAGTTCCGCCTCCAGCGAGCCGCCCAGGGCCGGATGGCGCGGGTCATGCAGATCGCGCAGCCCGCGGATACCGCCACCGGGCGCTGCCTCGTCAGTCATCACGGCGGCGGGCGCGGAGCCAGCCGCGGAGGCGGCGGACCCTGCCGCCCCGATGGTCACGATGGATCCTGACCCGGACCCCGCGAACCCGGCCGGCACCGACGCCGACGCCAGGGTCATCACGGCGCGCAGTCGGCCCTCGGGAATCAGCACGTCACCATTGGCCGACATGACCGCGGAGAATATGCCGAGCGACGGCGTGCAGCTATAACGAACCGCATCACAGCCCGGGCTTGATTCCTCGGTGACCTCGAACCTGAGCAGGTTCCAGCCGGCCAGCGCGGACGTGATCGCCCCGGCTGCTCCCGGCGGGCCCTGCCAGGTCAGCTCGGCGCGCAGCGCGCCCGGTGAAGCGGGCTGATCAACCCAGGGCATAGCCGTATCCACGCCGAGAACCCCGGCCACCGCCCACTCGATATGCGGACTCAGCGCCGGGGGCGCGGAGTGGACCTGCAGCACGCCACGTACGGTCACGGGACCTCCCTGCCAGCGGATGAGATGCGTCTTCCCCAACGACCCTCATCGCCCGCAGGCGCCCTGCTGCCCGTCAGCATGCTTCAGGTACAGGATTCATTGTGCCCCATCGCCACCGATGGTTCCAGCATCCCCGCAGCGAGGCGTCGCCTCCGCTGCCGGAATCACTCTTCCGGCCAGCCAGGTCATGCCTTCCGGCCAGCGGATTGCCCTCCGGCCGGGGATCATGGGGTCACCGGGGCTGCCCCGTGATGTGATAGTCGGGTGATCCCGGCAGAAGGGACAGCGGCTCCCCCGGCGGCCGGCCGCAGCCTGGCCGGACGCGACATCACCGGGCTGCTGTTCGCGGCGGAGATGTACGGCGTTCAGCTGGACCAGCTGGCGGCCGTCCTCGACGTCAGCGGACCACGGGCGCGCGCGATCGCCGGGCGCTGGCGCAGGCAGCGTCAGGTGGAGTCGGCCAGGCTCGGGCCAGGCGCCCCGTGGCTCTGGCTGACCAGGGCGGGGCTGGCCAGCTGCGGACTGCCGTACATGTATGCGCCGCCCGCGTTATCGCGACTCGCGCACATCCGCGCCGTCGCCGCGGTCCGGCTTGCGCTGGAGTCCGTGGACGGTTACCAGGCCGCCGGCGGCTACTGGCGCAGCGAGCGACGGCTCCGCGCCCGGCTGGGCGGCCGGGTAGGGCTGCGTGATCACCTTCCCGACGGCGAGGTGCACTGGCCGGACGCAGCGCCGGTCGCGTGGTCCGGCGAGTGCTGGGCGATAGAGGCCGAACTGACACCGAAAACCGTCCGCCGGACCACGGCCATCATGCAGGAGCTGCTCAGCCGGACCGGTGACTACGGCTGCCCTGCCGCGGACGTCCTGGTGCCGGGCCGGCCGCCACGGCACGCGCGGGTGCTTTACCTGTGCTCGCCCGCTGCCAGGCAGACCGTGACCAGGGCCAGGGCGGCGCTCGCCGGAGCGGACGGCCGGGTCGAGATCCGGGCGCTGCCGCCGGGCGCGGCGATGGAGCCGGATGTCCGGCCCGCCGCCGGCCGCCCGCCGGCACGTCCGCACCGGACGAGCGAGCCCGGGATCAGCGAGGACGGCAAAGGCCTGGACGGCATCGCCTGATGATCAGCCGTTACGTCAGCCTGCTCGCGGTCCGCAGTGCCGCTCGCGGCGCGCTCCGGCTGATCAGGCTGGCGGCCGCCGCCGCGCTGATCCTCGTCGCCGCGCCGGTGTCGCTGGTAGCCGCGGGCAGCGCGACGGGAGCCTGGCTGCGGGGCTGGCCGCCCAGCCGGCTGTACCGCGCCGCACTGTGCTGCCTGCCGATGGTCGTCGTCTGGCTGGCGGCCACCGCTCTTGCCGCCGGGTCATGGCGCAGTGTCGCGACTGCGCCGTATCTCGCCTGGCTGGCGATGTGGCACCGCGCCGCGGCGGGCAGCTACCCGGATGCCGCCGCGATCATCGCGCCAGCCGCGATCCCGCTTGGCCTGCTCGCCGGGGGACTCGCCTGGTCCTACCGGATCCGCTCGATGGAAACCGGCAGCGGCGGCCTGTCGCCAGGATCCGCGGTCGCCTTCGACCTGCGCCAGTGGCGGCATCAGGTCCGCAGCGCCCGGGCCATGATCGCCGCCCCCGGCGCACTGCCATTAACTACCCAGAACGGGGCCATCGTGGCCGGTGCCGTGATCAGGGCCATCGGCCATCAGGCGGGCCGGATCGCCGAGATCCCCTACCCCCGGATGCGCTCGCATCAAGTCGTCATCGGCACGACAGGCACCGGAAAGACGACCCTCTTACTGAGGCTGTGGGCCGGTTTCATGGCTACCGCGCTCCGGCGGCACGTCAGCGGGCACGGCTACCCGCCGCTGCTTGTCGTGCTCGACTGCAAGGGCGGCTCCGATGCCAGGCGCATCGCCGACCGTGCCCGGCGGGTGCTGCGGGCGGCGGGCGCACGGGCCACGGCCATCTGGCCGGACGAGGCCAGCCTGTCACTGTGGACGCTGCCACCGCGCCAGCTCACCACTACCCTGCTCGACCTGATCGAGCACGGCACCGGCGCGGCGGCGTACTACGCGGACGTGATGGAGGCCGTGGTCGCGCTGGCCGTCGGGGCACCGTGCGGGCCGCCCGCCAGCGCAGCGGACTTCCTCGCCCGGCTTGACCCTGGCTGGCTCAGCCTCGCCTACGCGGCCGGCGAGCACGGCAGCGACCTCGCCCTTGTCCGCTCGGCGGCACGGCAGCTCGGCGACATCGCCCTGCGGTTCCGCACCTTGTTCCGCCGGCTGGGCAGCGGCCTCGACGGGCCCGGCGGGTTCGGTGACGCGGACGCCTGGTACTGCATCCTGGAGGGGACCGCGGAGATATCGGTCGCCGAGGGCCAGGCCAGGGCGCTGGTCGACCTGCTCGCCAGTTACGCGGCCGGTCAGCCGGACGGTAGCGGCCAGGCCAGGGAGATCCTGCTGGCCGTGGACGAGTTCAGCGCGGTGTCCCGGCGGCTGCCGATCTGGCAACTGTACGAACGTGCCCGCTCCCTCGGTCTCGCCGTGCAGGTGTCCGCGCAGTCCTGGCAGGGGCTGGCGGCCGACGACGACGAGCGGTACCGGATCGCGGCGTCCGCCGACGGCGGCATCTGGCTGCTCCGCACCCCGTATCCCGAGCCGGTCACCGGCCTGGCCGGAACGCGCAAGCTGGTGGACACCAGCCGCCGGCTGCTCGGCGTGCCGGTCTGGGGCCATCAGGGAACGTCCAGGATCCGGCAGGCCCCAGTGGCTGATCCGGCCCTGATCCGGTCGCTCGACGTCGGCCAGGTCGCCTATATCTACCGCGGCGGCGTGACCTTCGTCCAGGTCAAGCGCCTGATCGGCGGCCCGGCTGCGCTGCCGGGCCCGACTGTACTGGCGGGCACGGATGGGCTGGCTGACCCAGCCGAAATGGCGGCGCCGCCAACATCAGCGCCGCGCCGGCCGCTGCCAGATGTCAGCGAACTCCTGGACGAGGCGTTCGGCCCGGAGGCCGGCCCGTGAGCGGGCGGCCCCGGCGGCGGACGCCTGACCCGTTCGCCGCGCTTGGCCTGACGGCCCGGCCGGAGCTGACCGACGACGACGTCCGGGCGGCCTGGCGCCGGGTTGCCGCCGCTACCCACCCGGACCGCTCCGACGGCGGAGATCCCGAGCGGTTCGCCGACGCCGCCGCCGCCTACACCGAGCTGCGGACCCGGTTCGGCCGTGGTGAGGCCATCGCCGACGCCGCCGGGAAGCGGCGAGTCCGAGCCGGGTGCGGCGAGGCCGTGACTGCCTCCCGCATCGACGGCCCCTGGCTATGGAGAGTGCGCCGGGGTTACTTCGTTAATGCGCGATTTTCCTGGCAGCTCCCCCGGGCGGCGCTGCTCCTGCCGGTCACCCGGGCGGCCGTGCTCCTGCCGGCCCGAATCCGCCGCGGGCGTCCGTGGCGGCTGGCGCTCCGGGTGCTGGCTGCCGCCGCGGCGAGTGCGGCCGCGGTGGCCGTGGCAGGCTCCCAGCCCGCCGCGCCCGCCCTGATCGCCGGGGCGCTGACCTGGCTGCTGCTGACCGCCCGCCAGGACCTCGCCCCGCCGCCGGGCTAATCAGGATCCGTCCGCTTTTCGGGCAGGGTGAGATGGTCGGCCGGGTAGAGACCGGCGATGAATGCCTGCTGGGTTCAGTGGCTCATCGCAATCGAGGGTGTAGTCGGGGTCTGAATCCGCCGGCTTCGAGCAACGAGCGTGCGATGTAGTTCGTCAGGTTCCGGAATCCGAGGGCGCTGCCGCGGAGATGTTCGAGCCTGCCGTTGATGGCCTCGGTGGGGCCGTTCAACGTGCCGGGCCGGTCGAAGAAACGCGAGGATGTCCGTGGCGCGTTGCCTGAGGGTCCGGCCGAGCTTGCGGATCTCGGTCAGTGTGGCCGGGACGCCGCTGGCGACGGAGTCGATCACGGCCTGCATCATGGCCATGCCATGCTTCTTGCCGGGTTCGCGGTAGGCGGCGATCATGCGCTGGTAGATGCCCCAGGTCGCCTCGACCTCGACGTGCTCCGAGACCGCGGACAGGGCTTCGAGACGGGCTTGCTGCTTGTCGGTGAGCAGCGCGGCGCCGGTGTGGAGGGTGCGCCGCGCGGCATAAAGCGGGTCATGCTTGCGGCCGCGGTGCCCGCAGGTGACCTGCTGGACGCGGCGGCGGCACTGGTCCAGAGCATCGCCGGCCAGGCGCACGACGTGGAACGGGTCCATCACCGCGACCGCGTCGGGCAGTTCCTCGCTGGTGGCGGTCCTGAAACCGGTGAACCCGTCCATAGCAACCACTTCGACGCCGTCGCGCCAGGACGTGTCTCGCTCGCCGGGCTAGGTCTTGAACACCTGCTAGCGCCCATCGCAGCGGGCGACGTGACAGCTTCGCCCGCGGCTCGGCGGCCCGGCTGGTGTCCTGGCGCGACACATGCCCGCAGCCGGTGCAGCGATAGCGGCGGATCGTGATCAGCAACGTCGTCGGGCGCCACCCAGCGGTTCGTGCGCCAGCCGCCGGGTCACGCTGTCGCGCGGCGCAGCCTCGCATCCGCAGCGGCGACACCACCGGGCGAACTCGCCGGTCTCGACGACCCGGCAGGCCAGCACCGCACGACCGGGCTCGAGCCGTTGACCCACGACCTGCAGGCCGAGTTCGTCAAGACGGCAAAACGAGCCCAGGTCGGGGGGCAGAAAGGTAGCGTGAGACATGTCGCGCCCATCGGCATCCGAGGCATGAGCAGGTGTCGTCACGCCTGCCAGTCGACTGATTTCGAGGGCGTCAGCGCCAGAATTCGGTGAGCTGCCCGGCAAGGGCTCTGCCTTGGCCGTAACCGGCTCGAGCGGCGGGCGGACGCGTCGACAGATCCATCAGATTGCTGCCGAATGCGTTGCGGGAGTCGCTGTCCGGGAGGACGGTTTCGACTCTGCTGCCGCGGGCGCGTAGTTCGCCGGCCTGTGCTGCAAGATGCATGCCCCACTCCAGCGGCGCCCGTGTTCTGCCGCCAAGTGGTGACAGCACCAGCACCCGCCCGTATCCGGCTGCCAGATCGGCATTCTCGCTGGATCGTCGGTAGCCGCCGTCGATGTACCGGCTGTCGCCGATACCGTAGGGAGGGACACCGAAGCCGTTGGCACAGCTGGCGGCGACGGCGTCCGCCAAGTCGACTCCGCTGTGGCGGTCGAACACGACCGGTTCACCGGTATGGGCATCGACAGCCACGATCAGCACCGATCGCTGCGGCCAGCGCTGACTGGGCAGCCGAGCGGCGACCGTAGCGCGCCACCGCGTTTGCCCGGAGCCGTCCGACGCGGCATCCATCTCGAGCGCCGCCGCACCCAGTCTACGGCGCATGTCGGCCGCATCCTCAGCGGCGGCGATGATCTCGCTCGTCCTCCGCATATGGTCGGCCGCCGGCCCAATGGGAACGCGCCCGCCGTCGGATCCGACCGGACCAGTCCGTTGCTGGGGCGCAGCGGAAAGGATGCCGGCAAGCAGTTGGGTCGGGCTCGCGCTAGTTATCTGGGCAGCGGCCGTCGATCCGGCCGACGTCCCGATGATCAGATCGGCCTCGGTCACATCCAACCCGGCATCAAACAGGCCGGCAATGACGCCGATCAACCAAGCATTGCCTGCCGATCCGCCACCACCGAGGACCAGCGCTCGCTCACCCGCGGCGCGCACCCGCCTTGTGGCGTCGGCCTGCAGCTGATCCTGGCCGGACCTCGGCCGGCCGGGGGCCGTCGTCGAGGTGAAGTGCAGAGTTGAAAAAGGTGTTGTGTTCATGGGAGTCGCCTTTCGCGAGTTGCCTGGCGGGCGCTCCCGGTGGCGACTACCTCAGTCGCGCGATCGTGGACTG
>Ga0302314_10003165_pt1 | contig 30441 bp, 18 predicted proteins | sample III_Palsa_N2_3_FD_200533 | JGI IMG/M metagenome (GOLD analysis project Ga0302314, IMG submission 200533) | Peat permafrost microbial communities from Stordalen Mire near Abisko, Sweden - III_Palsa_N2_3 | ecosystem: Environmental > Terrestrial > Soil > Palsa > Peat permafrost | place: Sweden... | reverse complement strand
GCCCCAAAGCTAAGATGTTTTCAATGTCGTAACGGTTCAGGCACCCATTTGTCACCTGAAAGGTGTTCTATGGCGGCTTGTGAGCCCACCATACACCACAAAGCCGCTACGAAACCTAGTCTATGCGGTCGCGATCCTTGCGACCTGCCTTTCAGTCCAGCGGCTGGGGGCCCAGACGGCGCCCGCCAGCACGCCGCCGGACTCGACAGCCCCCGCCGATGGCACCGATGGCTCCGGTAAGGCCGTACGCCTGACCGAGATGGAGGTCACCGAAGGCCGCGTCTCGGCGCTGACCCAGGCTCCCACGGACGAGAAACTGGACGCCACCCAGCCCCAGTCCATCATCAGCGCCCAGACCATCAACAATACGATGGCCCCCACCGACGACTACGCGGAAATCGCGAACATCGCGCCCAGCGTCGTCAACATCGAGACGGAGGGCCCTGGCCTGAGCGAATCGAAGATGCTTTCGATGCGCGGCTTCCAGGACGGCCAGTACAACGTCACGTATGACGGCATCCCCTTCGGCGACGCCAACGGCGAGACCCACCACACGACGAGCTATTTCCCGGCAAAGGTCCTCGGCGGCGAGGTCATAGATCGCGGCCCAGGCACGGCGGCCGACATCGGCGAGAACACATTTGGCGGCACGATCGGCCTGCTCTCCAAGGACCCGCGGCCGGACCAGGCAGCGGTGCTGACGGTGTCCGACGGATCGTGGAACACATTCCTCGGCAACCTCGAGGTGAACACGGGCCTGATCCCGAAGCTCAACGACGCGTCGCTCGTCATGACCTACCAGTACATGAGCTCGGACGGTTACCGCACCTTCTCCTACCTCCAGAGGAACACCTACTACCTGAAGTTCATCCAGCCGATCGGCAAGAACACGACGCTCACCGTCGTCGGCAACTTCAACAACATCAAGTTCAACAACCCCGGCGCCGTGACGCAGGCGCAGATCAACGCGTATGGCCGGAACTACGGCCTAGACGCCAATCCGTTCGACCCGAACGCCAATTACTACCCCTACAACTACCAGCAGAAGCAGGCCGACTTCGAGTACATCGGCCTGAACTCGGTGCTGGGCGATGGCTTCACCGTCAAGGACAAGGCCTACACGTACGCTTACAACAACGACAGCCACGAGAACTCGGTCGACCCTACCGTCGGCGGCTCCGTCACGAAGTACCCCGGCACGGCCTACGCCGGCCCGGCCTACGTGGACGACTCGTCCAACACGCTCCCGGACACAGGCGAGGGCCAGAGCAAGGCGAGCGGCATCACGAATGACGATGACCCGGGTGGCCGCATCAAGGTGAACGCCTACCGCGCGTTTGGCGACTACCTGGCGCTCGTCCACGGCGAGGACACGTCCCTCGAGGAGCAGGTAGGCGTCTGGGGCGAGTATGTCCGTGCCGACCGGTACGCCTACCTCCTCGACTACAGTCCGGCCTATGCCGCGGCGAACCCCCAGGATGCGCAGCTCTTCGGTTTCATCGACACGGCCAACTCCAAGGGCTCGCCCTTCCATCCCGGTTACCAGTGGCAGATGCACGTCTTCAACAAGACGTTCCAGCCCTATGGCGACCTCATCTGGAAGCCCATCAAGAACCTGACCATCGAGGCGGGAATCAAGGACTCCAACTTCACCATAGACCTCGAGGCACCGGTCAACCAGGGCACGGAGAAGCCGGACTTCAGCAACAACACGTACACGAACGTCGAGCCGCACTTCTCGGCCAACTACCAGTTCACGCCGGACTGGTCGGCCTACCTGCAGCTCGCGGAGGGCACGGCGTACCCGATTGTCACCGACGAGGAGAACGTGCCGAGCGACCCGCTCGACCTCGCGAAGACGGGCACCTCCTACAACCCGGCCAACCTGAAGGAGGAGCAGACGATCAACTACCAGGTCGGAACGGTCTTCAAGACCAACCGCTGGAACGCCGACGTGGACGTATACCTGATCGACATCGACAACCTGGTGTCGTCGGTGACGGACCCGAACGACCCTACAAACACGCTCTTCTTCCAGTCCAAGGGCGCGTGGCTGAGCGGCCTCGAGGCCGAGCAGACGTTCTATATAGGGGGCGGCCTGAGTTTCTACGCGAACGGCTCGCTGAACCGGGCCGTGTACAAGACGGATGGCGCTCCGGCGTTCAACGTGGCCTCGCTCGGCGCCTTCGGCGCCAACGGCGTCCCGAACTCGACCGCGGCGCTCGGATTTATCTACAACCACCGGGGCTGGTTCGCCTCGCTTGAGGACAAGTACGTCGGACCCTACGCGGTCTACTCGAGTGCCCTCACGAATCCGGACCTCGGCCTCTACGGCCAGACCACGACCGGCCAGGCGGGCGGGACCCCCGTTGCCGTCGGTGTCGCCGACAGCCCGGGTTTCTGGATGATGGACCTTGCGTGCGGCTACGCCCTCAAGATGCCGCCTTCGAGCCACCTCCACTCGGTCAAGGTCAAGCTGCAGGTCGACAATCTCCTCAACCACGACGTACAGGTCGTCAGCTCGGCGGGCGCGACGGCGGCGGCCAACACCTACAACGTCCTGCCGGGTATGAACTACTTCCTGACCCTCTCGACAGAATTTTGAGTTGTTTGTTGTTTGTGCAGCCCGGGGCTTGGGGAGCGCAGAGGTGCGCCCCAGGTTCCCGGGTTTTTTGTGCCCCTGGGCCTAACTCCATGGCCCGCATGCCCGAAGGGAATCCGGGGCCAGAGCCTCATCTTCGTCGCCCTGTTGGGGGCGATTTCAAACCGCCGTCGCTGGCGAAGGGCCCGACTCAACCCGGGTGCGGGTAGGGTGTTAGCTCAAAGGTGGCCGAATCTTCACGCGGTGCGGACCGTCGCCTGGCCCCCGTATTGGTGGCCGGCCCACCGGACCGGATGGCCAATTAAAGAATGAAAAATGATGCGGTGCGTTGACGTGAAAAGAGTGTCTAGCGTAGGACTTCTTTCGCCGGATGTCTCCCCCCCCTCAAAATCATTCTTTTCGATTCGCCGGCAGGGGGAATCGGGGGCGGGGCTTCCGGATCCTTTCCGGGCTCCTGCTTCTCCTCTTCTCAGCGGCGTGCGGCCAGGCGCAGGCGACGTTCTGGAACGCCCCCGGCACCGGTGATTTTCTCGACATGGCGGATTGGTCGAACGGCGAGCCGGACAGCGCCACCAGCGCGTCGATCACCAACGGGACCACCGGCACGCCCACGGACGTGCAACTGAACGGAGGAGGCGCGAACGTCCTGAATCTGACCCTGGCGAGCAACAACACGCTGGATCTCAACCTCAACAGCACGCTCACCGTGAACGGAACGTCGATTGCCAATGGCGGCACGATCAACCTGACGGCCGGCAGCGCGAACAACTCGTACCTGGTGTTGGAAAACAACGTGACGCTGAGCGGGGCGGGTGTCCTGAACCTTTCTTATGGGGACCATAATGGGAACGCTTTCGTGGAGGAGTCGGGCGGGCCTTACACCCTCACCAACGCCGGCAGCACGATCCAGGGCGACGGGATCATCGGCAACAGCGGCCTCACGCTGGTCAACGGCACCGGCGGCACGGTGAACGCCAACGTCTCGTCCCAGTCGCTCACGCTGAACGGCACCGGCGGCATCACGAACCAGGGCGTGCTCGAGGCGACCGGCGGGGGCATCCTCCAGATTTCATCCGATGTCGCCAATGCGGGCGGGAACATCACGGCCAACAGCGGCACGGTCAACGTCGACGATGCCGTGACCGGCGGAATGCTGAACACGGCGGGGACGGGAGTGCTCGAGACGAGCGGCTCCGCCGCGCTGAACAGCGTCACCATAACGAGCGGGAGCACCTACACCGCCCCCCTCAACACCACCACCGCGCTTACCGGGACCCTCACCAATGACGGCAGCCTCCAGCTCAACGCGGGCAGCGCCACCAACACCTACCTCGAGATTGAGGCCAACACCACCCTGCAGGGCGGGGGCACCGTCACCCTCAACAGCGGCGACACCAACGGGCTGGTCTACATCCAGGAGAACGGGAGCAACCTGACCCTCACGAACGCCGATAACCTGATCCAGGGATACGGCGACATCGGCGACGGCGGGCTGACCCTCGTCAACGCGGCCCCGGGGGTCATCAACGCCGATGTTTCGGGCCGGACGCTCACGCTGGACGGCACGGGGGGCATCACCAACGCGGGCCTCCTCGAGGCGACCCTGGGCGGCGCCCTGCAGATTTCCACCCCCGTCAACGACTCGGGAGGAAGCGTCACCGCCGACGCCGGCACCGTGATCGTGAGCACCACCGTCCAGGGCGGAACGCTGACTACCGCCGGCGGGGGCACCCTGGAGACGGGCGGCACCGCGACCCTGGACGGTTTGTCGCAGGGGCCGATCGCCCTGCCGCCCGGCTCCACCTACACCGGCCCCCTCAACACGGTGACAAACGTGCAGGGAACGATCGTCATCGGCGGGAATATCCAGCTGAACGCCGGCAGCGCGACCAACACGGAGTTGACCCTCGTCGGCGACACCACGCTGCAGGGCGCCGGCACGGTGACGCTCAACAGCGGTGACAACAACGGCAAGGTTTACATCCAGGAGTCGGAGGGCGGCTTCACGCTGACCAACCAGGTCACGATCCAGGGCTACGGCGTGATCGGGAACAGCGCACTCACCCTCGTGAACGCACCGGGCGCCACCATCGACGCCAACGTTTCCGGCCAGACCCTGACGATCAATCCCAGCGGCGGGTTCACCAACTCCGGCGGAACGCTGGAAGCCAGCGGCGGGGGAATTCTGGCCCTCAGCGGCTCGAGCCTCGAGAATGCCGGAGGCACGATAGAGGTGAACGGGTCGACCTCGGTGGTGCAGTTCGTGAACGGCGCCACCATCGAGGGGGGAACCCTGACGACCGTCAACGGCGGGACCCTTGGGGTGCCCAACACCTCCATCACCCTCGACGGGAGCACCGAGGGCGCGCTCACGATTTCCGGCGGGAGCATCTATAACGGCGCTCTGAATACGGACACCTCCGTCCTGGGTACGATCAACAATGTCGGCGCCATGGAGCTCTTTGCCGGCAGCGCAACCAACACGGAGGTGACCCTCGTCGCCGACACCACGCTGCAGGGCGCGGGCGCGGTCACCCTCAACAGCGGTGACAACAACGGCCAGGTCTACATCGAGGCGGCCACGGCCGGCCTCACCCTCACGAACGTCGACAACCTGATCCAGGGCTACGGCGTCATCGGGAACAGCAGCCTGGCATTCGTCAACGAGGCGGCGGGCACGGTCGACGCCAACATCGCCACCGATACGCTCCTGCTGAACGGGAGCGGGAACATCATAAATCTGGGCCTGATGGAGGCGACGAACGGGGGAATCCTGCAGATCACGAACGTGGTCGAGAATGCGGGCGCGAACATCACCGCCGACGGCGGCACGGTGCTGATTGACGCCGGTGCATCGATTCGCGGCGGCACGCTGAACAGCCTCGGCGGCGGCACGCTGGGGTTGGGAACCGGCACCGCCGTCATCGATGGCAGCGCCAATGCCATCACGCTCTCCGCGGGCAGCACCTGGACGGCGGGGCTCGGCTCGCAGACCACGCTGCTCGGGACGATCGTCAATCAGGGCAACTTCCAGCTGAATGCCGGAAGTGCCACCAACACGGTCCTGAACATCGGAACGAACACCACGCTGCAGGGCGGGGGCACGATCACCCTGAACAGCGGTGACAACAACGGCCAAGTCTACGTCGAGTCGGACAACGCTTCGGTCCTCACCGACCAGGACAACACGATCCAGGGCTACGGCGTGATCGGCAACGGCGGGATGGCCCTCGACGTCGCCAGCGCCGCCAGCATCGATGCCAACGCCGCGGGCGACGTGCTCGTCCTCAACGGCGGCGGGGGCATCGCCAATTCGGGCACGCTGGAGGCGACGAACGGCGGCGCCCTGCACGTGGCGACCGTGGTGGCGAACAGCGGGATCGTCAGCGCGAACGGCGGCACGGTCGACATCGTCGGGGGCACCGTCGAAGGGGGCACCCTGAGCGGCGCGGCTTTGGAGACGACTTCGAACGCCACCTTGGATGGATCGACGAATGGGGCGCTGACGCTGGCTCCGGCGAGTACGTACAACGGGCTCCTGGACACGACCACGACCCTTCTCGGCGTGATCATCAATCAGGGCGCGATCCAGATCAACGCCGGCAGCGCCAACAACACGAATTTGAATATCGCCGCCGACACGACGCTGCAGGGAGGAGGCACCCTCGTCCTGAACAGCGGCGACAACAATGGACAGGCCTACCTGCAGGAGTCCGCAGGCGGCATCACCCTCACCAACGTCGACAACGTCGTCGAGGGCTATGGCGTCATAGGCAACAGCGGTCTCTCGCTGCTCAACGCCGCGTCCGGAATCATCCAGGCGACCGGCCCGGGCGAAACCCTCACGATCAACGCCTCCGGCACGGTCACCAACAATGGCACCTTTGGGGCCGATGACGCGGTCCTGTCCCTGACCTACGATCCATCGAACCTGCCGGACAGCACCCTCACCGGCGGCACATGGGAGGCCACCAATGGGGGGACCCTATCCTTCTCCAGCACGGCCAACGCGATCGTCACCAATGACGCCACGCTGGTCCTCGATGGGGCCGGATCGGGCATTCAAACCCGGACCGGGTTGGGCGGCACCTACCAGCAGCTGGAGCAGACCCTGGTCACCAACGACGGCACCCTCGAGGCCACGGGCAACCGCAACTTTGGCGCCGCCAACAGCCTGATCAACAACGGCGTGATCCAATTGGGCGGCGGCACGCTCACGGCGCCCTCGCTGACCAACGGACCGGTCTCGTCCCTGACGGGGTATGGGACCTTTGCCCCGACGGGCGGCGTCGCGATCGCCAATGGGGCGATGGTCTCCCCGGGAAGTGCCGTCACCGGCCAGCAGATCGCCACCTTGACCTTTGGGACTCCGCTTATCCTGGGAGGCGGGGGTGTGTTCGCCTTCGACCTCATGAACGCCCCGACGGCCGTGGCGGGGACGGACTATGACACCCTCGTGGTGACCGGCGCACTGGCCGTCACCGCCACCCCGGCCACGCCGTTTTCGGTGGCGCTCACGTCGATCAACCCGGCTACCGGGAATCCGGGGCTGGCGAACTTCAACGCCGCGCAGGCGTATTCCTGGACCCTGGTCTCAGCCGGCTCGATTTCCGGATTCAGTCCCGCGGATTTCTCCTTCAGCACCTCAATGTTCCAAAACTCGCTGAATGGGGGCACCTTCCTTGTGGGCGAATCCGGAAATACCCTGACGCTGGACTTCGTCCCGGTCCCGGAACCCTCAGCCTGGGCCCTCATCCTCGGGGGAGTAGGAGTCATCGCCCTTTCGTTGTATCGCCGACAGTCCCGGGGCGGGAAAAAGGCGGGCAGCTTCTCGGGTTGAACTTTGGCCCGCATGCGGGATGGGGACGGAATTGCCGCTTCCGATGTGGCTACTTTCAATTTTTCCGAGGGAGTATGACCGACCAATTGGCAGTAAGGGAGGCGAAGCGCTGGGCAGGAGAAGGGTGCCTGTATGAACCTATGAATGAACTGGGACGATGGGCAAATTTCTATCTCCTCGCGCCCGCGGTAGCCGCATGGTCGCGCCGGGCTCGTGACCGCGTGCTGGCCTTAGTGGAGACGTGGCTGCATCCGATCAGATGGCTCTCGAGTAGGCTCAAAGCCTATCGGGACACCTCGATCCCCAGTTCCCGCCAATACGCAACCCAGCGGGGGTCGCCGTGGATCTCCCGGCGGCTTTGGCCCCCCACGGACGACCCGGCCGTAGATTCAAACTGACCCACTACCCCCAGTGGATCACCCTTGACTCAACCCGCTCTGTTTGAGTCATTGGACGGCTCACTCTTTAACTTAGACCATGGCCAATACCAAATCAGCTATCAAGGCGGCCCGTAAGGCCGTCCGCCTGACCCTCCGCAACAAGGGTGTAAAGACCCGCCTGAAGACCCTGCACAAGGGCTTTGATGCCGCCGTGAAGTCGGGCGACGCCGCCGCCGCAAAGGCCGCCGGCAAGATCTACCTTTCCGCGATGGGCAAGGCCGTGAAATCGGGCGTCGTCCACAGGAACGCCGCGTCGCGCGCGAAGTCGCACGCGTCGAAGTACGTGCTCGCGAAGTGACCCCAAGTTTGGGATGGCTGCATGCCGTCCCAAGTTGAAGACACACCCAGGCGCAGAGCTGTTTCTTTCGCGTTTCGCCGAAGGCGAGTGGCGCGAGGCCGTGCGCCCCTGGCTGGAGGCGGGCCGGGGCACGCTTGAGCGGGCTCTCGTCGTCGTGCCGACGCGCGGGCACGCGCAGGCGCTCAAGCAGCGCTGCATCGAGGAGGGAATTCCGCTCCTCGGTGTCGAGTTCCTCACCCCATCCCTCGCGAGGAAGAAGCGGGGCTCGCCTGCGGGCCTGGGACGCAACCTTCAGCTGCTCGTCGTCAGGCACCTGATCGAGGCGCGCCTCGCGCCGCTGGAGCCCGGGGACCCGGCGCGCGGGCTCTGGAAGAGCCTCGAGAGCGACCTCGAGGCGGCGCTCGACGATTTCGAGGAGCTGGTGCGCGGCGGCTTCAACGCGTCGCACTTCCCCAAGGTCGAGCTTGCGCAGCTGTTCGGCGCAATGAAGGCGTGGGTCGAGGGCCACGGCTACGTACTCGGCCCCGTCCAGGACGGTCAGGACGCGGTCCGGGACATCAACGAGGGGCTGGAGCCTGTCGCGTCGCGCCTGCTCATCCTCGCCGGGGGCCCGGAGGGGTGGCCCGACTACCTGGGGCACATGGCCCTCATCCGGCGCTGCGGCCCCGCGCGCGTGGTGCTCGCGATGCCGGAGCTCCTGGGCAGGGGAGAGTCCGGCGAGACATGGGTGGAATTCTGGGAGCGGAGCCTGGGTGTCGCCGCGCAGTCGATCGGCCTGGCGGATCCCGAGGAAACCTGCGCGCCGGTGGCGGAGCTCTGGTCGGGGGCCGGGGGCTCCGCCGACCGCGCGCGCGTCCTTGTCGGCGCGACGAAGGCCGACGAGATGGAGCGGGTCGCGGCCGAGGTCGGGCGCCTTGTCGCTGGGGGCGCGGCCAATGTTGCCATTGTTTTTCCGGCGGCCGGGCCGTCGCACGCGCGGCTCCTTGGGCTCCTCGATGCGCGCGGGATCGCCTACGCGGACCTGATTGGCTCCGTGGGTACGCCGCCCGCGGAGGTGAGGATCCAGGCGGCCGTCGCGGACTTCTACGAGCGGGGCTGCCGGCTCGAGGAGCTCCTCGCACTCTGGCCGCTCCTCCTCGGCGAGGGGCGCACGAAAGTCGCCATGGGAGGCGCAAGGCGCGTGTGCGAGTGGCTCTTCGACGAGACGCAGGCGCACGCGATTGAGCCTCACCTCTCGGCGCTCGATGCCGCGCAGGATGAGGACGCGCGCGAGGTCGCGCGGGTCGCCCGCCTCCTCCTGCCCTCGTGGCCCGACAGCCTTCCCCCGTCCGAGGCGCTGGACCGATTTGAGAGGGCCTGCGCGGCGCTGGGGGCGACCGTGCCCCCGGGCTGGCCCGCGCTTCGAGAATTCGCGGCGCGCACCGACGAGGCGTTGCCCGCACGGGCGCTCCTTGGCGCCATCCGCTCGTTCCTTCCGGAGAAAGGTCCTGTATCCACGTCTCGGGGACGCAGCGCCTTCGCCCGGGTCACGGTGACGACGAGCAGGCGGGCAGCGGGCGCCGCGTGGTCCGACTGCATCCTCGCCGGGAGCAATGCCGGCGTATGGCCGGCCAGGCGGGAGTCGAGCTGCTGGCTCGACGACGACGCGAGGAAGGCGCTGGGCGCGGCGGCGCCAGGCCTGATCCTGCAGACGGCCGACGACAGGGCGCTCATTGAGCGCCAGCTGTACTGCGCGGTGGCGAGGAACACGCGGGACGGTGTCATCTTCAGCGCGGCGCTTTTCGACGAGGAGGATCCCGAGATGAGGCTGGCCCCGAACCCCTGGCTGGAGCGCGTCCTCTCAAGGATGGGCTGCTTCGCCAAGGGCAGCGTTGCCGGTCCCTTCGGGTCGGCGGCGCCCGGCGCGGCGGCCGCGCTCCCCGGGGGCGGAGGAGGACTCGAGGAATGGAGCCGCATCTGGAAGGGGCGCAGGGACCCGGGCCTCCCGTTCGATGAATTTTTCCTCGGCGATCCCGAGGGAAGGTTCAGGCCGGCGAGGCTGTCCGCGCTCCAGATTGAGAAGGCCGTCGAGGATCCCGCGCGGCTGTGGTTTGGGGCAGTGCTTGGGGTGAGGCAGGTCGGGTGGCTTCCCTTCGCGCGGGCGCGGGAGAAGGCCATCGGCACCCTGGTGCACCGCGCGCTGGCCCTTGCGTTCGGGGGACCCCCGTCGGGCGCGGGCTTCGCGCGGATGCCCCCGCGGGCCGAGGTCGAGGAGCGGCTGGGGGCCGAGATCGGGCGCGCCCGGGAGCTTCGCCCCCGGGACCGCTACTGGGAATCCTTCCACCTGGACGCGGCCCGCGCGGCGCGCCAGCTGGTGGCGCGCGTCTACGAGCTTCCCAAGGCGGCGTTCTGCGCCGCCGAGGTCCGCATCCCCGACGGGGCCACCATTCCGGTGGGAGGGGGCGACAGGGTGGCCGTTTCGGGCAAGATGGACCTCGTCCTCACCGGCTCGGCCGGCTGGCTCGGCGCCCAGGTCGAGATCATCGACTTCAAGACGGGCGGCGACCCTCCGCTGTCGCCCAGGAGCATGGCCTCAAAGGGCGCCTCGCTCCAGCTCGGCGTCTACCTGCAGGCGGCGCGCTCGATGGGCGCGGAGGGCAGGGTGTGGATGCTCAAGCCCGAGGCGGGAGCGAGGAGCATCGGCATGGACATGGTCGACGCGGCCTGCGCCCTGCTCCCCGCCATCGGCGACCACCTGCGCACGGGCCTCTATGGCGCCCTGACGACTGACCGGACGGAATTCTCCCAACGGTTCGAGTGGCCGCTCGCGTGTGCGCCCATCGCCGAGGCGGTGCTGCGCGCGAAGTTCGCGGTGACATTTGGCGGCGCCGCGGAAACCGCGGAGGAGGGCGCCGATGAGTAGCCTTCCCCGCGACCAGGGTGCGCGCGACCGCTTCATCAACGGGTGGGACTCCAACCTGGCGGTCGTTGCCAACGCAGGCTCGGGGAAAACGACCGCGGTCTCGAGGCGCCTGGCGGCGATGGCATTGTCCAAGGAGGGTCCCGCGATGCTGGCCCGGACGGCGGTGGTCACCTACACGAAGAAGGCGGCCGCCCAGATTGAGCAGAGCGCGCGCGCCGAGATGCTCCGCAGGTTGGCCGAGTCCATGGAGGGCGGGATGGGCGCCCTGACCGGGCTCGACCGGGTGTTCTTCGGCACGATCCACAGCTTCTGCCTCGTCCTCGCGAGGCGCCACGGCAGTCCCCTGGGCGTGCACCTGAACCCCACCGTGGTGGAGGAGGACGACGGCGCCTCCTGGCAGGAATTCCTGGAGCAGGACCCGATGACCTTCGCGTCGCTGTCCGACGCGCAGGTGGACGCCTTCCTGCGCCATTCGCCACTCGACGACATCTTCGGTCTTGCCGCCTCACTTAACCACGCGAACGCGCAGCGCCTCATCGCGGCGAAGCCCTCCGCGCGGCCCCCGTCCCCGTCGCAGGCGGTGCTGGACGAGATCCTCGCCACCGTGCCCGCGAGGAAGGGTGCGGCGACGCGGGCGCTCCACGCCAACAAGGACACGGCCCGCGCCTGGATGAAGCAGTTCGAGGAGGAGCGGGGGCGCCTTCCGATCGCCGAGCCCGAGGGCAAGGCCGGCACAATCGTGGACCTCTACCGGCGGTTTTTCGCCCCCCTCAAACAGTGGCTGGCCGCCGCCGGCGGCGTCATGGCCGCGGAACTGTCGCTGCGCTACCGCGCGTGGCGGGCCGACCGGGGCGTCCAGACCTATGCCGACCAGGTGGAGACCGCCCTCGCCGTCCTGGCCGACGCGTCGCTCCTCGAGAAGATCCGTGCCGAGGGCTGGCGGGTCATCCTCGACGAGGCCCAGGACACGGACCGCGAGCAATTCGACGTGCTGACCGAGATCGCGAGACCTCCCGGCGCGGCGCGGGGCACTTGGCCCGACGGCGGCGGACCGCCGCCCAGGCCCGGGCACCTCTGCATGGTGGGAGACGCCCAGCAGGGCATCTACTCGGAGCGGGCCGACATCGCCAACTTCCAGCGCCACGTCGACGCGTTCGGCCGGGGCGATGGGGGCGAGAAGCTGACCTTCGACGTCACGTTCCGCGCGCCCCGGAGGCTCGTCAGCCTTCTCAACGCCACGCTTCCCGCGGCCTTCGGAGACGGCCGGCTGCACAACCTGGGGCTGCCCGCATTCGAGGGCGCCGAGGCAAAGCTCTTGCAGGTGGCCTATGAGCCCCTCGTGGCCGGTCCGTCCAACATCGGAGGAGGCGCATGGCGCCTGCCCCTCGAGACGGCCGTTGTGGCGGGCGCGAAGAAGGTCTCGGACCGCGCGCTCAAGGACGAGCTGCGCCAGCTCGCGCGGTTCCTCGCCTCGGGCGGCCCCGGCTCCGTGGGGGCCTCGTGCTGGGGCGACGTCTGCATCCTCGCGCCGCGCAAGGCATGGCTGGCCCTCGTCCGCGAGGCTCTCGACGAGGTGGGCCTCAAGTCGTCGGTGCAGATCCGGCGCAACAGGAACGGGGACAACCCGGTGTACGCGTGGCTCTGCGGCCTGCTCGCGGTGGTGTGCGACCCGAACAATGCGTTTGAGTGGGTCGGCGTCCTGCGAGAGGTTTTCGCCGTCAGCGACGCCGTCATCGCCGGCGCGGTCCTTGGATCTGGTCTAAGGTATGACGAGCCGGGGGACGCCCCGGTACCGGTCGCGGCGGCCCTCGGCCTCCTGGCTCCCTATATAGAGCAGGCGGACCAGGAGGGCGTGTCGCTCCTCGCCTTTGCCACCGGCCTCGTGGAGGCGTGCGGCCTGGACCGAAAGGCGGCCCTCCTGGACCCGGACGGCGGCCTGACAGACGAGCTGGCGCGCTTGATCGCGCGCGCCGCCGAGCTGGGGAACGCGGGCGGCGGCCCCCGGGATTGGCTGCGGGACCTCCTCGCCTCGATCGACGCCCACCGCTCGGCCGGCCGGCCGCTGTCGGATTCGGTCAACGTCATGACGTCGCATTCGTCCAAGGGCCTCGAGTGGCCTGTCGTGATCCCGGTTGGCGTCTGGCGCGCGATCGAGTCCCCGCCGCAAAGGGGCCTCCGGCTCGTCCGGGACCGGCCCGGTGAAATGCAAGTTGTATTCGACAACGACGGCGTGGAACCGGACACGAAGGAGTCGATGGACCGCGCGGAGAGCCGGATCCTGGTGCGCCTTCTCTATGTGACTCTCACCCGGCCCCGGGCGGCGCTGATTGTCCCGTGGTCCGGGAGAGCGGCTGAGGACAACAGCTTCGCCGAGCTCTGGGGCATCGAACCGGGCGCGCTTGAGCCCCTCCCGTTGGCCGAGGCTTCGCCAGGTCCGGCTCGCGTTGCCGAGGCGGTGCCGGTTGCCGAGCAACTTCTGGCATCCGGCGTGCCTGCCACGCCTTTCCCCGAGCGCGTCTTGCCGCACACGCTCGCCAAGGCGCCCGACGCGGCCCGGGCCGCCCTCCATGAATCCTCGCTCGACCTGCCGGGGCCTACACGGGACGGTCCCGATCCCCTGGAGTTCGGCGTATGGTGGCACGAGACCCTCGAGTTTGTCCCATGGATGGGTGACGAGGCCTCGGTGGCGGCGCACGGCGCGACGTCCCTGGCTAGGGCGACAGACATGGGATTCGGTACGAGGGGCGAAGAGGAGTGGGGGCGGCTCCTGGCGAGCGAGGGCTGGAAGTCCCTGCGGGACCCCCGCTGGACCCGCCTCGCTGAGGTCGGGATCTTTGCCCCCCTGTCCGAGGGGCGCTGGATTGACGGCGTCATTGACCTGATCCTCCATGACCCGGCCTTCAACGAGTTATGGATCGTCGACTGGAAAACGAACCGCCGCCAGGCCGGCGAAGCCGATCCCTGTCTCCTTTCCCGGCTGGCGGAAGAATACCAGAGGCAGCTATCGGCCTACGGGACCTGCGCCGGGAGGTTCTTCCCGGGCTGCCGGATGAGCCTGTGGGTCTACTCTACCGTCGCGGGCCTGCTGGTTGAGGTCATTCCCGAGTGAGGCTTAGGCAGCCCAGGGGAGGGTTTTGTCTCGACTAACCCGGGCCGGTTTGCAGGGTCATCAGACTAACTCCATATGGGTAATCTCAAGAAGAAGCGCCGCCTCAAGATGAACAAGCACAAGCGCCGAAAGCGCTTGAAATCGAACCGCCACAAAAAGCGCACGTGGCAAAAATAATTACCAACCCGCCGCATACCACGGCGGGTTTCTTATTTAAAATAAGGGTAAATACTTATCCCGAGGGCATTAATGCCTGTTTCCGCTTGTAAGAGCCCCCTTTGTATAGTGCGATCACCCTCCATTTTCCGGGGGCCTAACCGATTAACACGGCTTAGGTGGTCCCTCCCGGTCCTACCTCTGCTCCATGCTTTTTTCGAAAAAGACGAAGGGTTATTTCGTCGAAGTGAACGAGAGTTCGGTGCTTTTCGCCCGGACTACCTCGGGGGTATCCCCCATGGACATCGAGGACCTCCGGGAATGCGCTGCCGGGGATGACGCGGGCATTGCGGAAGCATTGAGGCAGCTCCAGCCCAAACGGACCCCCAGCGGCTACCTGCACGCGGTCGTGGGCGTCTACCCCACCAAGCGGGTCGTCCGCAAGCACACGTTGGAGCTCAAGAAGATGAAGGAGGCGGGCTACATGGCCGACCTCTTCACCCAGCAACTGCGCATCGAGCAAGACAAGTTTACGGTGGCGATGATCAATGCAACGGACGGGGCGGACTACGACCTCGCCAGGGCCAACCAGAAGGAAGTCATCTTCTGCGGCGCCCCGAACGAGGAGATCAACGCCACCCAGAACAGCCTCCTGGAGCATGGTATCTACCCGGAGCGCCTGGAGTTAGGGAGCGTGGCGACGCTGGGGGCCCTGGTCGACTTCCTCAACTTTGAGAAGTCCAAGAGCCCGACCTTGGTCCTGGACATCGGCAATGAGACGACGCACAGCTTCATCGTCTCCTCGGCCGGCGTGGAGGCCTCGAGACCGATCCCCCAGGGCCTGGAGGCCATGGTGCCGGTCGTCCAGAAGGAGCTCGGCCTAAAGGACGAGGAGTCCGCGAGGAAACTCTTCCGCTCGAACACTTTCGACTTCACGGGCATGGGGCCGCTCCTGATCAAGCGTCTCCTCAAGGAGCTCCAGTCCTCGATCGGCTTCTACGAGGTCCAGACCGGCCAGTCGGTCGGCCAGGTGCTCTGCGTGCAGCTCTCCCCGAAGCTTTCCTGGCTGGAGGGCGCCCTCGCGACCTCGCTCGGGATCGCCCCCCTCAAGTTTGACCCTGTCCCATGGCTCAGGTCCCGCCAGGTGAACGTCCCCGACGCCCTCACCAAGACGGCCGGCGACCTCCGCTGGTTCGGGCTGATGAGCCTGATGGTCCACTACAACTCCCAAAATGGCGCTGGCACTGAAGAAAAAAAGTGACGCATCGGTGATCGTGGTGCCGCCCTGGCACCCGAACCTGAGAATCGTCGAGAACCTGCCTGACACAAAGGTGGTGCGGACGGCGTTCTTCGTGAACGGCGCGTTCATGCTGGTCGTTATCCTGCTCACCCTTTACCTCGGCGTCCAGGAGTGGAAGCTCCACGAGGTCAACAAGCAGATCGCCGACTGGCAGTCCCAGATCGACGCCGACTCCAAGCAGAGCGACGAGGACGTGGCCCTCTACACGGACTTCACGCTCGAGGAGGCCAAGGTGGACGAGGTCATCGAGTTCGTTGGCTCGAAGCCGAAGCTCTCGAGCATCATCCTCAGGCTCGGCGCGATCACTCCCAAGAAGATCGCCTTCGACAGCCTCGATTTCAAGGACGGCGGCTTCAACATCCGGGCGACGATCAAGGGTGCGCCCGACCCGGCGACCAGCGACGCCTCGGCCTACCTCAAGCAGCTGCGCACGGACAGGGTGCTCGGCCCTATGTTCCACGAGGTGGACCTGCTCACCCTCGTCAAGAACCCGACCAGCGGGCGCATGGTGATGGAGATATTCTGCGCCTACAAGAAGGAGAAGAAGGCATGAGCAACGAGGAATTCGTCATCTTCATCAAGAAGAACTGGATCTCGGTTGGCTGCGCCGTCCTGAGCATCCTGATCGGCCTTGTCATCTACTACCGCAGCGACGAGCTGCCGCAGGCCGAGGTCGTCCTTGCGGCGAAGGCCCAGCAGGGGGCGCTCCTGGCGGCCAACATCGAGGACTCGGCGCAGCTCAAGGAGCAGCACGCCGCCATCGTCGCGTCGAACGCCGTCATCGCCGACCGCATGATCCGGGTCGGCCAGCTGGCGGAGAACCTCCAGTACTTCTACAGGCTCGAGAGCGAGACGGCCACGAAGCTGAACGACCCGCACCAGAACCCCTGGGCGCCGCCGCTCAAGAACGCGGCGAAGACCAACTTCACCCTGGTCAACTTCTCGATCAGCGCGCAGGGCGACTACCCCCAGGTGCTCGATCTCCTGCGCCGGCTTGAGGACGGCGAACACTACGGCCGCGTCAACGCCTGCAACATCCACCCGGTCGTCACGACGCTCCGGGGCGGCCCCGTCGTGATGACACTGTCGCTCGACCTGATGGCAATCGAATGAGCCGCGTGAACAAGAGCATCCTCCTCGCCCTCGGCGCCGCCCTCGCGGCCGCGCCGTTCGCGGCCGCGCGCGTCGAGTCGCAGCTTTCGACTCCGGACAAGAGGCATCTCGCCGTCGAGAAGGCCGCGCAGGTCGCCAGGCAGGTCAAGCCCGCCGCCCTTCCCGCCGCCATCAGCATTCCGTTCGCGCCCCCGGGATTCGACCTGACGGACGCCGAGGAGGCCGCGGCCGCCGCGGCCGCCGCGAGGCTTGCCAACCCGAACGGCCCCGCGCCGGTCTTGGAGACCGATCGCCAGCTCCTCACCGAGATCGCCTCCAAGGTTCGGCCCAACGGAACGGTCTCCCTCAACGACAGGCCGCTCCTGATGATTGGGAGAAGTTTCGTTAAAACAGGCTCCCACTTCACGGTTACGTATAAGGGAAACGACTACGACCTTGAGTTGACCCAAATCGACGGCTCAAACTTCACCTTACGCTACAAGAACGAAGAGATCACCAGGCCCATATTAGAAGAACCAGCAAAGTCCCCATGAGAACTCGACTCTACATCCTGACTGCCATGTTGACCCTGCTGGCTGCACCACTGCCGGCAACCGCCCAACCGAAGCCGGCCACCGCCGCGCCATCGGCCCCCCCGCCCGACACGAGCGCGTCATCCGACCTCTCCGTGAAGGACACCTCCGCCTCCGCGCCCGCCAAGGGCGCCGGCAAGGACACGCTCACCGTCGACTTCCCCGAGGAGGAGATCCGCGGCATCCTGCGCGATGTCGCCGAGCTGTTCGACCTGAACATCGTCGTCCCGGACACACTCCAGGGAAAGGCGTCGGTCAAGCTGCACGACGTGACGTGGCGCCAGATCTACCAGGTCGTGCTGACCCCGGTCGGCTACACCTTCGTCGAGGACGGCAACATCATCAAGATCGTGAGCAACGAGAGCCTCACTCAGGAGCCCGTCTCCACCGAGATCTTCGTGATCAACTACGCGAAGGCCGCCGACATCCAGCCCACGATCTCCACGCTGGTTGACGCGGCCGCGGGCGGCAAGATCGTCATCGATTCCCGCACGAACAGCCTGATCATCACCGAGCGGCCCTCGCGCATGAAGCGCATACGCCCCGTGATCGAGGAGCTCGACCGCCCGACCGACCAGGTCATGATCGAGTCCAAGTTCGTCGAGATCGCGAACAACGACATCCGCAACATCGGCGTCAACTGGAGCTCGCTGAGCGGCTACAACGTCACGGCGACCCCCGGCGGCAACGGCCTCTACAACTACGCGAACGTGTACGGCAACAACCTCTCGACGACGACGACGAGCGGGAGCGGCGGCAACACGAACACGAACGGCAACAACTCGACGGTGCTGAGCAGCGGCGTCAACGCCGCGAACACCAACACGGTGACGAACGGCGTTGCCTCGAACACGGGGACGACGGGGACAACGAGCAGCATCGCCAACACGGCCGGCAACGCCGTCACGACCGCCCTCAACCAGTCCAACAGCGTCGCGAACAGCCTGACATCGGCCTACCAGTCGCAGAACGCGATCGCGGCTGTCTTCTCGGCCGACCAGTTCCGGATCGTCCTGTCCGCCCTCCAGCAGCTCAACAGCGCGAAGATCGTCTCCAACCCGACGATCGTGACCCTCAACAACACCGAGGCGTCGATCAACGTCGCCCAGGAGTACCCGATCCCGAACTACCAGTTCAACCAGCAGACCGGCACGTTCGAGGTCGCCGGGTTCAACTACAAGGACATCGGCATCATCCTGAAGGTCACGCCGCAGGTCAACGCCCGCGGGTTCATCAAGCTCACGCTCGCGCCCGAGGTCAGCCAGAACCAGGGCACGACGAGCTTCGGCGGCGCCAGCGGCGCATCGATCCCGATCATCGGAACGCGCAAGGCGATCACCCAGGTCTCGCTGAAGGACGGCTACACGATGGGAATCGGCGGCCTGATCAGCACGAACTTCAACAACGGCGTGAACAAGGTCCCGTTCCTGGGCTCCCTCCCGATCATCGGGTACCTATTCAAGCAGGACACCAGGGACAACAACGTCGACAACCTCGTGATCTTCATCACGGCGAAGACGATCAGCGCCGAGGGCGCCCCGGTTGAGCAGGTGTTCAACTCCGAGGAAGTCCGCGAATTCAAGCTCAAGCGCACCGACCTGCCCGGTTACCGGGATGGTTCGGACCCGTTCATTGACGAGTCCCCGAAGCCCTCGAAGAGGGGCTCCGATTAAGGCGCATGGCGTCGCAACAGTCCCCCAAGAGGTGACATCATGAATAACAAAATAATTTCACTCATAGCGCTGGCGTCAGGCCTCGCGGCCGTTGGCGCACGAGCCCAGACGACCCCGCTGCTGGTGGCGAACATCGTCGAGATCGACGTGACCGACAACACCGTCGGCGGCGTCCACATCCTTACGGCCGGCGCGAACTATAACGGCGTTCCGCCGACGGTGGTGTTCAATGGTGGTGGCGGTGCCGGCGCCGCTGGAAATGCGGACCTGGACACCACCAGCATGAACGCAGTCGTTGGCGTCAGCATGACGAGCGGCGGCATCAACTACGTGACGCCTCCAGCTGTCACGTTCGTCGGGGGCGGTCCCCTCAACGCAACGGTCACACCGACCGAGGCCACGGGCCAGGCGGTCCTCAATGTCACGACGGCCTTTATCCAGCCCAAGCAGAATGAGGGCTTCGGTTTCGCCGGCGACACGATCGCGATCTTCGTGGTAGCGACCGGGACGGACCCCGCATCGGGCTTCATCTTTGACTTCACGGTGAACGGCATGTCGATCGGCGCGACGACCATCGCCGTTTCCGACGGCCAGGAGACGGGTGTGTATTGGACGCCCGCCCTGCCCGGCATCTATTCGATTGTCGCCTCCACCTCGGACGGCAACGGCAACACCGCGGTCTCGGCCCCCATCCGCTATTTCGGCGTGGGCACGGTGATCGTGGCGCCCGAGGCGGGCGGAACGGGTGCGCTCCTGGGCACGGGTCCGGGAAGCCTGGTGCCCGTCGGCTCCTCAATCTACCTGCAGGCGACGTCGTGCTCCAGCGACGGCTTCATCAGTAAGGTCGTCTTCTACACCGACTGGAACGGCTCGACCGGCACGCTTATCGGCTCGGCCACCAATTACCCGTACTCGGTGCAGTACACGCCGGCCGGGGCGGCGGGGACCACCCACCTCATCAAGGCCGTCGGCTACGACAACCTCGGCCATATGGTCCCGGCGCCGGTCGCGGTGCCGAACCCCAACCAGGACGAGATCCTGCTCACCATGACGACGGCGAACCCGGCCGGTCTTCCCTCGGGGACGATCATCGCCCCCTCGACCGGCTCCCTGATCGAGATACCCGACTATGCCGCCCAGTCCACGGCCTATGTTCCTGTGATCGTCACGGCGGGGGCCCAGGACGGCGCCCAGGTCACCAAGGTGGAGCTGTACGTCAACGGCGTCCTCTACAAGACGGACACCGCGTACTCGGATGGCGGCTATCCCTTCCAGTGGACGCCCCAGTCCCCGGGAGCCTATGCGCTTTCCGCCCTCATCTACGACTCCAATGGGAACGTCGTGCCGAGCACATCCATTTCCACGACCTCGACGACGCCCGTGGCGGGCCCTGCAAACGTCATCATCGAGGCGGCCCCGGCCATCGCCATCACGAACCCGGGTGGCGGCGCCACGATCAGCACGGGCGGCGCGACCATTCAGGCCGTCGCGATCGACACCAACCTGGACACGAGCGGCAATCCCATCCCGATAACCCAGGTCCAGTTCTTCCAGGACGGCAACTTTGTCGGCTCCGTGAACACCCCGACCTCGGGTGACCTCTACCAGATCAGCTTCAAACCGACCCAGAACACGGAGAACGGCGTCGTGGTTCCCAGCCTCCTCACGGCGGTGGCCACGGATGCGGACGGCTTCCAGGGCACGTCGGCCACGGTCTCCGTCACGGTGACCTCCGGAGGCTCAGCCACCAACAATGTCGTCATCGGTACCCCTCCCACGGTGACCCTCACGGCCCCCGCGGCCGGCTCGACGGCCGTGGTCAACATCCCGACCACGCTCTCGGCCTCCGCGACCGCCCCGAACGGGAACATCGCCTCGGTCTCCTTCCTGATCGACAACGCGATCCTCAAGACGGTCACGCAGTATCCGTACTCCGTTGCCTGGACGCCGCAGAACCTCGGCACCTACCAGGTCGCAGCCCAGGTCACGGACAACGTGGGCGACAAGACCACCACGCCGGCGATCACGGTCACCGTGATCACGCCGCCATCCCCGACGGTCTCGTTCTCGACGCCGTCGGCGGGCAGCACCGTCAACACGGGCACCGCTGTGACCATCACCGCGAACGCGTCGTCGCCCGCGGGCACCATCGCGCAGGTCCAGTTCTTTGAGAACGGCATCTCCATCGGAACGGCGACCTCGGCGCCCTACACGGTGACCTTCACCCCGCCGTCCTCGGGCGTCTACACGCTGACGGCGATCGCCACCGACAACTCGGGCAACCAGACCACGGGCGCCCCGGTCGTCATCGAGGCCATCCCGACGGAGTCGGGCCTGGGCACCACCTCGTACTTCGGCCAGTATGCGGGCCTGACGGACGGCGGACGGTTCGCCTTCATCGTCGTCGACGGCAAGTTCGGCACCTACATCGGGCACTCCGGTGGCTCGGGCGCGATCAACACGGCCGTGACCAATCCCACGATTGCGTTCTACACGGACCTTTCCGTGAGCCCGCTGGGCTCGTTCGCCACGGCGAACCTCTCTGGCGAAGCCTCAGGGGCCGGCGTCAGCGGCAACCTGCTGCCGAGCGACGACATCCTTATCGGCACCGCGACGCCCTCGGGCGGAACCACGGCGGGCTACTACACGGGCAGCTTTGCCGGCAATCCCAACAGCTCGGTCACGGCGATCGTCGGCGGCGACGGCTCGCTCATGATGGAGATCAACACGGGCTCCGGCATCGACGTCGCTGACGGCTCGAGCGACCCGGTCGCGGGCACCTTCACGGTGACCACGGTCAACAACAACCAGCTGGTCGGAACGATCGACCCGAACACCGGGTTCATGACGGCGACGTTCTCGGGCGCCGGCGGCGGCAACATCACGGCGGGCAAGGTCTCGGGCGGCACGTTCAGCGACGGCGTCCTGAAGAACATCTCGACGCGCGGCCAGGTCGGCACGGGCGCCAACATCATGGTGGCCGGTTTCGCGGTCGGAGGCAGCTCGCCCAAGCAGCTGCTGATCCGCGCCGTGGGACCGACGCTCGCGACGTTTGGCCTCTCGGGCACCCTCCCGTCGGCCGTCCTGCAGATCTACTCGGGGACGACCCTCGTGCAGTCCAACACCGGCTGGAGCTCGACCGCCGCCAACCAGGCCGCCATCACCGCCGCGGACTCGCAGGTGGGCGCCTTTGCGCTGCCCGCGGGAAGCGCGGACTCGGCCCTCATCGGCACGTTCGCTCCCGGCACCTATACGGCCCAGATCTCCGGCGTCAGCGGGGCCACCGGCCTCGCCCTGGCCGAGGTCTATGACATGGACACCTACGTGCCGTTCTCGGCGCAGAGGCTGACCAACGTCTCGACTCGCGGCCAAGTCGGCGCGGGCTCGGACGTCCTCATCGGCGGGTTCAGCATAAACGGGACGGCGCCCAAAAGGCTCCTGATCCGCGGTGCCGGCCCGACTCTGTCGACCCTGGCCGTTACCGGCGCCCTGAGCGCCGCGCACCTGCAGATCTACAACACGAGCCAGACCCTCATCCGCGAGAACTACTCGTGGCAGACGGGCAATGACTCGGGTCTGGTGGCGGCTGCGGAAACGGCCACGGGCGCCTTCAACTTCGCCAACAAGAGCGCGGACGCGGCCGTCCTGATGGTGCTGCCCCCGGGCACCTACACGGCGATCCTGTCCGGCGCCACGACGACGACGACCGGAGTCGGCCTTGTCGAGGTCTACGAAGTCCCCTGAACGCAGGGGCCTCGCCGCCCCGACAATTCGATGGCGATTTCCTGATTTCAGGCTACGCTGGATGTCCCCCATGGAAAGGGCATCCAGCACAGCCGTTTCAGACCCGAGCAAGCCGCATGCGTTCGCGGGTGTCTTCGCGATGCTCGCCCCGCACATGGCGGCGCTGGACCTGTTCCTTCAGGGGCAGCTCAAGGCCTTCGAGCCCGAGATCCGGGAGATGGTCAACTACTGCATCGACACATCGGGCAAGCGCATACGCCCCGCGCTCGTGTTCCTGAGCGGTTGGAAGGATGCGGATTCGGTCTCCCCGGACCTCGTGAGGGCTGCCGCCGTCGTGGAGCTGGTGCACCTAGCGACCCTCGTTCACGACGACATCATGGACTCGGCCGAGGTTCGGCGCAGCCGGCGCACGGCGATGCGGGAATTCGGGCCGACGGCCGCGGTGCTCCTTGGCGACGCCCTCTTCGCGCATGCGCTCCATCTCGCCACGCACTTCCCGACTACGGAGGTGTGTGCGGCAGTGTCCGAATCCACCCGTCGCGTGTGCGCTGGAGAGATTGTCCAGACCCTGAGGCGCCGGTCGACGGACCTGACACCCGCGGACTACCAGCGCATCATCGACCTGAAGACGGCCGAGCTCTTCCGGGTTTCTTGCTTCCTCGGGGCGAAACTGGCCGGCGCCGAGAAGGGCTACGTGGGCGCGGCGGACCGCTTTGGGCGTCACCTCGGGATCGCCTACCAGATCTACGACGACCTTGCGGATTTCTTCGGCCGCGAGGAGAAGATCGGAAAGACGCTCGGCACGGATCTCGCAAGCGGGAAGCTGACGCTTCCGCTCTTCGCCCTTATGGACAGGCTTCCGGCCTTCGAGAGGGCGACGTTGGCCGACGAGATCAGCGGCGCGCGCCCGGCGCAGCCGCAGTTCCGCCTCAAGCAGATGCTCGGGCTGGGCGTCTTCGACACCGTTGAGGCCGCCGTGCACGCGGAGGTCGGAAAGGCACGTTCCGCCCTCGCCGAATGGCCGGGCGTGCCCCCCACGCATCACCTCCTTGCGCTCGGCGACGTGCTCCTCGCTCAGGTGGCTTCGCTGAGGCCGGCATCGTAGACATGGCCGGGCTTCGCGGTCCAGGAGGGCAGCCTGCAGGCGTGTCGCCCGAACCCTGACAAGGCGTTGGAGGCGACGGCCCTAGGCCCAACTCGATAACGGCCTCTACTGCATCTCCCGAAGGCCCGTTTCGATTTGCCATGGATCATCGACGGGGCTTGCTTGTCATTGTCGAATGAACGCTGCCAAGACCCTCGAGAAGGCGCTTGTCGCGTCGCCCGAGCGCAAGCTCGAGGCCGATGCTGACCTTGCCGTGGTGCGCCAGGTCCAGGCGGGGGACGTGCAGGCCTTTGACCGGCTGATCGGCAAATACCGCGAGCGGGTGGTGGGGATCATCTACAATATGACCTCCAACCGGGAGGACGCCGCAGACCTCGCCCAGGACGCATTCATAAAGGCCTTCCAGTCGATCCACCGGTTCCAAGGACAGGCCTCGTTCTTCACCTGGTTGTACCGCATTGCGGTGAACTCGACCCTGAGCCATCTCAGGAAAAATCGTCTTCGTTCGTTTTTTAGCCTGGAATCGATCCGCGAGGAGGATGCCGTATCGCGGGAAGTCATTGATGCCCTGACAGATAAATCAGGCGCTGGGCGGGACACCTTCGTTCGTGAACTTCAGGAAAAATTGAACGATGCGATGCAAAAACTGTCTATCAATCACAGAACCGTGGTGACTTTATTCGAAATTGACGGCCTCAGCCACCAGGAGATCGCGGACGTGATGGAATGCTCGGTCGGAACCGTTCGTTCACGGCTCCATTACGCAAAGCAGTTGCTTCAAGCTGAGCTCCAACCCTATTTGCCGAAATGAACCAGGACAGAAAAATCACCGTTGAAGACCTCCTGCGCCTCAAGAGGGCGGAGCGGCCTCCGGCTGAATTCTGGGCCAAGTTTGACGCCGAGATCAGGGCCAAGCAGCTGTCCGCCATCGTCAGCCGGCGCCCGTGGTGGGTGGGACTCATTCGCGGCTTTTCCGGCGTGCGCCGGATGCAGCTGCCGCTGGGAGCCGCTGCCGCCGTGGCATTGACCTGGGCCGGCCTGCACTACGCGGGTAGCCGCCCGGTGACCGTGCAGGTGCTTCCCGCTGCGGTGACGGTGACCCGTGCACCGGAGGCAACGGCCGCCGTGCCCGCCCCGCAGCCTGTCAAGTTAAGCATCGCCGTCCACGAGGTCGTGGAGTCGTCGCCGCGCGACCTTGCGGCCGCGGAGAAACCCGTTGTCGCCGCGACGTCGTCGCACCTTGTCCAGGCGCCCGCGGCCCTCTCGGCCGAGGCCACATCTGCCTCTCCCTTTGCCGATGGCATCGCCGTGACGCTGGCCGACTACCGCAGCATGACGGTGGACGTCGCGCGCACCCCGACCTTTGGCTCGGACCGCGAGTTTGAGCCCTCGATCGCCCCGTCGCACCCGCAGGTCTCCGACCCGCTGGCGCACGTGGATCCCGCCGAGGAGCGCCGCGAGAGGCTTCTGGCGCCCGCGCTCGGGCCCCGCCAGATCACCGGAGACTGGATGAAGCAGCGCGCCTCGACCGAAGTCAGGATGTACGAGTCGATGGACGACCACACGTCCAGCGACCGCTCGCTCGTCGGCTTCAGGTTTTAACGGCCTTCGCCGGGACCAGGCAGGCCCCGCACCCGTTCGCGAAGAAGTCGTTGCCCTTGTCGTCCACGAGGATGAACGCGGGGAAATTTTTGACGTCGATCTTCCAGACGGCCTCCATTCCCAGCTCGGGGTAGTCGAGCGGCTCGACCTTGGTGATGTGCTCCTTGGCCAGGATCGCCGCGGGGCCCCCGACGCTTCCCAGGTAGAACCCGCCATGCTTGCGGCAGGCCTCCGTCACCTGGGGCCCGCGGTTGCCCTTGGCGAGCATCACCATCGACCCGCCCAATGACTGGAACTCGTCGACATAGGTGTCCATGCGGCCGGCCGTCGTCGGCCCGAAGGAGCCCGAGGCGTAGCCGGTGGGCGTCTTCGCGGGCCCGGCGTAATAGACGGGATACTTCCTGAAGTAGTCCGGCAGGCCCTTGCCGGCGTCGACCCGCTCCTTCAGCTTCGCGTGCGCGCTGTCGCGCGCCACGACCATCGTGCCGGTGAGCGACACGCGCGTCGTCACCGGGTACTTGGAGAGCTGGGCCCGGATGGCCTCCATCGGCTGGTTGAGGTCGATGGGGATGCCCGCGGTGTCCTTCAGGGCGCGCTCCTTCTCGGGGATGAAGCGGCCCGGATTGGCGTCGAGGTTCTCGAGGAAGATACCGTCGCGCGTGATCTTGGCCTTGATGTTCCGGTCGGCTGAGCACGACACGCCCATGCCCACCGGGCAGCCGGCCCCGTGGCGCGACATGCGGATGACGCGGGCGTCGAGGGCGAAGTACTTGCCGCCAAACTGGGCGCCGATTCCCGTCTGGCGGGCGATCTCCAGGACCTTGGACTCCCACTCGAGGTCGCGGAAGGGCCTTCCGAACTCATTGCCCGTCGTCGGGAGTGTGTCGAGGTAGCGTGTCGACGCGAGCTTGAGCGTCTTCATGCACGCCTCCGCGCTCGTGCCTCCGACGATGAAGACGAGGTGGTAGGGCGGGCAGGCCGAGGTGCCCAGGAGCGGCAGCTTGTCGGCCACGAACTTGGCGAAGCTCTTCGGGTTGAGAAGCGCCTTCGTCTCCTGGAAGAAGAGCATCTTGTTGCCGGAGCCGCCGCCCTTGGCGATGAAGAGGAGCTCGTAGGCCGAGCCTGGGACCGAGGAGATGTCGATCTGCGCGGGAAGGTTCGTGGCGGTGTTGACCTCGTTCCACATGTCGAGCGCCGCCACCTGGGAATAGCGCAGGTTCTCCTTGGTGAAGCATTCATAGACGCCGCGGCTGAGCCACTCGGCATCGTTGGCCCCGGTCCAGACCTGCTCGCCCTTCTTCGCGAAGACGGCGGCGGTGCCCGTGTCCTGGCACATCGGGAGGATGCCCTGGGCGGCGATCTCGGCGTTCTTGAGGAGGGTCAGGGCGACGTAGTGGTCGTTGGCCGAGGCCTCGGGATCCTCCAGGATCGCCGCCAGCTGCTTGAGGTGCGACGTGCGCAGCATGAACGCGCTGTCGCGGAAGGCGGCCTGCGCCAGGAACGAGAGCGCCCCCGGCTCGACCTTCAGGACCTCCTTGCCCTCGAACTGGGCCGTCGACAGGCCCTCCTTGGAGAGCAGCCTGTACTCGGTCGTGTCCCCGGAGAGGGGGAGGGGCTCCTGGTAGACGAAGGGCTTCGTTGCCATGGGGAAAAGATGCCCCAACTCCCCGTCCAAGTAAAGGGGGCGTCCGGGGCTACTTGGCCGCGGCCATGGCGCCCACGACCCCGTGGAAGCGCGGCAGGTCGGCGGGCGTCACCACCTCGCCATTGTCCCGGCGCCACCCGGCGTAGCCGGGCCAGATGCCGCGCGACAGGAAGTTGTCCACCACCTTCGCCATACCGGCCACGTTGACGTAGTCCTTCTGCTCCTTCGGATCGCGAACGAGCGTCACCAGGTGCGCGGGGATGGGCAGGATCCTCCCGCTCGAGATGTGGGCCAGGTCGTTCAGGACGACCAGCGGGCGCGAGTCCGCGAGCGTGGTCGCGGGACGCTGGAGCTCGCCGCGCATGTAGCGGCAGTATTCCAGGTGGTTCTCCTCCAGGCCGTCGAAGGGCGCGCTCGCGACGCGCTCGCTGCGCCCGTCCTTCCACGACACCTCGATCTGCCCGCCGACGGCGTAGCGGAGTATCGCCTTCTCGCAGATCACCGTCTCGGAGCTCGTGCTCGCCCCGGAGCACGCGTGCGACAGGGCGAAGCGCAGGGTGCAGCCCGTCGCCAGGTCCGCCTCGACGAAGAAGGTGTCCGCGCCCTCGATGGCATGGGCGCGGTAGAGCTCGGCCCTCACGGCTGCGATCTCGGCCCAGCTATAAAGGCCGGGAGTGCCGGTCCAGAACAGCATGTTGTGGACGAAGTGGGCCATCGCGTTGCCGAAGCAGGAGTCGAGCACGACCTGGCCGTCGACGAGGAGCCGCCCGCACCAGGCGTTGCGCTGGAAGTATCCGGACGGCCGCGGCCAGAGGGCGCTCAAGGTCCCGCCCCTGATGGCGCCGAACTCGCCGGACAGGAGCCTCTCCTTGAGGGCGAGCCGGCTCTTCTCGACAATGAAGTTGAACCCTACGAGCGACGCCTTTCGCGCGCGCGCATCCGCGGCGATCATCCGGTCCAGCTCGGCGAAGTCGAGGGTGGGGGGCTTCTCGACGAAGGCCGGAAGCCCCCGGGCCGTGATCGCCTCGTGCATGACGGCGTGCAGGTGGATGGGAGTCGGCGTCGCGACGTAGTCGAGGTCGCCGTGGCACGCCTCGAGCATGGCGCGGTAGTCATCGAACACCTTGACGCCGCGCTGCGCGAACCGCCACGCCTTCTGCTCCTCGGTGAAGAGGGCCGCCCTGGGGTCGCAGGTGCAGACGAGCCTGGCGATTCCCCGGTCCTCCAGCCTCGCCACCGTGGAATGGTGGGACCCGGCGAATCCACCCATGCCGATGATGCCGATGCGAACAGGCTGTTTCACACGAGCTTGAACTTCGGCAGGTCCTGGCCGTCGATGAGGCCGACCGGCCTGCCTTTCGAGTCCACCACGATGAGGTCGTCTATCTTGTGAAGGTCGAAGAGCCGCAGCGCGTCGACGCCCAGCGCCTCATCGCGGATGACCTTGGGCGAGCGGGTCATGAACGCGGACACCGGGCGCTCCAGGAAACCGGGGCCCGAAAGGGCGGACCGGCGGAAATCGCCGTCGGTCAGGATGCCGCTCAGCTTGCCCGACCTCGGCGACACGAGGGCTATGCTGCCGCTCTTGGCCTTCGTCATGGCGAGGATCGCCTCCTGGACGGTCACGCTCTCGCGGGCGATGGGCAGACGGTTGCCGCTGCGCATGATGTCGCAGACCCGCAGGAGCAGGACGCGGCCCAGGTTTCCCGCGGGGTGGTACTTGGCGAAGTCGTCCCGCGTCAGCCCGCGCGCCTCGAGGAGGACCATCGCGAGCGCGTCGCCCAGGGCCAGGGCCGCCGTCGTGCTCGCCGTGGGCGCGAGCTTGAGCGGGCATGCCTCGCGCTTCACGCGGTACGTCAGGCGGTAGTCGGCGCCGCGCGCCAGGTCCGACTTCGGGTTGCCGGTGAAGGCGACGATCTTCAGGCCGAAGCGCTTGAGCAGCGGCATCAGCCGCAGGACCTCGTCCGACTGGCCGCTGTTGCTCAGCAGGATCGCAAGGTCGCCCTCGTAGCACAGGCCCAGGTCGCCGTGGAGCGCCTGCGTGGGGTCGAGGAAGCAGGACGAGACGCCGGTGCTGTTGAATGTGGCGGCAACCTTGCCCGCGATGTGCGCCGACTTGCCGACGCCGCTAAAGACAAGCTTTCCGCCCGCGGACACCGTGGCCTCGACGGCGCGGGCCGTCTCGATGAATTCGGCTCCCAGAGCCCGCGACGTGTCCAGCAGGGCGTCGCACTCGATGCGGATGCACTGCCTCGCACGGGCCAGCGCGGATTTCGGCGCGATTGGCATCAACGCGTGTTGTTGTTGGACCCCATTTAGGTTTGAGTCATGCGGCGAGACCGTGAAATTTATCCGACCGGTGCGCCCATTCAATCCCTTTCGCTGCACGATGCACTCACGTTCTCTCCTCCTCTGCGCGGCGGCGCTGTTGGCGCTGGCAGTGGGGCCCGGGTGCGGCGGCGACTCGGCCTCCCTCTCGTCGGAGATGGACGACTCATTCTACCGCGAGGGCCAGCAGATGGAGCGCCAGGGCAGGTGGGACGAGGCGCTCACCGCCTACCTGAAGGTGATCGACCGCAGGGGCGACTCCGCGCCCGAGTCAAACCTCGACGCGGGTCTGATCTACCTGAACCACATCAAGGACCCGATCTTCGCGATCTACCATTTCCGCAAGTACCTTGAGCTAGAGCCCAACTCGAAGCAGGCCGTGTACGTGCGGGGGCTCGTGGACGCGGCCAAGCGGGAGTTTGCGCGGGCGCTGCCCGGCCAGCCCCTCGAGAGCCAGACCGAGCACCTCGGCGTCGAGGAGCAGGTAGAGCGCCTGCAGCGCGAGAACGACGAGCTGAAGGCGGAGAACGCGGCGCTGCGCGCGGGCGTGCCCGTTCCCGCGGAGCACTCGAGCACGATCGACATCGCGGCGATCCCCACGCCGCAGAGCGTCGCCGCGTCGCCGATGCCGGCGCCCGACGGGGCCGCCTCGCCGATCTCCCTTGCCCCTGTCGACCAGCCGGCGGCGGACGCGACACCAGCCATTTCCGACGCCCCGCAGGAGGCGGCCCCGGTCGCGCCCACGAGGCCCGCGGCGGGCCGCCACCACGTCGTGGCCCGGGGCGACACGCTGTTTAGCCTCGCCCAGAAATACTACGGCAGCCGGTCCAAGTGGCGCGACATCTTCGCCGCCAACCACGACGTGCTGCCGAGCGAGAACACCCCGCTCAAGATCGGCACCGACCTGAAGATACCCTAATATGGGGAGACCTCGGTCAAGCTACTTTTAGGGTGGTTTGAACATTTGGAAGTACATTGGGTTTTGATGGAAGCGGCTCCTTCGCGAACGGCG
>Ga0302314_10003164_pt1 | contig 30443 bp, 24 predicted proteins | sample III_Palsa_N2_3_FD_200533 | JGI IMG/M metagenome (GOLD analysis project Ga0302314, IMG submission 200533) | Peat permafrost microbial communities from Stordalen Mire near Abisko, Sweden - III_Palsa_N2_3 | ecosystem: Environmental > Terrestrial > Soil > Palsa > Peat permafrost | place: Sweden... | reverse complement strand
GGTCGACGGAACGATACACTTCCCAAGCCGGCGCCCGGCCGTCGTACCAGTCGGCGACGCGGAAATTGCCGACGACCCCGATCACCTCGTTCCAATCACTCGCTTTGGCGAACTTGATCCGGTGGCCCACCGCATCCTGGCCCGGCCACAGCGTCTGCGCCATGGCCGCATTGATCACCACCGCATGCGGATCGGCCGGCTTGAGGCCGTCCGGAAAGAGACGTCCGGCCAGGACGGGAACAGCCAGGAGACGAAAGAAGGTCGCATCGACGGTCGCAACGCGGGCGATCGGCTCCTGGCCAGGCGCATCGGGGGAACGGCCTTCCACCACCAGGTGTTGCCGGTCGAAATAGCCGATCTGCGGAGCCTGGGTCGTGATGGCAAGGTCGCGGACGCCCGGAATCTCGGCGAACTGGGCGCGCAGGCGACGGATGAGCGCAAACCTCGCGGCGTCCGCCTTGTAGGTCGAATCGGGGGGCGTCAGACCACCGGCAAACAGGCCCGCGGGCTTGGAATCGAGGGCCCGCCGCAGGGTCTGCTGTACGGCCACGGCAAAGGTCGCAGCCGCACTCACCAGCGTAAGCGCCAGCCCCAGCTGCCCGATGATCAGGCTCGAACGAATGCGCCGATGGGGCCGGCCCTCGGTGCTGGTGCGCGGCGCCTGCCGGAGCGCCGCTTCGGTCGGGGCGCGGGTGGCCAACCAGGCCGGAAGCACCCCGAAGATGACCGCGGCCAGAAGGCTGCAGACCAGGCCGTAAAGCGCGGCCAACGGATTGAGTGCCACCGCGAAGTCCCCCTCGTAGAACCGGCCGAAAAACGAATTGAGCCAAACGCTGAGAATGATTCCGAGGCCGCCACCGGCCGCGGCCAGCGCCCCGCTTTCAAGGACCAGCGGGGCCATGAGCGCCCAGCGCCCGGCCCCGAGCGCCAAGCGAACCGCGAATTCGTGGCGGCGCCCGAAGCCCCGCACCAGCTGAAGCCCGGCCAGGTTGGCGCAGGCCAGCAGCACCACGGAAGCCGCCAGCAGCGTGACAAACAGCGTCATGCGGAACCGGCTGGCGTCCTCAAAGGAACCGGCCAGGTCGGTCACGCGGAATCCCGTGGCAGCGTTACTCGGGGGGAAATCATGGGCCAGGCGGCGGGCGATGACCGTCAGCTCCGACTGGGCGGTCGGCAGCGTCACGCCCGGCTGCAAGCGGCCGAAGACGGCCACCCAGTCGTCATCGCGTTCGGAGGCGTATTCGGGCCAGACGACCGCGTTTTGAACGACGTCACAATGGCGCCACACCGGGGTTTGCTCGAATGCGGGCGGCAGGATGCCAATAATCATGGGGGCGGTCGGGTGCGGGCCGCCCATCCTGACGGTCCGCCCGACAACCGCGGGATCGGCACCAAAATGCCGCCGCCAATAGGAGTAAGTGAGCAGGAGAGTCTCGGGCCTTCCGGGCTGATCGGAGTTGGAATCAAAGCCCCGCCCCAGGAAGGGCTGGATCCGCAGAATGCGCAGGAAATCCGCGGAAACGTAGAGCGAGTTGACGGTATCCGGCGCCCCGGCCGGGCCCGACGGGAAGAGGGACTCTTCGTCTGCGTAGGACATGGCCAAGCCCGAAAATGATCGCGCCGCTCTGAGGTCAAAGAATGCCGCGGGCGGCAGGCCTCCCTGCTGGCTCTGGGGCGACGTCCGAAAGATGCGCACCAGCTGCCGGCTGTCGGGGTAGGGCAAATCGGGCAGCAGGTAATGGTCGGTGAAACTGAAGATCGAGGTGCTGACGCCGATCCCCAGGGCGAGGATGGCGATCGCCACCAGCGTGAATCCCGGCGAACGGACCAGCTGGCGGATCGCGTAACGCAGGTCGGCTGGCATCGGGAGCGTTAACGCTAGGTCCCCGGCAGCCGCAGCGGCAGCTGGGTGAGCAGGAGCGGGGCCTCGAGCCCCAGCAGCTTCTCCGTGAACTCCTCGCCCACCGGGGCATTGCGGAGCGCGCGCTGCACCATCCCCATCTTGGCGTCCAGGTTGTCGATCATGGAGACGAAGACGGCCTCGGGCGTCGCCGCCATCGCGGCCGCGCCCCACTCGAGCTTGCCCTGGTGGGAGAGGATGACGTGCTCCAGCCGCTCGGTCCGCTCGGGATCGAGCTTGGCCCGCAGCGCGGCCTTGCGCACCAGCTGGTAGCCGAGGACCACGTGGCCCTGGAGGATGCCCTTGCGGCCGCGCCGGGTGGCCAGGGTGCCCTCGTACTCGACCGTCTTGCCGGTGTCGTGGAGGAGGATGCCGGCCATCGCCAGGTCCCGGTCGACCTCGGGGTAGAGGGGCAGGAGGACCTGGGCGGCGCGGCCCATGTGCACCGTGTGCTCGAGCAGCCCGTGGCGGTAGGCGTGGTGCATGAAGGTCGCCGCCGGCGCGGTCCGGAAGGTGTCGCCGATGTCCTCGAGGACCAGCCGTACGGTGGCCCGCAGTTCCGCGTGCCCGATGCCCTCGGCGAAGCCCTGGAACTCGCGCCACAATCCCTCGGGGTCCTCGGGCGGAACCTCGACCAGGTTGGCGATCATCTCCGGGGCGGTGAGCTCCTCCGGCGGAAGGGCCGCGGCCCGGGAGAGCTTGGGCGAGAAGCGGCCCTGGTAGGTGTCCGCCTTGCCCTCGACCCGGACGACGGCGCCCTCGCCGGCGGCGCGCACGGCCTCGAAGGCCGGCCCGTCCGAAAACACCGTGCAGCTGAAGCTGCCGGTCCGGTCGCCCAGCTCCACCGCCAGGTAGGGGTTGCCGTTGGCGGCCGTCTTCACTGCCAGCTTGCGGATCACCAGCACGGTGGTGAAGGCCCGCCCCGGGGCGGCGTCGGCCGCCTTCAGGTCGCGGACGGTGGGGAGGGCGGGGGCGGGGTCAGGCATGGGATTTCACGAGCGCGGTGTAGGCGCGGAAGAAGGGATGGGAGGTGTCGCGCAGGATGGAGTAGAAGACGGTCTCCGCCGGCAGCACGTGGACGCCGGCGCGGGCCAGGGCCGCGAGGCAGGTGGCGGCATCGCCGGGGCGCCGCGCGGCGACGCAGTCGGACAGCACCGTGACCGCGAGTCCCGCCTGCAGCCCGTCCACCGCGGTCTGGAAGACGCAGACCGGGGTCTCGAGGCCGCAGAGGATCAGGTGCTCGGTCGGTCGCCCGGCGGTGATGTGCTCCCGCGTCGGGCTGTCCCGCGCCAGGGCGGAGAAGGTGGCCTTGGCGTGCACGGCCGCCCGGGGCGCGAGCGCCCGGAGCGAGGGCTCGGTGCCGCCCAGCTTGGCGGGCACCTGCTCGGTGAAGGCGACCGGCATCTCGAGGCCGACCGCGGCCGCGACCGCAAATTCGCAGCGCCGCAGGATCGTCGGCCCGTCCGCCACCGCCCGCAGGAACACCGGCTGGAGGTCCAGGCAGAGGAGCAGCGCCCGCTCGATCGCCGCCGGCTCGCTCACGGGAAGTAGCGCTGCCGCGCCTTCACCTGGAGCAGGCGGCGCTCCGGCAGGATGTAAGCCGTCAGGTGCCCGCCGAGGACACAGCCGGTGTCGATCCCCATGGACCACTTGAGCTTGTAGACCTCCGGGCGCGGGGTGTGACCGTAGACCACGAAGGGCGGGCCCCCCCAGAGGTCGGCCCACCAGGGCGAGTCCGGCGAGTCGGCCCGCTTGCGCGGCTGGCCCTCGGCGTCGACGACCTGGATCCGGGTGACGACATCGGCCGGCTGGCGCTGCCAGGGAACGTTCGGCAGGAAGCCGCCGTGGACGAAGACGGTGTTGAGCTCGGGCTCCTCGTAGGTGAGGGCCATGCCCTCGAGGTACTCCCAGTCCTCGGGCCGCAAGGTGTCGTAGGTCTCCAGGTCGTGGTCCTTCATCACCTTCTTGTCCCCGCTCTTGCGGTACTTGAGGAGCCGGAGCTCGTGGTTGCCGAGGAGCGCGGTCGCCCCGCTTGCGCGCGCCAGGTCGAGCACCTTGGTGGTGCTTGGTCCCCGGTTCACGAGGTCGCCCAGGAGCACCACCCGGTCGCCGCCCGTCAGCTCCAGCTGCTCCAGCAGGTCGGAGAATTCGTGGTGGCAGCCGTGGATGTCGCCGACGGCAATGAGGCGTCCGGTCATGGTGCGCCGCAAGTCGCGATGCGGCGCAATTTGCTAGCGTCCACCGGCGGTGGAAGTAAACAAGAAAGGTTCCAACCCATGGAATTGAACCTGCAGCCCCGGGCCGCGACCTGTTTTGTCTCCGGCCAGCCCTTCCAGGAGGGCGACCGCGTCGTCAGCGTGCTCACCCGCACCGAGGCCGGCGCGGTCGTGCGCACCGACGCGCTGGAGGCCCACGCCGGCCAGCTGGCTCCCGCGGGGTTTGTCGCCTGCCGGTGGGTGCAGGTCTACAAGCCGGCCGGCCGGGACGAGCACCCCGAGCGCACCCTCAAGCTCACGGCCGAGAACCTCTTCCTCACGCTTACCGACCCGGCGACGCTGCCGACCCCGGAGACCGACCGGCTGGTCCGCTTCCTCGCCCTCCTGCTCGAGCGCAAGCGGCTCCTCCGGCCGAAGGGCCCGGCGCCGACCGCGGGGCGGGAGCTCTACGAGCACGCCCGGGAGAAGACCTTGCACGAGGTGCCGGCGATCGAGCTCACGCCGGAGTTCTTCGTCGCCGTTCAGGGGCAGCTGTCGGTCCTCGTGGGCGAGCCCAAGCCCGCGGCCCCGGCGCCCGTCGCCGCGGTCGCCGCGCCATGACCGCGCTGCGGATCGCCCTGCCGGCGCCAGTGCGCGGCCGGGTGGCCGCGCTCGACGAGCTGAAGGGGGTGGCGATCCTCCTCGTCATGCTCTACCACGCCGAGGGGGTCCTCGGGCTGCCCAACCGGTCCCACGGCGACGCCGGGGTCGACATCTTCCTGATCGTGAGCGGCATGGCACTCGCCCTCGCGGCCCGGGCGGAGGGGGCGGGCCGCTTCCTCGCCCGGCGCTTCCTCCGCATCTACCCGGCCTACTGGCTTGCCCTGACGGTGATCCTCTGGGCCCGGGCGCACTACTTCAGCGAGCACTTCAGCGGCACCGTCATCGGGCTCCACTACCTCGGCATCCACGCCTGGTTCGGCGACATCGAGGCGATCGCGATCAGCGACCCCTTTTGGTTCATCACCCTCATCGTTTCGCTCTACGTGCTCTACCTGCCGCTTCGTCCGCTCCTTGCGCGGCCCGACCTCGTGTTCCTCCTCGGCGCGGTGGTCGCCCTGGTCCCGACCGTCCTCTTCCTCCAGGCCGGCCAGCTCCGCGAGTTCAGCCACGTGGGGCTGCGCATCCCCGGCTTCTTCCTCGGCCTCGTGCTCGGGCGCCTGGTGCGGGACGGCCAGCTCGACCTGCCGCTCTCGCCCGCGCTCGGCCTGGCGGCCTTCACGTTCTTCTTCGTGCCCTACCTCTTCAACTTCATCTTCTCGACCACCTATCTCGGGATCGGCTTCATGGGCCTCTACGCCCTCGGCCTGCGGCCCTTCCTTTCAGCCGGGACCGGGCGGGTCCTCTCGTTCCTCGGGGAGCATTCGTTTGAGCTCTACCTCATCCACCAGCCGCTCATGCGGGAGTGCAACTTCTACGTGCTCTGGACGTATTTTCCCGGGGTGCGAAACCAAACGGCCGCGGTGCTCGCCGGCCTGCTGGTCGCCGCGGGCGGGGCCCTCGGGATCGCGGTCATCCTCCACCGCCTGCTCCGGCCCCTGGCGCTCCTGGTCCCGCGGGAGCCCGCCGCCGCCTAGACCGCGCCTAAACCCGGATGGGCACGTCGTGGGCCGCCAGGAAGCCCTTCACGCCCGGGATCGTGAGGGCGCCGAAGTGGAAGAGCGACGCGGCCAGGGCGGCGCTGGCGCCGCCCTCCTTGAGGACCTCGGCAAAGTGCTGGGGCGTCCCGGCCCCGCCGCTCGCGATCACCGGCACGGGCACGGCGTCGCTCACCCGCCGGGTGAGCTCGAGGTCGTAGCCCGTCTGCATCCCGTCCTGGTCCATGCTGGTCAGCAGGATCTCGCCCGCGCCGAGCTCGACCGCCTTGCGGGCCCACTCGACCGCGTCGAGGCCAGTGGGGTGGCGTCCCCCGTGGGAGTAGACCCGCCAGCGCGGCTCGGGGCCCGGTTCGCGCTTGGCGTCGATCGCCAGCACGATGCACTGGGCGCCGAAGCGGTCGGAGGCCTCGAGGATCAGGCCGGGGTCAGAGAGGGCGGAGGTGTTGAGGGAGACCTTGTCGGCGCCGGCCCGCAGCATCGCCTCGATGTCGGCGGTCGCGCGCAGGCCGCCGCCGACCGTCAGCGGCATGAAGCAGCGCTCGGCCGTGGCGGCCACGACGTCGTGCATGATCCGGCGGCCATCGCTCGAGGCGGTGATGTCGAGGAAGACCAGCTCATCGGCCCCCTGGGCGTCATAGGCGGCGGCGCACTCGACCGGGTCGCCGGCGTCGCGCAGCTCCTGGAATCGGACGCCCTTCACAACCCGCCCGGCGGTGACGTCGAGACAGGGTATGATGCGGCGCGCCAGCATCAGCCCTCGTCCTTGACGACGTCCGGCTCGAAGTTCACCGCCAGCCGGTAGACATGGCCCGGGCGCATGATCAGCGGATGGTCGCGGACCAGGTACTGCAGATAGTGGATCTTGCCGAAGTTCGTCCGGTAGGTGGGGTCGGCGGTCACGACCTCGGTCTCCTGCCAGGTGCCCTGGAAGTCGTCCTTCACCACGCTGCAGCGGTGGCCGAGGGGCCCGAGGACGGGCGAGCCGGGCACGCGGTAGCGGGAGTGCGGCGCGGCCACCACCAGCACGTAGCGGAACTTGTCGAGCGTCACCTGCTGCTTGACGGTGTAGGCGAACTCGCAGGCCACGTTGGAGCCGGAGAAGTTCCACTGCACCTTCACGCTGCCGACGTTCTTCACGAACTCCTCCCGGGTGTTGATGAGGTCGGGCTGCTCGTAGCGGAAGTAGAAGCTGTTGCGCATCCCCAGGCCGGTGACGCAGTTCTTGCCGTAGAAGGCCGGGATGGTGACGTTGTCGCCGAAGGTGAGCTCCGGGAGCATGACCGGCAGGTAGACGTTGTTCGGCCAGTCGAAGACGCCGGGGGAGTGGGGGAAGGAGAGGGCGTCGCTCGAGAGGTGGCCGCCGCAGCTGATGAGCGGGAGCGACAGGTGCAGGCCCGAGGCCGCGTCCCGGTACATGAAGAGGCCCTGCTCCTTGCGGTTGCCCTTGTCGAAGATCACGAACCGGCCCGAGGTCTTCGGCGGCTCCGTCCAGGGCGCGCCGGCCGGCATCTGCACCGTCTTGACCAGCCGGGACCACTGGCAGAGGTAGCGGGCGGCGTCGAAGTTCGCCATCCGGGTGGTGTGGGCCTTGTAGGCGGTCCGCTCGTCGTCGCGCAGGTCGAGGAAGCCGTGCTCCTGGTCCAGGTAGGTCTGGTAGAAGAACATGAAGAGCCGGCGCAGGATATCGAAGTACTTCTGGCGCTGGTCGTCGGCGATCCAGCCGTCGCGCAGGCCCTGGAGGATCAGGGAGACGCAGTGCATCTGCCCGTAGGCGCCGGCCGCCCGGCCGAAGGCCCAGCCGAGGCCGTCGGCGCGCACGAGGTCCGGCATCATCCGGATGTACTTCTCGGCGTAGGTGCGCAGGGTCGGCAGCTTGCGGTCCCGCACGCCGCTGTTGGCGTGGAGCTGGAGGGCCGAGCGGGTGAAGACCAGCGCCATCACCCCGTAGAGGTTGAAGTTGCCGCCGAGGCCGTCGACCGAGTCGTCGAAGAAGCCGGCCGAGCTCGTCTGGTTGATCCGCTCGACCATCCGCTCGATCAGGCGCGAGGTCTCGTCCTTCTTCGAGAGGCCGAGGCTGAAGCGCGCCACCGCCTTGGCGATGTTGAAGGCCTGCCAGTGGTTGTCGTAGTCGCTGCGGTGGAGCAGCTGCTTGTCGATCCGCTGCTGGGTCTCCTCCACCAGCCGCTCCCACACCGGGTTGCGGTCCTTGGAGGGCCCGAAGCACAGGAGCCCGAGGGCGGCGTAGGCCAGCCCGTTCTCGGCCGGCGGCTCGGTGAACATCTGGGCGGTGACGCAGCGGGCCGCCAGGTCGATGATGTCGAAGCCCTTGACCGTCGTCTCGCCGGTGGCGCGGTAGTACTCGCCGAGGGCGAAGGCCACGTGGCCGGGCTCGTCGGGCCGCGACTCCTCGCCGGGGGCGGGCAGAACGGTGCCGTCGGGTTGGATCGCGTCCAGGTTGTGGCCCAGGATGGAACGGGCCATGTCGAGGCACTGCTCGGAGAAACTATGCATGCGGGAGGTTAGCGGGAGAGAGAGCGGGAGGGTGACAATGCGGGGGGCGGGAAGCGGCGGGCAAGTGCGAACTTCGCCCCTAGCGCGCGATCAGCTTCAGGAACTCGTCGTTGGTCTTGGTCTTGGAGAGCCGGGCGATCATGGTCTCGGTCGCCTCCTCGATCTTCTGGGCCACGAGGGCGCGGCGGAAAAAGTGGATGTACTCGAGCTTCTTCGGGTCGATCAGCAGCTCCTCCTTGCGGGTGCCGGAGGCGGCAATGTTGATCGCGGGCCAGAGCCGCATCTCGGCGCACTTGCGGTCGAGGACGAGCTCCATGTTGCCGGTGCCCTTGAACTCCTGGAAGATGACGTCGTCCATCCGGCTGCCGGTCTCGACCAGCACCGAGGCGATGATGGTGAGGGAGCCGGCCTCCTCCGTGTTGCGGGCGGCGGCGAAGAGCTGGCGGGGCCGCTCAAGGGCCCGGACGTCCAGGCCGCCCGAGCCGGTCCGGCCGGAGTTGCGGGCGGTGTTGTGGGCGCGGGCCAGGCGGGTGATCGAGTCGACGAAGAGGACGACGTGCTTGCCGGCCTCGACCAGGCGCTTGGCCCGCTCGATGCAGAGGTCGGCGATCCGGATGTGGTTCTCGATCTGCTCGTCGTTGGACGAGGCCCAGATCTCGGCCGGGACGCTGCGCCGGAAGTCGGTGACCTCCTCGGGGCGCTCGTCGACCAGGAGGATCATGACGTGGCACTCCGGGTTGTTCTCGAGGATGCCGAGGGCCATGTCGCGCAGCAGGATCGTCTTGCCGGTGCGCGGCGGGGCGACGATCAGGCCGCGGGTGCCCTTGCCGATCGGGCAGAAGAGGTCGACGGCCCGGGTGGTCATCCGGCCGTCCTTCATCTCCAGCTTGAGGTGCTTGTCCGGCGAGACGGTGGTCAGCGAGGCGAAGTCGAGGAGGTTGCGGCGGTCGTCGAGCGCCAGGCCGTCGACCGTCTCGATGAAGCGCATCTTCGGGTTGGGGAAGCGGCCCTCGGGCGGGAAGGCGGTGCCGCCGATCAGCGAGCCGGCCTTCAGCTTGAAGCGGCGGATCAGCTCCTTCGGCACGAACGTGTCGGAGGGGCGGCGCTTGCCGCTCTTCGCCATGTCGAGCAGCTGGCCGTTGCCGCCCTTGGTGACGTCGATGTCGAGGATGCCCTCGACGTGGATCGTGTTGTCAACCGGGGGCGGGACGGGCGTAGGCGGGGGCGACGCGGGGGTGGTAGCGGCCGGCGCGGGAGCGGAGGCAGCGGACGGTTCCGCCGGAGCGGAAAGGGATTTCTTTTCCATACAAAGTGAAAGCAGGACGCCCCCGCGCTTGACGCTCAAAACTCCAGGGGGGATAAGTGCCGCGTCTTTCGAGCGTTCTTATAAACCCCCAATCCGCCACATCCGTGACAGATCAGACGATCACCTCCATTTCCCGTGAATCACGGGTTGTCAGGCCTTCGGCCGAGTTCAAAGCCCAAGCCAACCTTGGGAGTGAAGCCCAATATAAAAGGCTATATGCGGAGTCTGTCAACACTCCGGACAAGTTCTGGGGCCGCCAGGCGCGCGAGCTGCTCGCGTGGCGCAAGCCGTTCAAGAAGGTCCTGAACTGGAAACTGCCCCACGCCAAGTGGTTCGAGGACGGGAAGTTAAACGTATCCGAGAACTGCCTCGACCGGCACCTCGCGGACGGCCGCGCCAACAAGGCGGCGATTATATTCGAGGGCGAGCCCGGCGATGTGCGCACGCTCACCTATAGGCAGCTGCACCACGAGGTCTGCCGGCTGGCCAACGCGCTCACGCGCCTCGGTCTCCAGCCCGGCGACCGCGTCGCCATCTACCTGCCGATGGTGCCGGAGGCGGCGATCGCGATGCTCGCCTGCGCGCGCCTCGGCGTCATCCACACCGTCATCTTCGGTGGCTTCTCCAGCGAGGCGATCAAGGACCGGGTGAACGACTGCCAGGCGCGGGTCGTCATCACCGCCGACGGCGGCTGGCGCCGCGGCAAGGTGGTCGAATTGAAGCCGAACGTGGACCGCGCGCTGCCCGGCACGCCGACGGTGGAGAAGGTGATCGTGCTGAAGCGCACCGGCCAGGACGTGCCGATGCAGCCGGACCGCGACGTCTGGTGGCACGACGCGGTGGCCAAGGAGGCCGGCACCCACAAGGCCCAGGCCTTCGCGAGCGAGACGCCGCTCTACATCCTCTACACCAGCGGCTCGACCGGGAAGCCGAAGGGCGTGCTGCACACGAGCGCGGGCTACCTCCTCGGCGTGCACATCACGGTCAAGTACGTCTTCGACCTGAAGGACGACGACGTCTACTTCTGCACCGCCGACGTCGGCTGGGTCACCGGCCACAGCTACGTGGTCTACGGGCCGCTCTCCAACGGCGCCACCGTCCTCATGTACGAGGGCGCGCCGAACCATCCCGAGCCGGACCGCTTCTGGGCCCTGATCGACAAGCACCACGCGACCATCCTCTACACCGCGCCGACGGCCATCCGCGCCTTCATGCGCTGGGGCGACGAATACGTGAAGCGGCACTCGCTCGCTTCGCTCCGCCTCCTCGGCTCGGTCGGCGAGCCGATCAACCCGGAGGCCTGGAACTGGTACCACACCGTGATCGGCAAGAAGCGCTGCCCGATCGTCGACACCTGGTGGCAGACCGAGACGGGCGCCATCATGGTGACGCCGCTGCCGGGTGTGACGCCGCTCAAGCCCGGTTCCTGCGCGGTGCCGTTCTTCGGCGTGGTGCCGAAGGTCCTGGACGAGCAGGGCCGGGACGTGCCGAAGGGCAGCGGCGGGAAGCTCTTCCTCGCCCGGCCGTGGCCGTCGATGCTGCGGACCCTCTGGGGCGACGACGACCGGTTCATGAAGCAGTACTGGACCGAGCTGCCGGGGTACTACTTTGCGGGCGACGGCGCGCGCTTCGACAAGGGCGGGTACCTCTGGGTCGTCGGCCGCATCGACGACGTGCTCAACGTCTCCGGCCACCGCATCGGCACGGCCGAGGTGGAGAGCGTCATCGTGTCGTTCGCGGGCGTCGCCGAGGCGGCCGTGGTCGGCCGCCCGGACGACCTGAAGGGCCAGGCGCTGGTCTGCTTCGTGACGCTGAAGGACAGCACCACGGCCTCGCCGGAATTGAAGGAGGCGATCCGCGCCCACGTCGCGAAGGAGATCGGCTCCCTCGCGCGGCCGGATGACGTCCGCTTTGCCGCCGGCCTGCCGAAGACCCGGAGCGGGAAAATCATGCGCCGCATCCTGAAGGAAATCGCCGCCGGCGGCGCGGTGAAGGGCGACACGACGACGCTCGAGGATTTCTCGGTGGTGGCGACCCTGCAGGCGGAGGAATAAGGCCGATTCTGGCTCAAAGGTCGTTGGGAACCAATGGGTTGCCGTGTAAAATCGACGGCATTGGAGGGGAACATTGCGTAACCTCCCGGTTCTAAATTCGTCAAACCTCTCGAATGAAGACCAAGCCTATCCTTTCCATTTTTGCAGCTGCGCTGATCTGCGCCGGGTGCGAGGGCAACGGCCCCAACACCCAGAACGGCGCGGTGGCCGGCGGCGCCCTGGGCGCGCTCACGGGCGCGATCATCGGCAACAACAGCGGCGGCCACAACGGCCTCGCCGGGGCCGCGATCGGCGGCGTGGTGGGCGCGATCGCCGGCGGCACCATCGGCAACTCGATCGACCACCAGAACGGCACGCTCTACCACTCCGAGGCCGAGGCCACGACCAACGTGGCGGTCGAGGCGGTGCCGCCCCCGCCCCCGCCGCCGGCCGAGCTGCAGACCGCGCAGCCGACGCCGTCGGCCGTCTGGATCTACGGCTACTACGACTACGACGGGGCCCAGTACCTGTGGGTGCCCGGCCACTGGGAGATCCCGCCCCCGGGGGCGGTGCAGTTTGTCCGCCCGCACTGGCGCTACCGGGGCGGTACCTACGTGTACATCCGCGGCTACTGGCGCTAGGCGCCGGCCCGGGGCTTGAATTCCGCGACCGCGGCCGCCTGGCCGCGGTCGTAGGCGCTGATGAGGCGGTCCCAGGTGGCCGCGGCTTCGGTGTCGATCACCTGCCGCGCCGGGTCGGCGTCGTACCAGCCGATCGTGCGGGCGATGCCGTCGCGGTAGCGGGTGGTGGCGACGAAGTCCGGGACGAAGCGCTTGATCTTCGCGTTGTCGAAGATCGCGGTGTTCGATTTGTCGCCCAGCAGCGTGCCGGTCATGCCCGGCAGGCAGGCGATGATGAAGTCCGAGGCGATGTGGACCAGCCGCGGGGCGGCGACGCCGGCGGCTTCGGCCGTCTGCTGGTAGATCTGGTTCCAGGACAGGGCCTCGTCGGAGGTGATGTGGAAGGCGTGGCCCACCGCACCCGCGTGGCCAAGGAGCCCGACCAGGCCCTTGGCGAAGTCCGAGTTGTGGGTGAGCGTCCAGAGCGAGAGGCCGTCGCCCGGCACGATCAGCGGGCGGCCCCGCCGCATCCGGTCGACGGCGGTGAAGCCCTGGAGCCAGCTGTTGACCGCCAGCGGCACGATCGTGTCGCCGTAGGTCAGGGAGGGGCGGACGATCGTGATGGGATAGGCCTCCTCGCGGTAGGCGCGCAGGAGGCGCTCCTCGCAGGCGATCTTGTTGCGCGAATAGTCCCAGAGCGGGTTCGCGAGCGGCGTCGACTCGGTGACCAGGTAGTCAGTCAGGGGCTTCTGGTAGGCGCTCGCCGAGCTGATGAAGAGGTACTGGCGGGTCCGGCCGCGGAAAAGCGCCAGGCGCGCCTCCACGTCGGCGGGGGTGAAGGCGATGAAGTCGACCACGGCATCCCAGCGGGAATCCCCCAGCACGCGGGCGACGGCGGCGGGGTCGGCGATGTCCGCCGCGAGGGTCTGGGCCCCGGGGATGGCCGCGCGCCGCGAGCGGTTGAGGACCGCGACCCGGAAGCCGCGGGCGACCGCCAGCTCCGTGCAGGCCGTGCTGATGATGCCGGTGCCGCCGATAAAGAGGACATTCATGGGGGAGGGTCCCAGGATAGTGCGGCGGCCGGCCGGCCGTACAGGCCCGAAATGCCCACGGTCGGCTTGCCCGACCGGCGCCAGGGCGGTTAGACCCGGGGCGATGCGCATCCTCGTGGTCGAAGATGAACGCCAGCTCGCCCGCCACATCATGCAGGCGCTGAACCGCCACGGCCACAGCGCGACCGCCTGCTTCGACGGCGCCGCCGGCCTGCGGGAGGCGGTGGCGCAGGCCCCCGACCTGGTCGTGCTGGACCTCAACCTCCCGGGGCTCGAGGGAATGGCGGTGCTGGCCGGGCTCCGGGCGGCGGGCAGCACCTGCCGGGTGCTCATCCTCACCGCCCGCGGCGAGGTCGAGCACCGGGTCAAGGGCCTGAAGGCCGGCGCCGACGACTACCTCGCGAAGCCCTTTGCGATGGACGAGCTGGTGGCGCGGATCGAGGCGCTGGGCCGCCGGGGCGCGACCCCGACCGCCGCGGACCGGCTGGCGGTGGCCGACCTGCAGATGGACGTCCACCACCGCCGGGTCAGCCGGGCCGGCCGCCCGATCGCGCTCTCGCCCCGGGAGTTTGACGTCCTGCAGGTGCTGATGCAGGAGCCCGGCCGGGTGTTCTCGCGCACCGAGCTCTGCGAGCGGGTCTGGCAGCGCGACCACGAGTACGACACCCGCACGGTGGAGATTTTCATCACCCGCCTGCGGAAGAAGGTGGACGCGGGGTTCGCGGAGTCCCTAATCCACACCCTCCGCGCCGTCGGCTACACCATCCGCGGCCCCGCATGAAGCTTTTGCGTATCCGAACAGCCATGACATGGCTCGCGCTGACCGCGCTGGCCGCCGCCGTCGGCCGGTCCCAGGCGGTGGTGGAGGGCCGCGTCGCCCTGCCGAAACCGGCGCATGCGCCGGTGCTCAACCAGCGCTACACCATCGTCTCCCACGCGGGCGTGCTCTCGCCCTACCCGCCGCTCGCCGTGGTCTACCTGGAGGGCGCCTTTCCGCCCGCGGCCGCGCCGGCGGTGGCGCAGATGGTCCAGAAAGACCTCAACTTCCTGCCGGCGGTCCTGCCCGTCCGGGTCGGCACCCGGGTCGAGTTCCCGAACCTCGACGACACCTACCACAACATCTTCTCCTACTCGGCGGCGAAGCGGTTTGACCTCGGCCGCTACCGGGGCGACGAGCGCCCGATCCCGTCCGAGGTCTTCGACACGGCCGGGATGGTCACCCTGCGCTGCGACATCCACGAGCACATGCGGGCGATCATCCTCGTGCTCGCCACCCCGCACTTCGTCCTCAGCGACCCGGCCGGGGCCTACCGGCTCGAGGGCCTGCCCGCCGGCCGGTACCTCCTCAAGGCCTGGCTCGACAGCCGGACGACGCTGGAGCGGCCGGTCGAGCTCGCGGACGGCGCGACGCTCCGCGCCGATTTCCCGTGAAGGCCCCCGCGGCGCCGCCCCCGCGCGAGGTCGCCAGCTTCCGGCGCCGGCTCCTCCTGGCGATGATGCTGGTGGTCGGGGCGGCGGCGGTCGCGCTGCTGCTCTTCACCCAGCGGAACATGGCCGCGAGCGCCCGGCTCGAGCTGGAGCGCGAGTTCCAGACGAGCCTGGCCGCCCTCCATGCGGCCCAGCAGGTCCGGCACGCCAGCCTGGCCGAGCGCTCGCGGGCCCTGGCCCGCCGTTCCCGGATCCACGCCGCCCTGGAGGACGGCGCCCCCGACCTGCTCTATCCCAGCGCCCGCGACGAGCTGGCGGACCTGGCCGGCCCGGAGGAGGGCGCCCCCCGCGAGGCGGCCCCGCCGGGGCTGCGGGCCCGCTACTACCGGTTCCTCGACGCCAAGGGTCAGGTGATCCCCGCTCCCAACCGGCGCGACGCCGGCGACCTCGCGCCGGCGGAAGAGGCGCGGCTGTCGCTGTCGGTCCTGCCGGGCCGGCCCCAGACCGGCTACCTCCTGCGCGACGACGGCGCCGGCGACCCGGCGGTGGACGAGCTCATCCTCACCCCGATCGTCTCGACCGAGACCGGCGAGACGATTGCGGCCATCGTCCTCGGCTTTCCGGTGCCGCCGGCCCGGGTGGGGGGCGACGCGGCGCTCGCCGGCGGCGTCATGCTGGACGGCGTCCTCTACCTGCCGACCCTGGCGGCGGTGCCCCGCGCGGACCTGCAGCGGGAGCTGAAGCCGCGGATCGCGGCGGCCGGCGACCGGGGCCGCTTTGAGTTCGATGCGCCCGGCGGACCGTACCTCGTCTTCTTCCAGCAGCTGAACCCCGGCTCGGCCTACCCCGCCGCCTTCGAGGTGGCGGTGGATTCGCTGGCCGCCTCGGTGGGCCGGCAGCACCGCCTGGCCTGGGAATTCTGCGGGGTCGGCATCCTCGTGCTCGCCGGGGGTTTCCTGGCGAGCCAGACCCTGGCGCGGCGGCTGGCCGTCCCGGTGGAGCGGCTGGCCGTGGACTCGGAGGCGAACCGGGCGCACTGGCACCGGGCCGAGGCGGCGCTGGAGACGACCAGCCGGGAGCTCCAGCGCTCGGCCCGCTTCTCCGCCGACGCCTCGCACCAGCTCAAGACCCCGGTGACGGTGCTCCGCGCCGGGCTCGAGGGGCTCCTCGCCGGCCAGGAGCTGGGGCCGGAGGCCCGCGAGGAGGTGGCGGGCCTGGTCCACCAGACCTTCCGCCTCGCCTCGGTCATCGAGGACCTCCTCCTCCTCTCCCGGCTCGACGCCGGCCGGCTGCAGATCCAGTTCAGCCGCCTCGACCTGGCGCCGGTGCTCGCGGCCCTGGTGGACGACCTGGGGGCGCTCCCCGACCACTTCGACCTCGAGGTGCTGACCGACCTGCCGCCGACGCTCTGGGTCACCGGCGAGCGGGGTTACCTCACGCTCGTGCTGGAGAACCTCCTCGAGAATGCGCGCAAGTACAACCACCCCCACGGGCGCGTCGCGGTGGCGGCCTTCGAGGAGGGGGAGTGGGCGGTGGTGGGGATCGGCAACACCGGGCCGGCGATCCCCGCGGAGGCGGGGGAGCACATCTTCGAGCGCTTTCACCGCGGGGCGGTGGGCGAGAACGTGCCCGGGCACGGCATCGGGCTCAACCTGGCGCGCGAGCTCGCCCGGCTCCATGGCGGCGACGTGCGCCTCGTCCGCTCGGGGCCGGACTGGACCGACTTCGAACTGCGCCTGCGCCGCGCGCCGGCCGGGGAGCCTCCGGCGCCGTGAGGGGGTGGCGCCGCAACGCGGGCTGGTGCGCCGCCCTCCTGCTCCTCGGCGGTGCCGGACTGCGCGGCGCCGAGGACCCGATGGACCGGGTGGAGGACCAGCTCTCCTTCGGGGCCTGGAACGACACCCTGCGGGCGCGCCTCAGCGGCACGCTGGACCTCGAGGTTTACCAGGTGAGCCAGCCGCAGCCGGCGCTGATCGCCAACGAGTCGAACGTCTTCTTCAATCCGCGCCTGTCGCTCTTCCTGGACGTCCAGGCCGGCGCGCACCTCTACGCGTTCGCGCAGGTGCGGGCGGACGACGGCTTCGACCCGGGCGAGGGCGGGCCGGTGGTGCGCTTCGACGAGTACCTGCTGCGGTACCGGCCGTTCGATGACGCCCGGTTGAATTTCCAAGTCGGCAAGTTCGCGACCGTGGTGGGCAATTGGACCCTTCGGCACGGCTCGTGGGAGAACCCGCTGATCACCGCGCCGCTGCCCTACGAGAACCTGACCGGCATCTGGGACACGAACCCGGCGCGCTCGGTGGAGGAGCTCCAGTACTGGGCCGGCGTGCAGCCCCGGCCCGACCACGGGGGCCAGTTCCTCGACCAGTACCGCAACGTCCCGGTGATCTGGGGGCCGAGCTACGCCGCCGGGGCGGCGGTCCTGGGCGAGGTCGGGTCGCTGGACTACGCCTTCGAGGTGAAGAACACCTCGCTGTCCTCCCGGCCGGAGGTCTGGTCGCCGGCCACGACCCAGTTCCAGAACCCGACCTTCAGCGGCCGGCTGGGGTATGTCCCGAACGAGCAGTGGAACTTCGGGGTCTCGGCCAGCGCCGGCCCTTACCTCCAGCCGGAGGCGGGGGCGGTCCTGCCCGCCGGGCGCGGCCTGGACCAGTACCTCGAGATCGTGGTGGGCCAGGACGCCAGCTTTGCCTGGCATCACCTGCAGCTCTGGGCGGAGGCCTATGAGGCGCGGTTCGAGATCCCGGGCGTTGGCAATGCCGACACCGTCGCGTACTACGTCGAGGCCAAGTACAAGTTCACGCCGCAGCTCTACGGCGCGGTGCGCTGGAACCAGCAGGTCTACGCCCCGCTGTCCGTGCCCGGCGGGGAGGATGGGCGCTGGAGCCGCGACGTCAGCCGCCTGGATCTCGGGCCCGGTTACCGGCTGACCGCCCATCTGCAGCTCAAGCTCCAGGTCAGCATCGAGCGCCAGGAGGCCGATCTTGGTGCCTGGAGCGAATTGACCGCGGTCCAGTTGACCCTCCGGTTCTGAGCCGGGGCGGGGGAGCGTAACAACCCCGTTACGGTCACTGCCTTCATTCCGCGGTGGCCCCCCCTGAGGATGGGCCCATGCACACCACCGGAAGGCCGCACCCGGACGCGGCGGGGACCGCCCGCCGCCGATGAGCGTCTGGCCAAGATCGTCCGCCCCGGCCTTCCTCGTCTCGGCCGTCCTGCTCCTCTCCCTGCCGCGGACCCCGGCGCGGGCCGAGGATGCGGTCGCCTACAAGTTCGAGAATTACCGCGAGGAGGACGGCCGGATCACGGTGGAGACCGAGAGTGGCACGGTCGACCAGGACGTGGGCCCGTACGGCCACCTCCAGCTCTCGGGCACGATCGACGCCGTGGCCGGCGCGACCCCGACCGGCCGCCCGGCCCCGCCCGGCAGCGACCAGGTGGTGCTGACGGAGATCCACACTCGCCGCAAGGCCTGGAGCGGCGACTACGCCGAGCAGATCGGCCGCTTCAACCTTGACGCCGGCTTTGCCGAGAGCCGCGAGAGCGACTACGTCTCGCTCGGATGGTCGGTCAACACCCTCACCGACTTCAACGAGAAGAACACCACCGTCCGGCTCGGGCTCGCCGGCACGGATGACCGGGTCGAGGTGTTCTTCGAGCCGGCCTACCTGCCGAAGCACACCCAGGACGTGATCGCGGGGGTGACCCAGCTGCTGGACCCGCTCACTTTCGTCACCCTCAACGTCACGCTGGGCCAGGCCGACGGCTACCTGGCCGAGCCGCACAAGTTCGTCGAGAAGGGCATCGAGATCCTGCCCAACATCTTCCTCGAGGAGGCCTTCGGCGAGAACAGCCCGAACCGGCGCACCCACGAGACCGTCTACGCCTCGGTCAACCGCGCCGTCCCGCGGCTGCGCGGCGCGCTCGAGGCCAGCTACCGCTTCTACGCCGACTCCTACGGCATCGTGGCCCACACGGCGGAGCTGACCTGGCTCCAGCATGTCGGCCCGCAGGTGCTGCTCGAGCCGACGCTGCGCTACTACCGGCAGACCGCCGCCCGGTTCTACTACTACAACCTCGACGCCACCTCGATCGTGCCGGTGCGGATGCCGAACGGCAACGGCCCCTACTATACCTCCGATTTCCGCCTCTCGGCGCAGGACGATTCCACCTACGGGCTCAAGGTGGTGTGGAAGGCGCGGGACTGGCTCCAGCTCGACGCCGAGTACGCCCGCTACGTGCTCCGCGGCACGGACGGCATCACCCCGCAGAGCGCCTACCCGCGCGCGGGCCTCACCACGCTGGGCGTCAAATTCCTATGGTAACCCGAATCCTCCGTTTCCTCGCCGTGACGGCGGCGCTGGGCCTCGCCCCGCGGCTCACCGCCCAGGTCGTCGCCGGCGACCTCTTCCCGGCGCTGTCGGCCGCGGCCCTGGGTGGCGGCCCGCTCCCGGCCACCGCCGGGAAAGTGACCCTGGTCGACTTCTGGGCCTCATGGTGCGCGCCGTGCAAGGCGTCGTTCCCGGCCTATTCCCGCCTGCAGACCGACTTCCGGGCGCGCGGGCTCGTGGTCGTGGCCGTGAGCGTGGACGAGAGCGCTCCCGCCTATGCGGCGTTCGTCGCCAAGCTGAAGCCGGCGTTCGCGACGGTGCACGACGCCCGCCACCTCCTGGTGGCGCAGGTGCAGGTGCCGACGATGCCGACCAGCTACCTGGTCGACCGCTCCGGCCGGGTGCGCTTCCTGCACCCCGGCTTCCACGGAGATGCCACCGAGCGGGAGCTCCGGGCGGAAGTCGAGATCCTGCTGGCCGAGCAGGCCCCCGCGCCATGAGACGCCGTTCCCGAGCCTTCGCGGCGGCCCTCGCTGTGGCAGCGCTCCTCCTCGGGGCCGGCTGCGCCGGACCGGCGGTCCGGGTGCGGCCGTGGGAGCGCGGGCAGCTGGCCGACGCCGCCATGGACCCCGGCCGCGACCCCCTCGGCTCCGCCCTGACCGAGCACGTGTACTTCTCCCGCGAGGCCGCCTCCGGGGGCCGCGGGGTGGGCGGCAGCGGCTGCGGCTGCAACTAGCCCTTTCCCTTTCGCCCGCTTCTCAACGCCAACGCCCGCTATCGAAACCAGAATTGAATACCATGAAGTTCCTCGCCTCCCTCCAACGCCGATTCGGATGGGTCAACCTGTCCACCGCCACGCTGGTGGCGCTCCTCCAACGCACGCCGGTCCTGCGCCTGGCGGCCGATGCCGATGAATGGGTGACTGCCTCTCCGGTGGGCACCCTGCTCAAGTCCGCCGCGGCGGCCCTCGGCGCCCTCGGCGCCATCGATTCGATGGCCGGGGCGACCGTGCTCGCGACCACGCTCACCCCGAACCCGACCGGGGCGCTCCCGACCTTCGACGCGACGGTCGGCACCGCGATCACGCCCCTCGGTTTCACCATCACCAACACGATGAATATCGGTTCCTGGACGGTCACGGGGGCGATCCCACCCGGCCTGGTGCTGACGACGGTCGAGCCCAACGGCGGATCCCTGACGGGCCCCGGCAACCTCGATGCGACGACGCCGAGCACGTCCGGCAACGGCTGGTCGCCGGGGACCACGGGCAACTCGACCACCACCCCGGTGCTCAAGGGGACCCCGACCACGGCCGGCACCTACACCTTCATGCTGCAGGGCTTCGCCGACGGAGGGGAGAAGGGCGGCAGCGGCGCCACCTTTGTCGGGACCGGCATCTCCTCGGTCTTCTCCTTCACGGTGCAGGTCGCGGCGGCGGCGAGCCCTACGCCCACGCCCACGCCGACCCCGGCCTCGAGCGGGAACGTCCCGGTCTTCACCACCGAGCCGATCTCGGTGGCCGTGACCGGTGGCACGGTGGCGCTCGATGCGGTCGCCTCCAACTCGCCCGCCTACCAGTGGATGTGGAACGGGACGACCCCGGTGGCGGGGGCGACGTCCTCGACGCTGCTGCTCACCGACGCGCCGGCCGCCGTCGGCACCTATACCTGCGTGGCGACCAATGCGGCCGGCTCGGTCACGAGCCAGGGTGCGGTGGTCAGCCTGACCCCGACCACCGATGCCGCCCGGATGGTCAACATCTCCGCGCGGGCCGAGGTGGGGACGGGCTCAAACATCATCTTCGGCGGCTTCGCGATCGGGGGCGCCGGCGTGTCCGGCACCCAGCCGGTGCTGATCCGCGGCTCCGGCCCGGCGATCGCCGCGGCGCCGTTCAACGTGCCCGGCACGCTCCCGGATCCGCAGCTCCAGCTTTTCAACTCCGCCTCGGCGGTGCTGGACACAAATGACGGCTGGGGCGGCTCGGCCACGATCGTGGCGGAGGCGGCCGCGGTCGGCGCCTTCGTCTGGACCACCCCGACCAGCCACGACGCGGCCCTGGCCGTGTCGCTGGCCCCCGGCGCCTATACGGCGCAGGTGGCGGGCGAGAGCAACGACACCGGCGACTCGATCATGGAGGTCTACGACGCGACGCCGGCGGGCACCGCCACCTCCGCCTCGCCGCGGCTCGTCAACCTCTCCGCGCGGGTCTTCGTCGGCAGCGGCTCCAACGCGCTCTTTGCCGGCTTCGTGATCAAGGGCTCCTCGGCCATGACGGTGCTGATCCGCGCCTCGGGCCCCGCCCTGGCGACCTTCGGGGTGGCCGGCACGCTGCCGGACCCGCAGCTGACGCTGGAGTTCCAGGCGACCGGCGACGCCATCGCCTCCAATGACGCCTGGGGCGGCAGCGCCCAGATCTCGAGCACCGCCGCGAAAGTCGGAGCGTTCGCCTGGACGAGCGCCTCAAGCCATGATTCCGCGCTCCTCATCACGCTGCCGCCGGGCAACTACACCGCCTTGGTGGAGGGGGAGAGTGGCGACACCGGCGACGCCATCGTGGAGGTCTATGAGGTGGATTGAGGCCCGGCTCGCCGCCGCCCTCGTGCTCGTCGCCGTCCGCCCCGCCGGGGCGGGCGGCGTGACCGCGGTCCCGCTGCCCGACCCGCAGATCCCGGGATTCCAGTTTCCCGAGGACGAGGCGACCCTGGTGACGCAGGTCCGCACCGCCGGCTCCGGCGGGGCCGGGGCCGGGGCCGCGCTGGAGCAGCTGCAGCAGCACGGCTGGGGTCTTTGGACAGCGCTCACGCTCCCGACGGCGCAGGCGGACGGCGGCGGCAACCTGCTCGTCTTCGAGACTTGGTTCACGCCCCAGGAGATCGACGGCCAGACGGGCGCGAGCCCGGCGGCCCGCCCGGGCGGCCGCGCCGCGCTCCTGAACTTCCGGCAGTTCGCGCACGGGCTGGAGCCGCGCGACCGGGAGCTGCAGGCGGCGTCCGGGGGATCGGAGACGGTGTTCGGCTACGTGAAGTTCGATCCGACCGCGGCCGCCCACGTGCGGCAGCAGCGGCTCCTCAGCACCGCGGCCCTGGACCAGCTGGTCGCCGGCGGGGCGGCCCAGATCCCGGTCTTTCCCTCCACCGCCCTCACCCTCAAGTCGGCCTTCCAGGTGATCACCGCCAAGACCCTAGTGGGGGGCCGCTACTACCGGCTGAACGCCTGGACCGGGCCGCCCGCGGTGCCCCAGGCCTGGGCACCCTACCAATGGCCGGGCGTCGTCTGGATCGATGTCCTCGGCGGAGGCGCGGGGAACGGGCAGGTCGACCTCGAGGCGTCGACCGACGGCGGGTCCCGCACCGACGCCACCACCTATCCCGTCGCCAGCTTCATCAGCCACCGCCTGACGGCGCAGGAGGCGGCGCAGTTCAACGTCACGTCGCCGGGGGCGGCGGCGGCGGCGGGCGACTTTGCGGTCCTGGTTGCGATGCATGTGGCCGGGCGCGAGATGGCCCGCTGGACCTGGCAGACCTTCTGGTGGTCGCCGACCCCGGACGACCCGCAGGTGCCGAGCTCGGCGGCCATCGCGGCCCTGCGGCCGGAGCAGCTGGCCGGCGCCCCGCGCCACTATGCGATGGCGCTCGGCTACGACATGACCTCGCCCGGGCAGCCGAACACCGGCGGCCAGAATGCCGGCAACGCGATCTACACCTACAATCCCTACCTCGAGGCCCGCTTCGGGCCCGCCAACCTGCCGGATTCCCTGCCGGGCCTCGACCCGGGCGGGCAGCCGGCGGCCAACAACGTGGGTGTGGCCTGTAACTGCATGAGCTGCCATGTCCGCGCCAACTACAATCCGGGCGCCCTGGCGACCGCGCCGCGGTACAGCGGCGCACGGTACACGGACCTCAACGACCCGCAGTTTGCCGGGACGCTCCAGGTGGACCTGCTCTGGTCGCTGCCGGAGCTCGCCCAGTAGGATCAACCGGCGGCCGGAGCAGTTGACGTTTCCCGGTCCCCGGGCAAGCTGGGGAACCCCATGAAACCCCGGTACCTCCTCGCCGCCTTTGCCCTTGCCCTGTCCGCCGCGCTCGCCCGCGCCGATGACGCGGCGCCCAAGCGCGTCCTCTTCTTCTCCAAGTCCTCGGGCTACGAGCACTCGGTGATCAAGGGACCGAACAGCCCCTTCAAGCCCGGCGGGGGCAGCGATGTCGCCGGCCTCGCCTTCCAGGTCCTCAAGGCCCTCGGCGCGCGCGATAACATTGTGTTCGTGTTCTCGAAGGACGGCAGCCTGTTCACGCCCGGATACCTGGCGGGCTTCGACGCGCTCTATTTCCACACCACCGGCGACCTGACCGAGGTGGGCACCGACGGCAACCCGGCGATGACCCCGGCGGGCAAGGCCGCGCTCCTGGACGCGATCAGGGGCGGCAAGGGCTTCATCGGAACCCACTGCGCTTCCGACACCTTCCATTCGCCGGGCGGCAAGGAGATCGCCGGCCAGCGCTTCCACGATGACGGCGCCAACGCCGACCCCTACATCAAGATGCTCGGCGGCGAGTTCATCATCCACGGCGCCCAGCAGGCCTCGCACCTGATCGTCATCGACCCGAGGTTTCCGGGCATGAGCGCGGTCTCCCCGGACAACTCCAACGTCGAGGAGTGGTACACCCTCAAGGATTTCGCGCCGGACCTGCACGTCCTCCTGGTCCAGGACACCTCCGGCATGAAGGGTGCGCCCTACCAGCGCCCCAATTACCCGTCCACCTGGGCCCACCTCTATGGCAAGGGGCGGGTGTTCTATTCGACCCTCGGGCACCGGGACGACATGTGGAACAGCGCCATGTTTCAGGCGGTGCTCCAGGGCGGCCTCGACTGGGCGCTGGGCCGGGTCGACGCCGACTTGAGTCCCAACCTCGCCGCCGCGGCCCCCCAGGCCGGCGTTCTCCCGCCGGAGCCGCCGCCGAAAAAGTAGCTGATCCCCTCTCGTTAGCCTCTGGCTGTCAGGGCGTTAACAAACGGTGTAAGGTTTGGGTTTAAATCTCTGGCCGCCAATCGGTTTTGCTAGCGCTGCACCGGCTGGACCTGCATGTTAGGAGGGGTGAGCGTATTCGCAGCGACGAACGATCCCGAGGGGAACATGGACGCAGCATGGCGGGCCAACCTGCTGCGCGTCCTCCCGCGCATCGTCGGAATCGTGGCGGTGGCGTGGCTGGCGGCGGTCTTCGCCGCGACCCCTTCCCTTCTGGCCTCGGGTTCCAGCCTCATCTACCTGGCGATCGTCCTTGGCGTCTGGCTGGCGGCACTGCTTCCGCTGCCAAACTGGGCCCGGCTGGCCATTCTCGAGGCGGGCTTCCTGATGACCGCCGGCACGGCGCTGGCCGTCCAAGGCCTGGGGCCCGGCGTCCCGGTGGCGCTGGAAATGTTCGTGCTCCTCGCGGTGGTCTTCTACGGCGTCGCCGGCGGCGTCATTTCCGGAACGGCCTGCCTCGCGCTGGTCGGCCTCGGGGCCTGGGGCTGGACCTCCGGCTTCCTTCCCCTCGGCCACCGGCTCCCAATCCTCAGCCTCAACGGGCGCGACTTTTGGATCCGGCTCTTCATGGCGCAGGTGCTTGCCACCTGCGGGGTCACCGGGGTCATCACCTACGTGATCCGCGAGATGCGGCGCGTGGTCGGCCAGCACCGGCTGGCGGAGGAGAAATTCTCCAAGGCGTTTCGCGCCTGCCCGGACGCGCTCATCATCACGGAACTTGCCACCGGCCGCTACCTGGAAGTCAACGAGGGGCATGAGCGCCTGACGGGGTTTAAGCGCGAGGAGGTCGTCGGCCACACCTCGGTGGAGCTGGGCGCCTTCCCCGACGCCGCCGCCCGGGACGCGGTCATCCTGCCGGTGCGCCGCACCGGCTCCCTCCGCCGGCAGGAACTCCAGATCAAGCACCGCTCGGGGGCCAAGGTGGACGTGGTCTTCAGCGCCGAGGTCTTCACCCTGGGGGGGGAGGACTGCGTCCTCACCCTGCTCCAGGACGTGACGGACCAGAAGCGGACCGAGGCGGCCCTCAAGCACAACGAGGAAAGCTTCCGCAGCTTCGTCGAGAATGCCGGGGTGGGGGTTTACCGCTCGACGCCCGACGGCCGGATTGTCCGGGCCAACCCCGCCCTCCTGCGGGTCATGGGATTCGACTCCTTCGAGGAAATGGCCTCGCGCAACCTGGAGGCCGAGGGCTTCGCCCAGCAGTATCCCCGCAAGGACTTCCGGGCCAAGCTCGAGCACGACGGCTACCTCCGGGGCTGGGTGGCAGCGTGGACCAAGAAGGACGGCACCACTATCTCGGTCCGCGAGAGCGCGAGCGTGGTGCGGGGTCCCGACGGGCGGATCGAGTTCTATGACGGGATCATCGAGGACAACTCGGAGCGGATGCGCGCCGAGGAGGCGCTGCGCGAGAGCGAGGAGCGCTTCCGCACCCTGACGGCGGCCGCGTTCGAGTGCGTCGTCATCTCCGAGGGCGGACGGGTGATCGACATCAACGACCAGGGGCTGGCGCTCTTCGGGTATTCCCGGGAGGAGATGGTCGGCCGGCCCATCGCCGATTTCGTGGCCCTGGAGGACCGCGAGCTCGTGGCCCGGCAGATCCGCGAAAACTCCGAGCAGATCTACGAGAGCCGGCTGCTGCGCAAGGACGGCACCGTCTTCCAGGCGGAGACCAAGGGGAGGATGGCGACCATTGGGGGCCGCCGGCTGCGGATGGCGGCGATCCACGACATCACCGAGCGCCGCCAGAGCGCCCTCAAACGCCAGCACCTCGAGGAGCAGCTGCTGCAGATGCAGAAGATGGAGGCGCTGGGCACGCTCGCCGGGGGCATTGCGCACGACTTCAACAACATCCTGACCGGCATCCTGGCCAACCTGGAGATCGCCGAGCTGGACCTGCCGCCCGAGCACCCGGCCTACGCCTCAGTCGAGGCTGCCAACCAGGCGAGCCGGCGCGCCCGCGAGCTCGTGGCCCGGATCCTCTCCTTCAGCATGCCCAAGTCGGAGCACCGGGCCCCGGCGCCGCTCGGACCGGTGATCCTCGAGGCCGTGCAGCTCCTGCGCGTCGGCCTGCCGAGCGGCATCGAGATCCGCACGCGGATCGACCCCAAGGCGCGCCCGATCGACTTCGACCCCGGGCAGATCCACCAGGTGATCATGAACCTCGGCACGAACAGCGCCCACGCGCTGCGCGAGCGCGGCGGGGCGATCATGATGGAGCTGCGGCCGGTGGTGCCGGGCGACGCCCTGCGGGAGCGCCATCCCCAGGTGCGGGCGGACCATGCCGTCTGCTTCACGCTCCGCGACAACGGCTGCGGCATGACCCCGGAGGTCCTGAAGCGCATCTTCGAGCCCTTTTACACGACGAAGGAGTTCGGGCAGGGCACGGGCCTCGGCCTCGCCGTCGTGCACACAATCATGAAGGCGCACAACGGCGCCATCGTGGTCGAGAGCCTGCCCGGCCTCGGCACGACCTTCGAACTCTACTTCCCGGCGGCGCCGGTGGCGGTCCCGGAGGCGAACGCCGGGGTCCGGTCGGCCCGCAAGGGCCTCGAGCCCTTCGGCCACCATCGGTTCGTGATGTTCGTGGACGACGAGGACACCGTCCTGTCGATCGGCACCACGCTCCTGCGCCGCCTGGGTTTCGAGCCGGTGGCCTTCAGCCACCCCAAAGCCGCCCTGGAGGCGTTCCGGGCGGAGCCCGCCAAGTTCGCGGCCGTCATCAGCGACCTGACCATGCCGCAGATGACCGGGATCGAGCTCGGCAAGACCATCATGAGGCTGCGGCCGGATGTCCCGGTCATCCTCACGACCGGCTACCTTCACGCCGAGGCCCAGCAGAACGCCCGCGAGGGCGGCATCGCCTTTGTCATCACCAAACCCTTCGAGGTGAAGGAGCTGGTGGCGCGCCTGCGGGAGGCCCTGAAGGAGCCGGCGCAGGCGGCGACCTAGGAACCGGCGGGCGGCGGAACGTCCGCGGCCAGCTGGCGGATCACGCGCTGGAGCTCGTTCATGTTCACCGGCTTCACCAGGTGGGCGGCAAATCCAGCCTCCTGCGACCGCTTCACATCCTTCTCCATGCCGTAGCCGCTGAGGGCGATGCCCCGCAGCCCGTACGCCTGGTGCAGTCCCTCCATCAGGTCGTGGCCGGTGCCGTCCGGCAGCCCGAGGTCGGAGATGACCAGGTCGAAGGTCCGGTCCGCCGCGGCGGCGCGGGCCTCCGCCACGGTGCGGGCCACGACCACGTTGTAGCCGGCGCGCGTCAGTAGCCGGTCCAGCACTTCCAGTGTCGAGGCGTGGTCGTCGACGACGAGCAGGCGGCCGGCGGTCCGGGCCGGCGGATTCGCGGAGCTCGAGCCGGCCGGGAGCAACGGGGTGGGGCCCGGCGGGGGGGCGGAACCGGCCGGCAGTTCCACCGTGAAGGCGGCGCCGCGACCCGGCCCGTCGCTGCGGCCGCGGATGGTGCCCCCGTGCAGGTTCACCACCGTCCGGGCGATCGCCAGGCCGAGGCCCAGGCCGCCCAGGCGGTGCCCGGCCTCGCTCTGCTCGAACTGCTTGAAGATCCGCTCGGCATCCGCCGGCTCGAAGCCCGCCCCCGAATCCGCAACCTCGACCAGGACCCGGGAGTCGCCGAGGTCCACCGAGCGGACGCTGATCATCCCGCCCGGCGGGGTGAACTTGATCGCATTCCGCAGCAGGTTCCAGAACACCTGCTGGAGGCGCGCCGGGTCGGCGACCACCCGGGTGCGGGTGGCGGACAGCGCCAGGGTGACGGAAAGGCGCTTTTCCTGGGCCACGTCGCGGACGATCTCGACCACCAGCCGGAGCAGCGCGTTGAGCTCGCAGGGCTCGACCCGCAGGTCGAGCTTGCCGCGAACGATCCGCGTGAGGTCAAGGAGGTCGTCGATCAGGCGGGCCTCAAGCGCGATGTTGCGCTCGATCATGCCCATGTGTTCACGGACGTCGGCCGGGATCCGGCTGTCGCCGCGCAGCACCGAGGCGGTCATCAGCACCGGCGTCAGCGGCGTGCGCAACTCGTGGCTCAGCACCGCCAGGAAACGGTCCTTGCTGGAATTGGCGGCCTCGGCGGCCTCCCGCGCGCTACGGCCCTCGGCAAAGAGCCGGGCGTTCTCCAGCGCGATGGCGGCATTGGCGGCCAGCTGCCGCGCGAAGCTCAGGTCGCTCTCCGTGAAAGTGCGGGTGGCGTGGTGGTAGTTGAAGAAGATGACGCCCAGGGGTTGGTCGCGGGCGATTAGCGGCGCAACCAGCACGCTGCGGATGTTGTGCTCGCGCAGGTGCTCGCGGTTGAACCGCGGGTCTTGGAACGCGTCCGACACGGGGACCACGTCGCGGGTCTCGAGCGCGAGGACGGCATGCCGCTCCTCGTCGTCGGTCATCCGTTGGCCGACCATGCCCGGCGGCAGCCCATTCACATAGCGCACAGTCCAGGAGTCGCCGCTCCGCAGCGAGACCGCGCCGGTGTCGCTGCCGAGGACCGCCACGCCCTCGTCGACCAGGCGCTCGATGATCTTCTCGGGATCGAGCGTCGCGTGCAGGATCCGGCTGATCTGGTTGAGGGCCTCGTTCAAGCGTTGGCCCCGTTGCAGCTCCTGCTCGGCCTCGCGCCAGTCGGTGATGTCCTCGAAGACCGCGTAAACCTCGGTGGCCCGGCCCTGTCCCTGCGGAACTACGGGAATCGCGTCGATGCGGATCCAGCGGCGGGTGTTCCGTTGCGGGTGGAATATGCCCATCACGACGCCCCGCACCTCGCGCCCGGTCAGAAAGGCGACGAACGACGGATGCTCCGCCCCCGGGAACGGGCGGCCGTCCGGGCGGACCGTGAGCTCATCCTCCTGGTCTGAGGTGCGTCCGATGAGGTCCTTGGCCGTCCGGCCCAGGATCCGCTCCGCCGCCGGGTTGACCGCGATCACGATGCCGCTGGCGTCGTGGTGCACGACGCCCTGGAGCATCAAGTCCGAGAGCAGGCGGTTGCGCTCCTCCTGGATCTTGCGGCGCTCCGGGACGTGCCGGAGGCCCGTGGTGTCAGGAATGATCCCCGCTCCCGCCGCGGCCGCCGGGGGCGTCCGTGCCGCAATGCCCTCGGTGCCGGGACCAGAAGCATCGTTCATTACGAATGATATGAAAGCGGCAGGAGGCGGCGCCGGTCAAGGGTAACGCGCCGGGCGTCACGCCATCAGCCCAAGGATTCCCGCCCCGGCTGAGGGCGCCCCTCTTCACTTCGACCTTAGGTGGGTCGCAAAGAAGCCGCCCACGGTCCGTGCATATTCTGCGGGCTGGGCGCGGAGGAAATCGGCAAGCCCGGCGCCCGGCACGATCCAGAGCTGTTTTGGCTCGCGGGCTCTCCGGTACAATTCCCGCGTTTCACCGACGGGCGTCAGGTGGTCGTCCTCCCCGCCGATCACAAGCACCGGCGCACCCACCTTGTCGATCTGCTCAACCGGAGCCAGGTCGCCGGGCCATTCCTGCAAGCGGAGGATCAGTTGGATTTCGAGCAACGGTTCCGCGGCATAGCCGAGGAGGCCGAACCGGTCGGTCATGCGATTGAGGATGGCGCGGTGAATGGTGGGGAACACGGCCTCCACGACGATGGCGTCGAAGCCCGTGTGCTCCCGGCGAAGCAGGACGGCGGCGCCGCCGAGGGAGAGACCGTCCACTCCCACCTTGGACCCGGGGACCCGCGCACGCACCCAGCCGAGGGCGCCGGACACGGCGGCCGATTCGCGGCCGCCAAAGGTGACGGAGCGGCCACTGCTTTCGCCGTGCGCGGGGAGATCGAACAAGAGGGTGGAGTAGCCGAGGTGCGAGAAAAGGCGTGCGCGATCCAGCATGGCGAGCCGGTCGGCGTTAATGCCATGCACAAAGAGGAGACAGGGGGAACTGGGCGGCCTGGGCATCCACCATCCGCGGATCGTGTCGCCCGCGGCGCTCTCGAACTGCACGTCCTCGGCGAACAGGCCAACCGGCTTCTTGATCGGGCCTCCGCTGCGAGCCATCAGGAGCGAACCCGCAGACCACGCCCCGATCGCGACTATCAGCAGCAGGACGCCGAGGCCGCCCAGGAGCACGCGGCGCCAGCGAAAGCGTCGTGGTGGGGAATCGGGAACACTCATCGCAGCGAACGCACCATTGTCCGACGATGGGGATCCGTTCCCTCGGGGGGGTGCCCGAAGCGTCCGTGCCGCCATGGCGTCGGTGCTAGAAAGTCTCGGCCGAGCACCGACGGTGCGGACGAAGAAATTCAAACTGTGCTTGGGGTCGGCCACCTAGGAGACGATGAGAACTAAGCGAAGCCCGGCGCCCATTTCTGCTTCCGGGGTCTGCTTCGGCCCCCGGCGGACCGTCGCTATCGCGCCACCACCACGTTTTGG